>Ga0268265_10000223_pt1 | contig 65865 bp, 44 predicted proteins | sample KBSSwiS52_FD_190355 | JGI IMG/M metagenome (GOLD analysis project Ga0268265, IMG submission 190355) | Switchgrass rhizosphere microbial communities from Kellogg Biological Station, Michigan, USA - KBS Switchgrass S5-2 (SPAdes) (version 2) | ecosystem: Host-associated > Plants > Roots >... | reverse complement strand
AGGCCGAGCTCGCGGGCGGCGGCTGCGAAGAAGGCGGGGCTCGGCTTGCCCGCGAGGGTGGCGGTCTTGCCGGTGGCGTACTCCAGGGCGGCGACGAAGGGGCCGGCGTCGAGGCTCAGGCCGCCGTCGGTCTGCCAGTAGCGGTTGCGCTGGATGGCCAGCAGCTCGGCGCCCTCCATGAGGTTGCGGAAGGCGCCGTTGAGGATCTCGAAGGTCCACTCCTCGCCAAGGTCTCCGACGACGACGACCTGCGGGGAGCGGTCGTCCACCTCCAGCCCCTCGAACTCTTCCCAGCTCGCCCGGGCGAGGAGGAGGCGGACCCTCTCGACCCCGCGGGAGCGCAGCCATCGGGCCGCCGCGGACGGCGCGGAGAGGATCTCCTCCGGGGCGGCCTGCACGCCCAGGGCGGCGAGCCGCGCGGCCAGCGCAGCGCGCGGCAGGCGCGTCGTGTTCGTCGCGAAACGGAACGGAACTCCCGCCCGGCGAAGCGAGTCGATCGCGGAAGCGGCGCCGTCGATCGCACGGTCCTCCTGATAAACGGTCCCGTCGAGATCGATGAGGCAGCCCTGGATCTGGTCGATCGCGGAGGTCATGCGAGTCATCCCCGAAGTGGCGGCTGATTGTGGCAGAGGCTCCCGGAACATTCCACCCGGTTCCCGCGGTCAGCGTCCTCCGGGGAGCTCAGGCCGCCGCTGATGTATGCACTGCTGGTGCTGGAAAGTCTGGCGAAACTGGTGCTTCTGCGCTTCATGCCCTTTGCCGTAGGTCCGTTCTCCCGGGCATGGCGGTGTGGAAAAGCCTTTCGCGTATCTCTCGATAACGAAAGGAGCTAGACCATGCATCTGAAAAAGCTGGTGGTATACGGGATCCTCGCTACGGGAGTCGTCGTCGGGGTCGGGCTTACGGCAAGCGCCCATGAGGCCGACGGCCCACCCTCGAGCGAGCAGATTGCGTTTGCCCAGCGGACGAGCGATCTCCTGCTCGCCACGCTGTTCGGGGCGCTGACCCAGGAATTCGACGAGACCACGACGGCCAACGTGGAGGAGGGCAAGAGGTCCATCTCGCTGGTGTTCAACGATCACAACGAGGACATGCGGCTGGTCGGCACGCTGGATCCGCTGCAGGAGAACAACCGTCCCAACGATGCGTTCGAGCGCAAGGCGCACAGGCTCGCGCTCACCGGGCAGGCATACACCGATGTCCAGCGCGTGGACGGTCGGTGGTACTACCGGCGCTCGGTCCCGCTCAGCAACTTCCGGGCGGAATGCGCGCTCTGCCATGCCAATTTCCAGCCTGGGCCGACGCCGGATCCTGTGGGCGCGCTCCTGCTCAGGGTACCGATCCAATAGCGCTCCCGGACTCCTTCAGCGCCGGGGCGGCTCCCAGCCGAACCGGCGTAAGTGCTTGAAGTAATAAAGATTTATCGCAAGGTCAGTGTCACGCCTGCCAGCCGGGACGCACTTAGGTGTAGGTGATGAGCTTGCATACCCCCTTTCCGCGAGAAGCGACTCTCCCCGGGCTGTTTGCCGTCCGGGTGGCGCGCTCGCCTGAATCCATCGCGGTCGTCTTCGGCTCCGAGCGTCTCACCTACGCCGAGCTGGACCGCCGTTCCAACCGCCTGGCGCGCCATCTGATCGGTCTCGGGGTCGAGCCCGGCGCGCTGGTGGGAGTCTTCCTGGAGCGCTCGGTCGATCTGATCGTCTCCCTTCTCGCCGTGGTCAAGGCCGGCGGCGCCTACCTCCCTCTCGATCCGGCCTATCCCGCCGAACGGCTGCGGTGGATGCTGGCCGATTCGGGCACGCGGGTGGCGATCTCCCGTGGCGCTCTGGCGGGAGAGGGCCTTGCCGTGGTCCGGCTGGACCTCGACGGCGAGGCCATCTCCGCCCGGTGCGACTCTCTGCTCCCGCAGCGGGGGAGCGCCGCGGACCTGGCCTATGTGATGTACACCTCGGGCTCGACGGGCCTGCCCAAGGGGGTGGCGATCCCGCACCGGGGCATCGTGCGGCTCGTGGTCGGCGCCGACTATCTGTCCCTGGGGCCGGACGACCGGGTGCTGCACGCTTCGACGCCGTCGTTCGACGCGTCCACGTTCGAGATCTGGGGAGCGCTGTTGAACGGCGCCTGCCTGGTGGGGCTGCCGCGGGAGGTGACGCTCTCGCCGCGCGCTCTCGCCGCCGCGCTGGAGAGCGAGGGAATCACCGCGCTTCTGCTCACGACCGCCCTGTTCCACCAGGTCGCCCGCGAGCTGCCGGATGCCTTCCGCGGCGTGCGCGAGGCCTTCCTCGGCGGCGAGGCGGCCGATCCCCACCTGTTGCGCGAGGTGCTCGCGCATGGCGCGCCCGGCCGGCTGGTCAACCTCTATGGACCCACCGAGTGCACGGTCGTGGCCACGGCGTACGAGGTGAAGGCCGTGGCCGAGGGGGCGGCGAGCGTGCCCATCGGCCGGGCGATTTCCAGGACCGAGGCGTTCGTCGTGGACGGCGAGCTGCTCGTAGGGGGCGACGGCCTGGCGCGGGGCTACTGGAACCGGCCGGACGTCACGGCCGAGAGGTTCGTGCCCAATCCGTTTGCCGGACCGTCCGACGCGGGCTCGCGCCTCTACCGCACGGGGGACCTGGTCTCGCTCCGGCCGGACGGCGGTTTCGACTTCCTCGGCCGTCTCGATCAGCAGGTCAAAATCCGGGGCTTCCGCATCGAGCCCAGCGAGATCGAGGCCGTGCTCTCCTCCCATCCTGCGGTCCGCCAGGCCTGCGTGGATGTACGGAAGGATGCCTCGGGCGAGAAGCGGCTCGTGGCCTATGTGGTGGCCTCCGGAGTGGACCGCGCCGGACTGCGGAGCTTCGTCTCGGAACGGCTGCCGCCCCACATGGTGCCTTCCGCGGTGGTGCTCCTCGACACCCTGCCGCTGACTCCGAACGGCAAGCTCGACCGCGCCGCGCTGCCCGATCCGGACCGCGAGAGCGTGGGCCTCCGCGAGCACGTGGCCCCGCGGACTGCGATGGAGCAGCGGCTGGCCGATCTCTTCCGCGAGCTGCTGGGCGTGGAGCAGCCGGGCGTCCACGACGATTTCTTCGCGCTCGGCGGCCATTCGCTGCTCGTCGGCCGGCTCATCTCGCGGGTGCGGACCGAGCTCGGGGTCGAGCTGCCGCTGCGCGACGTGTACGAGGCTCCCACGCTGGCGGGAATGGCGAAGCGGGTGGCGGCGGCCGGCAAGGCGGAGCGCCCGCCGATCACCCGGGCGGAGAGAGACCGGCCGATCCCCCTTTCGTTCCCGCAGGAGCGGGTCTGGTTCCTCAACGAGCTGTCGCCGGGCGGCAACATCGCCTACAACTTTCAGGCGACGATCCGCTTCCGCGGGCCGCTTGATGCATTCGTTCTGGAAGCCGCTCTGACCGAGGTGGTGCGCCGGCACGAGATCTTCCGCACCCGCTTCCCGGCGGTGGACGGCTCGCCGGTCCAGGAGCCGCTGCCGCCGTTCCCGATCCGCCTGCCGGTCGTGGACCTGAGCGCGCTCCCGGCCAGTCAAGGGGAGGAGGAGGCTGAGGAGCTGGTCCGCCGCGAGATGAAGCTGCCGTTCGACCTGCTCCGGGTGCCGCTGGCGCGCTGGCTCCTGGTCGTCCACGGGCCGGAGGAGCGGACGCTCGTCCAGGTGGAGCACCACTTCGTGCACGACGGCTGGTCGTTCGCCCGGCTGCTCCTGGAGGTGCGCGAGCTGTACCAGGCGTTCGCGGCGGGGCAGCCGTCGCCGCTGCCCGAGCCGCCGCTCCAGTACGCGGACTTCGCGGCCTGGCAGCGGAGCTGGATGCAGGGCGAGGTGCTGCGCCGCCACGTCGATCACTGGGTGGGAGTGCTGGCCGGGGCTCCGGCGTATCTCGACCTGCCCGCGGACCGGCCGCGTCCGCCCGTGCAGAGCTTCCGCGGCGCGGCGCTGCGCATCCAGGTGGACCCCGAGCTGGGTCACCGGCTGCGCGCCTTCGCCCGCGAGCGCGGCGCGACGCTCTACACCTCGATGCTCGCGGGCTTCAGCCTGCTCATGCACCGGCTGAGCGGCCAGGACGACTTGGTCGTGGGCACCGCCGCCGCCGACCGCCCGGTGGCCGAGCTGGAGCCGATGATCGGCATGATGGTGAACACGTTGCCGCTGCGCATCGGCTTCGCCGGCTCGCCGTCGTTTGCCGAGCTCGCGGCGCGGGTGCAGGCCGTGGCCCTGGATGCCTACGGCTGGCAGGACGTGCCCCTGGAGCGCGTGGTGGAGGCGCTCGCGCCGGTGCGCGATCCTTCGCGCAATCCGCTCTTCCAGGTGATGTTCAGCTTCCACGACTCGCCGGTGCCGGACCTCGACTTCTGCGGCCTGCACGGCGAGCTGACGTACCGGCACAACAGCTCGGCCAAGAACGACTTGAACATCATCGGCATCCCGCGCGCCGAGCAGCGGGTGGGTCGCGAGAGCCGGCCCGAGGACGACGTCATCACGCTGATGTGGGAGTACGCCGCCGACCTGTTCGACGAGGCCGGCATGCGGCGGATGGTGGGGCAGTACGAGCGGCTCCTGTCCGCCGCCCTGGACGAGCCGGACCGGTGCGCGGACGAGCTGCCGCTGCTGACTCCCGCAGAGGCCCGCCAGGTCCTGGTGGACTGGAACCGCACGGAAGCCGATCGGGAGAGCGGGCTCTCCGTGCACGAGCGGATCGCCCGCCGCGCGGAGGAACAGCCGGATGCCCTGGCCGTGGCGGGGGAGGACGGCTCGCTCACCTACGCCGAGCTGGTCCGCCGGGCGAACCTCCTGGCCTGCCGGCTGCACGGAATGGGGATCGAGCCCGAGTCCCGCGTGGGCGTCTTCGCCGAGCGCTCGCCGGAGCTGGTGACCGGCCTCCTCGCCGTGCTGAGCGCGGGCGGCGCCTACCTGCCCATCGATCCCGCCTATCCGCCGGACCGCATCGCCTTCGTGCTCGACGATGCCCGCGCGCCGGTCCTGCTCACCACGAGCAGCCAGGCGGGCCGGGTGCCGTCCTCCTACGGCGGGCGGGTGCTCCTCCTCGATGAAGAGATCGAGGGGGGCGGCGGTCCGCTGCCCGAGGTGGACCCGGGCCAGCTCGCCTACGTCATCTACACCTCGGGCTCGACCGGCCGTCCCAAGGGGGTGCAGATCGAGCACCGGAGCCTGCTCAACCTGGTGGAGTGGCACGGGCGGGAGTACGGCGTCCGCCCGTCGGACCGGGCCACGCTGGTGGCAAGCCCGGGCTTCGACGCGTCGGTCTGGGAGATCTGGCCCTACCTGACCGCGGGCGCCAGCCTGCACGTCCCGCCCGAGGCCGTGCGCTCGGAGCCGGCCGCGCTGGCCGCATGGCTCGGGCGCGAGCGGATCACGATCTCGTTCCTGCCCACGCCGCTGGCGGAGGCGGTGCTGGAGGAGGGCCTCACCCCCCTGGCCCCCCTCTCCCATCGCACTCCCGCCCAACCGGGAGAGGGGGGAAAACGCGGGAGGGGGCGCCCCTCTCCCGGGGGAAGGGAGTGCGATGGGAGAGGGGACGGGGGTGAGGGGCTCCGGTTCCTCCTCACCGGCGGCGACGCTCTCCACCGCGGCGCGGACGAGTCCGCCCCTTTCGAGCTGGTGAACCACTATGGTCCCACCGAGAACACGGTCGTGGCGACCGCGACGCCGGTGGCGCGCGGCGCCCGGCGCCCGCCGATCGGCCGGCCGATCTCGAACGTGCGGGTCTACGTGCTCGACCCGCGGTTCCAGCCACAGCCGGCCGGCGTGCCCGGCGAGCTGTTCGTGGGCGGCGGGAGCCTGGCGCGCGGCTATCTCGGCCGGCCGGACCTGACCGCGGAGCGGTTCGTGCCCGATCCGTTCAGCCCGGTGCCTGGCGGCCGGCTGTACCGGACCGGCGACCGCGTGCGCCATCTCCCGGACGGCGCGATCGACTTCCTGGGCCGGGTGGACTTCCAGGTCAAGGTGCGCGGCTTCCGTATCGAGCTGGGCGAGGTCGAGGCCGCGCTGCTGGAGCATCCGGCGGTGCGCGAGGCCGCGGTCCTGGCCCGGGACGAGCCGCGCCGTCTGGTCGCTTACGTGGCGACGGACGGCGTTCTCCAGGAAGAGCTGCAGGAGCTGCTCAGCTCCCGGCTGCCTTCCTACATGGTGCCCTCGGCCTTCGTGGTCCTGCCCGAGCTGCCGGTCGGCGCGCACGGCAAGATCGACCGCGACGCCCTGCCCGCTCCCGAGGCGGATGCTGCGTCGGTCGAGCCCCGGACACCGCTGGAAAGGCGGCTCGCCGGGATGTGGGCGGAACTGCTCCCCGGCGGAGCGGTCGGCGTCCACGACGGCTTCTTCGAGCGCGGCGGCCATTCGCTCCTCGCCACCCGGCTGCTCGCCCGTCTGAGCCGGGAGCTGGGCGTCGAGGTGCCGCTGGGCCGCTTCCTCCAGGCCCCCACGGTCGCGGAGCTGGCCCGCCGGGTGGAGGAGGCCCGGGGAGCGACCTCCGAAGCGCTGAAGCGTGAAGAACGCGGGAGCGCCCCCCTCTCCTTCCCGCAGCGGCGGCTCTGGTTCCTGGAGCAGCTCGAGCCCGGGACCGCGGTCTACAACGTGCCGCTGATCTGGCGGCTCTCCGGCCTGCTCGACGTGCCTGCCCTGGAGCGGAGCCTCGCCGAGATCGCGCGCCGCCACGAGATCCTGCGCACCGTGTTCCGGGAGGTGGACGGCGAGCCGGTCCAGGTGGCCCTGCCCGGGGGCCTCGAGCTGCCGGTGATCGAGGTCCGGGAGAGCGAGGCGGACCGGGTGGCCCGCGAGGAGAGCCGGCGGCCGTTCGACCTCGCGGCCGGTCCTCTCCTGCGCCCGCTCCTGCTGCGCCTCGGCCCGGAAGAGCACCGCCTGCTGCTCAATCTGCACCACATCGTCTGCGACGGCCCTTCGGCCGGCATCCTCGCCCGCGAGCTGGAGGCGCTGTATGCCGGCGTCCCGCTGCCCGAGCTGCCCGTCCAATATGCCGACTTCGCGGACTGGCAGGTGCGCCACCTGCGCGGGCCGGTCCTGGAGACTCTCCTCGACCACTGGCGGAAACGGTTGGAAGGGGTGGATGGCTTCGAAGGGCTGCCGACCGACCGGCCCCGGCCGCCCGTGCAGAGCTACCGCGGCGATCACCTCGTGTTCGAGCTGCCGGCGGCAATCCTGGAGCCGCTCGAAGCCCTGGCGCGCGGCCGGGGTTGCAGCCTGTTCCACGTGCTGCTCGCGGGCTTCTTCGCCTTCCTCCAGAGGCACACCGGAGGCGCCGAGGTGGCGGTCGGCACGCCGGTCGCGAACCGCGGCCGGGCCGAGATGGAGCCGCTGATCGGGTTCTTCGCCAACACTCTGGTCCTGCGCGGGCGCATGGACGCGGAGACGAGCGGCGATCCCGGCTTCCTGGAGCTGCTGGAGCGGGTGAAGGCAGAGGCGCTGGAAGCGGTCGCCCACCAGGAGCTCCCGTTCGAGGCCCTGGTCGAGGCGCTGCACCCGGAGCGGGATCTGGCGCGCAACCCGCTCTTCCAGGTGCTCTTCAGCTATCGCGAGGGGGAGACCGAGTCGCTCCGCCTGCCCGGCCTGTCGGTCGAGCCGCTCGACTCCGGCACGGGCACGTCGAAGCTCGACCTCACCCTGTCCGTTTCCCGGTCTTCCGGCCGTCTGCGACTGCGCCTGGAGTATGCCACCGACCTGTTCGACCGGGCGACGGCCGAGCGCATGGCCGCGCGGCTGCGGACCCTGTTCGCGGGCCTGGCCGAGGACCCGGCGCTGGTATCGGGATATCGGTTGTCCGAGCTGCCGCTCCTGCCGGTGGAGGAGCAGTACCTGCTGCTCGATACCTGGAACCGCACCGCGGCCGGCGTGCCGGAGGGGCTGGTGCACGAGCAGATCGCGGAGCAGGCCGCGCGCACCCCGGACGCCGTGGCCGTCCTCGGCCGCGGGGAGTCCTGGACCTATGCCGAGCTGCTGGCGCGCGCCGCGGGCCTGGCCAGCCACCTGCGGCGCCTCGGTGTCGGGCCGGACGTGCCGGTCGGCATCCGGATGGAGCGCTCGCCTTCCATGGTGGCCGCGGTGCTGGGCGTGCTCCAGGCGGGAGGGGCCTACCTGCCGCTCGATCCGGCCTATCCCGAGGAGCGCCGCGCCTTCATGCTGGCCGACTCGGGCGCTCGCGTGGTGATCACCTCCCTGGAGGAGCACCTGACTGGCGGGCCTGCCGTTTCCAGCGATCCGGACCACCTCGCCTACGTCCTCTACACCTCGGGCTCGACCGGACGGCCCAAGGGCGTCCAGGTCACCCACCGCAACGTCCTCAACTTCTTCGCCGGCATGGACGCGGTCCTGGGCACGGAGCCTGGGACCTGGATGGCGGTGACGAGCCTGTCGTTCGACATCTCGGTCCTGGAGCTGCTCTGGACTCTCGCGCGCGGCTTCAAGGTCGTGCTGCCGGACGAGGAACGGCCGCTCGGCCCGCAGATCGCCGAGCACGGCGCCACCCACCTCCAGTGCACGCCCTCTCTCGCCCAGGCGCTCGACGGCGAGGACCTGCGCTCCCTGCGCAAGCTGCTGCTCGGCGGCGAGGCCCTGCCCCCGGCGCTGGCGGCCGGTCTCACGGGGCTCCTCGAAGGCGACCTGCTCAACATGTACGGCCCCACCGAGACCACGGTGTGGTCCGCCACCCACCGGGTCGAGGCATCGGAGGGACCGGTGCCCATCGGCCGGCCGATCGCCAACACGCGGATCTACCTGCTGGACCGGACTGGTCAGCCGGCCCCGCTCGGCATGCCTGGCGAGCTGGTCATCGGCGGAGTGGGCGTCGCGCGCGGCTACCTGGCCCGGCCCGATCTGACGGCCGAGCGCTTCGTGCCCGATCCGTTCGCGCCGGGCGGGCGGCTGTATCGGACGGGCGACCTGGCACGCTGGCGTCATACGGGCGAGCTGGAGTTCCTCGGGCGGCTGGACCATCAAGTCAAGATTCGCGGCCACCGCATCGAGCTGGGCGAGATCGAGGCCCGGCTGGAGCGCCACCCGGGAGTGCTCCGCGCCGTGGCGGTCGCGCGGGACGGGCAGCTCGTGGCCTACGTCGTCCCCGATCGGGAGGAGCCGACCCCTGACACGGCCGAGCTGCGCGGCTGGGTGCGGAGCGAGCTGCCGGAGGCCATGGTCCCCTCCCTGGTCGTCCACCTCGACGCGCTGCCGCTGACCCCGAACGGCAAGATCGACCGCAAGGCGCTGCCGGCTCCCGAGGCTCCCCGGCCCGCGACCGAAGCCGAGGCCCCGCGCGGCCTGTTCGAAGAGCGGCTCGCCGCGATCTGGTGCGATGCGCTCGGAGTCGAAGGGTTCGGGCGGGATGCGGATTTCTTCGAGCTCGGCGGCCATTCGCTCCGGGTGATGAAGGTGGTGGCCCGGGTGCGCACCCTCCTGGGCGTCGAGCTGCCGCCGCGCGTCCTCTTCGAGGCTCCGACCCTGGCAGGCCTCGCGGCCCGGATCGCGGAGCGGGTGCTCGCCAGCCAGGGGGAGAAAGAGATCGGAAACGCTCCGGCGGAGCTGGGCGTCCTGAGCGACGGCGAGGTCCGGGAGCTCCTCGACCGCACGGTCCGCGAGCTGGGAGGATGGCCCGGGCTGCGCAGCCGGGCCGCCTCCGGTCCCGCTTTCAGTCCCGCTCTGGATCCCATTCCGCTCTCGTTCGCGCAGCAGCGCCTCTGGTTCCTCGACCGCCTGGAGCCGGGCGGGTCCGCCTACAACCTGGCCGGCGGCATCCGCCTCTCCGGCGATCTCGCCGTGGACGCGCTCGCCAGTGCCCTGACCGAGGTGGTCCGCCGTCACGAGGCGCTGCGGACCTCGTTCGTGGAGATGCACAGCGGAGCGGCGCAGGTGGTCGCGCCCGCCTCCTCCACCTGGATACCTTTGCCGTTCGTCGATCTCTCCGGCCTTTCCGCGGCGCAGCGCGAGGCTGCGCTGGAGGAGGCGGCCGGGAGCGAGGCGCGGCGGCCGTTCGATCTCGCCCGGGGCCCGCTCCTGCGCTGCCTTCTCGTCCGGCTGGGGGAGCGCGAGCACGCGCTGGTCCTGGTGGTCCATCACATCGTCTTCGACGGCTGGTCCTTCGGGGTGCTGATCCGCGAGCTCGGCCGCCTCTACGGCCTGTACGCGATCGGCCGGCCCGCGCTGCTGCCGGCGCTGCCCGTCCAGTACGCCGACTTCGCCGTCTGGCAGCGCGAATGGCTGGCGGGGGAGACGCTGGCGCGCCAGCTCGCCTGGTGGAAGGAGCTGCTGACCGGCGCTCCAACCGTCCTGGAGCTGCCGGCCGACCGGCCGCGTCCCGCGGAGCCGAGCCGGCGCGGCGGCCGGACCTCCGTCCTGATCCCCGAGGGGCTGCGCGAGCGCCTGGAGGCCGCGGCGAGGAGGCTCGGCCTCACCCCCTTCATGATCCACCTCTCGGCGTTCCTGGTCCTGCTCGCCCGCTACAGCGGCCAGGAGGACGTGGTCGTGGGCACCCCGGTCGCGGGCCGCAACCAGGCCGAGGTCGAGGGCCTCGTCGGCCTTTTCGCCAACACCCTGGCGCTGCGCGGCCGGCTGGACGGCGCTCCCAACCTCGCCCAGATCGCGGGGCGGGTGCGGGAGCTGGCCCTGGGCGCCTACGGCCACCAGGAGCTGCCCTTCGAGAAGCTGGTCGACGAGCTGCGGCTCGACCGCGACCTCGGCCGGTCGCCCCTCTTCCAGGTCCTGTTCATCCTCCAGAACGCGCCGCGGCCCGACTGGGACCTCCCCGGTCTCGACGTGTCGCCGCTGACCGTCGAGACCGGCGGAACGCCGTTCGACCTCGTGCTCACGCTCGTGCCCCGGGAGGGGGAGCTGGAGGCGCGGGTCCACTTCGACCGCGACCTCTTCGACGAATCCACGGCGTCGCGGCTGGCCGGGCACTACCGCAACCTGCTGGAGGCGGTCGCCGAGGCGCCGGGAGATCGGCGGGTCTCCTCCCTTCCCCTGGCCTCGGAGGCGGAACGGCAGGAGCTGCTGGCAGGGTGGAACGTCTCGGCCGCGGCGATCCCGGAAGACCTCGTGCACGAGCCCTTCGAAGCGCAGGCGGCATGGACCCCGGAGGCGGTGGCCGCGGTCTTCGGCAGCGAAGTCTTGAGTTATCGCGAGCTGAACCGCCGGGCCAACCGCCTGGCCCGCCACCTGCGCCGGCTCGGAGCGGGACCCGAGATCCCGGTCGGCCTGTGCGTGGAGCGCTCGGCCGACCTGCTGGTCGGCCTGCTCGCGGTGCTCAAGAGCGGCGCCTTCTACGTGCCGCTCGACCCGGCCTATCCCCGCGAGCGGCTGGCCTGGGTGCTGGAGAGCTCGGCCGCGCCGCTGCTGCTGACCCGCTCGGAGCTGCTCGGCGTCCTGCCGCCCACGAAGTCCCGGGTGGTGGAGCTGGACAAGCCGGAGGCCTGGCAGGCCGAGAGCCCGGAGAATCCCGATCCGCTGGCAGACCCCGGGAACCTGGCCTACGCGATCTACACCTCCGGCTCGACGGGACGGCCGAAAGGGGTCCAGGTGCGCCATCGCGGCGCGGTGAATTTCCTGGCCTCCATGGCCCGCGAGCCGGGGCTCCAGGCGGGAGATACGCTCCTCGCCGTCACCACCCTCGCCTTCGACATCGCGGTCCTGGAGCTGTTGCTGCCGCTCTGGGTGGGAGCCCGCGTGGTGATCGCGAGCCGCGAGGAGGCCGCGGACGGGACGCTCCTGCGGGAGCGGCTCGAAGATTCCAGGGCCACGGTGATGCAGGCCACCCCGGCGACCTGGAGGATGCTGCTGGAGGCCGGCTGGCAGGGCCGCCGGGACATGAAGGTGCTCTGCGGCGGAGAGGCGCTGCCGAGAGAGCTGGCCGACCGGCTGCGGGCGCGGACCGGGGAGCTGTGGAACGTCTATGGACCCACCGAGACGACGGTCTGGTCGGCCGTGCATCTGGTGGGGGAGGGGAGCGGACCGGTACCGCTCGGGCGGCCGGTCGCGAACACCGGGCTCTACGTGGCCGACCTCTGGGGTGGGCCCGCGCCGCTGGGAGTGCCCGGCGAGCTGTGGATCGGCGGCGAGGGGTTGGCGCGGGGCTACCTGGGCCGGCCGGACCTGACCGCCGAGCGCTTCGTGCCCGATCCGTTCTCCGGCGCGCCCGGAGCCCGGCTGTATCGCACCGGCGACCTGGTCCGCCGGAGAGCATCCGGCGAGCTGGAGTTCCTGGGCCGGCTCGACCACCAAGTCAAGATCCGCGGCTTCCGCATCGAGCTCGGAGAGATCGAGGCCGTGCTCTCCGCCCAGCCGGCGGTGCGCGAGTGCGCCGTGGTAGTGAGAGAGGACGTGCCCGGAGCCCGGCGCCTCGTGGCCTACTTGGCCCCCGATGCCGACCCGGAGATCCTGCGCGCCGCCCTGCGGGAGCGCCTGCCCGAGTACATGGTGCCGCAGCTCTTCCTGAGCCTGCCCGCCCTGCCGCTCACTCCGAACGGCAAGATCGACCGCCGCGCCCTGCTGGCCGGTCCGGCGCCGGAGGCAGGGGCGGCGGCGGGGTTCGTGGCGCCGCGCAACGAGGCCGAGGAGGTCCTGGCCGCGGTCTGGGCCGAGGTGCTCCGGCTCGACCGCGTGGGCATCCACGACAACTTCTTCGCGCTGGGAGGAGACTCGGTGATGGTCATCCAGGCGGCCGCGCGCAGCCGGGACCGGAGCCTGGGCTTCCAGCCGCGCCAGCTCTTCCAGGCCCAGACCGTCGCCGGCCTCGCCGCCCTCCTGGGGGCCGCCCCGCTCCTCGCCGACGCCGCGCCGACCCCCGAGCTCTCCCTGGCCGGCCTGAGCCCGACCGAGCTGGACGAGCTCATGACCCAGCTTGGTTGATCCCGCCCCGTTGGGCAGGCTCCCTCTCCCCCGCGCAGGCGGGGGAGAGGGTCGGGGAGAGGGGGGATGGGATCAACCGGTGCGGGCCACCCCGCCGAGTCTGGTAAGATCGCGCTGCGATTCCGGCAATGCCGGCCGGTTTTTTCCTGTTCCCCTAGCAGGGGGTTCCCCCTCCCCAGAAGAGAGGATCATGAGCACGACGGTCGCAGAAAAAGAGACACGTGACGTAGGCCACGAGAAGCTCGACGAGGTGGTCATCCGCTTCGCCGGCGACTCGGGCGACGGCATGCAGATGACAGGTACCCAGTTCACGAACACCTCGGCCCTGATCGGCAACGACCTTTCGACGCTGCCCGACTTCCCGGCCGAGATCCGCGCGCCCGCCGGCACCCTGCCCGGCGTCTCCGCGTTCCAGGTCCGCATCGCCGACTATGACATCCATACCCCGGGCGACGCGCCCGACGTGCTGGTGGCCATGAACCCGGCGGCGCTCAAGAAAGAGATCAAGGACCTGAAGCCGAACGGCGTGGTCATCGTCAACACCGACGAGTTCAACGGCCGCAACTTCGCCCGCGCCGGCTACACGGTCAACCCGCTGGAGGACGGCAGCCTCGAGGGCTTCCGGGTCTTCCAGGTCCCGCTGACCACCATGAACCGCCGGACCCTGGAAGGGAGCGGCCTCGACAACAAGTCGATGGACCGCTGCAAGAACATGTTCGCCCTCGGCATGTGCTACTGGCTGTTCAGCCGGCCGCTCGAAAACACCATCGCCTGGCTCAACAAGCAGTTCGCCAAGAAGCCGCTGATCGCCGACGCCAACGTCAAGGTGCTCAAGGCGGGCTGGAACTACTGCGACATCACCGAGGCCTTCCACACGCGCTACGAGGTGCCGGCCGCGGCCCTGGAGCCCGGCCTCTACCGCAACATCACCGGCAACACGGCCCTCGCCCTCGGCCTGATCGCGGCCAGCCGGAGGAGCGGCCTGCCGCTCTACCTCGGCGCCTACCCAATCACCCCCGCGTCCGACGTGCTCCACGAGCTGGCGCACTTCAAGAACTACGGCGTGGTCACCTTCCAGGCCGAAGATGAGATCGCGGCCGTCTGCGCGGCCATCGGCGCCTCTTTCGGCGGCGCGCTGGGAGTCACGGTCTCCTCGGGCCCGGGCATCGCGCTCAAGTCCGAGGCCATGAACCTGGCGGTCATGACCGAGCTGCCGCTGATCGTCTGCGACATCCAGCGCGGCGGCCCCTCGACCGGCCTGCCGACCAAGACCGAGCAGGCCGACCTGCTCCAGGTCATGTTCGGCCGCAACAGCGAATCGCCCATGCCGGTCATCGCCGCCTCGTCGCCGAAAGACTGCTTCGAGACCGCCCTGGAAGCGGTACGGATCGCCACCAAGTACATGACTCCGGTCATGTTCCTCTCGGACGGCTACATCGCCAACGGCTCCGAGCCGTGGAAGCTGCCGCAGGTGGAGAACCTCCCCGACCTGCGGACCGAGTTCCGCACGAATCCGGAAGGCTTCCACGCCTACGAGCGCGATCCCGAGACGCTCGCGCGGCCGTGGGCCATTCCCGGCACGCCCGGCCTGGAGCACCGCATCGGCGGCATCGAGAAGGAAGAGGTCACCGGCAATGTTTCCTACGATCCGGTCAACCACGAGAGGATGGTCCACCTGCGGGCCGAGAAGGTGGCCCGGATCGCCAACGACATCGCGCCGGTCCAGGTGTATGGCGACGAGAGCGGCGAGCTGCTGGTCCTCGGCTGGGGCTCGACCTCGGGCGCCATCACCGGTGCGGTCAACGTCGCGCGCAAGATGGGCCTGCGGGTCAGCCGCGCCCACCTGCGCCACCTCAACCCGTTCCCGGCGAACCTCGGCGAAGTGCTCTCGCGCTTCGAAAAGGTGCTCGTGCCGGAGATGAACCTCGGACAGCTCTCGCTGCTCCTCCGCGCCCGCTACCTCAAGGACGTGATCTCCTACTCCAAGGTCCAGGGGCAGCCCTTCCACCGGCAGGAGATCTTCCAAAAGATTCAAGAGATTCTGGAGCGCAATGCCCATGTCAACTGAGACGCCGACCCTCAACAAGAAGGACTTCCAGAGCGACCAGGAAGTGCGCTGGTGCCCCGGCTGCGGGGACTACGCCATCCTGTCGGCCGTGCAGTCGGTCTTCCCCGAGCTGGGGATCCCGAAGGAGCGCTTCGTGGTCGTGTCGGGGATCGGCTGCTCGAGCCGCTTCCCGTACTACATGAACACCTTCGGATTCCACACGATCCACGGCCGCGCGCCCGCGGTCGCGACCGGTCTCAAGATGTCGCGCCCGGAGCTGGAGGTCTGGATCGCCACCGGCGACGGCGACGCCATGTCGATCGGCGGCAACCACCTGATCCATACGCTGCGCCGGAACGTCGGGGTGAAGATCCTGATGTTCAACAACCGGATCTACGGCCTGACCAAGGGGCAGTACTCGCCCACGAGCGAGCTGGGCAAGAAGACCAAGTCGACCCCGGCCGGCTCGGTGGACTACCCGTTCAACCCGCTGTCGCTCGCTCTCGGAGCGGGCGCCACCTTCGTGGCCCGCAGCGTGGACGTCTTCCAGTCGCACCTGCGCGACACCCTGCGCCGCGCCGCCGAGCACAAGGGGACGGCCTTCGTCGAGATCTACCAGAACTGCAACATTTTCAACGACAAGGCCTTCACCTACATGACCGAGAAGGAGTCCAAGGACGAGCAGGTGATCTACCTGGAGCACGGCAAGCCGCTGGTCTTCGGCAAGGCCAGGGACAAGGGCATCCGGATGAGCGGCACCCACATGGAAGTGATCACGCTCGGAGACGGCCTCACCGCGGACGACTGCCTGGTCTGGGACGAAAACCTGGACAATCCGGCCACCGCGTTCCTCGCCGCGCAGCTCCTGCCGCCGCACTTTCCGACGGCGGTGGGCGTCTTCCGCAGCGTGGACATGCCGAGCTACGAAGAGCGCGTCATGGACCAGATGCACGCCGAGACCAGCCGCCTCGGCATCGGCAAGCTGGAAGACCTGCTCCGGCAGGGTGATACGTGGATCGTGTCCGACGAGCAGACGGTGAGCTGAGAACCGACTCTCTTCCGAAGAACGAACGGCCGGCGCTTGCGCGCCGGCCGTTTCTCTTTTGATGACTATTGTGGTGCCGCGAGCTTCGCGACCAGCTCCTCCAGGGCCGCCAGCCGCTGGCGGAGCGCCGAGATCTCCGCATCCTTCTCCTGCACGACCTGATAGAGGCCCTGCACCGCGGTCATGGTGACGCCCTGGACGTCCATGGGGAAGATGTACTGCCCCTCCGTTCCCAGGCCGAAGGAGGACTGGAAGTCCTCGACCGTCGGACCTACGTGGCGCAGCTTGCGATCGTCGCTCTTGTAGCTCCATTCCTGGATCGGAAGCCGGGCGAACTTGTCCAGAACCGTCTTGGGATCGAGGGGCTCGAAGCCCTCCTTCAGCAGGCGCGAAGAAGGGTTGCTGAACGTGCCGTTCACGGTCAGGTTCCCGGCGATGGTGACTGCACCGGTGCTGCCGTCGATCTGGAAGCGATTGGTGTTGTTCGTTCCCAGGATCAGAGGCTTGTCGGCGAGGGTACCGATGATCAATCCGTTGCCAGTCGCTTGGAGGTACTCGCCCCAGCCTCCCAGGGTCTGGCCGAACCGTGAGAGGGTTCTGCCACTGCCGTGTGCTATGAGGCTGCCGATGGCAAAGTTGGACTTCACGCGAAGAATGCCGGCAGCGCTCAACCCTGTGTTGATGTTTTCTGCCACAATAAACGTGTTAGCATCCACGTTCTCGAAGACGTGGAGCTTCTCGGCGGGGGAGGAGGTGCCGATGCCGACATCGCCCGTTGTGGAGACGTATACTGAGTCCTGCGCACGCGCCACGACCGGCGCGACCAGCAGACCGAGCCCAGCGGCGAGTACGCTCATTCCGATCATCCGATTATTCTTGATCACGGCCATTCCTCCTAGTCTCTGTATGCCGTTTTTGAGTTTCTTTGCCACGCCGATCAGGGGACAATCGCTCTGAAGACGGCTCCGGACCTGACCCTGAAGCCGGACCTCAGCACGACCCGTTGGCCAGCGTGCAGAGTCACGTTGGCGGTGGGCTCGAGCGTGAGGTTGGGACCGGCGAAGATGGTATCGCAGGCCACGAACGTCTGGGTCGAGCTGATGGACTGGTTGGCGAGTTCGAGATTGGCGACCTGGCAGCCCGCGGTAGCGCAGTTGCTGGCCACGCCGTAACAGGCCGGCGAGGTCCCTGCCGCCACGACGTTGTAGGAGTAGACGCGGCCGTTCGCCACCTGGGTGTCGGTGTAGCTGAGGCCGGTCGTCTCGGCGATCAGTGCCTTGCCGAAGTCGCAGGCGACGTGACCCTCGGTGCGGAACACCCAGTAGCGGGTCGCCCCGGCGACCGCGGTCCACGACAGTGCCGCCTGGAAATTGCCGCCGGTGGCGGTGAGCGTCGTCGCCGCGGTCGGTCCGCCGCTGCAGCCGGCGTTCTGGGGCGTAGGCGTGCCGCAGGCGATGCCGTGGCGGTTGAAGGCGTTGAAGATCGCCGTCATGTGCGGCGTGCCGTCGTTCAGGTTGCCGTTGTCATCGTCGGCGGTCAGCCACTGCATGTAGCCGTTGGTCGCACCGCAGCCATCCGACGTGCTGCCGCAGGTGCAGGAGTGCCAGGTGCCGATGTTGCCACTCCCCTGGTAGAAGAGCTTGTTGCCGATGATGAACGCGGTCTGGCTGTCGTAATTGAAAGGAGCGCCGCGCAGGTCGCGGGCCACCAGGTCCCAGGCCGCCTGCCGGGCGGGCGCCGCTGCGCAGTGCACCTGCTTGCCGCACGGACCGGGGCCCGAGAGGCAGGCGCTGCACACGAACCCGAGCGCCGTGTCGGGCAGGTGATCGGAGTGCTTGTCCCAGTCGGCATCGCGCACGCCGGAGCAGTCGACGTCGCAGTGGAAGCCTCCCACTTGGTTCTCGTTCTGGTTGAAGCCCGTGCCATCGGCGGTCTGGCCGCACCCCTTGTCGCTCGTCCACCAGAAGCCGTGGCCGACGCAGGAAGTCTGCAAGCGGTAGATCGCGGCGATGTCGGCGTAGGCTTCACTGGAGTTGGAGAGGAAGCCGTTGGCGTCGTTGTCGTCCATGCCGTGTCCCCACTCATGGTCGAAGACGGCGGCGATCTCGCCGGTGTTGCGGCAGCCGCCCCCGGAGCGGTAAAAGTTGATCGTCCCCGCCGCCGGGCTCCAGAAGGCGTTGCAGGTATTGTTGATGTTGACGTTGGTGGTCAGGCGGGCCTGCAGCCAGAGGTTCGTGGGAAGCCAGCCGCGCGCCTGCTCGGCGAGCTTGTTGACCTCGTAGAAGGCCGAGCGCGAGGAAGCGGTGTTGCCAAGCGAGCCGCCGCCCGACGTGCAGTCGTGCTGGCCGTTGGTGCCGCCCAGATCGATCAAACCCGCCGCGCTGTTGCTGATCGCGCCGCAGGCGTCAGCGATGCCCACGTACTTCCCGGTGAGGGTGGTCGTCGCGGTACCGCTCGTGTAGTTGAAGATGCCGGCGCTGTTGGTGAAGTCGTTGGGCGGGGCGAGGCCGGTGTCGGCGAACGGCATCGGCCAGCCGCTCTGCATCGTGCCGCAGGTCTGCGGGATGGGGCAGATCTCGGTATTGGTGAGCGGATAGACCCCGCCGGTGATCGATTGGTTGACGTAGCGGTTGGTATCCTGGAACGCGATCACCTGGCCCGAGTGCGCGTCGACCATGGTCTCCCACACCGCGTCGTCGGGGGGACGCCGGAAGGCGAACGTCCAGACCAGCCGATGCCGGTAGCCGACGCCGATCGGGCCGGTGTAGCCGGTCGCGCGCTCGTGCTCCGGCGGCGCCACCGGGACCACCTCGAGAGCGGGCAGGCGTACCATCTCGTCCATGGCCGAGCGGTCGCCGGCGTAGGAGAAGCCGGCCGCGAGCGCCTCGTCGCTGCTTAACTTGGGGACCGTCGAGAGGCCGCGCACGTTGCCCCACGTCTCGGTGCCGATCACCACCAGATTGCCCTGGCTGACCGACGCCGCGAGCCGTGCATCGCGCACCGGCACCCCCTTGTAGACCTGCGGGATACTGACCTGCCAGAGGTCGGGCGTGACCTGCGCGGCGCGGCTCGCGCCGAGCTGGGCGGCGTCCACCGCCAACACCTGGCGGTACCGGCCGACGAAATCGAGGACGGCGGCCGCGACCGTCGGCGCGTCGATTCTCGCTGGCCGGCGACCGAGCCGGACGCTCAGGTCCTCGATGCTCACCTGGTTGCCGACCCCACGGCCGGGTAGAAGGGGAAAGGCCCCGATCAGGCTGGTGGCCGTGCCGGAGCGCGGATCGACGAAGCCGTGCGTCGCCCCGTCGCCGGCCGGCGCGCGAGCGTGCAGCAGGCTTGTCCAGGCGGCACGGTTGGGAAGCACCGGCAGCACCTCGTCGAGCGGCGCGTTCGCGGAGCTGATCGCCAGCTCGGGAAGGAAGAACTCCTTCTGCTCCAGATAGCCTCCCGGCAGCTTGGGCTCGATCGCGTGTGCAATGGCGCTCACCAGGAGCGCAGCCGAGCAAGTCACCAAGGCGGCACTGCGTGCTAGACCTCTCCTTTGCATGACTTCTCCTTCCTCCGCTTGCGCGGGTGGTTGCGCCTAGTTGCCCTTCTCCAGGAGGAGCTGCTTGATCTCGCGCAGCTCCTTCTGCAGCTCGGCGATCTGCTCGTCCTTCTCCTGCACGAGCTGATAGAGGCCCTGCACGGCCGCCATGGTCACGCCCTGAACATCCATCGGGAAGATGTGCTGTCCTTCCGTCCCTAAGCCGAAGGCGTTCCGGAAGTCCTCGACGGTCGGGCCGACGTGGCGCAGCCTCTGCTCGTCGCTTTTGTAGCTCCACTCGTTGATTGGTAGCTGGGCGAATTTCTTCAGCACCATGCTCGGATCGAGCGGCGCGAAATTCTCCTTTAACTCGCGTGAGGAAGGGTTGCTGAAGGTGCCGTTCACAATCAAGTCGCCGGCGATGGTTACAGCGCCGGTACTGCCGTCGATCTGGAGGCGGTTGGTGTTGTTGGTGCCCAGGATGAGAGGCTTGTTGGGCAGCGTACCAACGATCAGGCCATTCCCGGTAACCTGCAGTAATTCTGCCCAGCTTGCAACCGCCTGACCGAAGTGTGAGATCGTTCTCCCGCTGCCTTGTGCCTGCAGGAATGCCGTGGCGCTGTTTGAAGCCGCGTGTAACGAGACGACCCCATTCCCACCGGAGCTGGTGTTTTCCATTCTAAACACAGTGAAAACATCGGCATTGTCGAAAAGGTGTAGCTTGGCTCCTGGGTTCGTCGTGCCGATCCCCACGCTACCCCCATTGTCTGCAAGCACGGTGATCCCTCGAATGTAGTTCTTCCCGTCGCCAGAAAAGTTGAAGTGCGTAAAGCCCCCGAGACCAGATCCCGAAGGGAATCTCACTTCGCCTCCACTCACCTCCAGCCGGGCTCCCGGGTTCGAGGTGCCGATGCCGACATTCCCCGTAGCGGTGACGAACACTGAGTCCTGTGCTTGCGCCACGGCCGGCGCGATCAGCAGACCAAGCCCGGCGGCGAGTACGCTCATTCCGATCGTCCGAATGCTCTTGATCACGGCCATTCCTCCTAATCTCTGTTTGCCGTTTGTGGTTTTCTTTACCACGCCGATCAGGGGGCAACTGCTCTGAAGACGGCTCCGGACCTGATTCTGAAGCCGAACCTCAGCACGACCCGTTTGCCAGCGTGCAGGGTCACGTTGCCAGTGGGCTCGAGCGTGAGATTGGGACCGGCGAAGATGGTGTCGCAGGCTTCGAACGTCTGGGTCGAGCTGATGGATTGGTTTGCAAGCTCGAGGTTGAGAAGGCCGCAGCTCAGGAGTTGGTCGATGGCGGCCCGCAGGTTGGGTTGCGGCCCGATCAGTCTGGGGTCACTGGCCTGCGGCGTTCCGGTGTCCCTGAGTCGCTGGCGGACGTCGGCTGGAGGGAGAGCGCCGATTCCGCCGGCGAGAGCCACTCCCTGGAGATCGGCTGCCGCGCCGACGACGATCGGGGAAGCGCTCGAGGTGCCGCTGAACGAGGACGTGTAGAACTGGTTCGGATCGCCTCCTCCGTTGAACAATCCACCATAGCCGGTGGTCGTGACGTCCCAGCCCCATGCGTGGACATCGATCCGGCTACCGAAGTTCGTGAAGCAGGTCGGCGCTCGATCCGCGGAGTTGCTGGCGCCCACCAGAATGGCGCCAGAATCGCGCACGGAGCGATTGTAGAGGCCGCCATAGACGGGGTCATCGAGGTCCGTTGCGCCGTTGGCGCCCGCCTCGACGACGATCGTGCCGTTGGCCGTTGCCTGCACGATCGCGTCGAATTCGGCCTGGAAGTGTTCGACCGGCACGCAGTCACAGCAGCTCGAGCAGTTGCACGGTGAATTCGGCGTCGGGGGGCCTCCATACTGCACCTCGATGAGGACGAGGCCGCCGGTGCCGGCTGCGACCGCGGCGTTGGCAATGGCGCCGGCAACCCCCTGGTTCTCAAAGCTCTCGTAGCCGGCCTGCGCCAAGTGTGCGATGCCGGTCACTCCGTAGCCGTTGTTGGGAGCGACCATCTCCCCCAGCACTGCCGTGCCATGTTGAAGCCACCCAGGGAGCGTGGTCTGCACCCCGCCTTGGTGAAAGAGTGGCGGCAGGTCTTCATGGGTCGTGTTCCAAGCCCCTTCCACGTCCACGATCCGAACGCCCTGGCCTCGGCCTCCGGGCTGCGTCCAGCTATAGCGCGCGTCGATGCCGAGGGGAGCCGGATCGAGGTATCCCTGAAAGCTCTCGAAGCTCGGGGTCGGAGGAGGAATGTCGGCCGGCGGCTTTGGGGGCGGCTGAGCGTAGGCGATCTCGACGCTCAGGAGGGCGTTGAGAGCCGCGAGCAGCTCCTTCACCTGATCGGCGGTTGTCCTGGGCAGCAGGCTCAGGCGGTAATAGAGATTGAGATCGGCCAACTCGCGGCCGCTCCTCTCTTCCCCCCGCCTCCGGTGCTCGGCAAGCAGGTCCTCGCCCTGCTGGAATACGCGGCCGATGCCGCGGACGCGCGGCTCGATCAAGATCAGCCTTTGGGCCTCGGCGACGTCCTCGTCCACACGAGCCTCTGTGAGGCCGCGGGCGGCAAGGTCGCTTCGGTCGCGGTCTTCGCGCTCGAGCGCGATCAGCACGCCATCGCGAAGACGCACGCGCGTGCCCTCGTGAAACTTGACCACGAGATGGGCGGGCGGAGTGTCGTTGGACACGCTTGGGTGCTGGAGCTTGTCAGCGGGGCGGCGTGGCACAAGGCCCTCTTGGGCAGACAGGGACGCCGTCAGAAAGCAGGGAATCAGGACAACCGCCAGGTGACGCATACCTCCTCCCTATTCCGCTCGTCGCGGATGCAAACGTTCCTCGCCGCCTCTTACCGATCCCCGCTCACCGCGAGTCCTGGAGGTAAGCCGCCGCAAGACATGCGGAGGTAGACAAATAGCCTTCGAGTAATGGATTCGGGTTTCGGTGCACTCCTTACAGGAGGCATCTCGATGCGGGACTCAACGGACGAGGAGCGCTTCGCCAAACTTGTGAAGGACGCTCGCCCCAAGCTCAAGACGCTGCTGGCAAGCTACCTGGTCGCGCCTGAGGATGGCGAGGATCTGCTGCAGGAGGCATTTCTGGCGCTCTGGAGCAAGCGTCTTCAGGTCGGGAACCCGGAAGCCTGGCTGCTCTCCGCCGTGCGAATGGAGTGTCTGCGGTATCGGCGGCGCAAGGGACGGCAGAGGCACGTTGCCGTCGACGAGTCCATGCTGGAGGTTCTGGCAAGGCCGGACGATTCCCCGACACCCGATATCGGCCTACGTCAGGATCTGCAAACGCTGGTTGGGCACCTGCCGGCCCGTCACCGCGCCTTGATCCACCTCCGCTATGATCTCGGCCTGACACCGGAGGAGACGGCCCGGCATCTCGGGTATCAGCTCTCGAGCCTGAAGAAGACCACGACCCGGTGTTTGCAGGTTCTACGGAGTCGGCTGCTCGCTCGCAGACCAGACCACTGAAACGATCGGAAGCCGATCCCGCCTTGATACCATGACGCCATGGCCGACCTCCTGATCCTCGCCCACGGCGGCACCTGGGACATGCGGTTCCAGACCTCGTCGCTGGCCGCCAGCGCGGCGGCGGGGGGGGACCAGGTCGACCTGGCGCTGTTCTTCGGGGCGCTCGAAGCCTGGGCGACCGGACGGTGGGATGAGCTCGATCCGCAGCCGCCGCTGTCGGCCGAACGGCTGGAGGCGCTCGCCATGCCGCCGCTCTCCGAGATGCTGGCGCCCGGGCGCGAGGACGGGCTCATCCGGGTCTATGCTTGCAGCGCCACCGCCCACCTGCTCGGGCTCGACCTCGCCAGGGTCCAGGCCTCGGTGGATGCCCTGCTGGGATGGCAAAGCTTCTCGCGGATGATCCGCGAGACCGGACGGATCGTCACGTTGTAAGGAGCCGTGAATGAAGCTCGGAATCTGGATCTTCTTCGGTTTCGTGGCTGCCGCGCCGGTCCTGGCGCAGGACCTCTGCTCGACCGCCTCGGCTTCGGTCGAGATCGCCGACCTGACGGTATCGGAAGATGGCACCATCGACGCCAAGGGCACATGGGCGGCCGGGGGCGGCGCCGTCGGCGCCCTGGTGGAGTACAGGATCGACAGCGACCGCATGCAGTCGGAGTTCCGGATGGGAGCCTCCGGCTCCTGGGACATCGCCCGGATGCAGCCCAATGACGTGACCTGCGGCCGCCATACGCTCGTCGTCGGCGTCTTCCCGTCCGTGAAGGACGGCGCGCGGCAGCACATCTGCCTGAAGAACCACGCGTCCAAGCCCAGTGTCTTCAACGTCTCCTGCGCCCCTCTCGTGGAGATGCAGGACTGCCAGTGGGAGTGCGGCGGAGACGAGTCCCCGCATTGCACCGGCGTCTGCACCGCTACGGCGAGCCGGGGAAGGCTCGGCTATATGCCGTTCTGGGGCGTGAACGGCGAGGACTGGCAGCAGGGCGAGGGTCCCTCCGAAGGTCCCTGGTCCCACCCGGTGGCCTGCGATCCAGGCCAGCGGATCTCGTTCAAGGTGCGGGACCGCAACGGTCGCGGCTACTGGTCCGAGGTCGACGAGATCGGCTGCGGCGTGACGGAGTAGGGGACCCAAGAGGGGAGAGACTACCTGATGAGCGAGCTGCGTTCTTCCCGGATCGCCTTCGTGGGCTCCGGAGTCATGGCGGAGGTGATGATCAGCGGCCTGCTGAGCCAGGGCGCCACGGAGCCCGAACGGATCTGGGCCTCGGGCCCGCGCGCGGATCGCGCTGACCAGCTCCGGGAGGCCTACGGCATCCATGCCACGACCGACAACCTGGAGGCGGTGGGCAACGCGGACCTCGTGGTCCTCTCCGTCAAGCCGCAGACGCTGCCGAAGGTGCTGCCGGAGATCCGCAAGGGCATCCGGGAGGGTCACCTGGTCCTATCGATCATCGCCGGGGCGCGGATGAAGGTGCTCGGCAGCTCGCTGGGACACCCGGCCATCGTCCGCTGCATGCCGAATCTCCCTTGCCGCATCCGCCGGGGGATGACCGTCTGGACCGCCACTCCCGAGGTGCGTCCGGAAGCGCGCGAGGAGGTGCGGAGCATCCTGCGCACCATGGGCAAGGAGATCTACGTCTCGGACGAGCTGGACGTGGACCGCGCCACGGCCGTGAACGGCACCGGGCCGGCGATCATCGCCCACTTCGTCAAGTCGCTGGAGGATGCGGCCAACTTCATCGGCGAGCCGCGCCCGCTGGCGCGGCAGTCGGTGCTCGAGACGATCATCGGCACGGCCGAGATGATCCTGTCCTCCGAGCGCCACCCGGCCGAGCTGATCGACAGCGTGACCTCCCCGGGCGGCACCACCTCGCGCGCCCTCCACATCCTGCACCAGGGTCGCTTCTCCGCGATCCTGACCGATGCCATCGACGCGGCCCTGCGGCGCACCCTGGAGCTGGGCAACCAGCTCGACGAGCAGATGCGCGAGGCGGGGGAGAAGGAAGGACAGCAAGGACGATAAGGACACCAAGGACATCAAGGACCTCAAGGACAAAGAAGACGGCCGGCTTCGCCGCCCTTGTCGTCCTTGAGGTCCTTGGTGTCCTTGAGGTCCTTGTCGTCCTTCAGGGCAGCACCAACTCCGACTCCCCTCCGGGGACCACCGCGGCCTCTCCCTGCCAGACCTGACCGTCCGGGGCGGTCACCTGCGCCCGCCAGGCTCCGGGCGGCAGACCCTCCACGACGCCGCTTCCTCCGGGCAGGAGCCACTCCCGCTGGAGCTCTCCGAAGGGGCTCAGCGATTCGAACGGCCGGCCGTCCGGCGCGAGCAGGACCAGCGTCGCAACCGCGTTGGCCTCCACCAGGGCCGGCACCCGCACCCGCATCCGGCCGGCATCGGGGAGCACCACCTCGACCGGCGGACCGGGCACGGTCGCCGGCAGCCGCACTCCCACGCCGCCGGTCCCGGTCACCAGCACCTGCCAAGTGCCGGGCGGCACCGTGGCGAAGCGGGCCTTCCCTGCCGCGTCCGGCGTCTGCCCCTCGGCCATCACCAGCCGGCCCGCGCCGTCGAAGACCGCCATCCTCAGAGCGGCCGGCACCCGCCCCGAGGCCAGCCGCACCACGGCCTCCAGCCCGTCGGCGGGCGTCAGCCGGATCTCGACGCCGTCGAGCCGCGTACCGGCCTGGACCTCCACGGTCTGCTCGGCCGGCGCATAGCCCGGGTTGCGCACGAGCAGCCGGTGGCGTCCCGCCGTCACCCGCGCCAGCAGGAAGCGGCCCTCCTCGTCCGTGATCACGTTGACCACCGACGCCGCCTGGTCGGAATCCGCGCCCACGAGCTGCTGCAGGTAGACGAGCGCCCGCGGTATCGGCTGCGAGGGGTGCGAGGGCTGCGAGGTGGCCTCGGAGATGACCGAGCCGGAGATCTGCGCCGTCGGGATGTCGATCGCGACCTCGCGGTCGGCGAGCACTTCGATCACCTCGTTGTAGGTCACCAGCTCGCGCGGGCTCGACACGGACAGGCGATAGCGGCCCGGCTCGAGCCCCTCCAGCCGGAACGAGCCCTGATGGTCGGTCGTGCCCGCGCGCACCAGCGCCGCCTCCAGGCCGTGCGCCGAGATCCGCGCCTCGGGCAGCGGCTCGCCGCCGAGGGAGACCGACCCGGTCAGGGTCAGGCCGCCGCCGAACCGCAGATCCCGCTCCGTCTCCCTTTCCCCCGGCTCGATCGTCACCCGCGCCTCGGCCTGGCGGCTCCGGCCGCGCACCGAGCCCCGCACCAGCCAGTCCCCCGGCGCCAAGTCGGGGACCTCGTAGCTCCCGCGGTAGTCCACGGTGCCGGTCCGGGTCCCCCCGTGCTCCGCCTCGGCGGTCACCTCGGCTGCCGCCAGCTCTTCGAAGCCCAGGCCCAGGAGCCGTCCGCTGACCCGGCCCCCTCGCCGCAGCACGACTTCCAGCCCTTCCACGGGCCGGGCCTCGACTTGCACCGCCGCTTCGGTCTCGACCTCCGCATAGCCCTGGCGCCCGGCGCGCAGGTCGTACGAGCCGGCCGCGACGGCCGGAAAGACGAAGCTGCCGTCGGCGTCGCTCAGCGCCGTGTAGGCGTGCGGGTCCCAGGGCTCCTGCAGGCGGATCTCGACGCGCGCGCTCTCCACTGGGTCGCCGTCCTCGTCCACCGCCCGGCCGGCGACCCGCTGACCACCCTCCAGGACGAAGTCGGCGGTGTTGGTCCCGGGCTCGATCTCCAGCCGGCGCACCTGGCGGTTGAAGTCGGGATGCCGCACCTCGACCTCGCGGGGTCCCGGCGGGATTCCGGTCACCCGATAGAATCCGTCTTCGTCGGAGATGCCGGACACCGGGCCGGCCGATACTCGGGCACCAGCGCTAGCGCCCGCCCGCGGCCCGCCGTCCCGGACCGTGACCGTGCCCTCGAGCACTGCGCCCGGCACGAGCACCAGCCGGACGCCGTCCACGGCCTTGCCCGGCGCGATCGTCACCGGCACCGGAGCGGACGGCTGGAAGCCCTCGGCCGTGGCCTGCAGCTCCGCTTCCCCGGAAGCCACGTCCTCCAGGAGGAACTGGCCCGCGGCATCGGTGACTGCGCGCCGCGAGAGCTCCGCCGGCCGGAAGGGGATGCCCACGGTGCCCGCCGGCAGCGACCGGCCGGCGAGGCTCACCGCCGCTCCGGCCACCGGCTCGCCCTGCTCGGTCGCGACCTCGCCGGTCACCCGCGCCGCCGGCTCCAGGGTCAGCGTCACCGGCTGCCGGGCCGGCACCTCGACCCCGCGCACGGCCGCCATCACGTAGCCCGTCCGCCCGGCAGCCAGGTGGATCCGCCTGCCGGCCTCCAGGTCCGCGACCTCGAACTTTCCCGCGCGATCCGTGATGGCCGCCGGCTTGCCCTGGGCGATCTGCGCAGCCTTGGGCGGCGGTCCGCCCTCCTCGGCCGCCACCCAGACCGAGGCGCCGGCGACCGCGCGCCCGGCGGCGTCGATCACCCGGCCATGGACCGCGGCTCCCGGCTGGAGCACCAGCGTCCCGAGGTCGGCCGGCCCCTGGCCCGCAGGAATCGGCAGCCGGCGCACGACCCGCGGGGAGAACCCGGGCTTGCGGGCCTCCAGGTCGAGCTCGCGGCCCGGCAGGTCGTCGACCCGGAACCGTCCTTCGGCATCGGTGACGGCCGCTGGCGCGGTCCGGCCCGGCTCGCGGGTCGGACTGCCGGAGGCCGAGAGCCGCACCTCGACGCCCGGCAACGGCCGCTCCTCCAGATCCACCACCTTCCCGGCTCCGGATCGGCTCGGCTCCAGCACGAGGCGCAGGCGCGGGCGCTCCCCGGCCCGCCGCAGCCCGGCGAGCATCTCCTGCGCCGGCAGAAACCCTTTGCGGGCGGCCGTCACCTCGAAGGCGCCGTCCGGGTGCAGGCCGGCGATCGTGAACCGTCCGGCGGCGTCCGTCACCGCGCGGGCGTCGGCCGGATCGGGGTGGAATCCGTGGGGCCGCGCGGGGACCTCGAAAGCCTCGATCTCGGCTCCGGACACCGGCTTGCCGGCCGGGTCCACGACCTGCCCTGTAACGGATGCGGCGGCAACCAGGGCCAGGGTGGGCGCCCGTCCGGCCGCGGCGGCCGGGCGCTGCACCCAGCCGCTCTCCGGCATGTACCCCGCGGCTTCGGCCTGGACCCAGAAGCGGTCGTCGGGCGGGGCCGCCAGACGGTAGCGGCCGTCCGCGCCGGTCACCACGGCCGTGCCGGGGTCGTGCCCCGGCCAGATCCGGACGCCGGCCAACGGCCGCCGGCTCGCCGCATCGAGCACCCGTCCGGAGATCCAGGCCGCCGGCCGCAGGATGATGGGGTCCGGCCCCTCGCCGGCAGGCCGCTGCGGCAGATCGGAGCGCCAGCGCCGGCCATCGCGGGCAAACAGGTGGAGGGGCTCCGGCTCCGGCCCGCCGCCGGGCCCTCCGGCGGGAAGCCAGAGCCGCCCCTCCCGATCGGTCCGGCCCAGGGGCCACGCCGGCTCTCCGGCCACCACCAGGATCCCTTCCAGCGGCTCTCCGGCCTCCCGGACCTCGAGGGTCCGTGGATGGCCCGCCGCGGCCAGAGACAGCCGGGCCCGCTCCTCGGCCCGCAGCCGCGCCCTGAGGAGGGTCCCCGGGCGCAAAGCCGTGAGCTGCAACGTTTCGCCGGCGGCGCGCGGGAGCGTCACCCGTCCCTGCGCGTCCGTGACTCCGTTGCGGCTCGCCACCGACCAGCCCGGGGACCTCAGCTCCGCCCATAGCTCCCGCGACGCCGTCTCGGCGATGACGACCACTCCGGATGCCGCCGATACCGCGCCGCCCGAGGCCTCGACGACCTCGGCCTTCACCGCCGCATCCTCCAGCAGCTCGGCCGGCGGCAGCTCCACCGGGCCGGTCACCGGCAGCGGGAAGTAGCGCATCGGCACGAACCCCGGCGCCCGCACCTCGACCCGCCAGATCCCCGCCTCCGGCGCTGCCAGCGAGAAGCGCCCGCCGGCATCCGTCTCCGCCACGGCCACGACGGGCGGACGAAGCTCGCCGCCGAGAAGAAGGTCGTTCCAGGCATGGTTGCCGAGGACCGGGCTCAGCTCGGCCCGGACGCCGGCCATCGGGGAGCCGTCGGTCCGCCGGACCGTGCCGCGCACCGGCAGGGAATCGGCTGTGCCAGCCTCGGAAAGGGCCGCCTCAAAAAGAGCCAGAATTGCGAGGCCCGCCAGCAGAGCTCGACGCATGGTGACAACCTCCGCAACAGAGTCCTTGCGCGCTTGTCTCTTTCCAGGCATACAGCTATACTAGTTTTCGGGTATAGGCAAGAGGGGATCGGCTGCTGTTTTCAGGGCTCGCAGGCAGAGCCCGTTGTCATGGAGTCCTGCTGGCGGGAGCGTGCGGGGCGCGCGCTTCTCTCATCTTCCACGCGGAAAGGAGTCCGGAGGTTTCCGGTCGCGGTGCCGCCTTTGTGGCGGCATCCAAGCGTTGTGCTTTTCCCTTTCCCACCACGGAGGAGTGCGAGATGAGTGTGAAGAGAACCCTTTTCCCAGCGCTGGTGATCGCCGTCCTGTGCGCGCTGGCCGCGAGCCCTGCCATGGCTGCCGTTACGCTCTGTGCGATTCCGATCAGTTGCGGCACCGGCTGCGTCTGCGGCTCCACCTGCGCCGACACGATGTTCGGCGACGCCGGCAACAACTGCATCAAGGCCAACGGCGACGACGACACGGTCTACGGCAACGCCGGCAACGACTCGCTCTACGGCGAGAACGGCAATGACACGGTGAATGGCGACTCCGGGGACGACTACCTGGATGGCGGCAATGGCACCGACAACCTGGACGGCGGATCCGGCGCCTTCGACGTCTGCGTCAACGGCGAGTCCGTGACCAACTGCCCCTGAGGAGCCCGGCGTCTCGACGGCGGCAGGCCGGGAGGCTTGCCGCCGTTTTCCCTTGTGCAACGACCCAGGAGGGCAAGCGTGATGAGCTTCAAGAAAGCCGTGATCTGCGCCCTGGCGTTGGCGGCGCTTTTCGCTTTGATCCCGAGCCCGGCCGCGGCCATCTGCGGCATCCCCATCTCCTGCCCCGGCGGCTGCATCTGCGGCTCGACCTGCGCCGACACGCTCTTCGGCGATGCGGGTAACAACTGCATCTATGCCTACGCCGGCGACGATACGGTCTACGGCATGGCCGGCAACGACTTCCTGGACGGCGGCGCGGGCAACGATACCCTGGATGGCGGGAGCGGCACCGACATCTGCGTCAACGGCGAGTCGGTGACGAGCTGCCCGTAGATCCCGGTCAGACCGCCTCCTCTCGCAGCTCCGGCTCCTCCGGCACGAACAGCGAGAACGCGCGGTTGAGCAGGCCGCCATCGCCGATGCCGCCCGTGTGGCCGTCGAGCAGCTTCGCGACGGCGCCGCGGATGCAGCGCTCGACGTCGTCCTGGATCGCGCGCTCGCTCACCTCGACGCCGCCCTTCATGAGATAGGCGAAGGTCCGCGCCATCCCGCAGTTGGCGAGGAAGTCGGGGATGACGGCGAAGCTCGCGTCGGCCGCCTTCTGCACGGTCACCTCGCCCAGCGCGCGGTCGTTGAACGGCGTGTTGGCCCCGCACGCGATCAGTTGCACTCCGGCCTTGCGCAGCCCCTCGAGGCGTTCCTCGGTGACGAGGAACGAGCTCGCCGCGGGGATGAAGACGTCCGCCGCGGTCTGCCAGAAGGGCGTTGGATCCTCGCTCATCACGCCGCCGGGCACCTCGGTGTCCACCCGCCGCGCCAGCAGCGCGCCGACGTCGAGCCCCCGCGGGTCCACCTTCCAGCAGAAGGCCTGCTGCCCCGCCTGCCGGCTGATGATGCCCACGATCTTCGCGCCCGCCTTGTGCAGGTAGTAGGCGGACGGGCCGCCGACGTCGCCGAAGCCTTCCACGAGGATCCGCTTGCCGACCACCGAGGAGCCGGTCGTATCGAAGTACCCCTCCACCGACTTGGCCACGCCGAACCCGGTGACCAGCTTCGACATGGTGAGCGGCTTCGCGACTCCGGGCAGGCTCATCGGCAGCTCGACGCCCACCTTGAGCTGGGTCAGGGCCCGCTGGAGGCCCATGTCGCCCGACTTGTAGTGCCCGTGGACGATCCCCTGCTGCGGATGCTCCAGGCCGATCGCCTCGCGGGTGAGATCGATGACCTCGTTCTCGTGGACGTTGAGATCGCCGCCGGTCCCGTAGTGCTGCTTCAGGTGGTCCTCGATATGCCGGAACCACCGCTTGAGCACCTCGGGCTTGCGCGGATCGGCGGGATTGAAGTCGAGGACCGACTTGGCGCCGCCGATCTCGGGGCCGGAGACGCCGAACTTGATCTCCATGGTCTTGGCCAGGAAGATGGCCTCGTCGCGGGTTGCGCCCTCGCGCATGCGCGTCCCGCCGCCCGCGGCGCCGCCGCGCAGCGAGTTCATCACGAGCCAGCCCTTGGCGCCGGTCTCGCCGTCCTCCCAGTCCACCACCTTGCCGGGCTCACTGTGGAAGAAGTCCCGGTACCGCCGATAACCACTGTCCTCCATCTCTCTCAAGCTCCTCTCCCCGAGCCGTCAATCACCCGAACCAGGTGGTAGGTCTTGCGACCCTTGCGGAAAACCAGGAAACGGCCGCCGATGGCGTCATGGAGCGTCACCATCCGCTTCTCGTCGGCCGAGCGTTGATTGTTGAGGTAGATGCCGCCCGCCGTGATCGAGCGGCGCGCCTCCCCCTTGGACGGCGCCAGGCCGGCCTCGACGAGGAGATCGACGACAGCCAGGCCCTCTCCCTCCAGGCGGCCTTTGGCGACCTCGCTCGAAGGCACGTCGGCGAAGATGTCCTCCACCTCCCCGGGCTCGAGGCCGGTGATCTCCTCGCCGAAGAGGACGGCCGAGGCGCGCTCCGCCGCGGCGAGGGCGGTCTCGCCGTGCAGGGTGCGCGTGACCTCCCGCGCCAGCCGGATCTGCGACTCGCGCTTCTCCGGCGCGGCCTCGCGCGAGCGATCCAGGTCCTCGACCTCCTCCCGCGACAGCCAGGTGAAGAACTTCAGGTACTTGTCCACGTCCCGGTCGTCGGTGTTGAGCCAGAACTGGTAGAAGCGGAAGGGGGACGTCAGCTTCGGATCGAGCCAGATCGTCCCGGCCTCGGTCTTGCCGAACTTGGTCCCCGCGGCCGTGATTACCAGGGGGAAGACGATGCCATGGGCGAGCGGCGGCCTCTTTTCTCCGGGCTTCGAAGGCTGCCAGCTCTCATCCGAGCGCATGCGCTCGATGAGATCGATGCCGGCCACGATGTTGCCCCACTGGTCGCTGCCGCCCATCTGGAGCTTGCAGCCGTACCGGTCGTAGAGCACCAGGTAGTCGTAGGCCTGGAGGAGCATGTAGCTGAACTCGGTGAAGGACAGCCCGGACTCCTCCAGGCGCCGCTTGACCGACTCCTTGGCCAGCATGCTGTTGACGGTGAAGTACTTGCCGACGTCGCGGAGGAAGTCCGTCAGGGTGATGGTGGTGAGCCAGTCGGCGTTGTTGACGATCCTGGCCGGATTGCGCTTGGCCTCGAAGTCGAGGAAGGGGAGGAGCTGGGACTTGATGCCCTGGAGGTTCTCCTCGATCTTCTCCTTGGTGAGGAGCTGGCGCTCCTGGGTCTTGCCGCTGGGATCGCCGATGAGGCCGGTGCCGCCCCCGACGATGGCGATGGGGGAGTGGCCGAAGCGCTGCAGGCGCGCCAGGGCCATGACCGGCAGGAGCGACCCCACGTGCAGGCTGGCCGCGCTGGGGTCGAAGCCGATGTAGGTCGTAATCTTCTCATTCGCCAGGGCTTTGGCGACCTCCTCGGTCGCGCTGTAGATCATGCCCCGCCAATGGTATTCCTCGAAGAGGTTCAACGCCGCCTCCTTCCCAGCCCCCCGGGCTGTCACGTGCTGAAGGGGGTAATTTAGCCGGAACGCAGCCGGGAAGCCAGGGTCCGGGTGATTCCGAAGCCCCTCGGAGTGCCTCCCAGGAGATGGAGAGCGATTCCGCAGTGCTTCGGAGTGACACCGAGGGAGTTGGGAGTGGCTCTGAAGACTTCAGAGAGGCTCCGAGCCTGCTGAGAGCGACTCCGAGAGGCTTCGGATTGACCCCGAGCTGCTTTGGAGTGTCTCTGAAAACTTCAGAGAGGCTCCGAGCCGGTTGGGAGCGACCCCAAGAGACTTCGGAACGGCTCCGAGGTGCTTCGGAGTTGCTCCGAAGTTTTCCGAGGGGCTCTGAGGCAGGTGGGAGTGACTCCGAGAGATCCGGGAAGGGCTTCGAAGGACTTCGGAGCGACTGCCGTCGGAGTGGGCCTCTACAGGAGAGTGCCTCGAGGCGGGAAGGAGGGGGGCTGTAGATCGGCCGGTGTATGGCTGACGACAAACGCCGCGCTAGTGCTCACGGCTGGTCCGAGTAGGCCGACGCGAGCTCGCGTTCGAGCCGCGCGTCGTGGCCGTAGATGTCTTCGTAGAACAGCACGCGTCCGTCGAGGTCGACCAGCGCGGTTGCGTAGAAGAGGAGCACCGGGATCTTGCGCTGGAGGTTGACCTGCTGCGGCTTCTCGCCGGCCATCGCGGCACGAATGCGCTCCGGCGTCCAGGCGGGCTGATCCTGCAGCACGAAGCGCGCGATGGCCGTCGGATCCTCGAGCCGCACACAGCCGTGCGAGAGGTCGCGCCGGGCGCGCGCGAATGCAGACTGCGCCGGCGTTCCGTGCAGGTACACGTTGTCGGTGTTCGGGAAGATGAATTTGGCGAGCCCGAGCGCGTTGCGCGGGCCCGGCCGTTGCCGCACCTTGAGCGCCCCCTTCGCAAGCTGGGCGACGTTGTCGGGCGTCGGCGCTAGAGCGGTCGCGTCGCCGGAGCCGCGCACGATTTCCATGTCGCGCTTCGCGAGCGCGTCCGGATCTCGCCGCAGCGCCGGCAGCAGCTCGCCGCGCACGATGCTGGGCGGGACGTTCCAGTAAGGCCGGAAGACGACGTATTCCATCGTTTCCAGGAAGACCGGCGTGCGGCTGTCGAACGACTTGCCCACCACGACGCGCATCGTGAGCGCGGGGCTCGGCGTCGTGCCGAGGGAGTCGAAGGCCCAGAGCTGGAAGGCCGGGATGTTGACGGCGATGAGCGGACCGTCGCCGAGGTCCGGCACCCAGCGCAGACGCTCGAGCGCGAGCTCGATCTGGCGCAAGCGCTTCGCCGGCGGCACGCCGAGCGCCGCGAGCGTTGCCTTGCCCAGGACACCGTCGGCGGCGAGCCCGTGACGCTCCTGGAAACGCCGCACCGCGTCGACGACCTCGCCCTCGTACACGCTCGCCGGTTCCTCGGCAGCGTCGCCAGCGGTCGCCGCCGCTTGCAGATCGCCGAAGGCGATGAGGCGGGCGCGCAATGCCGGGAGGCCCGCGAACGCATCCCCGGGCCGCACCGTGGCGGTCGCAGGCACCTCGGGCAGCTCGGCACCGGCGAGCCCGCGATAGAACGCGAGCGCTTCCTTCATGCGCCGGTAGACCGCGAGCTGCGGCTCGGCCTCCTCGACGGTGGCGCGAATGCGATCCTGTTCAACCGCCTGCCGCACCAGTGCGACGAGGTCGTACTTCTTGGGAGCCGGATCGAGGCCGATCTGGACGCGGCTCGGCGTGATGCGACCGATGTGCACGTCCGAGATCTGCCGTAAGAGCGCGAGCGTGAGACCGGCGTCGAAGCGCCCGAGATCTTCCTCCGCGGGAGCTCCTCTCGATTGCAGCTCGCGCCACCGCGCCTCAAGCCATGTCACGTCATAGTCCTCGGGAGCGAGGCCGCGCCGCGCCGAATCGGCGAGCACGTCGAGCACGTCGCGAGCCTGCTGGATGGGCTTGCCCTCGGCAAGCCAGAGAGGGACATATCCCCGCGGCTCGTAAAGCCCTTGCATCTCGTCGCGGTAGTACGGGAAAGCCCGCCATTTGAGGTCGGGATGGCGCGCGCTGGTCACGATCTCGCGGATCGTGCGCACGGCCGGAGGATTGGCGATCGTGGCCGCCTGGCCGAACGCAGCCGGCGCAACGCCGGCGAGCAGGATGACGGTGGTCAAGGGTCCGCGCATGAGCCGAATTCTATCGCAGCACGCCCGCGCTCTCAGTCGGCGATCGACACGTCGAGCTCGCCGAGGCGCGCCGGATCGCCGATGACCTCGATCTCGGTGATCTTTCCGTTCGCGATCTTGAAGGTGAGCGCTCTGGACAATCGTCCCCGCGGCGCCATCACGACGCCGACGGCCCCATTCACGAGCGCAGGCCGCACGAGCCGCGCGAGGTGCCCGAAGGCCACCGCCTGCTTCGCCCAGACCGCCGCGCCGCGGACCTCGGCCTGCGCGCCGGACGGGACCAGGTCCGTGCGCACCACGAGATCCGGATCGTAGTCGTGTTCGTTCATCGGTCACATTCCTCCGCCGCGCTCCGTCATGGTAGCTGACGGACGGGACGCCGCGGATGTGACCAGGCCCGAGGGGGGCCGCAGTCACATTCAGCCTGTGCGATCCGTCATGCTGACAAGGAGGATGACATGAATACGACATTGGAAGGCATCGGCGCCCTCTCACCCATGGACCTGAGCATGCCCCGCTCCAAAGGAATCGCCATCGGCTTCTGGATCGTCACCGCGCTCTTCTGCCTGCAGATCGGCTTCACGGCCTACGCGCAGCTGCGCCTGCCGCAGGTAGCGGAGGCATTCACCAACCTCGGCTTCCCCGGCTACTTCCGGGTGGAGCTCGCGTGGGCCAAGCTCCTCGGCGTGGTGCTGTTGCTTGCGCCGGTGCCGGCGCGGCTCAAGGAGTGGGCCTACGCCGGCTTCGCCATCACCCTCGGCTCTGCGCTCATCGCCCACTTCTCCGTGGGAGATGGCCCGGAGGCGTGGGGCTTTGCGGCGGGCACCAGCGTGCTCTGGGGGCTCTCGTACTTCTTCTGGCGCCGGCTGGAGGGGAAATCGGCCGGGAAGCCCTCCGAGCCGATTTAAGGCCCTCAGATCGGATTCAAGCCTCTCGGATCCGATCCAAGCCTCTAAAATCGGATCTAAGATCCAAAAATCCGGATTAAGCGGCCTCCGAAAAATTTCCAGGTCCTTAGATCCGATCTAAGATCCAAAAATCCGGTTTAGCATCCAAAAATCCGGTTTAAGCGGCTTGAATCGGATCTAAGCGGCTTGAATCCGATTTAAGCGGCTAAATTTTTTTTCCAGGCGCTTAGATCCGATCGGAGCGCCTGGAATCCGATCTAAGCCTCTAAAATCGGGTCGAAGCTCCTCGAATCGGGCTTGAAGGGCTCGGATGCGATCCAAGCGTCTTGGATCGTCTGACAAACCGGCCCACCGGATCGGGAGAGCGAAGACCGGGCTGAGGATTCCTACGCCTGCCTTTTGAGGAGCGCCGCGAGCCGGGTGATCAGCTCGGCCGTGACCCGCTCCTCCTCGCAGGCGCGCTGGAAGAGGACGAGGGCGGCCGTGGCCTCGCGGTGGACCTCTTGGGCCGAGAAGACCGCCATCAGCTCGGCCGCGAGCGTCTTCAGCTCGGGGAGCCGGCGGCGCAAGGAACGTGGACCTTTAACACTCCCCACATGTCCGGGCACATGTCCGGGCTGGGTGTTCGGGATGCCGGATGGAGGCAGGGTCGAGCCCGGGTCGACGTGACTCGCTTCACCTGCGGCGGAGCACCTTGTGGTGATAGAGGAGCCTCACGCTTGTCGCGAAGAGGCTGACACCCAAGGAGCTCAGATGAAGAACGGTCGAGTCCTTTTTCCGGTCCTCTTTGCCTTGCTGACTGTCGTCTCCGTCACGGAGCTGGCCGCGGCCCCGCCAAGCCTGGTCGCGGCGGGCGCTCCGACGATCTCCTCCGAAGCGTTCCTCTGCAATCTGCGACAGACGTCCGCTGTGGAGGTTCCCGGCTCAACCCCTGCCCCGAATCCGGCGGTGGAGGTCTGTGGAACTTGCGGTCAGGATTTTTGCGACAATAGGAATGTGGGAGCTGCCTGCTACCACCCCGGTCAAGGCCTCTGGGGCTGGTGCATTCCTCCTTGGGGTGGAACCTGTGCCGACGGTCGCCCGAACTGTCAGTGCGTAACCGATTATCAGTGAAGAGGCCCCTCGAGCTCCTCTCCGGCCGCTCCAGGGTGGCCGGCGGGGAGCCTTCATCGGGGACAACTCGAATCGACGCCGTGAGTGATCAGCCGCGGGTGCCCAGCCGCACCAGATACGTCTCCTGCCCGATCACCTCGGGATCGAGCGAAAACTCGTAGAGCTCCAATCCTCCGAAAAGCGCCTTGACGCGGGGGTAGCCCGCCGACTGCATGTGGCGGGCTCCTTCGATTGCGATCGAGCCGTCCTCGTCGAAGAGCACCACGTCGCGGTCCCGCGGCGGGGACCAGTCGCGGCCGGGGTAGGGGATGGCGCCCTGGAGGTTCAGAGCGCCCGGCTCGGGCCGGACGTCCACGAGCAGGGGGAGATCCTCTTCCTTTCCTTCCTTCAGCCGGCGGAAGAGCACGAAGGGGGAGACCTCCAGAACGGGATCGAACTGGACGACCGGGGTCTCGTCGTCGAGGTAGCGGGTCGGCATGGCCCGATCGTACCTCAGGCGGCTCAGGGGGGGATATTACCGGGACAGGGCTGCGTGCTCGTCCGTGCGGCCCGCGTGGGCCAGCCGGAACGCGACCATCTCCTCGCCGTTGCGGACCAGCAGGATGTCGCCGGCCAGCGCCGGGTGGTTCCAGGTCTTGCCCTCGATCGCAGGGAGCCGCGCGAGCTCCGTGAACTGGTCGGGGGTCGCCTTGACCAGCGCCAGCTCGCCCTGCTCCGACAGCACCAGCAGCAGGTCCTGGTCGGGCAACAGGACGAGCTGGCCGGAGCCGTAGTGTCCGCCCTTCCACTTGCGCTTGCCGTCTTCGAGGTCGATGCACGCGAGGATGCGGCCGTCGAAGCCGAAGGCATGGCCCTCGTGGACGACGAAGTCGTTGAAGTAGGGCTTCAGGCCGATGGAGGTCCAGCGCTCCTTGGCGGTCCATCCGCCGGGTCCGTGCGCGACCGCGATGCGGCGCGTGCCGCTCTGGCCGCTGGCCGTGATCAGGAGGTTGCCGTCCGCCATCAGGGCCGGCTGCACGATGGGGAAGCCCGGCCATGGATGCTCCCAGAGCAGCTTGCCGTCGGCCGGGTCGACGCTGGCCGTGCCGGTTCCTCCCATGAGCAGGACCTGCGCGACGCCGTCGATCGTCACGAGCTGTGGCGAGCTGTAGCTGTCGCCGCCGGCCTTGCGGGACCAGCGCGGATCGCCGGTGGCGAGGTCGTAGGCGGCGAGCGTGCTGGAGGCGGCGATGATGACGACGTCGCCGACGACCAGGGGCGAGCTCGAGAAGCCCCAGACCGGGACTTCCGTGCCGGTGTCGGTCGCCACGTTGCGCGACCACACGACGGCGCCGTCGCCGGAGTCGAGCGCGTTGAGGATGCCGGTCCCACCCAGGGTGTACACGCGGCCGTTGCTGAGCGTCGGCGTTGCGCGCGGACCGGCGCCGCCGTTCGATTCGAAGAACCGGGCCGCGTCGCGATGCAGCCACACCGGCGCGCCGGTGGTCAGGTTGTAGCAGGAGACGACCTCGTCGTCGCCGCGCTGCTCCTGGGTGTAGAGGAGGCCGCCGTGGACCGCGAAGGACGACCAGGCCGGTCCGATCGGCCGGCGCCAGAGCTCGACCGGCGGCGACGCGGACCAGTCGGTCGCGATCGGCACGCCGCGGACGATGCCGTTGCGCCCGGGTCCGCGAAAGGCCGGCCAGTCGGCTGCCGGCGAGGCTTCGGGTCGAGCCGCGGCGTCGCCAGGGACCGCCGCAGGCGCCGCCGGTTCGTCGGCGGCCTGGGCCATGGGCGGCTCCACGGGAGTCTCCTCGGCAGCCTGCACTGTCTCCATGGGAGTCTCCGCTGCTGCCGGAGCCGCCGCCGGGAGGGGTGCCGGCTCGGCGCCGGCTTCGGCCAGGAGGCGTTCCTCGGGAGTCGCCGTCCAACGCCACGCGAACTTCGCGTCGTGGTCGCCGGTCATGCCCTCGGTCCGGACGAGCGTCCAGGCCAGACATGCTGTGAGGAGGGTCGCGACCAGGGTCGCGCGCCGAGGTCTGCCGGCGAGGCGCCGGCCGGCCACCGCCCAGACGACGAGGGCGAGGAAGAGAACCGGGATGGCGTAGCCGACGATCCACAGCGGTCCCATCGATTCGTGTTTGAGGAGCCAGGCCGCGCCCAGCCCGGCCACCATCAGGCCGATGGCGCCCAGGCGCTCGGACCAGCGCGCACGGCTGAGGAACAGCCACCACAGGAGGAGGGCCGCCATGCAGGCGAGCGTGGCCATCATCCCCTGTGAAAAGCCCTTGAATCCGGGCACGACCATCTTCCAACCGAACCGGGCCAGCAACAGCAGCACCGCGAGGACCACGCCGGGCCACAGCCGGAGCGGCTTCCGAAGAGTCGGTTCGTCGGTAGTCATATGAGGACACTACGCCGAGAGTCCTCCGATGTTTCGCCCGGGGGTGAAGGACTATTTGATCATCACGACCTCGATGTCGCCGTCGCGGCGCTCGAGGTGGAGGCTCACGTCGAGGGTGTGGCGCTCCAGGATCAGGTCGACCGAGGCGTCGCCCACGCTCAGGTTGCGGATGCGGAGGGTGCCGAAGAAGTCCGGCAGCTCGGGCCTTTGCAGGAGGATGCGACCGCCGGGCGCGTCGATCTCCAGCCCGAGGCAGGCCTGGAGGAGGAGGAAGACCGAGGCCGCGGACCAGGCCTGGGGCGCGCAGGCCACGGGGTAGCGCGTCGGGCCTACGTGCTGCCGGCGGTGGAAGCCGCAGAACAGCTCGGGCATCCGCTGCAGGTCGAAGTGGAGCACCGCGTCGTAGAGGGCGGACATCACCTGCACCGCCATCCCCTTGAAGCCGTAGCGCGACAGCCCCTGGGCCAGGATGGCGTTGTCGTGCGGCCAGACCGAGCCGCAGTGGTACGACATCGGGTTGTAGCGCGTCTCCTGGGCGTCCAGGGTGCGGATGCCCCAGCGGGAGAACGACGTGTCGGACATCAGGGTCTCGGCCACCTGCCGGGCGCGCGCCGGCGAAGCGATGCCGGTGTACAGGCAGTGGCCGGCGTTCGAGCTGCGCACGGCGCAGGGCTTCTTCTCGCCGTCGAGCGCCATGGCGTAGGTGCCGATCTCCTCGACCCAGAAGGCCTGCTCGAATTCCTGCTGGAGATCCCTGGCCTGGCGCTCCAGCTTCTCGGCCCGCTCGGCGAGGCCGAGCACGGCCGCCAGCTTCGCGGCGGCCCGGTAGGCGGCATGGACGTAGCCCTGGACCTCGCAGAGCGCGATCGGCCCGTCGGCGAGGCGGCCGTCCGCGTGGCAGACCGAGCCGCCGGAGTCCTTCCAGCCCTGGTGCACCAGCCCTTCCCGGGAGCGCCGGGCGTACTCCACGAAACCGTCGCCGTCGAGATCGCCGTAGACGTCGATCCATTCCAGGGCGCGCTCCACGTGCGGCCAGAGCGACTCGATGAAGGCGCGGTCCGCGGTGCGCTGCAGGTAGGCGCCGGCGAGAACCACGAAGAGCGGCGTGGCATCGACGCTGCCGTAGTAGCGGCCGAAGGGGATCTCGCCGAGCGCCGCCATCTCGCCCAGGCGCGTCTCGTGGAGGATCTTGCCCGGCTCAGCATCGTTCGCCGGGTCTTCCCGGGTGGCCTGCGTGGCGGCGAGATAGGACAGCACTCCCCGGGCCGGCGCCGGATCGAGCCAGAGCGTCTCCAGGGCGGTCCAGAGGCCGTCGCGGCCGAAGGCCGTGCTGAACCACGGGATGCCCGCGTAGGGGTACGGTCCCTTCGCCGTCTCCGTGATCAGCATGTGGAGGTCGGACACCGAGCGCTCCGCCCAGTCGTCGAAGCGCTCGTTCGAGGAGTGGATCGAGGCCGAGCCCAGGCGGCGGGCCTGGAGCTGCGCGCCCGAGCGCTCCAGCGCCTCCTCGAAGCTGAAGAGGACGGGCTCGCGGTTGCCGGTCTGGAACGCCATGGTCACGGTCCAGGTGGCTTCGCCGCGCGGCGGCAGGTCGGCAAGAAAGGAAGCCGCGGCGCCGGTCATCTCCTCGGGGTCCGGCGAGAAGGTCAGCCGGGTGCGGCGGACGGCGCCGTCCAGGCCGCGGTAGCCGAGCGCCACGGTGCCATGCTCCTGGACCGGATCGAGCAGGGCGCCGCGCTCGGGCCTGTGGGTGCCGCGCACCTCGAAGACGTCCGCATAATCGGCGCCGAAGCGCAGCTCCAGCCGCAGCTCGACGGGGGTCGGACCGAAGTTGTGCAGGCGCCAGCGCAGGTAGCAGACCTCCTCCCAGAGGAAGCAGGCGGCGAAGAGGTGGATGGTGTCGCGGGGGAGGGCGGTCTTGTCCCCGGGTTTTTCGCCCCGAGCCGTCAAATCCGGGTTCGTGAGCTCGACGATCAGGGCGTTGTCCTGGCGCACGGTCGAGCCGAGGAGCAGCGGGCGCTGGTTTTCCAGGGTCAGCTCGAGCCGGCTGAGGAAGCGGGTGCCCTCGTGGTAGAGCCCCTGCTCGCTGCCGGGGCGGATCTCCCCGGCGCGGTCGAAGACGGCGAAGCTCTCGCCGTGCTTGAGGATGCGGTGCGCCTCGTCGAGCCGCGACGAGGTGGCCACGATGGGGAAGGATTCCTGGATCTCGATCTCGGTCTTCACGTCGTCCCCGGGGCAGCAACGCCCATGCCAGAGCATATACTGGCCGAAATGGAAAAAGACACGACCGACCTCGACTACCAGGCCATGCTCGACGTGGCCATCGCGGAGGCGCGGCAGGGGCTCTCGGAGGGGGGCATCCCCATCGGCGCCGCCCTGTTCGACGGCCATGGCAACCTGCTCGGGCGCGGGCACAACCGGCGGGTGCAGGAGAACGACCCGTCGATCCACGGCGAGACCGACGCCTTCCGCAAGGCGGGGCGGCAGGCGAGCTACCGCAACACGGTCATGGTGACCACGCTCGCCCCCTGCTGGTATTGCAGCGGGCTGGTGCGCCAGTTCAAGATCGGCACGGTGGTGGTGGGGGAGTCGGTCAACTTCGCGGGCGGCCTGGACTGGCTGCGCGAGAACGGGGTCGAGGTCGTCGATCTCCAGTCCCAGGAGTGCGTCCGCCTGCTGGCGGACTTCATCGCGGCGCACCCGGAGGTCTGGAACGAGGACATCGGGGAAGAGTGACCGGCATCCCGTTTGCACGGTGCTTCAGAGCGAAGGAGAATGACGATGCGCAAAGCTTCCCTCTCCGCACTGCTCACCCTGGCGATTCTCGCCCTCGGGGCCCTGGCGGCCTGGAGCGCCACGGTCACGTTCACCCCTCCGGCCCAGGAGGGCACCATCTTCGCCGTCATCAACTACGACCGGGCGCTCGGCGCGAACCAGACCACCCTGGTGTCCGCCACCTGGGGACCGTTCCACCGGCGCCAGATCGTCGCCCGTCCCTATGGCAACTGCAGTTCGGCGACTCCCGCGGGCTTCGTCCTGATGGTCCGGCACTTCAAGCCGGACTCCTACCCGTTCACGCTCACCACGACGGGGACGATCGTCCGGGGTCCCTACCAGGGGGAGGCCCCGGCCGAGATCAGCCATGCCTGCTACCAGTTGGTGAAGTGGAGAGCCCGCTACTAGATTCGATCTACCTGCCTCCCTGGTTCCGGCTTAGAATGGCGGCACTTCCAGGGAGGCAGCCATGAAGCCCGCCCCGTTCGAGTACCTGGCGCCCGACTCGCTGGACGCCGCGCTGGACCTGCTTGCTCACCGAGGAGGCGAGGCGAAGCTGTTGGCGGGCGGGCAGAGCCTGATCCCGGTGATGAACTTCCGGCTGGCGCAGCCCGCCCTGCTCGTGGACCTGAACCGTCTGCGGGATCTCGACGATCTTCGGGAAGACGCGGGCGGGCTGCGGATCGGCGCCATGACCCGCCAGCGGAGGCTGGAGCGCGATCCCCTCGTGGCGCGGCTCGCGCCGCTGCTCTCCGAGGCCGTCCCCTTCATCGCCCATCCGCAGATCCGCAACCGGGGCACGGTCGGGGGGAGCCTGGCGCACGCCGATCCCGCCGCGGAGCTGCCCGCCGTGGCCGTGGCCCTGGATGCCCGCTTCCGGCTCCAGCGCACCGGCGGCGAGCGCTGGGTCGAGGCCCGCGACTTCTTCGCCGGCCTGTTCACGACCGTGCTCGAGCCGGACGAGATGCTGGTCGAGGTGGCCCTGCCGCCTCCGCCCCAGAACACTGGCTGGGCGTTCCTGGAGGTCGCCCGCCGCCATGGCGATTATGCGCAGGTGGGGATCGCGGCGCGGGTCTCGCTCGACGCGGCCGGTCTCTGCCGGGAGGCCCGGCTGGTCTACCTGAGCGTCGGGGACGGCCCGGTCGACGCCCGCGAGGCGGCCCGGATGCTGGCTGGCACCGATCTTTCGGATGAGGCGATCGCCGCCGCGGCCGACAAGGCCTCGCGGGACGAGATGGACCCCACCGGCGACATCCACGCTTCGGCGGATTTCAAACGACACCTGGCACGCGTGCTCACGGGCCGTGCCCTGCGCCGGGCTCGGTACCGGGCAGAAGCGCGGGCGAAAGGAGAGGCATGAGCTTGCTGAGGGTGAAGGTGACCGTCAACGGCAGGACCTACGAGCGCGAGGTGGAGGCGCGGCTCCTGCTTTCCGACTTCCTCCGCCACGACCTGGGGCTGACCGGCACCCATGTCGGCTGCGAGCATGGAGTGTGCGGCGCCTGCACGATCCTGCTCGACGGCGATCCCGTGCGCTCCTGCCTGATCCTCGCCGTGCAGGCGGACGGCCGCGAGCTCAGGACGGTCGAGGGGCTGGCGCCCGCGCCGGGCGAGCTCCATCCGCTGCAGCAGGCCTTCTGGGAGGCGCACGGCCTCCAGTGCGGCTTCTGCACTCCCGGGTTTTTGATGACGCTCGTGCCCTTCCTGGAGGACAACCCGGACCCGACGGAGCACGAGATCCGCCAGGCCCTCTCCGGCAATCTCTGCCGCTGTACCGGATACCAGCACATCGTGGACGCGGTGAAGCTGGCGGCGGACAGGGCGAGGGTGTCGGAGTGACGGCCGGCGACCTGCACGAACGCCTGGACCGCCTGGAGTCCCGGTTCCGCGACCGCGAGCCGTCGCTCCAGGCGTTCGTCCCCGAGGACGACCGCTTCGAGCGCCTGCACCGGGAGGCCGACGAGCTCCTGGCCCGGTATCCCGATCCCAAGGCCCGTCCTGCTCTCTTCGGCATGCCGGTCGGGGTCAAGGACATGTTCCACGTCGACGGTTTCCCGACGCGCGCCGGGAGCCGGCTGTCCCCCGAGGAGCTGCGCGGGCCGGAGGCGGCCAGCGTGACTCAGCTCAAGCAGGCGGGCGCGCTCGTCCTGGGCAAGACCGTGTCGACCGAGTTCGCCTACTTCGCGCCCGGCCCGACCCGCAACCCGCATCACCCGGAGCGCACCCCGGGCGGCTCGAGCAGCGGCTCGGCGGCCGCGGTGGCGGCCGGCCTCTGCCCGCTGGCGCTCGGCACGCAGACGATCGGCTCGCTCATCCGTCCGGCCGCGTTCTGCGGCGTGGTCGGCTTCAAGCCGAGCTACGGCCGGATCTCCACGGAGGGGGTCATCCCGCTCGCCCCGTCGCTCGATCACGTCGGGACGCTCACCCCGGACGTGGCGGGCGCCGCGCTCGCGGCCCGGGTGCTCTTCCCGGACTGGCAGGCCTCGGCCGTCCGCCGCAAGCCGGTGCTCGGAGTCCCCGAAGGCCCGTACCTCGCCCGGCCCACCGAGGAGGGGCGGGCCCACTTCCACGCCACCTGCGAGCGGCTGACCGCGGCCGGCTTCGAGATCTGGTCGATGCCGGCCATGCCGGACTTCGAGGAGATCGAGACGCGCCACCGCCGGCTGGTCGCGGCCGAGGCGGCGCGGGTGCACGAGGAGTGGTTCCGCCGCTTCCGTGGGCTCTATGCGGCGCAGACCGCGGACCTGATCAAGTGGGGGCAGACCGTGACCGCCGCCGAGACGGAGCAGGACCTCGCCGGCCGGGAGAAGCTGCGCGAGGAGCTGACCGCCTCGATGGCCGCGCACGGGATCGATCTCTGGCTCTCGCCAGCGGCCCTTGGTCCCGCGCCGCGCGGGCTCGCCACGACCGGCGATCCGATCATGAACCTGCCCTGGACCTACGCCGGCCTGCCGGTGCTCGGTCTGCCGGCGGGGCTGAGCCTCGAGGGGCTGCCCCTGGGCCTCCAGGTGACCGGCCGCTTCGGGGCCGACGCGGATCTGCTCGCCTGGGGGGTGGAGATCGAGAGGGCGCTGGCGTCGTGAATCCGCTGCCGCCGGTCACCCGCTGTGCCGTCCGGGCCGGCTCCTACCACGACTCGGTCGTCCTGATGCAGCTCCAGCGGGCGCTCGCCGGCCTGCCGGGAGTGCTCGACGCCGGCGTGGTCATGGCGACACCCGTCAACCGGGAGCTGCTCGCGGCCGGCGGCCTGGAGGTGGGGGAGGCGGGTCCGGACGACCTGCTCGTCTCCATCAAGGCCGAGAGCGAGACCGCGGCGGCCGAGGCGCTCTCCCGGGTGGACGCGCTGCTCCAGGTGCGGGGCGCGGGAGCGGTGGGAGAGTTTCATCCGCGCAGCCTTGCTTCCGCGCTGAAGCGGCTTCCCGAGGCGCGGTGGGTGCTCGTCTCCGTCCCCGGGCGATATGCGGCGGCCGTGGCCGAGGAGGCCTTGGATGCGGGGAGGAACGTCTTCCTGTACAGCGACAACGTGCCCCTGGAGCGTGAGGCGGCGCTCAAGCGGAAATCTCGAGAGAAGGGCCTCCTCGTGCTGGGGCCGGACTGCGGCACCGCGGTTCTCGGTGGGCCCGGATTCAGCTTTTCCAACCGCACCCCCCCGGGCCGGACCGGCCTGATCGGCGCCTCGGGCACCGGTCTGCAGGCCGTCATCAGCTATTTCGACGGTCACGAGTCTGGGATCTCCCACGCCATCGGCACCGGCGGGCGCGATCTCTCTTCCGCGGTCGGCGGCATCACGGCGGCGCAGGCGCTCGACCTCCTGCGGCGGGATGACGAGACCGAGGTCATCGTCCTGATCTCCAAGCCCCCGGCTCCCGAGGTTTCACGCCGTCTGCTCGCCCAGGCCCGCGCCGTGGACAAGCGGGTGATCGTCTGCTTTCTCGGCGCGCCTTCGCCCGGAGACGGCTTCACGGGCATCTCGTTTACCAATAGCCTCGAGCTGGCCCACGATTACGCCTGGGACGCCCTGGGCGCCAACCGGCGCGGCACGATGCTGGAGATGCCCATCCGCTTCGCCGCCGGGCAGCGCTGGGTGCGCGGTCTGTTCTCCGGCGGGACGCTGGCCCTGGAGACGCTGTCGCGCCTGAGCGCCCTGCTCGCGCCGGTCTTCTCCAACATCCCGCTTTCTGCGGAGCAGCGCCTGCCCGACCCTCTGCGCAGCCAGGGGCATACGATCCTCGACCTGGGAGCCGATGAATTCACCGTCGGCCGGCTCCATCCCATGATGGATTTCGATCTGCGCCTGCGCCGCCTGCGCCAGGAGGCCGCCGATCCGGAGGTCGCGCTGATCCTTCTCGACGTCGTCCTGGGGGACGGCGCGCACGCCGATCCGGCCGGCGAGTTGGCGCCGGCGGTCGAGCGCGCCCGCGCCGAGGCCCACGAGGCCGGCCGGGCCCTGGACGTGGCCGTCCTGGTGCTCGGCACGAGGCAGGATCCGCAGGACCTGAAGGAGCAGATCGCGACCCTGAAGAGGGCTGGTGCCCGGGTCTGCCGCTCGGTGGGTGAGCTCGTCGAATACACCCTCCTGCGGCTGGACGAGATCGGGGCCCACGACGCGGAGCCATCGTTTCCTCCGGTCCCCCTGGAGGCCATCCGGGACACGCGGGCCGTCATCAACATCGGCATCGAGACCTTTTCTGCCAGTCTCGCCGCCCAGGGTGCCCAGGTCGTGCAGGTGGACTGGCGCCCGCCGGCCGGCGGCAACGAAAAGCTCGCGGGAATCCTGGCGAGGATGAAGGCATGAACATCGCTCAGGCCAACCTCACCGCCGTCGAGCGCATGACCTCTGCGCGGCCGATGCTCACCGGGCTCGCGCAGGCTCGCGAAGCCGTGCCCGGCATGCGCGACAACCTGCTCCTGCACGCCGGTCCGCCCATCGAGTGGGAGCGCATATCCGGCCCCTTGCGCGGCGCGGTGATCGGAGCTCTGGTCTACGAAGGGCTTGCGAAGGACGAGGCCGGGGCGGTATCGCTCGTGGAGCGCGGGGAGGTGGACTTCGAGCCCTGCCATCACCATGCAGCGGTCGGCCCCATGGCCGGCGTAACGTCGGCATCGATGATGGTCTACGTGGTGGAGGACTCCACCCACGGTCACCGCACCTTCTCCAACCTCAACGAAGGCTATGGCAAGGTTTTGCGCTACGGCGCCTTCAGCGACGAGGTGATCGCGAAGCTGCGCTGGATGAACGGCACAATGGCGCCGGCGCTCGCCGCGGCCATCGGCGATGGAATCGATCTGCGGGCGCTCCTGGCCGAGGCGCTGCACATGGGCGACGAGGGGCACAACCGCAACAAGGCCGGCTCGCTTCTCTTCCTCAAACTGCTCGCGCCGCGCCTCTCGGACCCGGACGTCCTCCGCTTCCTGGGAGACAACCCGCTCTCCGTTTTGAACCCGGTCATGGCGGCCTGCAAGGCCATGGCCGATGCGGCCCACGGGATCGAAGGGAGCACGATCGTCTCGGCCATGGCGCGCAACGGCACGGATTTCGGCATCCGGGTGAGCGGCCTGGGCGATCGCTGGTTCACGGCGCCGGCCATGGTGCCGGACGGTCTTTACTTCCCGGGCTTTTCGAGCGCGGACGCCAATCCCGACATCGGCGACAGCACCATCACCGAGACCGCCGGGATCGGCGCTTTCGCCATGGCCGCGGCGCCTGCGATCGTCACCTTCATCGGCGGCACGCCGCAGGACGCCATCAACGCCACGCTGGAGATGTACGAGATCACCGCGGCCGAGCATCCGCACTTCACCATCCCCACTCTGGGCTTCCGCGGCACGCCGGTCGGGATCGACCTGCGCAAGGTCGTGGAGCTGGGCATTACGCCCCGCGTGAACACCGGCATCGCTCACAAGCACGCCGGCGTCGGGCAGGTGGGAGCGGGGCTGGTGCGGCCGCCGATGGAAGTCTTCGAGGAAGCGCTCGTCGCATTCGCGGAGCGCTACGGTTTCTGATTTGAAAGGAGGCGCGATGTACGTCCCTTACGACATGAGCAAGGTCAAGGTTCTGGACCTCTCCCAGAACTTCAGCATGGATTCCCCGTCGTTCGCATTCTATGAAGGTCCCACGGTCAAGTGGGTGAAGCGCCTGGCGTTCGAGGGGGTGAATGCTCAATTCATCTCGACCACGAACCATATCGCCACCCATCTCGACTCGCCCTATCACTTCTACGATCCGGGTCCGGACATCGCGGGCATCCCGCTCGACAAGCTCATGGGCCCGGCCTGCATCGTGGACCTCGAAAAGATGGGCGTCGGCGATTACGAGATCTACGGCCCGGAGCACTTCGAGGAGTGGGAGCGGAAGACCGGGATCAAGATCGAGCGCGGCGACATCCTGATCATTCACACCGGCTATCACAAGTACTACAACGAGGATTGGTACAAGGTCCACAACCAGGAGAAGCCGAATCTCCCGCGGATGTTCCTGAAGCATCCCGGACCGCAGGCCGTCTTCTGCGACTGGATTCTCGACCGCGGCATCCGCTGGCTGGCGGTGGACTGCATCGCCGCGGACCATCCGTTCAACACCAACGTGCGCAAGGCGCGGCCGGACCTGATCCCGGAGGTGGAGGCCGCGATCGGCATGTCGCTCGAAAAGGCCTTCCCCTGGCCGGCGGACTACCAGTGCATGCACGTCAAGCTCTTCCCGCACGGCGTCTTCCACGCCGAGAACGTCGGCGGCCAGATCGACGAGGTCCTGGACCAGCGGGTCTGGCTCGGCTGCTTCCCCTTCCGCTTCAAAGGCGGAGAGGCGGCGTTCGCGCGGATCGTGGCTTTCGTCGAGGAGAAGTGACGGCGTGATCTCAGAGCGGTGGAGCGGTCGCGAGGCTCTGGAGGGCGTGCCAGAATTCCGAACGGAGATCCTTTCTCAGGCTTTTCTGCTCATGCAGGGGACCGAGGGTCTCCTCAGCCGCCGTCAGAAGCTCTCTGTCGAGTTGGTTCGGAAGAATCGGAGCTTGATCCAGAAGCCTCCGGATCTCCTCGGCTGTCGCTCGTTTTACCCATTCGGCAGCGAAGCCCCGGCCGGCAAGCCGGGCAGCTTCCTGGGCGGGAGGGTTTTGCAGCGGCAATGCGATCTGAGGGTGTGCGGCTCTCGAAGAGAAGAAGCGGGACAAAAATGGAGCTTCGAGGATGATGTGCTCATCCGATTCTCGGATCAGGCTCATCGCCTGATTGCCGATCCCGACCGTGGGAATACCCAATACAACGACCAGGACTCCCATCTCCTGGGCGGCGACGACACCTTCCCGCAAATCCTCGTCGCCCCCGAGCAGGAAGATCGTGGTGACGGCCCGTTCCCGGGCAAGCGTCATCAAGTCCCTGACGATCAGCGAGTCGACGCCCTTCTGCTTCCCGCTGACGAGGCGGCCGAGACGCAACTTGACGCTCGCGAGCTCCGCGATCGCGAGTTGCTCCTGAGTCGGAATTGCGTCGGGCGCGGCGTCGTACCAATAGATCCTGAGGATGGACAGGCCACAATGGTTGGTCGCGAACTGCGCAAGGGCATTGACCAACCCCGTGTAGTCACACTGGACACGCGTTCTCGCCGCGGTCCCACAGCAGAGCTTTCCACCCTCGGCCAGAAGATGGCCGGCATCCACAAACACCGCACACCGATCCATCCTCTCTCCCAAAAGAAAAAGGCCCGGAAAGGGCCCATCAGGCACGAGTTGCTGCTGGAAGACCAGCAGGCTCGCTTGAAGAATATAATACGACGGCATGATCTCCTTTGTCAAGCCCAGGTTCTTTCTCTCCGTGCCTGTCCCGGGGCTATTTTCGGGTGGAGCTCCAGATGACGACACACCCTGTCGGTGAACGGATCAAGCGCAACGAGGACCCCCGCCTGCTGACCGGACGGGCGCTGTTCGTGGACGACGTCAACCTGCCGGACATAGTGCACGTCGCGTTCGTCCGCAGCCCGCATGCGCACGCTCGCATCCTCGGGATCGACGCGTCGCAGGCCAAGGCGCGGGAGGGCGTGTTCGGGGTCTATACCGCCGCGGACCTCGGCGACTATTGGAAGCCGGGGCCGCTGCTGGTGCCGCCTCCTCCGGTCGAGGGCCTGGTCTTTCATGAGCGCACGCAGGTGCCGCTCGCGAAGGACAAGGTCCGCCATCTCGGCGAAGCGGTGGCCCTGGTTGTGGCCGTGTCGCGCTATGTGGCCGAGGATGCGGCCGAGGAGGTGCTGGTCGACTACGAGCCGCTGCCTGCCGTGGTGGACCTGGAGAAGGCGCTGGAGCCGGGCGCTTCCCTGATCCATGAGGATCTGGATTCGAACCTGGCCGCGTACGTGCCCCAGAAAAAGGGTGACTACGAGGCCGCCCGCGCCAGGGCCGATGTCGTGGTCCGCCGGCGCTTCTGGTACGACCGCGGCGCCTCGGCCGCGATCGAGAACCGCGGCGTCGTGGCCGAGTGGGACGGCCGCATCCAGAAGCTGACCGTCTGGGACACCACGCAGGCGCCGATTCCGGTGCGCAACGGGCTCGCGGCCATGCTCGGCCTCTCCGAGCACCAGGTGCGCCTGATCGCTCCGTTCATCGGCGGCGGCTTCGGCCCCAAGATCATGATGTTCTATCCCGAGGAGGTGCTCATCCCCTGGCTCGCCATCCGCCTGGAGCGGCCGGTCAAGTGGATCGAAGACCGTTCGGAGAACTTCTACGCCACCACCCAGGAGCGTGGGCAGCTCCATGACTCGGAGATCGCGCTCACGAAGGACGGCATCATCCTCGGCGTCAAGGATTCCTTCCTCCACGACACCGGCGCCTACGATCCCTACGGGCTGACGGTTCCGCTCAACAGCCAGTGCACGCTTATGGGTCCCTACCGGGTGCCCGCCTACGAAAGCGATTTCCGCGCGGTGTTCACGAACAAGACGATCGTCACTCCCTATCGCGGCGCGGGCCGGCAGCACGGCGTGTTCGTGATCGAAAGGCTGATGGACCTCGCCGCGCGCGAGCTGGGGATGGACCGGGTCGAGATCCGGCGCAAGAACTTCCTGCGGCCGGACGAGTTCCCGCACGATCACGTGATCATCTATCAGGATTTCGCGCCGCTCTACTACGACAGCGGCAACTACGAGCCGGTGCTCGACCAGACGCTGGAGCGGATCGGCTACCACCGCTTCCTGCGCGAGGAGCAGCCCCGCCTGCGCGCTGAAGGAAAAACGGTGGGCATCGGGGTCGTCGCCTACGTCGAAGGCACGGGCATCGGTCCGTTCGAGGGCGCCCGCGTGCAGATCCAGACCAGCGGCAAGGTGACGGTGGTCACCGGGGTCGGCACGCAGGGGCAGGGGCACTTCACGGTGCTCGCCCAGATCGCGGCCGAGCAGCTCGGCGTCAAGGTGGACGACGTGGACGTGGTCACGGGCGACAGCGATCAGTTCCACTGGGGGACCGGCACCTTCGCCAGCCGTGGCGCGGTGGTGGCGGGCAACGCGGTCAACGAGGCTTCGAAGAACGTGCGCGAGAAGACGGTGAAGCTCGCGGCCGAACGGCTCGGCGCGGCCGAAGAGGAGATCGAGCTCGCGGATGGCAAGGCGCGGGTGAAGGCGGAGCCCTCGCGGTCGATCGCCCTGGGCGAGCTGGCGAAGCTCGCCAATCCCATGCGCGGCGCGGTCAAGCCGGGCACCGAGCCGGGCCTGGAAGCCACGCGCTACTTCGGGCCTTTCCGGGGTGCGACCGCGAGCGGCTGCCATGCCATGATCGTCGAGATCGATCGGGAGACCATGCAGATCGAGGTCAAGAAGTACGTCGTGGTGCACGACTGCGGCCGGGTGCTCAACCCGCTCCTGGTGGACGGCCAGGTCCATGGCGGGGTGGCGCAGGGGCTCGGCAACTGTTACTACGAGGAGCTCGTGTACGACGAGAACGGCCAGCTCTTGAACGCGAGCTTCATGGACTTCCTGCTGCCCACGGCGCTCGACGTGCCGCGGGTGGAGGTGGGCCACGAGGAGACGGTCTCGCCGCTCAACCCGCTCGGCACCAAGGGGGCCGGCGAGGCCGGAGCCATCCCGGTCGGCGCGCTCTTCGCCCAGGCGATGGAGGATGCGCTCGCGATCCCCGGCCTGGAGATCCTGGAGATCCCGCTCAAGCCCAGCCGGCTCTGGGAGCTGGCGGAGAGGGCGGAGGAGGCTGCTCGATGAAGATCCAGGGAACCCACACGTTCGAGGCTCCCCGCGAGCGGGTCTGGAGGGCGCTGCTCGACCCGGCTGTCCTCGCCCGCACGCTGCCCGGTTGCGAGAGGCTGGAGCGGGTGGGAGAGAACGATTACCAGGGCGTGCTCAACGTTCAGGTCGGTCCGGTCAAGGGGCAGTTCCAGGGCACGCTCGTGCTCACGGACGTCCGGCCGCTGGAGGGCTATCACATGAAGCTCGACGGCAAGGGTCCCGCCGGCTTCATGAGCGGCGAAGGCGACCTCAAGCTGACCGATGCCGGCAGCTCGACCGCGCTCGCCTACGACATCGATTCGCAAGTCGGAGGCCGCGTGGCCGCCGTGGGCCAGCGCCTCCTCGAAAGCTCCGCGAAATCGATCACCCGCCAGGGATTGGAAGGTCTGGCCCGCGAGCTCGCCGCGATGGGGGAGACCGAGGCGGCCGTCGCACCCCCGCCACCCGTTCAGCCCACCCAGGCCGAGATCGCCGCCCGCGTTGCGAGCGACGTCGCTCGCGATCTGGTGCCACCGGAAAAAAGGCCGTGGGTGATCGGCGGCGTGCTGTTGGCCTTGGCTGTTGTTATTCTCCTCCTGGTGAGGGCCTGCGGAGCTTGATGCGATGAACCTGGTGGAGCTGGAGGAGAGGATCTCCCGCTGGGAGGGGCTGCATACCGAGTTCAAGGAGTGGCCGATCCATCCCGACGATCTGGCGGCGGGCCTGGTCGCGTTTGCCAACACGGACGGCGGTCAGCTCATTCTCGGGGTGAGTGAATCGCGTGAGATCAAGGGGGTGCAGGACCCGGACCGGGTGGCCCGCGACGTCGACAACGTGGCCGTGAACAACTGCGAGCCGCCGATCACGGTGCTCCAGGAGACCCTCCGTCCCGGGAGCGGAGGCACGGTCGTCGTGGTCAACGTTCCCAAAGGGGACATGCGTCCCTATCGGACGAACCGCGGTGTGTTCTACATCCGGACCAGCTCCGGCCGCCGGCAGGCATCCCGCGAGGAGCTGCTTCGCCTGTTCCAGGCGACGGAAAGCCTGTATTACGACGAGACGCCCATGCTGCGGCTGGCGCCGAACGATCTGGACATGCTGGCGTTCACAAAGTTCCTGAAGGATACCGGGCAAGCGCATCTCGCGGACGACAAAGAACGTCTGCTGGAGAACTGGTATCTGATCGCCAATGGCCATCCCACGGTCGCCGGAATCCTTCTCTTCGGCAACGACCCCCAGCAGCACTTGCCCTACGCGCAGATCAACGCCGCCCGCTTCCCGGGCACCGACTCCTCTTTCGATCCTCTGGATCGCAAGGACCTGACCGGACGGTTGTTCGAGGTGATCGATCAGGCCGAGCGCTTCCTTTATCTTCACCTGCCTATTCCGCATGAGATCCGCGGCTTCGAGCCCGAGCCGAAGCCGGAGCTGCCGAAAGAGGCGCTTCGTGAGGCGATCATCAATGCCGTCGCGCATCGGGACTATACGATCCGCGGCCCGGTCCGGCTCTTCATCTTTGATGATCGAATCGAGATCCTCACGCCGGGCAGACCCCCCAACGGCGTCGATGCGGATGCCATGCTGGCTGGCGCGCACGTGGTCCGGAATCCGTGGATCTACGCACGCCTGTCGGATGCCGGCCTCGTGACCCGGGCCGGAACCGGCATCCGGCGCATCGCCCGGCTGGTGCGAGAGGCGACCGGCCGTGAGATCGGGCTGAGAGTCAGCGAGTCCGAAGTGCGGTTGACGATCCCGAGAAAGCTGCCTGCTCACTGATCGTCCCCCAGCCAGGACGCACCCGTCCTCCGGCGGCATCGAAACTGCCACAAAATGCGGGAGCCTCGGCCGGTGCGGCCTTTGCAGTGAGCCATCGAGCCCGTTCGTGAAAGGAGGCAGTGCTTGACTGCAACCCGCCCCAGGCTTCGATGGATCGCAGCAGCCCTGGCCGTGCTGTCCCTGACGGCTGGCATGGCTTACAGCCAGACGCCCTCGGTCTCCTCCGACATCTCGGTGACGCTCGTGGAGATCCCGGTGGAGGTGACGCAAGGCGACGAGCCGGTGCGGGGGCTCTCCGCGGCCGACTTCGAGGTGAGGGAGGGCAAGGACGTCCTGCCCATCGTCTCCTTTGAGACCATCGACCTGGAGACGCCGCCCGCGCCGGACGCTCCGCCGCCGCCTCCCGCGGCCCGCCGGCACGTCCTGTTCCTCTTCGACTTCGCCAACAGCGACCGCGAGCTCCTGGAGCAGGGCATCGCCGCCGCTCGCACGGTCCTCGCCGGCGGCCTCGACCCGCGCGACCTCGCCGGCGTGGCGGCCTATCTCCCCACCGGAGAGCTGCCGGTCCTGCTCAGCTTCACCACCGACCGCGCCGCCGCCACGCGGACCCTCGACGGCCTGCAGAGCGCGCTCGACGGCAAGGTCCCGGAAAAGGCCGGTCCGCTCGATCCGCTGCGGTTGACCGGGGTCGACGTACCGACGCTGATCTCCCGGCTGTGGAAGGTCGCGGAGCGCAACTTCGCCCAGGACCTGCTTGGCGAGATGGGCTTGGACGCGAGCAGGGGGGCAGCCCTGCAATCGGAGATCCTCGCCGACTCGGCCAGGGTTCACCGGGATAGCGTCGAGACCCTCGCGCGGGCCCACGTGATCGCCATGGCCGACGCCATGGAGCGTCTGGCCAGGGTCCTGCGCTCCGTGGAGGGGAGGAAATACCTGGCCTTCTTCAGCCAGGGGTTCAACCCCACGCTCCTCAACAGGCCGACCGCCGGCGTAACGGATCCGAACCTGGGCGGCGCCAAGCTGCTCACGAAGCTCGGGGAGACGTTCGAGGAGCTGCGGCGCTCCGGATGGGTGCTGCACGGCGTGGACATCGCGGGCCTGAAGCGCCAGTCCAACGCCGACAGCCTCTTCTACCTGGCGAACGAGACCGGCGGCAAGCTGATCGAAGGGACGAACGATCTCGCCAAGGGTTTTGCACGCGCCATGCGCCGCAGCGTCCACAGCTACCTGGTGAGCGTCCAGGTGGACGACGTGCCGTTCGACGGCTCCTATCACAAGCTGGACGTGCGGCTGCGCAGTCCGCAGAAGGGCGTCCGGCTCCACCACCGCAGCGGGTACTTCGCGCCCATGCCGTTCCAGCGCCAGGATGACATCCAGCGTCTCGTCGACGCGGCCCGGCTCGTGTCGGGAGAGGAGGAGAGCGACGACCTGGGCGTGCAGGTGGTGGCCGTGCCGCTGCGCTCCGGCGGCGAGACCACTCCGGTCGCGGTCCTCCTGGAAGTGCGCGGGGACCGGCTCGTCGCGCCCGGCGCCTCCAGGGTCGGCATCGAGGCGTATGCGTACGCGCTCGACGACAAGGGGAGCAGCCGCGACTTCTTCGCGCAGTCGGTCGACCTGGACGTGGAGAAGGTCGGCAGCCGGCTCGCCCAGGGCGGCGTGCGCATCCTCGGCCGGTTGGAGCTGCCCCGGGGCGAGCACCGGCTGCGCGTCCTGGTGCGCGACCGGGCCGACGGCCGCACGTCTCTGCTGACGATCCCGCTGAACCTGACGCAGAGCCACATCGACGCCCTGTTCCTGCCGCCCGCCGGGGACCCGTGGATCCTGGTCCGTCCACCGGAGGCGGAGCTCGACCTCCACGGCCGGTCGGTCGTGCCCGCGGCGCAGGCGACGCTGCCCGCGTCCGGCGAAGCGCAGCTCCTGATCGTGGGCCACGGCCTGGCCGGCGGGGAGGCCGTGCTCGACAGCCTCATCCTGAGCGCCGAGGGCAAGCCGGTCGCGGGCGGCAGGTTGGAGCTGCTGGCCGTCACTCCCGGGGAATCCGGCGAGCCCGACATGGTGGTGGGCCGGCTGAGCGCGGGCTCGCTGCCCCCCGGCGGCTACCTGCTGAAGGTTCTCCTCGGCAGCCAGCCCCGGGCCCGGGCCGCGACCGCGAGGCCCTTCCGGATCTCGTCTCGATAAACCCGAAAGGAGGGCACTCGCGTGACTGCAACCCGCCCCAGGCACCGATGGATCACGGCTGTTGCCATGCTGTTGGTTGCAACCGGCGCGGCCTACGCCCAGACGCCCTCGGTCTCCTCCGACATCTCCGTGACCCTCGTGGAGATCCCGGTCGAGGTGACGAAGGGCGACGAGCCGGTGCGGGGGCTCACCGCGGCCGACTTCGAGGTCAGGGAGGGCAAGCGCGCCCTGCCGATCGTCTCCTTCGAGATCATCGACCTGGAGGCCCCGCCCGCTCCGGACGCTCCGCCGCCCCCTCCCGCCGCCCGGCGTCACGTCCTGTTCCTCTTCGACTTCGCCAACAGCGACCGCGAGCTGCTGGAGCAGGGCATCGCCGCCGCCCGCACGGTCCTGGCCGACGGGCTCGACCCGCGCGACTTGGCCGGCGTGGCACTTTACCTTCCGACCGGCGAGCTGCCGGTGCTGCTCAGCTTCACCACCGACCGCGCCGCGGCCATGCGGACGATCGACGGCCTCGAAGGCGTGCTGAACGGCAGGATTCCGGAAAAGGGCAGTCCGCTCGATCCGCTGCGGCTGACCGGCATGGACTCCCGCACCCTGCTCAACCGGGTGTGGAAGATCGAAGAGCGCAACGTCGCGCAGGAGCTGCTCGCGGATCTCGGTGGGGGGGACGACAGCCGGGGTGCCGACCTGCAGTCGGAGATCCTCGCCGACTCGGCCAGGCTGCACCAGGCCAGCCTGGAGGCCCGCGCGAGCGCCCATGTGATCACCATGGCCGATGCCATGGAGGGCCTCGCCAGGGCCTTGAGAGCCGTGGAGGGGCGGAAGTACCTGGCCTTCTTCAGCCAGGGGTTCAACCCCGGGCTCGTCAACAAGCCGGCGTCCATGGGATCGCCGAGCGTGGGCGGCTCCGACATCCTCAAGAAGCTGGGGGAGACGTTCGAGGAGCTGCGGCGCTCGGGCTGGATCCTGCACGGCGTGGACATCGCCGGCGTGAAGCGCGGCTCGCTCTCCGCCGACAGCCTCTTCTACATGGCCAACGAGACCGGCGGCAAGCTGATCGAGGGGACGAACGACCTCGCCAAGGGATTCGGCAGGGCCATGCGGCGAAGCGTCCACAGCTACCTGGTGAGCGTCCAGGTCGACGACGTCCCGTTCGACGGCGCCTACCACAAGCTGGAGGTGCGGCTGCGCAATCCGGACAAGGGCGTGAGGCTCCACCACCGCGGCGGCTACTTCGCGCCGCTGCCGTTCCAGCGCCAGGACGACGTGCGGCGCCTCGCCGACGCGGCGCGGCTCGTGATGGGGGATGAGGAGACCGACGAGCTGCGCGTCCAGGCGGTGGCCGTGCCGCTGCGGTCCGGCGGCGAGACCACTCCCGTGGCGGTCCTGCTCGAAGTGCGGGGGGACCGCCTCCTCGCCTCCGGCAGCCCCAGGGTCGGCATCGAGGCCTATGGCTACGCGCTCGACGAAACGGGGAGCAGCCGCGACTTCTTCGCCCAGTCCGTGGACCTGGACGTGGACAAGATCGGCAGCCGGCTTGCCCAGGGCGGCGTGCGCATCCTCGGCCGGCTGGAGCTGCCCCGGGGCGAGAACCGGCTGCGCGTGCTGATCCGCGACCGGGGGGACGGCCGCACCTCCCTGCTGACGATCCCGCTGACGATCCCGCCGAGCCTCGCGGAATCGGCGGACCACCTCGACGCGCTCTTCCTGCCGCCGGCCGGGGACCCCTGGATCCTGGTCCACCCGCCGGAATCGGAGCTGGATCTCCACGGCCGGTCCGTGGTGCCGGCGGCGCAGGCGACGCTGCCGGCCGCCGGCGAGGCGCAGCTCCTGGTGGTCGGGCACGGCCTGGCCGGAGGAGTGCTCGACAGCCTCATCCTGAACGCGGAAGGCAAGCCCGCGGCGGGCGGCAGGGTCGAGCTGCTGAGCGTCACCCCGGGCGAGTCCGGAGAGCCGGACCTGGTCATCGGGCGCCTGAGCGCGGGTTCGCTGCCACCCGGCAGCTACCTGCTGGAGCTTCGCCTCGGTATTCAGGTCCCAGCGCAGCCCAGGGCGCGGGCCGTGACCGCGCGGCCCTTCCGGATCTCTTCGCCCATCTCTCATTGACCTCGAAAAGGAGACATCGCGTGACCTCAACCCTCAGGTTCCGATGGATCGCAGCCCTGGCCGGGCTTGCGCTCGCGGTTGGCCCTGCCGGCGCAGCCGGCGAAATCGGCGATACCCGAGCCCAGACGCCTTCCGCCTCCTCCGACATCTCCGTGACGCTCGTGGAGATCCCGGTGGAGGTGACGCAGGGCAACGAGCCGGTGCGGGGGCTCACGGCCGCCGACTTCGAGGTCGTCGAGGGGAAGCGCGCGCTGCCCATCGTGGCTTTCGAGACCGTCGACCTGGAGACCCTGCCGGAGCCGGACGCGCCGCCGCCGCCGCCCGCGGCGCGGCGCCACGTCCTGTTCCTCTTCGACTTCGCCCTGAGCCGTCCGGAGCGGCTGAAGGACGGCATCGCCGCCGCCCGCGAGCTCGTGGAGAAGGACCTCGACCCCCGCGACATGGTGGCGGTGGGGCTCTACCTGCCCAAGGGCGAGCTGCCCCTGCTGCTCAGCTTCACCACCGACCGCGCCGCGGCCAGGCGGACCCTGGAGGGCCTGGAAGGCGTGCTGACCGGCAGGATCCCCGAGAAGTCGGGCGAGCTCGATCCCCTGCGGCTGACCGGTCTCGATGCGCGCTCCCTGCTCACCCAGGTGTGGCGGGTGGACGAGCGCAACTTCGCGGCGGACATGCTGGCGAGCCTGGGCACCAGCGGCGGCGGCTTCCGCTGGGGAGACTTCCTGCAGAAGAACGTGCTGTTTCACTCATCCGTCCTCGAACAGCTGAGCGTCGAGTCCCGGCAGCGCAGCCATGTGATGACCATGGCCGACGCGATCGACGGCCTGGCCAAGGTCCTGCGGCCGGTGGAGGGGAGGAAGTATCTCGCCCTCTTCAGCGAGGGTTTCGACATGAGCCTCATCTACAAGCCGTCGAGCAACTCGCAGAGGCAGAACATGGGCGGCAGCGACCTGGTCGCCAGGCTCGAGCAGGTGTTCGAGGAGATGCGGCGCTCGGGCTGGGTCCTGCACGCCGTGGACATCGCGGGGGGGAAGCGCGGCTCGTTCTCGGCCGACGGCCTCTTCTACCTGGCCAATGAGACCGGCGGCAAGCTGGTGGAAGGCACGAACGATCTCGCCAAGGGGCTGGGCGGGGCCATGCGGGGCAGCGTCCACAGCTACCTGGTCGGCGTCCAGGTGGACGACGTGCCGTTCGACGGCGCCTACCACAAGCTGGAGGTGAAGCTCCGCAACGCTCCGCGCGGCACCCGGGTGCATCACCGCAGCGGCTACTACGCGCCGCTGCCGTTCCAGCAGCAGGACGGCATCCAGCGGCTCGCCGATGCGGCGCGGCTGGTGTCTGGGGAGGAAGAGAGCAACGACCTGGGCGTCGAGGTCGTGGCCGTGCCGTTGCGGTCCGGCGGCGAGACCACGCCCGTGGCGGTGCTGCTCGAAGTGCCGGGCCAGAAGCTCCTCGCGCCCGGCGGTCCGCGGCTCGGCATCGAGGTCTACGGCTACGCGCTGGATGCCCAGGGGAGCAGCCGCGACTTCTTCGCGCAGTCCGTGGACCTGGACCCGGCCAAGGTGGGCAGCCGCCTCGCGCAAGGCGGTGTGCGCATCCTCGGCAAGCTGGAGTTCCCCCGCGGCGAGCACCGGCTGCGCGTGCTGGTCCGCGACCGGGCCGACGGCCGCACCTCCCTGCTGACCGTGCCGCTGAGCCTGCGCTCCGCCGGGTCCGAGGACCACATCGACGCGCTCTTCCTGCCGCCGGCCGGGGACCCGTGGATCCTGGTCCGCCCGGCGGAGGCGGAGCTCAACCTGCACGGCCGGTCCGTGGTGCCGGCGGCGCAGGCGGCGCTGCCCGCCTCCGGCCAGGCCCAGCTCCTGGTGGTCGGGCACGGCCTCGCGGGCGAGGAGGGAGTGCTCCGCAGCCGCATCCTGAATGCCGAGGGCAAGCCCGCGGCCGGAGGCGGGCTCGAGCTGCTGACCGTCACGCCGGGGGAGTCCGGCGAGCCCGACCTGGTGGTGGGGCGTCTGAGCGCGGGCTCGCTGCCGCCCGGCAGCTACCCTGCTGGAGCTGCGCCTCGGGTATCAGGATCCGGCGCAGCCCCGCGCCCGGGCCGTGACCTTGCGGCCGTTCCGGGTGGCAGCCTTACCGCGGTAATACAGGCGGTAGAGCAGAAGGACGACAAGGACGAGAAGGACGGCAGGGACGACGAAGAGCAGTCCCTGTCGTGCTTTCTCCGAGCGCTTCAGCACCACCTCCGCGGGCTTGTTGGGCTGCATCACGGAGAGCGCGGTGCCCTTGCCCTCGTCCACCTGGAATGCCACGGCGAGCCCGGGCGCCATGCCGTCTCCTTCCCAGCGGAAACGGGTGGGCGAGGTCGGGATCAGCCGGGCTGGCGGGAACGGCGGCCCGCCCTGCAGGACGGAGATGACCAGGCCGTCTCCCCGCAGGCCCACCGCGAGCGCCATGCCCATCTCCTCGTTCGCGTAGGTGCCCGGCAGCCGCTCGAGGTCGGCCTGGGCGACCCGCACCTCCGGCTGCTCGAAGTCCGGCCGCCGCATGCGCGCGAGGCAGGAGGTATCGAGCCTCTCGGCCGTCCCGGCCGCGATGAACGCGGCGATCAGGCCATCGACACAGTCGCCGCCGTGCATCCCCTCCAGGTAGTGGGAGCCGTCCGGGACGACCACGCGGCGCGCCCGCTTCAGGGTGCGGGCGACCCGCTCGCCGTAGGAGGGCGGCGTGGCCGGATCGCGCTCCCCCGAGATCAGCAGGGCCGGCACGTCCGAGACGACCGGAGCCTGCAGGTCCGGCCCGGGATCCCGGATCGGCCATCCCTCGCAGGCGGCCTTCTGGCGCCGGATGCGGAAGTCCCCGAGGAAGGTGCCGGCCACGGCCGGCGCGATCTCTCCGTCCCGGAGCAGGGCCACCTCCTCGGCGCAGCTGACCGACTGGAAGAAGCCTTCCGCCATGCCGCTCATGTCGCTCCCATGCAGGAAGGCCAGCCGGGCCAGGGGCTTCCAATCCCCCTGGGCCGCCTCGTGGATCACCAGCGGCAGCAGCGCGGCCTCGATCGGCGAATAGAGCATGTAGCGCAGGGTCTGGGCCAGAGCGTCCGGCCCCAGGCGCAGCTCGACGGGCCGGCGGGTCGGCGGATCGATCACCCTGACCCGGACCGGGTCCGCGGACACGCGGCGCAGCACGGCGGCCAGCTCCTCGCGCAGCTTCGGGTAGGCGCCGCCGCAGGCCGGGTCCCCCTCGCACTCGGCGATCAGGCCGTCGAGCGCCTCCTGGGAGGCGCGGGCCATGTTCAAGAGATAACCGGGGACCACGACGCCGCTGAGCGTGGCGGTCCGCACGCTCTCCGGATGCCGCCGCAGATAGCTCAGAACGGCGTGCGTGCCGTAGGAGACGCCGATCAGGTTCAGCGGTCCGTAGCCGAGGGCGGTGCGCACCTCCTCGACGTCGTCGACCGCGGCGTCGGTGGTGTACCAGGAGAGGTCCACCTCCTTCTGGAGGCGGTCGCGGCAGGCGCGGACCTTGTCGGTGGGCAGGAAGTCGTCGAGGAATCCCTGGCTGCGCGCCGCCCCTTCGAGCTCCGTGCAGAAGAGCCCGCCGGACATGCCGGTCCCGCGCAGGTCGATGAGGAGCAGGTCGCGCTTGCCCCCCGGCAGGCCGAGCTCCCGGGCCTTGAAGAGACCGGCCGGGATCGAGGCCTCGCCGGGCCCGCCCGCGAAAAACGTGATCGGATCGGCGAGGCGGCCAGTATCCGCGGCGGGGGTAGCCGGAATCACCACGATCCGGAGCGGGATCTTGCGGCCGGTGAGGGCAGCCCGGTTCTCGAACACCTCGTAGGTGCCGCAGCGCGCCTCCAGAGGCATTCCCTGCTCCTGGCAGCGGGTGAGCTCGGGCCGGTGCGGAGGCTCCGCGGCAGATCCGGGCGCGACGGAACAGAGAAGACCCAGGATGGGGAAGACGGCAAGCCATTTCTTCATGACACACTCCTCCCGTAAGGGATTCGAAACCCTTTCGTCGAATCGGCCGGTTTTGTCGTGTACCTAGCCCTGGGACGGCACCAGCTCGGTCTTCTGCAGCCGCCAGCCGGCGGCGCTCCTGCGGAGCTCTTCCATCTCTTTCCAGTAGCTCTCGATCGTCCCCCGGCCGTCATCGCTCAGGCGGACGAGGGTCTGGGTCTTCTTGTTCACGAACCGCTTCTCGGTCTCGACCAGGCCCGTCTCCTCGAGCTTCGACAGATGGGAGGAGAGATTCCCCTTGGTGAGGCCGGTGATGCGCTGCAGGAACAGGAAGTCGGCGCGCTCGCAGGCCGAGAGCGCCGTCAGGATGGACAGGCGGGCGGGGTCGTGGACCCGCCGGTCGAGGTTCGCGATCTGCTCGAACGGGGTGGCGTTCATCGCGCAAGCACCCGGACGAGCTGCCAGTGATCGAGAAGGCCCGCCAGGACCAGCGAAGAGCCGCAGACGAGCAGGGCCGTCCCGAGATGGACGGCCTCCGGCGCGAGCCAGGGACCGAGGGCGGAGAGCCCGGACAGCAGGAGCCCGATCCCCAGGTGGTAGCCCTGGGACGGGCGTTGCTCCCGCAACCACCAGGTGCCGAGGAAGAAGATGCCGGAGAGGCCATAGAGCATCTGGATCAGCATGGTCCGGGTCATCGCCGGATCGCCGCTCCAGGAGACGACCTCGGAGTCGATCGTGACCCAGGGCGGCCAGAAGAGGAGCTGAAACAGGATGAACACGGCGCAGGCCAGGACTCCGAGGAGCACGATGCGCGGCACGGCGGGGATCACCGGCTGAGGCCGCTGCGCCGGCCCCTCTGCCGTGAGGAGAAAGGGCGAGAGCTCCGCGACCGGCTCGGCGAAAGACGGCTCAGTCTCGCCGAAGGTGTTCCTGTAGTACCGCCCCGCGCCGACGAGGAGGAGGCACGCTCCCGCGAGCAATGCTGCCCGAAGGACGATCAGCGGCCAGCTCGTGAAAGAGGTCAGGCCCGCCCCGCACAAGACCAACAGCCCTACGGGAACCAGGCGCCGCAAGCCCTGAAGGTCGTTGAAGCGCCGGGTGACGAAACGGATCCGGTCCAGGTCCTCGATCTCCATCCCTTGCCTCCTTGCCAACTGGTCTGCCCCACAAACCAAGTATGGACCAGGGCGGTAGCGCCTGTCAACTGGTTTCTGCCGCAAACCAGTCCATCACGGCTGCGGTGAACCGATCGGGCTCCTCGAAGAACGGCTGGTGGCCGCTTTTCTCGAAGAGCTCGAACGTGGCGTTGGGAAGTCTGGCCGGGATGCCTTCCCAGAGGACGTAGGGGACGACATAGTCGTGGCGTCCATGGGCCAGGAAGAGGGGCACGCGCAGCGAGCCCGGATCGTCGGCGACGTCCCAGCCGGCCGCGAGGTTCCCCATGATGTGGCCGAGGAGCTGCGGCCTGGAGACCGCTCCTGCGAACAGGGGAGCTGCGTCGAAGCGCGCGTCATAGAAACGCATCGGCGTCTGGGCGAGGAGGCCCTGCATCAAGGGCGCGCCCGCGGGCAGCGCGGCCAGGTTCTCGCGCAGGATCCGCTTGCGCTCCTCCGACGCGTCCGCCTCGAAAAAGGCCTTCGCGTCCGCCGCGACCCGGGCCATGTCGCCGTGGGGCGGCGTCCCCGCCGTGATCACGTGCGAGACGCTGCCGGGGCGGCGCCTGCCATATTCGATCGCGAGCACGCCCAGGATCGAATGCCCGAGCACGGCGATCCGCTCGACCCCGAGATCGAGCCGGACCGCCTCCAGGTCCTCGGCGAGCAGGTCGAAGGTGAGGTCGGTCGGCTCGCCGGTCGACTGTCCGCTCCCCCGCAGGTCGACGAAGACGAGCCGCAGGCGGTCGCTCAGCTGCGGCGGCATCTGGCGCTCGTACGGCTTCGTGCCGATGCCGCTCAGGACGAGGCACGCAGGACCCTCGCCGCGCGTCGAGCAGAACAGCTCGGCTCCTTTGACGGAAACGATCATCTTCACCTCCAGTCGGGAAGCGTACAGGAGGAGCGCGTAACTCCGACGCTGCACCCCAAGCATTGACTCCGTCCGCGGGCGGGAGTACGCTGCCTGCGTCCCTTTCAGTTCCGTCGAGCCGTAACGAGCAGTCTGGACCCTGTTCATCCGCCGCAAGGCGCTTCCTGAGGAGGCATAGGCATGAACGCTGGACGCTTCGTTGGAGCTTCCGTCGCGGTCTTCATCTTCCGTACGCTGCTCAACTATCTCTTCTACGGGTACCTCATGCACCCGCGGTACGAGGAGATGAGCACGGCCCATCCCGGGATGTTCCGGGAGGTGGTCCCCGCCTTCATCACGCTCGACCTGCTTGCCGCCCTGCTCATCACCTGGCTGGTGATCAAGGCCGGAGCCGCCTTCGGTGGAGGCGTGAAGGGAGGGGTGATCCTCGGCATCCTGGTCGCGCTTCTGTGTCCGGTGCTCGGCGGCCTCTACTACTACTTCAGCACGACGTACTATCCCCAGGACCTGCTGGCGATCGAGTCGGTATACCAGATCGTCACCCACGCCATCCAGGGCGCCCTGGCGGCGGCGATCTACAAGACGGCGTAGGCCCGCTGCCGGTTCCCTCCGGGGACGCTGGCGGTCGCCGGCTCCCCGGAGGGATTCCTCTGTGAGGCCCGTTTTCCGTCTCTCTTCATCCCAGAAGAAGGCGCCCTCGTCGACATCACCTGCCGCACGATCCAGAGCCGGTATCTTCTCCGGGGCTACTTCCAGGCCCCCTTGCCGGCGTGGACGATCTCACTCCATCGACTCCCTATCGCAACGAGCGCAGCCAGCCGTCGATCGCCTCGGCCACCCGGGGGTCCGTCTCGGTGGCGAGAGAGAATGCGGCCTGCGGGTCCATATCCGGCTCGGCGCGCTTGTAGAAGTGCTGGAGCTCGGAGAACACCTTCAGGGTGGTCGGCCTGGTGCCTCGCGCCTCGGCAAGCCGGTGCGCGTGCTTTTCGGGTACGCCCGCGTCACGCCCACCCTGGATGATGACGACCGGGCGGTCCACCGCGGCCAGGGCCTGCGCAGGATCGACCGCGTCCACCTCACGGATGTACGCAAGGGCCTTCGGATCCAGGGTCGCGAGCATCGCAAGCTGCGGCTGCCTGGCGGCATCCGGCTGCAGGGGCTCGCCGCGGCGGATGCGAGCGGCGGCCTCATCGAAGGCAGAGAGGTCCGCAGGCTTCCCATCCGGGCCGGGGAACATCGACGCCTGATCCCGCATGATCCCGAGCAAGCCGACCGAGGGGCCAGACAGGCTGATCACCGCATCGACGTCCGGGGCCTCCGCGGCGAGGAGCGACGCGACGACGGCGCCCTCGCTGTGGCCGGCCACCGCCCAGACCCGGACATTCTGTGCCGTGTCGCCGAG
>Ga0268265_10000221_pt1 | contig 66007 bp, 91 predicted proteins | sample KBSSwiS52_FD_190355 | JGI IMG/M metagenome (GOLD analysis project Ga0268265, IMG submission 190355) | Switchgrass rhizosphere microbial communities from Kellogg Biological Station, Michigan, USA - KBS Switchgrass S5-2 (SPAdes) (version 2) | ecosystem: Host-associated > Plants > Roots >... | reverse complement strand
TAATCACAGCAAGCGTGACCAGCGCTGACCAGAATCAGCGATAATGCTTCTAAGTCAGCACCTACTCTATTCTGTCACCTTTCGTTTTGTGTTGCACCTTCTAACATGCTATGATATACTCTCAGTGTCGCACGTAGCGGCGCGTCGTTAGCTGAAAGGAACGAAAATGTCTCACCGGCAGCGCTTTTCTCTCTCGCCCGCAGCGCGCGAGAAGTACGAACGACAGCTAAATTTCGTCATCGAGCACAAGCCCGAAATTCCGAAACTTGTCAACCAAGTAGTCAAGGAAATTTCGGTTTCTCCAGCGAGTGTCTACGCAACACTTTCTGGAAATATGTTCAACACGAAGATCATCGCAACACTCTACAGCATCACCGCAAAACATCTCGGCATCGATGATCTCGTGGGCGATCTCCCTGGTACTCTCGGCTCAGCAGTCGCAAACGAGAACGATCGCATCATTCTCGAAAAGCTCACCGCTGCTCGTCAACTGCGCACCGATCTCTCCGATCTCATCGAAGTGTTTCGCTTGATTGCCTATCAGTGGGAAACGGCGATCATTGCCTCCGAGCTAGCCGACTCCGAGCTAGCCGCGAACTATCGTCTCCGTCAACGTCTCTACTCTCCCGATACCGTCACCGAACTTCACTCGTATCTCACGAACGAAGCAGCAACGCCGCCACAACTGCTCGATCTCCTGCCGCCCTCTCTCCCCGATCGCACCACGCTCGCTGCGACTGCTCGGACAGCCATTTCCGGCACTCCTACTCCCACGCTCGATCTCAACACCGTCACCGAGATCGGCGCGGGCGAGTACGAGCTAAACGGCGTCTGGTATCGCGCAGACGGAACACCGCTTGTCTCACCGGGCCGCGACAAGTATCCCGATAGCTAGTCTCGCTTACGCTCGCTCGCTAGTGTTCGCATTTACGAAAAGGAGCGTAGCTCGTGCCCTACACACCCCAATCCGGTATACACGGTGTGCGCATCGATCGCAAACTCTCGCGCTATGTCGTACTGCTCGTGCAAGACGGCGAACGCTACTTCGGCGGCTACTTCCCTTTGAGCGAGCAGGGTTGGCACGCCGCGCGCTCAGCAGCGCTCGCACTCGCACATCAGCATCCACGCAAGCCTCGACCGCGATCGAAATCCGGCTATCCCAAGAATGCTGCTGTTACGTTGCGTCATCTCCCCAAACCGTCTACCCCGATCCGCTCAGCGACCGGCGTGCGCAACGTCTACGAAGATATCGTACACAACCGCTACCACGTTCAGATTCGCCGCAATAACGTTCGCTATAGCGGCGGCTACTTCCCTCGCACACCGGACGGCCTGACGCTCGCAGCAGCACGCGCCGCGCGACTTCGCGAAGAGCTACAGAAAGGCAATACAAAATGAGCGGCGATCTCCCCGATAACATTCTCGAACTGTGGGACACACCATACGACGACGGCGAACGACTTCCCACGCTCCCCGACTCCGAGCAGCTATACATACCCGATCGTCTCGATCTCGGCATCACCGTGCGCAAGAAGCGATTTCACGTCATGATCACCACGTATCCGACACCGTATCGCGGCGGGAACAAAACTTATCGCAACGGCGACTTTCCGCTAACTCGTCAAGGCTATGCCGATGCACAGCGAGCAGCAGCCGATCTGCGTCTCGCACTCTCTATACCTGACACATTTCCATAAACGTGCTTAGCAAACTGCGGATAGCACTTTACACAATCCGATCGTAAACTCGCCCGAGGTATCAGATGACTCGTAACACTCTCGCTCCCCCGCCGCTTCCCACCGCTCAGCCGGGGCACAAAGGGCAGCACTTTAGCCCGCTCTCGCTCGCTAGCTTGCCCTTGCGCTTCGAAGCGCTCACCCTCAGTTGGCGACCCGCCCCGAGCTACCCTCAGCCCTATATCGACAACCGGCGCGCTTTCTGTAAACGTGTTCGCTACAGCTCACATACTCTTGACTCTCTCTCGCCTTTAGTTTACACTTACAGTGCGCTTGATTGCGAGCGCGGTTAGCGAACAGGAGTCAGCGATGAAACCGACCGACGTCCCGATCACGCTGCGCGTCACCGTCTCTTACCAGGCCGAACCTTCTCCACTCATCTTGCGCGCCCTCTCCGAAGTTGCGAACGAGCGCGCAGCAGCCGATCGCGAACGTCTGCGCATTGAGCGCGACAAGCAAGAGAAGCGCATTCGCGAATTTCACAATCTGCTCGCCGCGCTCGGCATCTTCCGCGACTCGCCTACCGCCGAAACGATGCTGATCGATCCGCTCTATCTGCGCGAGCAAGATATCTACTTTCGCTATTGCTTCGACACGGAAGAAGGTGCGGCGAAGCTCCAGATCGGTCTTGACGGCGCGCACACTCGCCACATCCAGTGGTCCACGATCCTCGTAACCACGCTGCTCGATCTCGGCTACGCGATCGAGCAAATCCTCGCAGACGAGGGCACCGATACGCCGTTCGCTCACTAACGCTCGCTCACGAAGAAGTTTCGCAGTTCGCTTCGCTCGCGTATCCCCGTAACCCTTCGACAAACCGCGAGCGAAGCGAATTTACAGAAAGGAACACTCTCGCTATGTCCGATCCTGATCGTCGCTTTCTGATCGTCACCGTGACCGCTCCCGCAGAGTTCGGACGTCAGCGCTGCACCGTATCCTTTCGCAGCATCTTCGCCGTAGACGTGCTCAACGCCTACCCCGACACCGCTTTCATCGAACTACCGAACGGACTGCGCATCGAAGTCCCTCACACTCTCCTGCACCTCACTCACCTCGACGCGGAAAGGAGTCTCGAACGTGAGCATATCGACTGATACCCCGAACTTCGATCGGGATCGCGATCTCGCCTCGCTGCTCTCCGAAGCTTTCGAAACATCGACAGACGCCGCCACCGCTGCGCAGACGTTCGTCCAAACGCACGGCGGGCGCATCTACGTTTGTCGCGGCGATATCGTCTACTTCTGCTCCGAAACACCCACACCCCAAGCGATCGTCGCGTTCAGCAGCGAGCCACTACGCCCCGAGGACTGGCGCATTCACGAATAACGTTTCGGTGCTGCGCACGATTGCGGAAACGCTCTCCGTGCGCAGCACCTAATTTCCGCAAACCTCTCTTTGAAAACCACTTGACACGTCCCGAGAATTAGAGTAATCTTAGAGCGTGCTCGATTGAGAGCGCGACGAACGACACGAAGGAGCAAAATCCGATGAGCGCCACCATCACCTACGAAACCGCTCTCGCGCACGCTTTCTCGCTGATGAACAGCGGCCACACGATGACCGAAATCCTCTCGATGATCGCGATCAAGGGCAAGGCGCTGACCGAGCAGATCGACACGCTCACCGCGCAGCGCGACGAACTGCGCAAAGTGTACGCGCACATCAACGGTATCCGCACCGCCCCGACGACCGACTACGCAGCTTCGCTGATTACGAATCGCAAGCCCGCCGCTGAGCAGAACATCGCGATCGAGATTGCGGAAGCGCAGTTCGCGAAGCTGCAAGATCAGCGCGCCGAAGATGCTTTCTACAGTCGCGAGAAGCGCGAGCAGATTTCCGCAACGCCGACCGCAATCACTGTCGAAGAAGCGCAGACGTTCGTGAGCGCCGACAAGCAGTTTCGCGCAGTCCCGAACGGCACGTACACCGTCGTCATGGGTAGCGAGCGCCGCACGATCAAGCTGACCGATCACTGGGACGACGCCGAGAAGTTTCGCGGCACTCGCGTTGCGAAGTTCCTCAACGGCCCGTGCAACGAAGGTGATTACGTCGGGTTCGCGTTCGTCTCTTCCACGGGCAAGGCGATCATCTGGAAGAAGTTCCGCAACGGTAGCGCGCTCCTGCAATCTGCTCTCGCCTACTTGCTGCAAGGCGACAACCACGCCGAAGCGGGCTACGCTTACGCACTCGAATCCGGCAACTGCTGGAAGTGCAATCGCAAGCTCACCGTTCCCGCTTCTATCTCGCGCGGTGTTGGCCCCGAATGTGCTCGCAAGCTCGGCCTGTAGCTCGCTCCACTCACGTTGCGCTCGCTAGTCTCAACTTCGGGGCTAGCGAGCGCAGTTCGAAAGAAAGGATCACAGAGATGACGCGATACTGCTGGGGCATTCTCAATCACGATACCAAGAGAGTTATCTACTTTCGGACAGAACGAGCGATGCGCAAAGAGCTTGCTCGTTTACGAGCAGAATCTAGAGGGTGGTACGTTCCGGTGTACGACAAATAGACGAGACGGACCACCCACACGACTGTATCGACACATTTCCGTAAATCGTCGCTTAGTGAGCGGCCAGGAGCGCACCAATGAGCTTACACGACGCCTATCTCGCCACGATCGAACATCTCGCCGCGCGTGTCTCTTACGAAAGCGGCTTGCGGGACGAACTGACTCGCGCCTATCGCCGTCTGCACGAAACCGAACCGGGCTATCACACCGCTCGCGCCGCAGCGCTCAATCAGCAGCGACTCGTGGAACGTCTCGCGATCTCGCTCTCCGTGCTGCACGCCGAAGCGACGAAGCTTTTCGGAAACTAACCGCAACGAAGGAGAATCGCAATGTTCGGCATCGATACCGCAGAGTACGCCCGCTTGCAAGAGTGGGAGCAGCGCTTGAATCGCGCAATCACCGCGACACCCGACAGCCGCTATCGCGCGCAGCTTGAATCACTTTCCGCAAACGTTCGCGACACGCTCGCAGCGATGGATCAGCGGTATCAGAATCGCAAAGACGAGTTTTACGCAAACGCAGAATACTGATTTTCGTCACGAGCAGCGCTAGACCGACCTAGCGCTGCTCTCATCATTCGATACGCATTCGCGGAAAGGAACGCACCATGACGCGCACCAAGCTTCCCACGAACGCTCAGCTTCTCTCGTGCTCAGACTGCGATTCCATAAACTTCGCTGATCGCTGCGACTCGCTCGATCGCGATCTGCTCGCTTACGTCTACTCATCTCGCGTAGCTAGCGACTGGCTGATCGCGCTCACCTATCGCCGTCTCGCCGTCTCGCTCGCAGCTTCGATCGCACGTTACATGCTCGCTCGCGACTTGCCCCGCTTTCCCGAGTACGATACCGTTTCCGAAAACTTTCTTGCGGAAACCACTTGACACGCGCTCAAACTTAGTTTAGAGTAAGAGTGCGCTTGATTGTGAGCGCGGGCAGCGAACAGGGAGAATACGAAAATGGCAGCGTTCTACTTCGGCAGCGACTCCTACTCCGACGCCGAGTACGATCAGATGCTCATCGAGGGCGCAGCCATTCGCGCCGAGATGCTTCGCGATGCCGCAGCCGACGAGCGCGTCGAAGCCGACACGTCTTGCCCCGATTGTGGGAATCGCGGTTACATCGATGAGCCGGAAGGTCGCATCTCGTGCGACTGCCCCGCCGGTTCCGTGTTCGAAGAAGAGCAGATCACGGCGCAGCACGAAGCGCGCAACGCTGAGCGCTCGATCGCTTGCGGAACGTGCGGTCTTGCAGTTCCCGATGGTACGTGCCCCGACTGCGACCCGAACGGCGATGCCGAGCGCGCTCACTTGCTCGCGATGGCTGCCGATGCTGCGCTGTTCGATGCCATCGAAGCTGCTCGCTTGCAACAGAACGCCGAAGCCGATGCCGAGCGCGCAGCGTACAACGAGATCGTCAATTACGGGCGCGAAGTTCGCGAGCAGCGTGCAGAACGCTACGCCGACGCGCTCAACGAACTGCGCGAGACGCCCGATCGCGAAGAGATGCACGCGAGCGACGTTCCCGTATGCCCCACTTGCGGGCGCTTCCCGATCGACGGGGCGACGTTTCTGCGCTTCGGCTACGTTTCCGGCGATTGCTGCGACTCGTGCGCTACCGACGCTACCGCGTTCTGGCGCAAGCTGTCGCTCATGCTCAATCACGAGCTAGCGAACTTCGCACGCCGTGAGTACGGAATGCGCCTCTCCGGTTCTCGCAAGAAGATGATCGGCTCGCTAATGCTCGCGTACAACAACACGAACACTTTCCTTGCGAGCGCTCAGCGCTAACACGTTTTCGGAAAGTTGCCCCTCTCGCACTTGACAGGGCAATTTTCATAGAGTAAGCTAAGAACGTGCTCAACTGAGAGCGCAACGACTCGCGAACGGAGACGACGATGACCCGCCTATCTTACCCCGCAGCCGACACGCTCGCAGTTGACGGCGTTGCACTCTACCCCGGCTCGTACATCAGCGAATCTCGCAAGCGCCTCCCGTGCGAGTGCTGCGGCACGATCTTCGAATCCAATCGCGAATTCTTCGTCGCTTATACTCGCGTGCTGCGCAACACCCCGAAATCCGGTCGGTACTGTCTCGATTGCGCCGCGCACGTTCTCGCTAACGCCTGCCCCGTTCGCTAACGCCTGCCCCGTTCGCTAACGCCCCTCGAACCGTTGAACACGTTTACAGAAAGGCTCGCCATCATGACCACTTCGAACCGCCAGCGCTTGATCGAGCTTCGCGATCGTCTCGCAACAATGTCCCTCTCCGAGATGCTGACATACTGGCGCGAGCAGCACGCCGCCGCTACCACCGTCGCTGAGCGCGAGCGCTACGCCCGCTACATCGCTCGCGTCGAAGAGTCGATCGCAACTACGTTGGGCGCTTCGCGTAAGCGCTCTCGCTAACTTAGTTTCCGTAATCGCTGCGGCTCACAAATCCACGCCTCGTGAGTCGCAGCGAACATTCCGCTATAGCAGACAGGAGTCCATCATGGCGAAGTCGCCCCGCATCACCCCGAAGCACTCAGCGATGGCGAATCTTACCCCGATCGAAGAAGCGGAGCTAGCCGTGCGCATCGCTAAGCTAGAGTGCGAGCGCAAAACACAACACATCATCGACTTTGCGGATTCCGCGATCGAGCGAATGCAGCGCGCTATCCGTAACATCGAAGAAGCGAAGCAGCAACACGCGATCTGCTTCTCCGAAGGACTCGAATCGGGCGCAGCTATCGCGGATATCGAGAGCGAGGAAGAGCGTCGTATCATCTATCTCGCCACGACTGTTACCGACTCGATGCTCACCGCAGTCTCGAACGCGAGCCTCCCTTATGCCGCTCGCAATACCGTGGACGTCATTCGCGCGAACCAGAAGCGCGACGAAGCGCGAGTAAAACTGTTCGAGCTTCGCGGCGCAGAGTAGCCCCTACACGTCACCAGCCGCCGCACCACGCGGTATTTACAGAAAGAGGTACGAGAATGTCTGAGCAAGTTTCCCGCAAAGCCTACGCTCGCCGCTTCCGTCACTATCTCGCGTTCAATCGTCGCTACCCTGCTCACCCGATGACGCGAGACGAGATCATGAAAGCGATCGATCACGAACTGTTCGCGCCGTTCGCTTTCCCCGGTGGCTATCCGATTCTCTACATCGACGCGAACGGCGATACCCTTTGCGCCGACTGCGCTCGCCTGTGGGTGCTGCACGACGGTTACGATCCGACCGATCCTGACTTCTCGAAACTACGCCCCGAACTGTCAAAGACGAACACGCTCGCGATGGATATTTTCTACGAAGGCGCTCCCGTGAACTGCGCCAACTGCAATATCGAGATCGAGTCGGCTTACGGCGACCCCGATGCCGACGAGATCGAGACGATCGACGGAATCGAAGTTCGCACGTTCCGTCTGCCGAGCGGCGCATACGATCATATTTCTGCAAACGCGCTCGATGACGACGACGTGCCATTTTAGTTTGCGGAAACGCTTGACAAGCTCGAATCCATGCTGTAAGGTAAGAGTGCGCTCAGATGAGCGCAGCGAACGAAGCGAGAGCAGTAGCGAAGAGGAACACGCAAGCACCCGCACTAGCAGCGATTAGACGCGAAAGCGCACTTCCTCGCTAGACGGAAAACCTGATTCCGAAGCCGCGCTGAAATAGAGCCGGATACGATAAGGGATAGTGATGCGAAACGGCCCGTACTGCTCTCGCAAGTTCGCTCGATTCGAAGTCGTCAGCAGGGAGCAACATCATGGCGAAGCGCATTTCTCAGCTTGCAGTCTCGAAGGTGCTGCGCGAAGCGGGTATGACGAAGAGCACGATCGTTCGCAAGGCGTTTACCCCCGGATTCTACACCGAGCAAAGCGAGCGCACGAATGGCGCGGTGTGGGTGCGCTTCGTGACGAGCGATGCCGCAGCGACTTCCGCAAACGCAACACGCGAAGAGCGCGAGATGATTGAGTACGCCGAACTTGCGCTTACCGAAGCCGGAATGCAAGTCGCACCGAACGGCTATTCGCTCTTCGTCACCTACTAACCGCTTTCCGCAAACGCGCTGCCCGAACGCTCTAACTGCTGAGCGTTGAAAATCACTCGAAAGGACACGACAATGACCGCGACCACCATCACCCGCGACTCGCTCGAACTGCTGAACGCGACTCAGATTCGCACGCTGCTCCGCTCTCGCGATATCACTCTCCCGGTCGGTGTCTCGAAGGACGCGATGATCGACGCAGCGCTGAGCAAGCTCGATGCGCTCAATCCTGTCCTCAATCTCGAAATTCCGCAAACACCGCCGACTCCCGAGACTGTCGGCACCGGACCCGCTCCTGAGCTAACGCTGAGCGAGCGCACCGACAAGATCGAAGCTGCGCTGGGTGCGCTTTTCGAAAGCGAGACGCCCGCCACGCCCGCTCCCGAGATCGAAGTTCCGCCCGCAGTCAAGCCGATGCTCGATGCCGACGCCGTAGCCGCGAAGCTCGAACAGCACCGCGCCCGACTCGCCGCCGAGCAAGCTGAGCGCGACACGATCGCGGAGACGAAGAAGGCGAAGCGCCAGGGCTGGGAGCCGACGATCGATGAACTGCACAAGCGCTGCCACAAACTGTCTTTCAACATCGGCTCGCTGCTGTGGGCGCAGAATCGTATCCGCAAAGAGTCTGCCGTACTCTCCGCGCTGCTCGATGCGCTGGGCGAGCTAGCCGACGCCGACACGCTCGCAGCGGCGAAGCAGACGATGATCGAGGGCTACAGCTACTCGCAGCAGCGCTCGTGCTTCCCTTCCGCCGCACTCTCTAGCACGCTGACGGGCGACGAACTGCGCGAAGCAGTCTGGAACGAGATGCTTGCGACCGGCGTTCCGGTGCTCATCGACACGCACGGCGTGACAGACGAAGCACCCGAAGAGGACGAGACGCCCGACAGCGAGTAATCTCATTCTGCTATAGCAGACAGAACGCAGCAGTTCGACTCGCTCACGCCGTCAGTTGTACGTGTGAGCGAGTCGAACTGTTCTCTTTAGCAGAAATTGAGAGCGAAAACGCTTGCTATTGCTTGTTCATCGTGGTAAGATAACTCTAACGAAGTCGCTCGATTGCGCGACACTACGAAGTAAGCGAAAGGACGATGCAATGACCGCAACGATCGAAGCTCCGAGTACCACACCGGGCACGCCGACCGACTTTCTGAATTTGCCGCCGCTCGATCTGACCGCGCTCACCCTGACCGCTGCCGATCTCGATTCGATGACGGACGAGCAGATCGCAGAACGTCTCAACCAAATCCAGGCTGCGGCTATCGCGCTGCGCAAGCACGCGAAGGCGATCACGCGGGAACGGAAGGCGATCGAGACTGTCGGGCACACTGTCGGCGCACTCCAGACCGCGAGCAACGATCTGGTACGCGCGCAGTTCAACCACGGGAAGATCACCGATCGACTCGCTCGCGCGCAGAAGCGCTACGCAGATGTACAGGCGGCGTATCTCCGGGCGAACAACATCGAAGCGCTGCCCGAGGAAGTCGTCACGCAGCTTGATTCGGGTCGCGATGCGCTGCTGGCGCGTCTCTCCGGTCCCGTCGCTCGCGTCAAGAAGAGCAAGCCGACTGAGAACGGCGCTGCACCGTCAGATGAGAGCGACGAAGAGTAACAACGCTTCCCCCAACACTTCTCCCAATTCCCTCCCTACGCGGTGAGCGCTCCCCCAAGCGCTCACCGCTTCTTCGTGCTTGTTCGCTACGCTCGCGCGCTAAAGCCGTGCTCCTGCGACGTCTCAGCGCGTATCGCTGCGCAGCATTCCGGCGTAGCCCTTTCACGAATCGCACAATGTTTCCAGAAACTTTCTCGCCCCATACTAGTCTCAAACTTTCCAGAAACTTGCTCGCCCGAAACTCTTGACAAGCTGCGAGATTGAGAGTAAGCTACGTATGTGCTCGATTGAGAGCGCGACGAACTAGCGAACGGAGACGACGATGAAGATCAACATGCGGGCAGGCGAAGGCACAATGCGCGTTCGCATCATTCTCGGTGAGCACGCTGGCAAGACCGGGACGTATCAGTGTCGCTGCGGTTTCATGATGATCGAGGTTCGTCTTGACGATGGCGCGCTCGTACAGATTCGCAGCACCGAGTACGTGTCGCTCTAACATTTCCCGAAAGTCGATTCCGCTATAGCAGACAGGAGCACATCATGACGCGCTACATCGTTGCGAAGATCAACCGCCGCACGGGTCGCATCGTTGAGCAGTTGCCGCCGAGCTTCGACACGAAGCGCGAAGCTCGCGAAGAGATGATCGCGAAGCGCAACCGGGGCTGGCTGCGCGGTTATTGGACAATCGTCGCGATCTGATTCTCGCCCGCTCTTGAACCGTGAACCGCAGCGAAGCAAGGAGAACACGATGGAAATCGAGCGCACGCTAGCCGACTTCGTAGTTGCCATTTCCGGCGAAGATATCAACGGCATGGATTCGAGCGAGTATCGTCGTCTGCGCTCATCAGTGCTCGCGATCACGACTCGCGAAGAGCAGGCGACATTTTACGCAACGGGTGAGATTCCGACTCGCTTCGAAACAGAGAACGAGCGATGAGCAACGAACAACACTCAACAACGCTTGAACGATTAGAGAGCATCGAGCGAAAGCGCGATGCTCTCTACCGCGATCTGGAAAAAGGCTACGAAGCGATCGAAGCTGCGCTAACGAGTGGTGCAGATACGCGCGAGTGGGAGCGGCACTGGAAGAAGCTACTACGCGATTACGAGCGTCTTTGCGACCGTTTGCAGCGGGAGGGGTGAGATGAGCAACTATCAGGAAGCGCTCGCGTTCCAGCAAGTGATGATCGCAGCTTCGCTCGAAGATGAGTGGGCGAAAGCTGTGGTACGCAGTATGTACAAAAGCGGACTTTCTCGCGAACAGGCGACCAACGGCTTGACCACGATGCTATACATGATCGCGACTGACGAGCTTTTCTATTTTCCGATAGCGTCGTTCGAGCGACTGCGCGATTGGGCGGGCGACACGATCCGCAAACAGTATATCAGCGAGCTTATGCCAACGCCGGAAGGTATGCTCGTTTTCGAGAATGACATTATCGCGAATGAGAACGTCGGCGTGGCGTACTCCGCGATAATGTGGAAAAAGGGCGTCGTCACCACGACGATAGACGATCCCGAAAACTCGCAAACCGGAACAGCGCTACTGCTCATCTATCGCCCCGTGACCAAACCCGCATCGCAAGACTACGTGACCACGCCCCTACTGTTCTGCTACGAAGGCGACGGAGAGATCGTTGTCACTCCCTCATACGCACAAGCCGAAAAATCTTGGCAAGGCGGCATCGATCACATCTTGCGATATTTCGGACTGATCTGCGCGTTTATGCGCGAGAAGGTCGCGAGCAGCGAAGAGCATCGCGTATCGACTTCCCGCGTAGTCGGTCGTAAGCGCGTCCACAGCTTCTCGCGTGTCAAAGTCGTCACGCTGCGCGAGATCGAGCGCACGCCCGTTCTGGCCGCGTCTGAGCACACGCCCCGCGTTATCGAGTGGACGTGCGCTTGGAAGGTGAAGCAGCACGAGCGGCACTTGAAAAACGGAAAAGTTGTCACCGTGCGCTCGTACACGAAAAATCCCGCAAACAAGCCGCTCCGAGAGTACGACGCGACGATCTATAATATCTCGCGATAGCTCTTGACACGCTCGCAATTTTAGAGTAAGCTACATCTGTGCTCAATTGAGAGCGCGCAGCGAGTAGTAGGGAGAAGCGAACATGACACGCGAACAGCGCAACATCAAGGTCGGGGAGCGGGTCTGGGTGGAGAGCGAGCGCACTTCGTGGGGTGCCGGGACCGTCGTCTCGATCAGCGAGTCGATGCCCGAGACTCATATCCGCGTCAACATCGAAGGGGAGGGAACACGCACGTTCGCCCGCCGTATCTGCACACCGATCGCATTCTAACTCGCGCTGAGCGCTCGAACTGACGAGCGCTCTCTATCTTCACTCGAAAGGACACAACATCATGGCCGACGCAATCGCGATCAACGAACTGGGTCAGGCGCGTTTCGTCGCACGTCGCGAACCCGGTTGGCACCAACTCGGCACAGTGTTCGACGGCGATCTGGTGCTCACTCCCGAGCAAGCGACGATCATGGCGCACGCCGACTACTATGTCCGCAAAATCCCGATGACGCTGACGTTTCCCGATGGCACGTCGCAGCCAACTTCGCAAGTCGCGCTGGTGAAGGAGCCGGAAACGAATACCGAAGCGTGGAAGGTTCTCGGCTACGCCAGCACTGAATTCGAAGTCGTGCAGAACATGGAAGTTGCTGCGATGCTAGGCGAGCTTGGCAAGCAGTGGCCGGTCGAGACAGTCGGCGCGCTGCACGACGGAGCTTCCTACTTCGTCACGCTGAAAAGCGAGTCTGGTTCCGTCGCTGGCGAAGAGATCGCGCAATACTTGCTCGTGTCGAACAATCACGACGGCAAGAAGGCGCTTCACGTCGCGCTCACACCCGTTCGCGTCGTCTGCCAGAACACGCTACAAACCGGACTCGCTTCCGCCGTTCTCTCCGCAGCACTGCCCCACCGCTCAGACATTCGCGCACAAGCGCAATTCTCGATCGATCTGATCGCGAGCGTGCGTCGGCAACAGGCGCAGATGCTCGAACAGTTCAACGCGCTCGCGCTCGCCCGCGTCACCGATGAGCAAGTCAAGGAAATCCTCGCGCAGACGTACCCCGAGCCGCGCACGACTCGCAGGCAGCTTGTTAGCTCGTTCGTCGTCAACGACAAGAGCATGATCGGACTTGTCAACGATAACAAGCCGCTCGCCGCTCGCGTTATGGCCGACTTCGCGAAGAGCGGCACAGAGTACGAGGCAAAGGTCGCTCGCACGCAGAAGTTGCGCGAGATGGCGAACGAGCGCACGCAGCTTGTGAACGTCACCGCACCGAAGATCGCGGGCACCGCCTGGGCCGTGTACCAGGGTGTGACCGAAACCGAAAACTATCGCGGCGATCTGAACAAGCGCACCGCCACATCGATCATGTTCGGGGAGCGCGCTCAGACGATGGCACGCGCGTACAAGGCTTGTGTCGCCGTTCTCTAGTTCGTCGCTGCGGCTCACGACTCGCCCCAATCTGAGCGAGTCGTGAGCGCATTTACAGAAAGGAGCGGGCTAGCGTGAAAGCCGACGTCATCATTGCCGACTGTCCCTGGCGCTTTTTGAACGATCGTATGAAAGGGCGCAGCGCGGGCACGAAGTACGCCACAATGTCAGTCGCGGAATTATCTGCGCTCGATGTGCAGTCGCTCGCCGCGAAAGATTGCGTACTACTGCTGTGGGCAGTTCCCGCAATGCTCCCCGAAGCGCTTGACGTGCTGCGAGCGTGGGGCTTTACGTATAAGACGATGCTCGCGTGGATCAAGCTCACGCATTCGAGCGCAGCAGAGATCGCAGACATACCGCTGCCGTCGTCGCCCGATCTGCTCATCGAGCTTCCGCAAGTCGTCTCGCCCGAATCGCTGCGACCGAACATGGGAATGGGCTGGTGGGTGCGCGGCTGCTTCGAACCGATTTTGATCGCGACTCGCGGTAAGCCGAGAGCGCTCGATCAGTGGATCGGACTCATCTCTGAGAGCATGACGCACTCGCGAAAGCCGGAATCGCTGCACATCTACGGCGAACAATTTGGAACGAGCCGACTCGAACTGTTCGCACGAAAAGCAGTGTCGGGATGGACGACGATCGGGCACGATCTCGGCTCAGACGTCGCAGAGTTCATCGAAGTATCGAAACGCCCGCGCGAAGGGCCAGCAGACGGCTACGTAGAGTGAGCATGGTACATCGTAGGACGGCTCAGGAGCGAGGAAGTCTGATGGTACGCTATGATATCGCTCGCAGCTACGCCGAAGCCGATTCGCCCCGTTTCTACTTCGGCGTTCGGCGCGGCGTCATCGAGACGATCGAGCGCGACGGCAAAGAAGTCGGCTACTATCTTCCCGGCGATTGTCGCTGCATACTCGCACCGCATTACGGATTCGCGATCACGGCGTGGATATGCGGAGAATGGAACAGATGGACAAGAGGCGAACTTTCACCGACGTGATGACTCGCGCCGACGCCGACCAGTTGCGCTGGTGGATGGAGAATATGAATCACGCGCAGCTAAGCACGCTGTGGCGCTTCGTGACATTCTTCTATATGGCGCGAGCTACGCGACTTTGGCGCATCGAGTTACGAGAGAAAGAGAGGCTAGCGAAGCTATGATCGAAGCGATCGACAGTCGCGGCGTACACGTTCTGATCAATCCGCGTTACGTGATGAGCGTAGAAGGCTGGGGCGAGCGCGGGATCGTGCGTCTCCAACTCACTATGTGGACAGCAAACAGCGCGGCAACGGATTTTCACTTTGCGGGCGAGCAAGCTGCGACAGTCTATAACGCCCTTCGCGACTCGCCGCTATCATTGCTCGGGAAGATTAGGGAGTGATGACAGACGAAGAGCCGATCAAGAAGTTTCGAGAGAGCGTGCGCACGTCAGCATTCGATGAGCGCGAGCAGATGCCGACGATCTACACCGATCGCGCGACGAACACGATCGCTGATCTCGTCCCGATGCCGCAATTTCTCGCGAGCGCACCGCCCGGTTCGATGCTAATCACGCGCATCAACGTCCCGATCAAAGTGCGCGGGCAAGGTCACGGCTCAGCGATACTACGGCGAATCTGCGCCGACGCTGATCGTCTCGGCGTCGTGCTCTACGTACAGCCGATTTCTTCCGGTCAATGGACGAATCGCACACTCCGCGCGTGGTACACACGACACGGCTTCCGCTACGGACGCGACTATTACACGCGACAGCCGCGAGAGAGGACGAACTAACATGGATGTAGAGACAGCGAAGGAAGAGCTTCGAAAAGCGGTGCGCACGGCGGTTCGAGACTTCGCAGCAACATACGATCTGGATATTGAGACGAATCGCGCAGAAGGTACGATCACGGTGAGAGTAGATCGTGGCGCATATTCGTATGGCGAAGCTCGCCTAGTCGTGAAAGTGGAAGAAGAATGAGCGAAACCGCGCCGCGCCCGATCGAAGCGCTAAATCTGGAAGTTTTGCAGGACTTGGCTCGCGCCCACGAGATGACGGTCGATCTCATCAAGCATACATGGCCGCACGAAGCGCTCACGCGAGCGGGACTGCAAGCGCTCTTGAAGAATATTTACGATGCGCAGGATCGCTGCACGCAGATCGATACGCAGTTCCGCGCCGCACGAAAGGAGCAACAGTGATGGCGTATTTCCCGAAAGCCGTGCGCATCTCCGACGATCAGATCGTCATACTCGAAACCGGCGTACTCTACACGCACGAACTGCCGATGAATGCTATATCTGTGCAGCAGCCGGGATCGCACTTCGTAGCAGCAACGCAGAACGCAGCCGAAAACTTGTGGCGCGGTTTGTGCGAAATTGCTGACGACTGGCGCGGATTCTCGCTGCCACACCCGTTCTTTCAGCGCGAGCCAGAGTAACGTTATTCTATCGCTCAATGCTTGCACGAGAGCGAGCGATAGAGTATAATCAAAGTGAGGCGGCGCGGCGTAAGCTGTGCAAAGTCTTTGCATTGAAGTCTGTAGAAAGGAGTCCCAAGTGTCTGTGGAAGTTACGACCCTCGATGAGTTCGCCGCTTTCCGAGATCGTGTGTTGGTAGTCGCTGAGAAGATTCGGGAAATGGGTTACGGCACACAAGCCGCAATCGCGTTCGACTGCCGCCTAAATCAGTCGCGCATCTCGAATGTCCTGCGAGCGCGCGTCGTGGATATCGAGTGCATCGATCGCATCGAAGCGTGGTTGAAGATGCAGGCGATCGAGCAAGCGCGCGAAGCGATCACGGCGTAATCGTATGCCATTCATCGTGATCGACGGTCCCAGCGGTGTCGGAAAAACATCGCTAGCTAAAGCACTCTGCGATATCGTGCCTGGATCGTATCTGCGACACTGGCACGATATCGCGAAGCTGCGCCATTCGACAGCATTCGATGCGATCTGGGGCACAGATATCGGCGCGCTCAACGCCGGAAAAGTTGTCGTCTGGGAAGGGAGTTGGGCAGCAGACGAGATCAATCAGCGACTCTACAATCATGCTTCGGGCTATGCGTGCTCAGCGCTTTTCGGGGAATGGCATTACGGGCGACTCGCTCAGACGTGCGGCGTTCGCGTGATGCTGCTCGCTCCCTCGCAAACTCTCGCGTTGCAGTCTGCGAGTAGTTTCGAAAAGCGCGAGAACGCCGACACGCGCATAGAGCGCGCATTTTACGACGTATACGCGCAACGCTGGGGCTGGCACAAGCTGAGCAACGATTACACGATCACAGGACTCGCGGAAAACATTCTCGCGATACTCTCGCAGCTACCGATAGATAATCGCCCCGAGCTAGAGATGTATCCCGGCTATTGTGGGCCACTCAGCGCGAAAGTGGTCGTCGTCGGTTCTGCCGAGAAAGACGATATAGCCTCATGGGTAGGAGCATACTTACCGTTTTCGGGGAAAGGCGGAATGAAGCTCGCGAACTTTCTCGATGCGGCAGCGCTCGAATGGGGCTGGGCGCACGCACGCAGAGTACCGCCCGTGGTCCTCCGTTCAGCGCGTGTGCTACTCGCGACCGATCGAGAAGCCGAAGCGTGGTGCTATAACCACGTCGCCGTGAGAGATGTTCGCCTACTTCCTCCGCTGCGCACGTTGTTCGGTGGCGCTAAGCAGCAGGAGCACGCGCAACTATTCACCGACTTGATCGCAGAATTCTCGAAACAGGAGACGAAGCAGCGATGAGCACGCCAACAAAGAACGACGCGACGAAGCAACCGGACAAGATCGATCAAATTCTCGATGGTAACGGCGACGTCCCACCCTGGAAGCGCAAGACGCCGCTCCCGGTGATCGACGTCACGCCCGACGCGATCGACACGCCGAACGAAGGCGTTGACTTCGAAGCGCTCTTGGAGAAGCAACAGCACGGTAACGGCGCAGCGCTCGTGACGGCTGATGATAGCGAGCAGTTCGCGCCTTCCGGTCGCGTGTACGAAGAATTCTACGATTTCGAGTCGAAGGACTTACACATTCCGCGTCTCCGTCTGTTGGGCGGGCAGTCGCAAGAAGTGACGGAGCGACAGGCGAGCGCGGGACAGTTCATCATGTTCGGACAGCCTGCGTGCGATACGCTCGAACTGGTCGTGATCGCCGCAACACCGTTCCGCGATTATCGCATCGGTGAGGATCGCGTGCAGATGTGCCAGTCGTTCGACGGTAAGATCGGCGTCGGTACTCCTGGCGGCGTTTGTGCACACTGCCCGAAAGCGCAGTGGGGCGAGAAGAATCCGCTTACCGGCAAGTCGAAGTCGCCCGAGTGCTCCGAGGGATTCTCGTACCAAATATTCTCGCTCACGCACGAGCAGATGGCGGTCTGGGACTTGTCGCGAACCGGACTCGATGCGGCGCGTAAGATCAATGCTTCGCTGAAAATGCGCCGCTATCGGAACTTCGTCGTTCGCGTTGCTGCTGAGAAGCGCGACGGTCCCGCGCGTTCGACCTACTTCGCGCCGATCATCGACATTCGCCCCATCACGCACGAAGAGCGCGAGCTAGTCGATCACAACGTTTTCGTCTAGCGCGTACACAGTGCCGGGGTGAGTGAGGGGAAATCTCACCCCGGCACTTGGGTTGGGGGAAGTTCGTATGACGGATTATCGTGATTTTGTGCGCGATATCCACTCGCGCACACCGATCGACTGCGGGATCGAACTGCGCACGATCCCCGGTAAGCCTGTTCTGTTCGCACTCGCTGCGCTTCCTGATCTGCCCGACATTGCGACTACATCTTACTACTTCGGTGCAATCCCGCGAAAGCTTGCAGACGACTCGCCCGCCGATGGTACGCTCGTCTGGTGCGACACTGACGGCTCAACGATCGATCCCGCAGACTTCGACCCGAAACCGACTGTCATCATTCACTCTGGTCGGGTGAACGGCTACCATCTTTACTGGCGCTTAGACGTCGCAGAGTCGCCCGAAAATTTAGTACGTCTCGCGAAACTCGCCACGCTCACCTTTGACGGCGATCCGCAAGTCTGTAATACGCGAGCTTCGCTGCGACTGCCATTCTCAGCGAACACAAAGTACACACCGCCCCGCACCGTCCAAATCCTGATGTTCGATGACGAAGTAGAGTACAGTGCAGACACGCTCGCTTCCGAATTCATCTCATCGCTAGTCGCCCCTCACTATAATTCGGGAGAACGTCACGCATTGACGATGGCACTCGCAGCAGTGTTAGCGCGAGCGGGTTGGGAGCTTGATCGCGCGCTCGCGTGCGTTGAGCGACTGTACGACAAGAATCCCGGCTCCGATCTGCCCGGTAAGCTGAAAAACGTTCGCGAGACATATCAACGTATCTCGATGGGCGAGATATGCGCAACCGCTTCTCTGCGCACAGCGCTCACGCAAGAGAAGTATGCGAAACTTCTGGAAGCGCTCGGCATCACAATTCGCGACGGCGATCTGGTGATCGCTGACGAGCGTATCGGTAGCGTTTCTAACGTTGAGCGCGATGTACTCGCCTACATTATCGAGACTGAACGTTGGAGCGGCGCGGTTGGTAAAGTCGTCAGATGGCGCGACACGCATTGGGAGATACAAGAAGATAAGGCGATCATCAAAGATGTGTTCGACATTCTCGCAGAGATTCGCGTGGTAGATCAAGGAGAATTGCGCGAGTACACGCCGACTGCACGAATGGCGACAGCGATAGCGGGACTGCTGAACGGGCATTGTGCGAACAACCCGCTACCGAAACCGGAACCGCATTATCTACCGCTGCTGAACGGTACGCTAAATCTGAAAACGTTAGAGATCGAGCCGATCCAGAAAGAGCGCGGGCACTTGTGGTGCGTTCCTGTCGTCTACGATCCGACCGCGACTTGTCCCGAGTGGGAAAGGTTCATCGAAGAAGCTGCGCCACATCCGTCAGTGCGCGATCATCTGCAAGAGTGGCTAGGCTACGTGCTGATGGCTGGCAATCGCTGGCAGCGCATGTTGTGGCTACACGGCCCGAGCGGAACCGGAAAGTCTACGTACATAAAAGCGGTCGAACAACTTTTGGGTGCAGCCGCGACCGCAATCACCACGGAGAAGTTTTCGGAATACTCTCTCGCACAGCTTGCGGGGAAACGTGCGGGAACATGCTCCGAACTGTCTCCGCGACTGCTGCGCACTTCGACAGTGAAAGCGTTGGTTGCAGGCGATGCGGTGCAAGCTCGTCACCCGTATGGACGTCCGTTCTCCGTATCGTTTGACGGCAAACTGATCTGGGGCAGTAACGAGCTTCCGCCGCTCGATCAGGGAGAGGGAATGTGGCGCAGAATCGTTCCCGTCGAATTCTTGCACCACCCGCGTTGGAAAGATGACGAGCTAGACGCGAAAGTGAAATCCGAAGCTGCGGGGCTACTCAATTGGGCGATCATCGGCTTGCGTCGTCTGCTCGATGAGATCAAACGATCGGGACCGTGGACGTTACCCTCTTCTGTGCAAGCCACGATCGAGACGTATCGCACCGCATCTGATCCGATCATCAGCTTCGCGGCAGACGAGATCGAAATTATCGAAGGCGAACACGTCCCGCTCATCGAAGTGTATCAGCGCTACGTCAGTTGGAAGAAAGATCGTGGTCAGTATATCGGCCCGCTCGATCCGATCTTCTATCAAGACTTGCGCAAGATCGGACTAGTCGTCGATCCGACATATCACAACGGCACGGGCGATACAGCAGTCTATCTGATCGGTGGCAGACTGAAAGCGACGATCTTCGGGTCGTTCGGTAAGTTCGGAGAGTAGGTGTGCGAGAGTTACATTCGGTCGCGGAACTACGCAACAACTGTCGTATCATCGAGGCTACGCAGTGTTGGCAATTTCTGAAAGAGGACGGCTCGGAGATGAGCGAGAAAACCGTCCCAACTCTCGGCAGACCGCCGAAGCAAGTCGCCGTGATCGCAGTCGAACTGAGCGGTCGGTGCATTCTTCCCGGTTGGACGTTGCGCAGAATGCATAACTGTATTCGCTTCTGCTGCAATCCCAATCATATATTCATCGTCAAGACGAAGCGCGGTGAGCGCAAAGGTGAGCCGTCGAACAATCCGAAAGGTAATCCCGCCGCACTCTTGCCGAACGCCGGGAGAGCGAAAGGTACGCCGCGACCGTATCGCCGGGGCAAGCCGACTTCGAATCCGTGGGGACGTGCGGGAAAGCCCGAGACAGTGAGAGCAGAGTGAGCGATGATTACGGGAAAGGAGTACCGCAGTGGAACCGAGCGAAGGACTTCGAAAACTGCAAGAGCACCGCGAAGAGCTAACACAGATCGTCCGATCGCTGGGTCGGCCTAGCTGGGACGATACGTTCGTCTTGCTCGCGAATGTCTGGTCGTGGCGATCGACGTGCCCGCGTCGTCAAGTCGGCTGCGTGATCGCGAGCGCAGATCATAGGGCGATCTCTAGCGGCTACAACGGGGCACCGCGTCATCTCGCACACTGTAGCGAAGTTGGCTGCGTCCTAGACAAGCTGGGACGGTGTACGCGCGCAGTCCACGCCGAAGCGAACGCGATATATCAAGCGAGCAGGAGCGGCGCGAGATTGCTCGGCTCGCACGTCTACTGCACCGATCGCCCGTGTGTGAACTGCGCGCTAGCGCTCGTGCAGATCGGCTGCGCTAGCGTAACGTGGTCGAATGATGAGCTTCACCCCGAAGAGCGCGAGCAAGTGTTGGACTTGTTCGGTGCGGCGGGTATCGAGATGAAGGTTTACAATCTAAGCAGCGATAGAGTATAATAACAGCAGCGCTAGACGATCGATCGCAAGCTGTGCAAACCCTGTTCAGATAGTGTGAAGGAGGCGAGAGTGTACGCGATGAGCACGACAGAGAACGAGCAAGAAACTTCCGCAAAAGTGATCGAAGCGCTCGCAGAATATGCGCACACTGCGTGGAGCGGGTGGATGGATTACATGTTCTCGAAAATGACACTAGAACACAGTATTATGACTTCGCGGGACACGGGACGACTGATCATGCCCGAGTGGGCAGTCGAACGCTGGCAGCGACAAGCAGCGACAGCCTATGCCGATCTGCCCGAGAATGAGAAAGAATCAGATCGCGACGAAGCGCGCAAGATGATCGCCGCAATCGGCCTGACGAAGCTCGCGCCGCACATGGACGGCATCATTCGCGCGATGACGAAAGCGTATGATGAGAACCCACGTAAAGAATATTACATGACGCTGACTCCCGAAAAGCTCGCATCGATGCTGCACCAGAACATTGCAGAAATGCGACTAGCGCTCGAATTCGATAACGACGTAGAGGACAAATGCGCCGACGTCGCAAACTACGCCGCATTCATTTTACGCCGTTACAAGATAGGACAGGAAGGATAGTGATGATCACGTATGCTGATATTCCCGGCTCTCGCGATCTGCTAGCACTCTACCCCGAAAAGCAGCGTAGCGCGATAGCGAATCTTTTTCTCCACTTCGTTCGTGCGCAATACGCAAGTTCGCTCGCTACCTTGCCACCGGAGAGTGCGGTCAACGCCGTAGCGAGCGAACTGCGCCGACGTATTCGCACTTACAATCCCAACGACAAAGAGATCGAACAACTAGCGCAGTTGCAACGCGCACCAGAACAGGCACTAGACTACGCTCGCTGGTGCATCGCTTACGCACAGCTAAGCGAAACAGAGCGCGAGCAGTTGCGCGAAGATCGTAGCGGAGCGCAGATTCTCACCCGTATGGATCACGAAGCACCAACAGAGAAACAGATAACGTATCTGCGCAAGATGGGTTATACCGGAGAATTGCATTCGAAAAAGTTCGCGAATAGTCTGATCGACATATACACGCGCGGCGGGCGAGTTACTTTCGACAAGCGAGACTAGTATGGACGTTGTGCGCGAGCTTCGCCAGTTAGTCGCTGCGCACGAGCGCGAGTGGGGCGAACGCGCGCAACACATGGGACTCGATCGTTTCACGCTGCGCGATCTGGAAGAGTGGGCCGACGCGATCGAGACTGACGTTGTTAGGAGAAATACGATGTATGCAGACTCGTACTGGTATCTACTCGAATACTGTCGCATGAACGGGAATCGCGTGGATACCCGCGTCGGCCCTGCTCGCGAAATGCGTAACGTGGCTTTGACAATCCTCCCGTTCGCGCTCCCGCGTCGTCAGAAGATGCGGCGCGAGCTGGGCTATATGGAGCTTGCGCAGTTCATCACCGGAGCATTCGAAGAAAGCGAGATCGCAGCAATCGCCCCGCGTGTCGATATGAGCTTGTTCGGGCGATCAGCGATCTACGGTCCCCGTGTGCGCAACGTCTATGCCGATCAGCTTGCAGACGTGATCGAAGAGCTTCGCGAGAGCGCGAACAGTCGGCGCGCGATCATCACAATCTCCGATCCGCAAGAGCATCTGAGCGAGCAGCCGTGCCTATCGTCGCTGCAATTTCAGATGCGCCATAAGACGTTGTATACGACTGCGTATTTCCGTAGTTGGGACTTGTGGTTCGGCGCACCGCACGATCTGATCGTCGTGTCGGGGCTGGCGCAGATCGTCGCGAACTGCGTATGGCCGAGCTTGCGAGTCGGGCCAATTAGCTGCTTCGTCGCGAACGCGCACATTTACGAAAAGTCTCTGGAAGCGGCGAGCGGTCCCGCGCTCGATTGGCACTTCCTCGTACCGTCTTTCTACGATCTCGAAACGTTTCGCGAGTGGGCGGAAGATGTGCGCAGCAGGGCAGGCGAAGAGTGGAAGAGCGGAGCAATGCCGGGACTTGCTGCTGAATATTTCCCGAAAGTTCCTGCGCTCGTGCCGTTGACTGCGGAGAGCGGCGAATGAAAGAATGGTACAGCGGCGTATGCCCGAACTGCGGGAAACAGGCGCAGCTTTCAACAGCCACCGGCTTTTGTTGGCGTTGCGCTGATCCACCACGAACGAAACAGCGCGTTGTGAATGCGATTGGTATGTCGTTTCGCAGCAAGTCGGGCGGCAATAGTCCACACAAGAAAGGACCGAAATATGGTCGTCAACATCGCGGATTCTCAATCAGCGCTCACAAGAAAACTCCCAGAAGAGAGCAAGCACTTAGAAAACTCGGAGCGCGACTTGCTGATCGTAGACTGGTCGAACATGATCCATCGCACGTTTCACAGCCTGGGCGCGAAGGATGATCTACTGTCGCACGATATCTGCCTGATCGCTGAGCAGAATATCCGATCGATGACGCAAGGTGTACTGTTCCCCGGCTGGCGCATCGCGATCGTACTTGATGGCGGGTACAGCGGTCGCAAAGAGATTTACGGCGGATACAAAAGCGAGCGTATGAGATCGGAAGATCGCGCCCCGTCGCTCGTACACGCGCTAAGCGGGCCGACTCGCGAACAAGCGCAGCGTATGACAGTCGTGCAGGTTTTCGGGTTCGAAGCCGACGATGTTATGGCCGCGCTCGCTCACGCGCACACCGGAAACTCGTACATCTTGTCTGCCGATCGCGATCTGCTGCAAGCGGTGGACGATTCCACATTCCTGCTTGTGCCGAAAGGTCCGTATGACGCTCCCGAAGTTTTCGGTGTCGATGAAGTGCAGCAGAAATACGGATTTCCGCCCGCGCTCATACCGCATTACAAAGCGCTGCAAGGCGACAAAGCCGACGACGTTCCGCAGATACCGCGTGTCGGTCACGGCACCGCCTGTCGTCTCGTCTGCGACTACGGAAACATCGAAGGGGCGATCCGCGCCGCGCTCGAAGGGCGCTTGACGCCGAAGCTTACTCAATCGCTCGTGTTCAATCGCGACACGATCGCGCTAAATCTGCGCCTTGTCACCCTGGTAGATGTGCCAGGGATCGAGGATATCTATCTCAAACTGATGGAAAGGGGCTAGTCATGCGTTTCTATCTCGCTTCGCGCTACGGTCGCCGCGCCGAACTGTGCGAGTATGCCGCCGATCTGATGGCGCACGGGCACGAAGTGACGTCGCGCTGGCTCTTCGCGGAGCACGAAGGCACGATCACCGACGATACTGATTCGAAGTACGCTCAGCAAAATGCACGCTTCGCGGTCGAGGACTTGATCGACGTCTATAAGTGCGATGTGATGATCCAGTTCGGTGAGAGTCCGACCGATCCGCCACCGGGAGCAGGCAGGGGCGGGCGTTTCGTTGAGCTTGGCTGGGCTATCGCTCACGAGAAAACGATTATTATCGTTGGCGTTCCCGAAAATCTGTTCCACTACTGGCCCACGATTCAATGCGTGCCCGATTGGGCGACAGCGAAAGACGAGATCGACACGATGACGATCTTCCGAACGCTGCGCATGTATCCTTCCGCCTTGCAGAATGCGGAAAATCGTCTTTCGGAATAGTGCGATCGGCGGCAGTATCTTTAGCGCGTGAGCGGAGCGAACAATGAAAGCTGACGGCCACGAGATCATTCGAGACGCGAACACGGCGGTTCGGCTGCTCGCGAACGACGAAGATATTGCCGCCGATCTCGAAACCGGAGGGCTTATCTCGCATCGCGATCCGGTGGCTGTCGTCTCGCTCTACGGCGAGCAGACGAGCACACTCGCCGTGCTGCATGTTCGCGGTGTTATCCCCGATTCCGTAAAGACGCTACTCAGTGACCCGACGAAGCGCTTTACGTGGCATAACGGAGTCTGCTTCGATATCCCCTTCTTGCTCAACAACGGAGTTCGCGCCGCCGACCCGCGCATTTACGATACGATCGTCGGTGCGGGACTTGCGATCACGACTGATCGCGCCGGTCAATCGAAATCGCTGCAAGCCGAGATCAAACGGCGCACCGGCATCATGATCGAGAAAGACGCTGATCATAGCTCGTGGATGAATCGCGAGCTTGACGACAAGCAGCTATTGTACTGCTGCGATGATCTCGTACACGCTCACGCGCTGAGACGAGCGCAAGAAGCAGACATAGCGAAGCAGCGACAGACGAAGGCACTCGCGCTCGAAATGGCGATCGTTGGCACTGTCGCGAAGATGACGTACAACGGGCTACCGCTGTCGGTAAGCGCTCTCGATGAGTTTCGTGTCTCGCAAGCTACGTACATCGCAGAAGCGACAGAATACATGACCACCACATTCGGAGAGACGAATGTGAATAGCTCCTTACAGATCAAAAATCTGATGGTCAAACTCGGTATGAAGATTCCGAAAACCGTCAAGTTCGTGCAGAACAAAGAGACAGGCAAGAAAGAACGACAAGTCAAAGAGAGCACAGGCGCAGACTTGCTGCAAGCTATCGCAGATAAAGGGCTAGCCGGAATCGTCGCGAACGGTATCATGGAACCGCGTCCGAACGAGACTGATGAAGAATTCGTAGCGCGAGCAGAAGGCGCGGCGAAGATGGTTGGTACTGTCGTCAAGCTACGCGAAGCGACGAAGCGCGTCGGCATGTACAACGAAGAATGGATTACGAAGTTTCGATCGAAACGCGGTCGCATTCACGCGCAGTTCCGACAAGCAGGCACAGCCACGCTGCGCTTCGCGTGCTCGGAGCCGAACATGCAAGCGTGGCCGAAAGATATGCGCGGTGTTATCGGTGGCGAGCCGGGAATGAAGATCGTATCGAGCGACTTTAGCCAGATCGAAGTCGTGATCGCGGCTGAACTTGCGAACGATTCTGCGCTACTCTCGCTCATCGAGAAAGGTGGCGACACGCACGCGATGGTTGCCGCCTACTGTCTGAACAAGAATCAAAGTGCGGTAACGCAGAAAGAGCGCCGCGCGTTCAAGTCGGGAAACTTCTGCCTCATCTTCGGCGGCTCGCCCGAGACATTGCGAGAGTATGCGCTAGCGAAAGGCGCGGTCGATCTCACCCCGGCAGAAGCGCAGCAAATCCACGATATCTATTTCGAAAAGTTCCCCGGCTTGCGCAAGAAGAAGGAACTAGCGCAAGAGCGCGCGAACGATCGCAGTCGGCAAGTTGTGGAAATTCGTCTGCGCTCGGGCGGTGTTCGTCACTTGCTGCGCTCAGAGGGCAAGCTAAAGAGCACAACGATCCTGAACACCGAAGTTCAGGGTAACGCCGCTGCCGGGATGAAATTCGCCATTCTGGAAGCGAAGAATGCCGGACTTGATATGTATCTGTCTGCGACTGTACACGATGAGTTGGTCGGCGTCGTTCCTACGCAGTACGCCGAAGAGTACGGTCGCGAACTGCAAGCAGCGATGATACGCGGTATGGCGAAGATTCTCGAAACGCCAGCGCGTACAGGATTGTGGATCGGCAACTTCTGGGACTAATCGCGAGCACGGTGTGGGAGGTGCGAAATGTAAAATGTTGCGAACGCTTCACACGAGATGAGTTCCCGATCGAAGCTTGCGAACGCGAGCGACTACGAACGGAGGAAGCTCAGATGATCGACTATCAGAATTATCACTGGTGTTACTTCGATTACAAGGACGGCTGGGTCGGCGTGCGCATAGAGCCGGAAGATCGGATGCGCGTCAACGCGATCAAGTCCGTAATTCCCGAGCGCGAACGAATCTACTTGCGCGACAAGCGCACCTGGATTTTTCTCGCGAAGTGGACTCCTCACGTTCTGGAAATTGTTCGTCGGCATTGCGCCGGATTCAAGGTCATTCTCCAGATCGAACACGCCCCGCTGTTGCAGTCGCTCTTACTCGGTGCGGCGCAACTAACGCTTCCAGACGACACGGCGCAGCAGACAACAGCGACCGAGAGCGCGCCGCGTGGCGTCGTCTTTGGTACGCCTGAGCGCTTAGGCACGAGCGGCAAATAGTAGACTGCTCGCTCATCTCGTGTTATACTGTTAGAGTCGAATTGACGACGCAAGACGCTAGTAGGAGAGCACGAGATGAGCGAGCGAACAACCGCCGACGCGAGCGACGATCAGTTACACGCGCTTATCGATGCGACGATGCGCGCAGTCCCGGCAGAGATTAGCGAAAGTTTCAAACTCTCTGCGAAGTGCGCGCCAATGAATCTCGCGATCGATCTGCTCCCGCAAGATGCGCTTGCGTTGCGACAGTACGCCGGAGATTTCATCCACGCGATCATGGTCTGGGAAGATGCTATCGTTCAATTCTCCGCAGAGATCAAGAACGTGCTCGCGACAAACAACGGCGAAACGCTCATGCAGCGAATAATCGAGATTAGCCCGCGCCGCACCGAAGCGTATCGCGCGCTCATCGAAGCGACGGTAGTCGATTGGCGATTGGCGTTGCTGACTGCTCCCGATCTGTCGATCGCAAACTTGTTACATTGGCTTCCCGAATACGCGGGGCGAGTGACGGAGATCAAGCGCGATGAAAAGTCTAACGATCCAACTGACCGATGATGAGATGGCGCAGCTAGCGACGATGGCGCAACATCAGCGCCGCCGACCCGCTGATCAAGCTGCGCATATCATCTCGATACAAGTTGAGCAGTATACAGTTTTCGAGAAGCTGGAACCGCTCTGGCCCGAGTCGCAAACAGCGCTGCCCGCAGCGAGTGAAGCGATCACCTATCCCGCTCCCGAGGGAAAAGTGATCGATATCGACAACGGGGCGATCCCGTTCGAGCAGCGCGTGGCGAATCGCATCGTGTACATGGCGACAAGTCTCGGTATATCGCCGGAAGAGCTTACCGTCACGCTCGGTTACAGCAGCAGCGACGGTAAGCAAGTCGAAGTGAACGCCAGCGCAGCCGAGGTATAAGATGAGCAGCGAATACGAAAAAGCGAAAGTATTCGCTGACTCGGCGGAAGCTGTGCTGAGCGTGGTAGAAGCGGGAGTACGCACGTTTACCACGCTCAGCACATACACTCCGATCGAGACAGACGAGATCAGCACGGCTGTTGTCGCGAAGATTCGTGAAGAGATAGCGAGGTATGAGCGAGATGCGTTGGACAGTCTGGGCAACGGGCTTGGCATCGCTCGTAAAAGATCAGATAACGATCCGCAATCTGATCGACGGGCAGACGGTGAGCAGCAATAAGAACGCGGTGCGTACTGTCTGCTTCGCGCTGACGGGTGAAATACACGAACTGGCGAACGAGCTTGGTTGGAAGTATTGGCGCAAGAGCGAAGCGCCCGACGTCGCGCGCATTCTCGATGAGTTCGCAGACGTTACCGCGTACTATGGTACGCTCGCTTCGATCGTGATGGATCGCTGCAATGTCGGTCCCGAAGAGCTTGCGGCGGCATATACGAAGAAAACGCGAATAAATCTCGAACGTCTCGCGGGAAACGTCAACGGCTTCGTGCCAACAATTCCCGCAAACGAGACGCAAGAGCCGATCGAGCCGACGTGGGCCGAGCTTCACGGATTGGCGAATGTGCGATGACTGTCGAACAGATCGCGTGGGCGGCGTTTGCGTTTGGTATCGCGACAGGTATGGCGGTTATGCATCTGTTGCACTTGTATCGAAATAACGGAGATTAGCTGTGTTCGAGCGAGATCAGATCGCGTTAGTCGCGGTCAACGGTCGCAAGCAGCGTGCAGCAGTTCTCGCCATTCTCGATGAGCGCGCGAGGCAAGATCGTCGCTGGGGACAGCAAGATCACGATCCCGTATATTGGGCCGGGATTCTCATGGAAGAGTTGGGAGAAGTAGCGCGAGAAGCGATCGAGATCGTACCGTTCGCGGAGAGAGAACAGCGCACGCGAGACGAAAGTTTAGCACGATTGCGGAAAGAGACGGTGCAGCTAGCAGCGGTCGCAGTCGCGCTCATTGAGTGGATCGATCGACAGCCGGTGACAAATACATAAATCGCGATAACGGCGATTATCCCAAGTAGGAGGTCCGTGTGTCCGCACATGTCGCTATGTATTTCTTCAAGCCTCCCGCACCGGAGAAGGACGGGACGCGCGTCCTGATCGCAAGCATCACCGGCCCTTACCCGTTCCCGCGACAGGAGTACCTTGTGGGGTGGACAGAGGAGGAAGGCGGCGGCTGGGACATCTACGAAGGCAGAGAAGCGGTGAGTTGGGAGTCGAGGAGGAAGGACGGTGCCTACAGCCGTGCGTGCCGTGAGGCGATCGACCTCGCAACCTCACTCGCATCAATCCGTGGGCGCGAGTGGCTGAGTAAAGCCTAGTTGGGATAATGCCTTTTATCGAGACTGACGGAGCGCTTATGTCGAAGATCGAACCGGCGTTCTTGAATCTCTGCGAAGAATGTCGCCGCGAGCACGTCATACTATTCTGGATAGGCGGCTTGTGGCGGTGCCCTGTCTGCGCCGAAGCGATTCGTAAGTATGTGAAGGAGTCGAAATGACGAACGAGCTATCGCCGCCGATCAAGTATCAACTGCTACCGATCCGCGAAGCTCGCGAAGAGTATCCCGCGCTGTGGGCAACAGCAACGGACAAGTTTCCGTGGATGACGCCAGCACAGCGCGCGGAAATCGTCTCGATGATCGTCAATATCTGCTCAGCGTGTCACGCCGCGCCGAGTACGTGTCGCTGCTGGAAAGACGATTAGAACGTGTCGCCCGCACGATAGGACGGCTCACCACGAAAGGAAGCGCGATAGATGAACACTGACATAGCGAACTTGTTACAGACGATCACCGTCGCGATGGACGAAGAGCGCTGCCAAGTGCAAGAGTATATGCCGACTCGCGATCATCAGCGTTCGGTCTACTTCCATATTACGGAAACACAAGGCGGATCGAAACTTGCGATCCGCTATCACAATAATCCTAAAGCTCAGACGCCGCCGATCGTGCTTATGGATGTTCACTCGATCCCGTTCGCCGTGCCGACTATCGAAGAGTTCGCACAGTTTGAAGCACTGATCGAACGCGCTCGTAACACCGGACGATTTCACAACGGACTCGCACCGTACTTGCAGATCGGGACCGTGATCGAATTCAGCACGACAGTAGGAGCATAAGATGAGCGAAACATCTGCGATACGGATCAAGTGGGCGATCACCGATGAAGCGCAAGAGCGCATCGACAATTCCCCGGCTAGCCCGACAGCGACTCGCCCTATCCGTTTTCGTAAACTTACGGGAAAGCTGTACGTGGTGAAGAAAGCGAAAACGTTAGTCGTCGGAAACTTCGGCACGGGCTACTTAGAAGCGGGCGACGGTTATATCATCGTCGCGGGCCAAAAGGTGCTGCTGACTGCTGAGCAGATCGCCGCGCTCGAACGGGGTAGCGATGAATAACGGTACTAGCTGGCAACCTCTGTTCGGAGATTTATACCGAGCGAGTGAGCGCACCGTAAAAGAATTGCAAAAGCTGATAGCCGACAACGTAGGTGTCGGCTATCAGCTTTACGAAGAGACACCGCGAGATTTATTGAATCGGGTTAGGCGGCACCGGGCCGGGTTCCGCGATCACCGTGCCGCTCGAATCCGTTATCTCGATCGTGTCCGTTACTGCCGGTCGCGTCTGTCGCCCCACGATCCACGTAGCTCCCCACGACACGATGCCCGATATCACAAGCCCCAACGCAAGCTCCACCGGCTCGGGTAGCGGCGTGTCTTTGATGACGTAGATTTTCAGAAAGTAGATCACGACGCTGGCGGCGGCTGCTGCATAGCTCGCGCCTTGCACCTTTCGCGCGGTCTTGTCGCTCGTCATCTGCGCTTGCATTCACTCTCTCCGATCGCTCATGATCACGGATACACCTAGACGAGCATCACGAGTCTATGGTTCGAACGCTGAGATGCCGCTATCTACGGGGAACACCATGCGATCGTTCCCGTTCGCGGTATTCGGAACTTTCGCGTTGACCATCGCCTTGATCGTTGCCGAAAAGTCTGAGAGAAACGGCGAAGCACCGAAAGCATCTTCGATGCCGAAGCGCTCTAGCAGATTGATCGTGGCTTGTATGCCGTCAGCGGTGCAGAAGTGCAGCAGATACAGCCCGCCGCCTGTCTCGGGTCGCGTGACGAACGTGTACACGACAACAGGGATGGACGTATTGATCGACGGCACGAGCAACTTGACATTCGGTGGCGGGCCGGTCTGCGTTGCGTTGTTGAACACGACAGCGCCAGCAGGGAGTCCGTTCATTTCCACTCCTTTTTCGCACTGGCCGGGAGCGCTTCGTACTGACCGCGATGAAAAATATCCGGCGCTCCCGCGTTCCCGACCCAGATCACCGACTTTTCGCAGATGAGCGCTTGTGCAACTTTCGGGAGAGTCGGCGCGATCGACGTGAGATCGATCGTCGCTTCGTAGAGTTTGAGTCCGAACGCATCGGGCAGTCCCGCAGCAGCGAGCGCAACGCGACTGTTCTCGTATGTGTCGCTGAGAATCATCGAGAGCGTCTTTGGTCCGATGTTCGGCGTCACCGCGAGATCGTGATACAACCGACTCCACGGAAAGTTCGGGCCAGGACAGTTCGGGCGCGTCCTGCCGTTGATCTGAAAATGCCCGATAACCGTCTGCTTCGAAGCTGTCAAGCCGTTCGCCGCCAAGCGCTCTTTGACAACTGCGAGCAGCCCTTGATACTGTGCTTCCGGCCACGACTCGAACGGCTTCCCTTCGCTCTCGATCGTCTCGGTGACTTCGTTGACGTTGATCTCTGCTTCGACTGTTTCGACAAGCCAGCCGATCGAGCGATCGTACTGATCGACGTCACCATTAGTCCACGGAGAGTCGCTGAACTGCACGTACTGATCAGCCGGAAGCCCAACGCGCGGCATACCGACATTCGATGACGCTTGACTAGCCGGGTTCGCGAACCAATCGCGCATCGAGCCGATCGTACCGTCGCTAATGTGCAGCACGATCGCGCGAATCTTGTGACCGTTGCGACCGTGATCGCCGCGCGGATATCCGAAGTTCGGTGACGGAAACTGCGTGTACTGCATACTCGCTTCGCCTTTCTGTAAAAGCTCGTTCGCAGTCTTGACGATAGCTGCGGCGTAGCCGTTCGCGAGACTGCCGAGAGGTACGCTTTTCGTAAACGCCCAGACACCGTTTACGAAGTCTCCTATCTTGCGCACTGTCCCGGCGATCTTCTTCCCGTCGATGCGTAGCGCGTTCACTTCGACATTGCGAATGGCGAGCGATCGAAAGCCGCGCCACTCTTCGGGCCAATTCGCGAAAGTTCCGTATCGATAGTTCCCGTGATGCGCGAGCAGCGCGCCCACACCAGCATCGATCGACGCGAACGAGTGACCCGCCGCGCCGTCATTCGTTGAGCCAATACCGGCGAAGTTGAATTGTTCCGGCTTGACTTGCCCGCCGAAACGGAAATTGCTCGTCTCATGACAGACTTGCGCGCACAACGCAGCTTCCGCCATCCCCGTGACCGCGCACCAGTGTCGCAAGCTCGCAATGAACTGCTCCACTTGTACATCGGTATACTTGCCACCGCGCAGACGAGCACGAGCTATCGCCGGATCGATCGGCGCTTCGCTCACCCACGGCGTATCGAGTGTGATCATTGCGACTGCGCTTTCGCTTCCTCTTGCGTGAGGATACGACCGTCCTCGGTAATGCCCTGATCCGGCGTAAGTTGATAGCGTTGCATGAGATACTTTGACCACGAATCGAGCACGCTGCTGGCGTACTGCTGCTGCGTAACAACGTAGCGATGGTGCGCAAAGTCGTCGGCGGTCAATCGACGTTCCGGCGCTACTGTTTGTGTGTCTCGCGAAGCGTCATTTTCGGGAGCGGCCATCGTCATTACTCCTAATCGTCTACTCGCCCTATCTCGCTCGAATGGAGCAGGCGATATCGCGCACTCAGTTCGCGCTTAGCGGCGCGACGTGTCAAGTAGTCGTTGAACTGATTGTACACCATCGAGGTGAGAATTGCCAGCAGCAGCATCGTAGCAGCCAGCCCGCGAGCGCGCGGCGCAGTAGAATTAGCGTTGGGAGCGATTGCGAAAACGACGCCGATAAGAAAGTACGAGACAATCTGAAAACCGTCAGAGACGACTCTACGATACGATCCACTCGCGAGCGTCAATTCCAACGTACCTCGCTTCTTCGCTCGCTTGCGTTCCTGATAGATATCGTAAGCATTGATGATCACGCTAAGCAACGCAGCGAACGATGCGACGATCACCAATCCCTCAATGAATGAGACAGTGCGCCAGAGCGGGTAGGTCAGGAAGTCGAAAAAGGCTTCCAGAACTTTACTTAGACTCGTGTTCATTCAGCACTTTTCCCTCTAGCACGCTTATTCGCGCATCGAGAATCCGATCGCGCATCCACGCCTGCCGCAAACGCTCTTCGCTGTTCGCTTCGTAATGTGGTGGCGAATTGCGAAAGATTCGCCACAGCCAGCGATGAAATCTCATCGTGTCGTCCGTCGCGCTTCCAGCGCTACCAGCGCTCGATCCAACTTCGCTCCGTTCGCCTCGGTCAGTCTCGTCTGCACTTCCAGGCGATCGGTGAGCTTCGATATTGTCGCCTTCTGATCGTCCATCTGCCGCTGCTGCGTCTCTGCCAGCGTCGTCAGCCGTTCGATCTTGTCGCCCTGATTCTCCGCTATCTCTTGCCAAGAATCTCGCTGCTTCTGCACTTCGCCATAAAGCCAGCCCTGCACGATGTAGCGCTTTTGAAACGAGATAAACAAGAAGATTATCCCGAAAACGAGCGCGGCGATCAGTCCATACGTCCCGCCGACTGCGATACGATCTACTGCGCCCGTTGGATCGGTCATACTCTCTTATTTCTACGTGCAGCGTATCCTCTGCCATGAAGTCCTACGCTTTCTCTGGCTCTGCGATGTGTGAAGAAACCGGAAGAGAGGAAAGCGTACTCGCGATATTCGCTCTCAGCGCCTCTAATTCCACCATCTGCTTCTCTAGCAACGCTTTCGCCGCCGCGACGTCTAGCACATCTCGCGCTGTTTGCTCTCGCTGCTCGCTCGCCCCGATCGTCTTACCTTCTGCGAGATTCTGCGCCGCGATCGTTTTCGCCATCTGCGTCATCCGGCTATTGACGTCTACGTGAATAGCCTGTACCTGATTACTTACCTGTTGCGTCTTGATCGAATTGAACAGTTGCACCATGAGCGCAGCACCGAAGCCGATCACACTGACGATAATCGGCGTACTTTCGGAATTGCCACGCGCCGAGATGATCACGACAGCCGCGAGAACAGCTATCGACACGATCACGATCGACAAGTAGACAGGCCAGAGCGAGTTTACCGGAACGGGTGGTGCGAGCATCACATCGTCCGGTGTAGTGTTCACGACTGCACTCTCAATAGCTGACATACATCCTCCAGATTACGTAATTGCGCGCCATCTGCGCCCACTCGCACGCAGCTTGTCTGCATACGACTTGCTCCCACCGCTAGGCACCGCATCAAGCATCTTCGTAAGCTGCCCTAGCAGCGTCAACCGTTGCGTGAGCGCGGCGAATTGCTCAACGCTGATCGGAACTCGCGTCGTCACAGGGAACGGGTTTGGTATAGGTAATCCGGTAGCTTCGTTGATCTGTGTCGGCTGCGAAGTTTGCATGTACGTTATTGCGCCTGCTGCGCGGTTTTCTTCCGTGAATGCGGGCAGCGCGTCATCGAGCAACGCCTTACCGCGAGCGAGCAGCGCGAGAATATCGAGATTGATCAGATCAAGATCGTTGTTCAGCGCATCGGCGTCCATCGTTATCTCCTGTCCGTAGCTTCTAACTTCGTCAATCGTTGCTCTACACCGTCTGCGAATTCTTGCACTCCGCGTAGAAGTGCTGCAATTAGGGGCATAGTGTTGATACCCGACGTTTGTATGCCTTGATCGAGATGCGTATCCCCAACAGTAATATCCAAAACTACTTCGGGAAAGTGCTCGCGCACTTCTTCTGCGATAAATCCTAGTTCAGTATCCTGCGTTTGATTAGTCTTACGCTTGAACGTCCTGGCACGAAGATTGCGCCATCTTCCGGCGTCTTTCGGTGCGTCGGCAATATCTTCCTTTAGTACGCGCCCAGAAGGGACAAGGACACCGTTTACGTATAAATTCGCACTCGCAAGATTGTAATACGTACCATCGTAACTCAGGTAACGGTATCCTCCACTTTGATTTCCTAGAAAAAGCACTCCCACGGCGGTGTTGCGATGTGTAAGAATATCAACGGTACTAACGTTCACAATGCCCCCGCCGGTCATAACACCCGATCGGTCGTGGTAGAGCGTGACGCCGGATGTATAGTCGCCTAATCCCCAGTAAGGATTGAAATCTCGAAATCCAAGATCGAGATATCCACCGGCTGCGCTAAAGCCATCAATATCTGTTTGTAGTCTAATACGCGATTCCCACCAAGTGGAAGCGCCGCCGTTCGGCCCACGGAAAGCAGTTACCTCAAAACCCAGAACATTCACGCCTGCGGATACCGGAATCTCTTTTCGTTCGAAGAAAGCTTGCTGCCCTGCGGCGTTTCCCAACGTGCTTGCATGACGATGACGGAAATTCGCAAATGTCGTGCGAAAACCGAGCGCCGACTGCAATTGCAGATTATCCGCCAGCAGTCCTGCGCTACCGAAATTCACCGTCATTCCAGTAGTGTTCGGCGTGATGCCTAATTGACTTGTGCTATTCGCTTGAAACGTAAAATAGTTTACTACGGAATTCAATTCATAGATGACTTTCCAACCTACTGCCGCCGTGAGAGCGTGAGTGATCAACTTCGTTGTTGTGTCAAGAAGCATTCCGGTGACAGCGGCGGCGGTGACTTGAAACTTCAAACCACTCGTGCCGTTGTCAAAGATATCAATCGCGTGCGTATTCGCGTCGTTGCGAATATACGTACCGCTATCGAGAAGCTGTACACGCGCAGCCGCACCAGAACTATTCCAAATACGAATACCATCACCGCGAAATGTGCTTGATACAACGCTTGATCCCGTGCTGCGATAGACGTCTATGCCGCTGCCGGTAAAATAGCTACGTGGATTCACGCCATCGCGGTAAAAAGCCATGCCAGTTCCGTTGAGCGCCATTAGCAGCACGCTCGAATTATCGTAAGCACGAATCATCGAATCGAGGCCGCCGTACATACCGATCGTACCGTAACCGACGTTAGGCGTGCGAATGGTCGAAGCGAGGACGAGATTCGCTTCCAGTGCAGCAGCAGTGACCGTGAGCGCGACGAGATTACGACCGTCTACCGCGCCGACTGTTCCTGCGATCCAATTTGGCGAAATCGTTCCCGAGCCTTGAATGTTATACGCTTGCACTTTGTAGTAATAAACGGTCCCAACTGCGCCGTTTCCAGAAAAGAGATCGGGCCACAGATAGCCGTCAATGTCTGCAATAACAGCAGCACCCGCACCGCCTGCCGACGTCGCTCGCCACACTTGAAAACGCAACGCACGAGCGACAGCGGTCCAACGAACAATGATCGCCTCACTCCCGCTCGCTGTCGTGACGTCGGGAGCAGCGGCGGGAACGCCGGTCGGTACGACGCTGATTGTCGCAGCAGGAGATGCGGCGCTAGGATTGCCGAGCTTGTCTACGCCGATCAGTGTAACTGAGATCGTGCCGACAGGCGGAACAGACTTCGTGACAGTCGTACCGGGATACTGGATGCGCTCTTGCCCCGCGAAACCTGTTCCCGAAAACGTTACGAGCGTGTAATCGTAATCGTTCGGAGAGGGATAGGTGTACGCCGGTAGCGTGACAGTAACATAATGTATCTCTCCACCAGTCGGCGGGTTTTCTGTCGATTGGGAGAGCGTTGGCGCAGTCCAAACGTTCGGCGGTGTCGTATCGAGCGCGGGCGTAGCGACAGTGATTGCATACGGCCCGCTATACGTTCCCGCAACAGATGGGAAGCGCGTCCCGACCACATCGGAATGCGAGATCGGTGCGACTGCGACGTAGTAGTTTCCCGCTGCACCGGCCCACACGAAACCTGTCGGACCATCGAGCGTGACGAGTCCCGCACCGCCCGAGCTAGTCGCGATGAAGTAGCGAAAATGATCGAAATGATTTACATCGAACGTGCCAGCCGGTGTGATCTTGATCGCGCCGGGTATCGTCAGATCGACTGTTATCCCAGTGCAGATACCCGGAGTGATATTATCGGTCGCGGTTACGAAAACTCGCGTATCAAGCCCGACCGAAACATTCGCGTTGCGCGCATAATGACCGCGCAGTCTCACCGTGATCGAAGCATCAGGAGGGAAGTCGCTCGCTAACGTGATCTGCTGAGCGCCGCCGAGATGCGGTGCAAAACCAGATTCGCGCCACTCGCCCGCGCCGACTTTGAACGAAGCGGTATACCCTTCTGGGAACCAGCGATCTTCTACCGCGTTGAAATAAACGACACCATTCGCGAGAATCGATCCGGGACTCGTGATCAGATCAGACGTCCACGGCACTGTTGCGAATTGCGGATCGGGTAGACTGCCGTTCGTCTCGATCTGCGGAGCCGGGTTCGCACTCTGTATGTGTCGCTCGTACCGCTTCGGCCCCGCAGGATCGTTCGTGCTCGATGAGATGAGAATAGTATCGCCAGCTTCGGTGCCGGAAACGCCGCGCATCGGTACGGTATCTTCACCCGTACCGTTGATCGTCACTCGCGCTGCGATCGTACCGCCGACAGAATCTTTCTCAACGCTCGTGACGACAGCCACGCTATAGCTCTTCGCCGTTTCGAAAAGAGGCGTACTCTGAGCTATGATCGCATCTCGCAGCAGCAGCGTACCTTGTCGCATCTTACAGTCCTAACTCAACGAGCGTGACAGACGTATCCCACGTCACGCCACCATCGTCCATGCCGACTTGAATCGAGAAGCTTGCGACAACGAACGTAACGCCGATACCGTTCCCGCCCAGATCAATTTCGGGGAGATTGACTAATATGCGTTGACCGATCTCCAACCACGGGAGCGCACCGAGCGGAGCGGCTGCGCGTCGTCTCGTGTTACGATCGCGATACGTCGCTTCCGCAATCGCAACCACACCCGACTCGTCAAAGATCGACACATCGCGAAGCTCAACGACTTTACCGAGCACAGCAGGGATCGACGGATACACAGCCGAATATACACGCAGCCCCGCCACCAGTCGCGCGGTGATTTTGACTTGCGAGACGGCGTGCGCCCCGGCCCAGTTGAGCGTAAACGGCGCAGTCAACATCGAAGAATCGACAGTGAAATATGGCACGGTTGGCGTGTACGCCGGGTTCGTCGGCATCGCGTCGATCGTCGCCTTGTTCGCAGCATCAAGCCAAACGCGTAACAGTCCTTTAGCTGCGATCGAATTGATCGCCGCGTTCGCATCTGTCGGCGCGATCGGGAGATCGCCAATAGCGGGCGTCTGTATCGCCGTACCGTTCGCTTGCTGCGCGATAGCGACTTTCGCAGCAGGCATTCCCGCTTTCTGCGTGAGCAGATAGCCGAGAGCACCAGCGAGATCGCTCGCGTTCTTGCTGCGAAAATTCCCTCCGATCTGTGCTGCTAGCTCAGCTTCTAAGATCACCATCTCGTTCAGCTTCGCGCGCTGCGGATTGCCAGCAGGATCGCGATCCATCTGCACGATACCGAAAACAATATGCCGCATCTCTTTCGGCCCGCCGACAAGCTCAGCGAGATTGAGTGTCACGACGTCAAGATTTCCCTGCCGATCGCTGAAACGTTGCAAAATATTCCAGTCGGGATTGCGCTCCCAGCGTAGCCCGCCCGTCGTCGGATCGGAAGGCGAAACTTGGTTCGAGTAGATGATAACGCCCGATCGAATAACTGGCGTCCACGCTTTTCTGCGGAGCTTGATCTGATCGACATTCCACCCTGTTTGACTCGCTCCGCTGTTCTGGAAAACTCCCGTAAAACCATCGGGTATCACACTATCACCGATCGAGTGCGCCGCGAGCGTCGTACCCGTGATCGGTCGTGCGCTGATGAGCAGCGTATCGCCGTCTTTACCTGTCCACTGCATACGTTCCGTGCCGATTTTCAGAAAACCGGACTCGGTGTACGCATCGATGTTATCGACAGTCGCGCGAGTAGATGCGGTAGTCATCGGCAGTTTGAGCTTCGGAGCTTGATACGCGCCGAGATCGACCCACCAATAACCAACTTCCAGACCGCCTGATGGGAGCAAGCCGACGTGAGGAAAATTCTCAGTTGTCCACGCGCCCGTACCGAGCGGGCTACCTACGGTGCCGCTACCGCGAATCAATGCAGTATTCGCAGCCCACGCGAAACCGTTCGTAGAAAAGTCTACTTCTTCGACTAACACGAGACTCGGATCGTTATAGTTTGTGCGCACCGGGTTCGTCGCGTAAGCAAGTTTCATCTTACCCGTGTTCGGTGCCCAGTACCAAAGAGGATTGAGATTTTTCATCTGCATGAGCGTCTTTCCCGTGTCACCAAACATCTGCTTGAACGTCGGGATATCATCAGTGATGATCACACTACCGAAAGCCGGGATAGTCCAATCCGGTGCCCCGCCGACAAGATCGAATGCGATGCGTTGACAACCTTGCACACCGCTCCCGTTGTCGTAACAAAGGAACAATCTGCGCTGAGCGTTACCTGGCGCTTGCGCTTCGTCGCTATATCCTGTCGCCACTTCCAGATTGCGCAATTCGTAAATCACATCGCCACCGAATGTCTCTCCTTGTTCCGTCGTGATCTCGATCTTCGCACCGCCCGCGTGCTCATCGCTGTTATACACAAACTCGAAACGCTGCCAATCCAGACCGAGCGCGAGCGGTCGAACGTCAAAACGCTGCGTATGCTCCGTAGTCGCGTCCGAGAGCATCAAGTGAACGCGCTTCCCGATCGAGAAAGGCGATCCGGCTTTTATCTCGATACGAACGCGCATCGGAACTTTTGGAGTAGCGCTAACGATCCATTGAATCCACGTAGAGAATGCAGGATCGGCACTCTGTCTGCTCGTCACTTGAAACCCACGAGTGCCGTCGCCATACGTCACAGCTTGCGTGAAGAGTCGCCCCGCTTCCGTTCGCTCAGCCGCAGTCCCTTCGAAGTACATTCCCGGTATTCCTGTCCACGTCGTGCCCCACGGTGTGACGTTGTGACCGATCCACAATTCCACAAAACGAGGGATACCGCCGACAGCGATCCCAGGAAGCTGCGGGCCGTAAAAACGCAAGAACTTGACAGTGGTACTGTCACCTATCGTCGGCGTGACAGGATCGGCAAAAACGTCTAACACGCTCACCGTGTCTACGTAACCATCGAGAATTTTCGTGGCTGCGCAGTTGTCTTGCGACACGTATTCTAACGGCGACTCTTCGGCGGGAACGGCGAGAATAGCAGTCGAAGCGTGAATAGAAGCGGAGCTAGCGAGATTTCGCCTGCCCATTCTGAGCGCATCGACTGCTTTCTTTTCCCAATAGCCGGTGTACGTCGCCACGCGCTGCCCGGTTTGCATGTAATCCATATCGAGTGTCTGTCGATCTTCACCTGAGAGATACGCCCACGCGACTAACGCCCTAGTGCCCCAGGACGCGGTAGCAGGATAGAAGTGCGATGCAATGACAGCTACCGCTAAATCGTCGCGCCACGTCGATCGTGATTCGTCTACCACTGTGAACGTGATCGTCGGCCCAACACCGTCATGATTGATCAGCGCACCGTCTGAGAGTAGCACAGTAGCGGTCATATCCGACCAGCCCGCCCCCGGCAACCATGCGAGATCGATCGTCGTCTCATCGAGCACGCCTCTCTCCGGTCCCAACCAGAATTCGATCTGGTGTCCGTCAGTCGCAGCGCGAGCAAGATCGATCGCTGCTGCTAGTTCCGGTGCGCTCAATGCTGCGCGTGGCATCTGTCCCCTAACTCTGTAGCACCATCGTAAACGTCACCGTCACGCCCGTGTATTCGTCGTGCTGCGTATGTATGCCTGGTATCGTCTCGTCCATGATCCCTGTAGCCATGACAAACGCACCAGCTACAGCACCTTCGGGGCGTTTCCACGTCTCAAAAACTTGTCTGCCGCTCAATCGTGCAGCAACGATCGTATTGTATTGCGTAGCGGTCAGCTTAGGGAATCTCCATATTACTTTTCTGTAAACAGAAACACGCGGCACACCTGTCGGAAACTTCCCTCGCTTGATCGTCTGCCAATCGGCATAAATCGGCTTCGGGATCGGGACAGGCGTTGTACCATTCGCGAGATAGAGCGAAAATGTTCCTGTAGCCATCTTACGCTCCCATGCCCTTCGCACCCGATCCCGCGCCGACTGCTGCGAAGTCTGCTGCTATCTCTGTCGCGATCATATCCGAGACAGTCTGCAAACTAGCATTATCAGCTTGCAAACTCTTGACTACCCACGTTCCATTCTCACCCAAGAATGAGATGTTGATACCTCCCGAGAATACGTGTGCGACCGTTTGTACGTTTGTCCCGGTGACTGTCGCAGCAACGTTTGTACTCTGCGGAGTGAAACCAGGAATACTGCCCGCGATCGAGGCGTAAGCCTGCGCGATATTCGCGCTGATGATGTTGCCTTGCGTCTTGTACTGCTCAGATATCGCAGCGAGCGCACCGAGCGGTCCCAAGCCTGCTTGAAACTCTGCGAGAACTTTTCCGATCGCATCGGCGGGCGAGACGTGATCGCCTTCGAGCGCCTTACCCGCGTTGAGCGCGCTGCCGATCGCACCGAATCCGGCTCCCGCGCTCTCGCCAAACTCTTTCAGCTTCGCTAGCTGCGCCTTATCGAAGCTCGCCGCGATACCCGCTAATTGCTGAACTGCATAACCCGTGACGGCGACAACGTTCGCAATCGCTTCTTTGCTCGGCGCTACGAAGTCATCAAGATGTGCGAAGCTCGAAATAGTTTGACCGACCAGACCGATCGCGCTGCCCGCACCTTCTGCATACTCGCCAGCAGCTTTCACCGCATCTGCGTTGATCTCTTTCGCAGCTTGTGCGATAGCGATCACTGTTGCAGAGATTACGGATTTTAGCTGCTGTATCTGCTGAGCACTAGGCGGTTGGAAATCGGAGAAATCTTTGAATCCGGCGATACCCGCGCCGATGAGTCCGACAACTTTCGAAGCTGCGTCGGCATATGTGCCAGCGGCAGCAACGCCTTTCGTATCAAGATCGGCGCTCGCTTCTTGAATCGCGATAACTGCGAGACGAGTAGCGGTCGCCAATTGTTGCAGCTTCTCTTGCGACGGCAGTACGAAATCATCTTCCGCAAGAGACTTGAACGCCGTTACGCCAGCACCGACCAGCCCGACGATCTTCGTCGCATTCTCAGCATACGTAGCCGCCGCCGCTACGCCCTTCGTGTCGCTATCTGCCGCAAGCTGCACGATCAGATTTACGAAGAATTGTGCAACATCTCGGAACGAGCGAACTGCTTGATCGGTCGGTCGCTCAAACTCTCCAAGCTTCGTCAGCGCATCGACACCAGAGCCGACGAGCGTCATGATCTTGATCGCGTTGTCAGCCCAGATACCGGCGTCGGCTACCGGGCCAGCTTCGCTATCCGCTGCGACTTGCGCGAAGAGATTGACAAGAAATTGCGCAACATCTCGGAAACTGCGCACAGCTTGATCGGTCGGGCGTTCAAAATCTCCGAGCTTGCTCAGCGCGTCAACACCAGTACCGAGCGCTTGGAAAATCTTCCCGGCACCGTCTGCCCACACACCCGCTGCCACAACCGCTTGCAGACTCGTATCCGCCGCAACTTGTGACATTACATTGACAACGAACTGCGCAACGTCGCGGAACGACTTGACTGCTTGATCTGTCGGTCGCTCGAACGTTCCGAGCTTCGTCAGCGCGTCAACGCCAGTAGAAACTAGCGAGAGTATCGAGCTAGCGTTATCGTTCCATTCTTGCGCAGCCTTCTTCGCATCGTCGCTTGACGGCTCGCCAGCAACGCCAGCGAACGCACTCATGATCGCCTGGATCGTGTCGCGCAGTTGCGTGATCTTCCCGGCGTTCGGTGTGCGTAGGCGGGCGAGAGCTTCGGTGGCTCCCACCGTCGCCGTAACTGCGCTCGCGATCGAGCTTGCAAATTCTGCGGCGCTCTTCGCACCTTCTGTGTCGATCTTCCCGATACCGGAAGCGATGCCTTCGCCCATCGCTTGCACGGTTTTTTCGACAGTCTTTATCGCGTCGTCACCGGCAGGACCGAGACTCGCGAACACTGACGACCAATCGGGCAGCGTGCGAAATGGCCCCTTCTCAGCAGGAGACGACGGCATATTAGCGCGAAGATTCGCGATAGCAGCAAGAGCACCGGAAGTATCAACATTCGCAGTAATGTTGAACGTTTGCGGAATGTTGTTGATCGTATTGATGAGATTCTGTACGATGTTCGAAGCGTTGTCGATCGCGGTTAGCGTCGTGCTGTGATCGTCAGGTAAATTGTCGATGTTCCCGAAAAGAATACCGACCTTCGTGCTCGCATTGTCAGTTGCGGTGAGTTTGACGTCTGAGACGAGCGCGCCGACAGTAGCCGCGAGAGTCTTGACATTGTTGAGGATAGGTGAAGCGTTATCGGTAGCGTTGATCGTCACTGTCTGCGTAGCACCAGCCCCGCCACCAGTGCCGATAATCCCCATCGCTTCTGCTGTAGCCGAGTCTAGCCCGGTCTTGACTAGCGACGGTTCGACAGTTACGGGAATCTTCACCGGCTCAGACAAGATCGCGCGAACCGCAGCGAGCGAAGCGTTATCAACCGCCGGTTCGAGATTGACCGGAACAGGTTTATCGACAATTGCCTTGACCGCAGCGAGCGAAGCAGGGTCTACCGCGATCTCGTTTCCCGCATCGGCAGCAGCGCGAGCCGCCGCATTCTGCGTGATAACTTCTTGCGCTTTCTTTGCTTCATTCGCCGCAAGAATATTTTCCGCGATCTCGCGTTCCTTCGCCGCGTTGATCGCAAGCTGATCGCCAATCTTCGCTTGCAAGTCTAGTAAGTGCTGTAGCTCGCCAACTTCTTCGGGCGTTATGGTGCCAGCTTTCTTGCTGGCTTCCAGAACATCGATGCGCGCCTGGAACTTCCCTGCAAACGCGGTAAGCTGCGCGTCTTGCGAGCCGAGAGCGCCGAATGCTTCATTGAGCGAGAGGATGATACCGCGCAGCTTGTCGATCGCGCCCGTCGAACTGGCAGCAGCCCCAGCGAATGCGGTGATACCCCCAGATGCATTGATCAGCGCTAAAGCATTCTGCGCACTCGCGAGCGTCAAACCCTGCGTGGCAGACTGCGCCGCACCGAGCACGTCTGCTGACTGCGACCACAGCGCTTGCTCAGCTTGCGTGAGCGGGATACCCTCTGCTTGCTTCGCCGCAAGTTGCGCCATCGCAGCGCTGAGCGGAGCGATTGCGGATTGTACGTTGCCGAGTGCCGACTGTTGCGCAGCGAGAGCATTCGTCAGGCGAAGTTTTTCCGCAGTCTGCGCCGCATCTACCGCAATCGCATCACCCGCAGCCGCCACATATTCTTGCAGATTGCGCGTGAGTTCTTGACTCGCTTGACCGATACCGAGTGCGCCCTGAGCGAGAGCGCCGCCGCCCGTAAACGGGACTTTTTGTTGCTGACCATTCATCTCGGTCAGCGCAGCCTGTACCCGCGCAAGCGCTTCGGCGTGTTCGCGCGCTGCTGCGGTCGCTACTTGCTCAGCTTCCGCCTCGCTCGTCAGCATCCGATCGCGAATACCTTGCTCGCTGTTCAGCTTCTCCCAAGCTGCGATCTGCTGAAATAGCGCGTCGGTAATCGCTGCGAGCGTAACTGCTTGTGGTGAGTTCGCACCACCCGCGTCCACTACACGTTTGTATGCCGCCGCTGTTACTTCTAACTGTGTGTGCAACTGCGCGAGCGTCGGCGCGGTCCCTTCTAAACCGTTTACCCAATCGTTCGTCGCTTGACGTGCTTTATCCGCACCGACAGAGAATCCGGTCAAGAAGGCGAGCAGCCCGTCAGTTCCCGAAACGTTGACTTTCTGAATAGCTGTCGCGAGAGGACCGCCGATCGCGTCGGCAGCTTCTTTCGTGCCTTTCGCCATCTCGTGCATCGTTATCGCGGTGCCCGCAGCAGCGAGTCCGACCGCAATAATCGCCGGTCCTGCGACAGTTGCAACAGCCGATAGACCACCCATCGCCGTAGTCGCTGCGCTCAGCGCTTGGAACGATTGAGCGGCGGTAGTGGCGAAAGTGATTACCTTACCCAACGCGCCGACGAGTAACAATGAGACAGCCGTAAACTCTGCGAAATGAATGATCACGCCTTGCGTTGACGGAGACAGATCGTTGAACGCCGCGAGCATATCGCGCAGCTTCGTAACGATCGCCAACGCATCGGGAAGTACCGCCGTGCCTAGCTCTTGCAGCGTTGCGGCGAACGTGTTTTTGAGTAGCTGCGCCTGCGCTTCTGCTGTCTTACCCATCTTCTCGTAAGCAGCAGAAGCGCTACCAGCAGACTTTGCGTTGAGCGTTAGCGACTCATTGATCGTCGGTAGCTGATTGAGCAGCGTGCTAATACCGGCAAGCGCCTGTTGATCGGGGAAAATCTTACGCAGCGCTTCGGATCGCGCGGCTGGCGAGAGCGCATCGAGTTTCGATTTTAGATCGGTGAGAATGTCCACCATGTTGCGAATGTTGCCGTTCGCATCTTTCGTGGATACGCCGATCTCTTTCAGCGCGTTTTGGGCGTCGGGCGTTGAGATTTTCGAGAGAGCATTCTGGAGATTATTGATGTTCGTGGAAGCATCACCGCCCTCACGAGTGACGCCAGCGATCAGCGCACCGAGAGTGTCGAAATCCACACCAGCGAGCTTCGCAGCTTGCGTAACCTGACCTAGCCCGTGCGCAAGTTGATCGCCAGAGACGACGCCTTTATTGATCGTATTGAAGAATACATCCGAGATGTGCGAAGCATCGGAGACAGAAAGCCCGTAAGCATTCATCACGCCGAGAACAGCCGTGCCGAACGTGTCGGCGTCTGTCGATGCGGCGATAGCACCTTTACCGAATTGTTCGGTGAGTTTGAGCGCGTCGGCTTGATTCGTCTCGATAGATGAGAATATCGTATTGAGCGATTCTGCAAGCTGTGTCGATGATTGCGCGATACGTGTGGACATTCCCGAAAGTTGCGACTCTACTTGATGCGTGTCTATTTCGGGAGCGATTGTGGAGATTTTCGTTACGGCGGTTTCAAGACTCGCCGCCTGTTTCGCCGCCGCGCCTAATCCGGCGATTATCGCAGTTCCGGCGAGCGTAGCAGCCGTGCTGACTTTGCTAAAACCTTGCGCCGCTTGTCCTGCTACTTCACCGAGAGATTTTACGGAATTGCTGGCAGACTTGGCGGCACCCTCGACAGCCTTACCCGCCGCCTCGCCCTCTCTGCCCATCTGCGACAGATTTTTGCCGACGCCCGCCGAATCGCGATCGAACTGACGAAGAGCAGCACCAGCAGCGCGCACGGAAGTAAGAACGCCATCGGTCTTTAGCTCGATACTCCCATGCGCGCTGCCAATGTCGATGCTCAAAAGCTAGCTCCGATCTACGCGACTTCTTCGACAGGAAAGCGGTCGAAGTCTGTTCGATACTTCATCGCGAAAACTTGCTTTTGATCAGCAAGCAGTCCGACAATCGAGTAGCGCTGTTTGCCATCTTTCGTGCGCTGCTCTAGCATCATATCGACCCATTTCCCGAATCTCGCGACCGTCATCGTGTACTGGTAGGCGATCCACTCGTCACGCGGATTGTTCAATCCCGCTAGACTCGCCGGGGTTTTCCCGTACATCTTCGCCGCTAGATGCTGTTCCCACATCACCCACCGGCCCGCTTCGGTCTGCACGAAATCGGGCAAGCCCAGCCGTCAAGCCTACCCCCCAATCCCAGATCGCGAACTTGTCGTCGGCAGACATTGCGGATATTGGGATACCGCCTTTCTCACCTTCGAACACAAATGTTGGTTCGACTAGCGCGGCTACGCACATCGCATCGATGTAGTAATTCAGTTCAGCAGTTCGCGTAAGCGCCTTTCCCGGTTCCTGCCCTTCTGCGGTGATACCGGGAACTTCACGAATAAGCATGTTCATTCCGCCCAGAATGAACTTCTCAACAGCAGCGATCATATGGTTAGGGATGGTGCCTTGCTGTGCCATGCGCGACAGATCGGGAGTACGCACGATGACGACTTTACCGCTCGGTAAAGTCATCTCTTCTTCGCCGTTATCGGCCCACTGCGCCGCATAGTCGAAGTTTGCACGCCGCTTGCGACCGTTACGATTCGCGCTCATCAGTACCTCCTTTTACAGAAAATAGAGAGCGATCGGGCGATCAGATGATGCAGCCCGATCGCTCTCAACGTGCGTAGCCAGCAGCGCTTAGGCTGGTGTCAGCGCTGTTGCGGTCTGATGGTGAATGCGCGTGATCAACTTACCAGAAGCCGCGCCCGCAGTCGGTGCGATTGCGCTCCCAGTAAGATCGGACTCATTGAACGCCTTATGATCGAAGCCGCCAGAAGGGAGCGAGAAACGAACAGCGTTGACGCGCAACCACGCATCGCCGCCGTTATTACCGAGCGCCTTTCCGGTAACACGGCAGTACGGTCGCGCTTGACCGACCACACCGTAATCGAGTGTCTGAATGACGTTCGGAGAGACGCCCGAGCTAACAACAGTCCCGCCCGTGATCGCCGCGAGCGCATCGAGATCGGTGCCTGCGCTATGCAGCGTGACGTCTGCTGTCGTCGCTGAGAACACCGTACCGACGACGACGCCGTACCCTTCCTCGTCGGTCTGATCCTCATTCACCGTGACGTCCATCGTCTGACCGTTCAGCAGTTTGATACCCGCCGCCACGATCGGAGTGAAAGACGCGTCCAACGGCTCGATCACGAGATCGGTGAGTCCGTATGGTAGGCTCGCATGTGTTGCCATTGTTCCTCCGCGTTGTTACGTCTCGCGCTACGATCGCGCAGAGTGTGAGCTAGCTCCGCTTCACGCGAAATTCGCTCTTATCGTCGCCGTTCATCAAGATCGCGACGTCCGATTCGTCCATTTCGACGGTGTGATTGTTGTCGCGATCGAAGCGATAGGTCTTGCTCGTGCCGTGCCATTCCGGTTCGATGAGTCGCGCAGTGTGGTTCTGACCTTCCTTCCACACCACGGATTTCGTCGGCACGGCAGTCGGGTCGGCTGGGATCGGAACGTTCCCGCTCATCTGTAGCTCCTATCTCAGTACCACGGCTTGCCATCGCGACCAGCCGAGTTCCGCGTCATTCAATGCGCCGTCTTTCAGATTCGGACCATCACCGGCCCACTGCAATTCATACACCCACAGTGCGCCCACTTGCAGATGCACACCTTGCAGTAATTCGAAGATGCGTGCTAGCGCTCCGTCGATCACATTGCGCCCCGAATACTGCCATAGAATGACGCGAAACGTTTCCGTAAGTGCGCGATCGTGCGTGGGGAGCGAGAACGATCCGTCATCTTGCACGAGCGCGGTAGGCTTGATCAGTCCTTGCGAGTCGAATGCTGTCGGGTAATCTTCTCGCGTCATTGCCGAAGCTTGCTCATCTTCTTGCGGCCAGATACCGCCTGCGAGACTCGCGAGCATCGTCCCGTCACCGTGGAGCAGTTGTGCGATCGGCACCCTAAGCACTGAGCATCGCCTGTAACATCGAAATGAACAACGGTCCGAACTGCACGATCGTCGGGAGGATCACGCGATACTTTCCGCCGTTGCACACTTCCAGAAAGATTCCATACGGCACGGTGTGATAGAGCGTAATCGTGATCAAGTCGTCAGCGAAGATCACGACTGTTGTTAGACCAGCGCGAGCATCGCCGGTTTGATCTTGCCACGGAGCGCTACCCTTCGCGGCGGCTTCCATCAGTTGAGCGACAGACGCCGCGACAGTTTTCGCTTTCTCCAGAACTTGCTCACCGTAAAACTCGATCGCGTCGGCAAGTTCTGACGGAGATCGTTCCCAGACAATCGCTCCGCTCATCGCGATACTACCTCTCCGATCGCTTCTGTTCGTGTTGCGCGATCGGGACTAACGGCAGATAGTACCCACGTCTCGCCACCTTCTTTCTGCAAACGATCTTTAGCTCGCAAGTCTGTTCCTGCGCTCGCGAGAATAAAGACGTTGGCAGCCGTTCCTGCGCTGTATTGACCGCGCTGCGTCGTGAATGCGGAAGAAGCTGCGTCGGTGATTCGTACCACGATGTGCGCGAGTTCCACGCTCCCCCGAAACCATGCGACTTCGGTCGGATCGTCAGCGATCTCCCGTTCCGCATCAGTAGCGCGAGCAGCGATGCGCGGAGCGAGCCAGCGATCGAGGCGTGAAGGGCTCATCAGAACCACCATTCAACAGGAACAGCAGCAGGCGGCGCGTTCTCTGTCGCTCCCTGCTGCTGTGTGTTGCGTTCGACTGTCGCTCGCGCGCTCCATCTCGTCAGGAGCGTGTCAAGCTGTTTGAACACATCGGATACTGCGTTGTTCGTGCCGCCAAGTGTGTAGCTGAAACGTCCCGCCGCTTCTGCTTGCAGTTCGAGCAAGCAGCTTTCGACCGTGACCGCGATCAGACCGCCATTCTGATCGAGGCGTGTCGCAAGCTCAGCGTTCGACCACGCTGGCGGATCGCCAGAATCGCCTAGCGCGTTGCGAACTTGTTCGACGGCGAGCGTTTCAGCCATCTACACACTCGCTTAGCTGATTCCGGTGATCACGCCAACCGATTCGGGTTCGACCAGCACCGGCAGTCCGGTTTGCCAGCCTTCTGCGGTGACACGCGGCGGCTTATCTTCGTGCGCTTCCAGACGAATAACGCGCCCAGGAGTCGCCTGACCCGCCGCGCGCCCGACTGCGTAGTAACCAAGCACGTTTTCCGCGATCGGGAACACGTCGTTTTGCGCGAAGTTCTGATCGATGATCGCCTGATCCTGCCCCGTCGTCCCTGCGAAGAAGAGCACCGTATCGGGTACGAAACGATGCGCCCCGGCGTAGTCGCGATACAGTTGATCGTTGATCTCGATCGGCGGCAGACCGTCTGCGTTCAGAACGCCGTTCAAGTCTGCGAGACTGATCAGCGGTCGCGGCTCGCTCGCAAGCTGACCGCCGGTTGAGACAGTGATACGCCCGCCGACACGCGCTTGCATCTTCGCGTTGCGTGCAAGAATAGTTGCGACCTTGCGAGAACCGATCAAGCGATTGACCGTGTACCCCTTGTCTGCGAGCGTTTGCACCATGCTGATGATATCGGGATACGGATCGGTCGCATCGAGCGACCATTGCGCCGAAGCTGCGACACGATGACCAGCCGGATTCGGATACGTCACCGTTTCCGTATATCCGTTGTCGCCAGTCATAACGACGCTAGCCGCGATCATGCAGTCCCAGCGCATCTTCTCATTGAGATCGAGAATCGCGCGGAGCACCGTCACATCGAGCCAGCGGATCATCGAGAGAACAGCGTCCATCGTCGGGCGCGTGCTGAGCAGGAACAGGAATGCATCGTAATCCTCGCCAGTGAACTGCCGAGCGATATCCTGATTTCCGAGTTCCACCAGCATCGAGCCGACGATCGAATTGTCGTCCTTGATCTGCGCGGGCGAGTAGCGCGTACCGCTGTTCGCGATCACGGTGCGATACCGGATCGCCTGCTCGCGATAAGCGTTCAACTGCACGATGCGTTCCGGCATGAGCGTTGCGCCCATGTATTGACGAGTCGGCGGGCCGAACTGCGCCATCGGATCGCGTGCGAGCGTTTGCACCGTGCCGTCTTGCTGCATCGTGCGAATGAGTGTGAGAAGGTCCATAGCTAGTTCGCTCCCTTCACACACTCGTACTGCGCACGGACTTTCGTCTTTAGCGCAGAAGAGAGAGCAGCGAATGTCGGCAGCAGGTTTTCCTTGACCACGGAACCGTGCCGATACAGTTCGCAGTCATTCATGTTCGCGGCGTCGGTGACGTCGAACACGAGCAAGTACACTTCGTCATCGGCGTCGGCAGCAACACCATACGGGGTGTTCGCGTCTCGTTCCGCGATCGTGCGACCGAGAAGCGTCCCGCTCGGAATCGTCTTGAACGAACCAGCCGGGACGTACCATGCGGTATCGCCCGAAACAAGCGCGGTCGGAATCGCGAGAGTGGTCAGCGACGTTGCGCCCGCAGCCGCAGCAGCGTTCAACGTCGCGAACTTGTTCGTCCCGAAATTCAGCACCGTACCGTTCGGAATCGCAGCGGAGAGCGCGGCGACAGGGACCGTAGTTGCAGCAGCGAGCGCACCCGCAGCGCCGACAACAACCTTGACCGCTGCCTCTCCTTGGAATTGTGCAGCATCGACTTTAGCCCCGCCCGCGATCATGTGTTCGCGATCGAGGTTGTCTCCGATCCATGCACGCGCGACGGAGTTTTGGTTTCCCTCAACTACTATGCGTGCCATGTGCTGTACCTCACGTCCCGCGTTTTGGCGGGCCTTTGTAAACGCTACCCATGTAGCCCGACACCGCTTGCGTGTTGTTACGCGAAGCGCCGCGCGAGCTAGACTGCGACGGGAATTGCTGTGTCGATTGTTGCCGCGTAACGCCGCCGTTGTCTTGCGTACCGTCAGAAGCGACAAGCGCCGGGAGATAAACGGACCAGTTCTTTTCCGCGTACTCGATCAACGGAGATTCTTTCCCATCTTCCGCTTTCACAAACGCAGCAGGAACTTTGGTGCCGTCGTTTTCGATCTCGCGCACGGACACTTCCAGAGTGCCGACCCGATCGCGGAGCACCGGGAGATTGAATCCCGCAGCTTCCGCAGCTTCGCGCAAGACCGAATCCCGTTTCATGTTTGCAGCATCGCTCGCAGCTTTCTCGCCGTCTGCGATCTTCTGCTTCACTTCGTCAGGCGTACCGAGTGCCTTGTACGCATCATACGCTGTCTTGTCGGCAGGCTCGATTACCGCTTTCTTCGTAATCGCTTCGCGCTCAGCAGCAAGTAGGCGTTCCGCTTCCGATGCGCGAGTGCGATACCGAGCGATAACTTTACGCTGCTTCCTCATCCACCCGCGAGTACGATCGAAGTAATCGCGAATGATCTGATCCGAGACAGTGTTACCCGTAGTCGGCGCGGCGGGCGGTTCGTCGTCATCGTCATCATCGTCATCTACGTTATTCCCGCCGCCGCTTCCAGAGCCGCTATCGGGCACGAAGAATTCCGAAAAACTATCGAAGATGACTGGCGACAGCAATCGATACATGCTTGCACCCTCCTGGGGTGTTGACGCGCTCCTGGCGCGCTTGTTCTGCGTACTCTCAGTCTACCACACAATTGTCAGAATGTCCACTCTGTCACTATACGTTACTTCTGTTCGATATTTTGCTCCTTTCTCGCCCGCTCTTCCAGAAATGATAGTGGCGTCAAGACGTCTGCGAGGGCATCTATCGCCTTCTCAATGTTTCTATGAAAGTTTGTGTAAAATATGTTCCAGGTAGCGAACGTCATTGTATTCTGTAAATCTGCTACGCCATAGTCCATCTGCGCGAGAAAGATGTGGAGCAGTTCGTGAATTACGTAATGTCGCCTATCCTCGGGAGAGCAGGTGTAAAAGTGATCGCTCATACGAACTACGGCGCGATTGCGCGTTTCCGAAACATGTATCGAAGCTGCTGTATCTTTCCCTTTCGGTGGCTTATGACTAAAGGTGAGCGTGTAATGATTGAGCAGCAGCAGATCGCGCATATTGCGAAACTCTTCGCGCGCCGCCTGGAACTGCTTTTCACGCTTCTTGCTCAATTTGTATTTCTTCTTCATCGATCCTCATCATGCGATAGCTGAAAAGCCGCCTTGCACGACTACCGAAACATTTTCCTCCCCGTCAATCAAGCGTACATCGTAAATATACGGGGCGGCTGCGGAGAGTACGGAGAGATCGTCAGCGTCTAGCGCGATCGTACCTTCACCGCTCGCGGGGCTAGGAACATCGAGCACCTTTTCCAGAACAACGGCGCGATACAGATCGTAAACTCTGAACGTCAGCGAGCACCCGAAGAGGTTCGCCAAAGCTTCGGAGCCGTCCGGTGCGGCGTCGTACACGGTGACGGTGCGCTCTAACGTCGTGCCGACGATCGCAGCGAGATTTACCCACGGTGTGTCTGTCATCGTATCCTTCCGATCTTGCTAATCTTCGCCGTGCGCACTAACTGCGAGTCTCCCGAAATGTTCCCTAGCGGCGTGTTCCCATCGACAGTCGCCCCGTTCTGATGTGCTGAAAACTGTCCCGCTACGCGCTCTTCCACGATGAAACCGCGCGCTCGCACTATCTTGACACCTGCTCGCGTGTTCCACGCTACCACGACCGTTCCAGACGCAAGGGAGCGTACTTGCCACGCAGTGACAAGATCGCGAGAACTGCGAGAGCGCAGCGCCCAGACGATCGAGCGTTCGGCGGCGCTAGTCGATCGCACATCCCACGCCATCGCCTGCTCGCGAGCGAGCGACGTTCGCACAAACCAACTGCTGCTCTGCTCACGAGCAACGTTCGAGCGCAACGACCATGAAATAGCTTTTTCGGAAGAAGCAACTAGCACCGCCACGAGAACATTCCAAGATAACGGTGCGATACTGACAACTATCGTTCTAACATGCCAAGCGATCGGTTCCGTCTGTGCAATGTTCGCGCGATCGTGCCACGCTACCGCCTTCGTCTGAGCGACAGCGGCTCGAACGTCCCAAGACAACGCAACTGTTTGACCGACAGTAACCTGGGAAAGCGTATTCCAAGCTACATCGATACTTTTCGCAATAATCGCACGATCGTGCCAGGCGATTTGTTTTGTCTGCGCTATTGCTGCGCGCGTATTCCATGCTAAAACTGCCGTCTGCGCTATTGCTGCTCGAACATGCCAAGCGATCGGTTCCGTCTGAGCAACAGCGGCGCGAACATGATACGCGAGCGCCTTCGTCTGCGCCACGGAGCTACGCACGGAAAAGGCGATATCTTTCGTTTGCGCAATCGAAGTACGCACACTATATGCGAGCGCCTTTGTCTGCGTGATCGCTGCGCGAGTGTGCCAATCTACTTGCTTCGTTTGCGCGATAGCTGCGCGTATGTGCCAGTCGGCTTGTCTCGTCTGCGCAGCGACGGATCGAATATGCCAATCGGCTTGCTTCGTCTGCGCAGCAGTAGCGCGTATGTGATAACTAAGTTGTTTCGTCTGAGCGATAGCCGCGCGTATGTGGTAGCTAAGCTGCTTCGTCTGAGCGATAGCGGCGCGAACGTGATATGAAAGTACAAGGTCTTGACCAACAGCCGTTGTGCCAGCGAGAGTAAATGTATCCGAAACCGCGCTCGATGCGTTTCCCTCCGCGTCGATCACGATCAGATTGAGCGTCTTTACGCCGCTCCCGCTCGAAAACTTCACGGTAAAGGATGTAGCGTATGCAAAAGCTGTCGAAGCTCCCGACGTCGCCTGCACGTTAGCATCATACGTCGTGTCAACATCGCCGTATAGCTTCATCGTGTAATTGAGTGGAAGCGGATCGGTAGTCGTGATCGTGACGGCTTGCGTTTGCACAGAGTCGGACGCGGCGATCACGTTGAGCGCAACACCAGCCGGTGCAGTAGTGTCAACGAGTACGCCCCAATTCGCCATACTGCGCCGCTCCTAAGAAGGTAGCGTTACTGTCGTTCGCGTCGTGAAGTTCGCGAGCGTACCTGTAGTACCGGCGACAAGTCCCGCGTAATCGACCCAGATACAGCCTAGATACCCATTCAACATCGCACCTTGTACAGCGTCGGTGAAAATGCGATCCATATCCGTATTCGCGTTACCGCCGCCTGCCGGTTCGCCCATCAGATAATACGCTTTTCCGTATGTCGCGGCGAGCACGCGCAACGCTTCCCACGGCGGTGCATCGCTCGGATTTGTCCACGGCGTGCCGCGACTGTCATTCATCCATGTTGACCACGGATACACGCGATCAAGCGACGAATATGCGGCAACTTGTCGGGGCCAATCGGTGCCTGCGGCTAACTCGCGCCGAAACGTTACATCGGTCTTGTTCGTCGGCAGCGAGCGATCGGTGCGCACGCCCCAGCTTGGGTGCAACACGAAAATCTCTGCACTCGGCAGATAGTCGCGAAAACGCTTGATCCACCATAGCATATAGCGCGTATGCGCATCTTCGTACCAGTTGATCCACGTCGCGTCGTCAGTGTCGTTGCTCGATCCGCCGAACGGTATATAGGAAGGCAATGGACAGACGACTTGATCGGCAACGAGTCCGGTGCCTGTCTGAGCCGGTGCAGAAAAGCCCCAATACTTGATGCTCGCGAGCGTCGATCCGTCGTAACCATCGGGCGGAAAATGCAGTTCCATCGAATATCCGCCGCCCACTTGCACCGCTTCGATCTTCGCGGTGTTGATGTACGGCACGCCGGAATCGAGCGTGGTAAAGATTTTCGTAATCAAGTCGTCGAGATAACCGCGCATCGTCGCTGAAAACACGTAATCGTACACATTCTGCTCGTTAGTCCCGGTGAAAGTTCCTCCGAATTGATCGGTGTGACGAACAGCGCCGGTTGCGACCCATGTAGGCGCATATTGCATCGCGATCTGAAAGATGACATAGCCACCGTTATCATAGATATCATTGATCTGCGTGCGCAAGTTGCCTAGTTCTGTCGTTGAGAGCGCGCCGCCGTTCGTCGCTTGCAAGCGATCCCAGAAAGCTTGCACCACCATCCATTTCTGATTCGCTGCTATCGCCGTTTGCTTCTGCGTGAGTGTCAATTGTTCTGAGCGATAGAAACCGTAGCGATAGCGAGGACGATCGCGATACCATGTGCTGTTGCGTTGCACCCAGACTTGTATCGAGTATTCTCCCGCAGATAGATTGAGCGCGCCCGCGCTCGCGTCGATCGTCGCTGTCTGATCGGTGTTCGCTGCGAGCGTCGTACCGGAGTCTACCGCCGTTCCGTTGCTCTCAGTTGTAGAGTTCAACCGAACACGCCACGCATCGATTCCGTAATCGGTTCGGAATGTCACGACGGAAGTAGCTTTCCCGCTGACCTTGCTGATCGTGCGTTCGGTTACACTCGTGATTCGTGCAGTCGGTGTAGCCGTTGCAGTCGTGACAGCTTCGCCGCTCGTGTTCGCAGTTGTGCCCGCAACATTTGTACCGCGCACGCGATACCAATACGCAGTGTTGTCGGCAAGCCCGGTGGCGTCTTTGAACAGCACATTACCGACGTTCAGCCCGTTGTACCCGCTCACCATGCTCGTGAAACCGGAATCGGTCGCCACATCGAGCAAGTACGCTTCGGGAGCGTCGTGCGAGCTATCGATCGCTCCCGCTGTCCAGTTCGCGCGAAAGCCGCTCGCCGTGATATTCGATTCGGCGGCGATCGTCGGCGTGTTCGGCGCGAACTTGTTCTGGACTTGTAATTGCTGCTTCGTGCCCGTAACGGTGGTGGACCATGTGATCGAAGGCGTCGTACTCGCCGTGCGCCCGTTCTGATAACTCGCGACAGCGCGGTTACGTGTGGTAGCCGATCCGCCTGTCGATGCAGCAGCGCTGAGATTCGTCCAGCCTGTCGTCGGTGTCGCGCTCGCGTTGCTGCTGACCGTCGCCGCATCGGATACAGTGTTGTGATCGAAGAATACAATGAAATCTGACGACAACGGAGAAGCAACCGCGCTGCCCGTGTGCGCAGCGACAGCAGACGAGTTCACCGCACCCGCCACCACGTTTTTGAGCGTTTCCGAAGCTCCCGAGAATTCGAGCACGTAGACAGCCGCTTTGACGTTCGCAGAAAGTTGAAACGTCATCGCGGCTGTCTCAGCGCCGTTACTCATTTTCGAGAGGATCGTGTGACCGCCTACCGTGCCGTTCGCGACCGCAGTCTGCGCAGCCCATCCCGACGCCGAGACAGTAACGCCGGTAACAGTGCGATAAGCGACGAAAGCGAGCAGTAAGTTACCCGCCGCTGGCGTTCCTGCGGGACTGCTCGCTGACGTCACTACCGATGTAGCCCCGGAGTTACCTCCCGAGTACGATCGCACGAAGGCTACGGCCACAACTGCGCCTTTCTGTAAACGCTAACACGTCGCGAGAGTGTTACGCAGCCGTGTCGCCCTCAACGCGCAGCGTGCCGCCGTCGTTATCGAGCGCTGCTGTGTTCGCTGCGGTGCGTCGTACCCACACACCCTTGCACTGTCCTGCCGGGATATCCGAAAGTGCAAGCCCCGTGCCTTTCGTCGTTGGTGCGGAGAATGTCTGCGACGATGGTGCGGTGTTCTCGTCCACGACTTGTTTCGCCTGTGCGGAAGCTGAGCCGATCGCGCTCGCTGCGGTCGTATCGACAGAGATCGCGAGCACCGCACCGCCTGCTGTCTCAGCAGAAATCCAGACGACGGGCGAGAGCAGCGTGAGCGTGGCGTGCGCATTGTGAATGAAAATAAGGCGATACTCAGCCTCGCTCGCCGCGTTCTCATCACCGCTCACATTGTCGAAAAGATTATTGAGCGGTGTTCCCGAAAGCTGCGTCGTACTGATGTACTTCCCGAGACTCGCGTTTGGATCGGGTTGCGCAGCGCTGTTGCCCGCGCTCCCCGTGAGAATCGACAGCTTATAGAGAATGTCACCCGCTACGATAGCCATGCTAGCTCCGATCCATGAGACTCCCTACGATCGGGAGAAAACGCAGTCCGTGATCGCCGGGGTATGCTCTACGGTGTTGATTCACACCTGTGATAATCGCATCCGGTATGCCATCGGGGAAAGCTGCACACTTCGCCGGATATTCATTATCCGCAGTGGGACGAAAGTGTTGACAGAACGGGCACGGAGACGGCGTTATCCCCGGCTGTTGAATACTCTTTAGTTGCGCTCTCGTACTGCTCACGGCAACCTCGGACCACGATAATAATAATAACCGTTCAGCACTTCTTGACTCCACTTTCTGCCCGCGATGTGTCCCGCGAACACTTCTGCGACATACTCTAGCGGCGACGTCATACCGTATTGCGAGACTTCTTTCCGCACTTTTGGCGAGATGTTCGGATCATAATACGGACGTATCTTCTTCTGTAGATCGCTCAACACAGCATTTCCCGCGAAACTCTGATGTTCCTTGTGCCCGACTTCGTGATAGATGATGTGATGCACATCGGAGCTTGACCAATTGTTGTACTTCGCTTGCGTTGCCATCATCTCTTTCGGATTTCGCATAACGTCCGATTTAGGATTGAGACGCATGGTTCGCTGAGCGAAATTGTATTCGCCAGCAGTTGATCGAGCGCTGAAACCACGCACGGTGAAATTCTCTGCTTCTAACGAGAAGTTCGGTGGAGGCTCTATGCCTCGAATTTTCAATTGATAGAATCCAGAATTAGCAAGATTCGCCATATCCAGCGTTGCGCCTTTGCCGTATGTTACTTTGAACATACCCAACTTGCGCGCATACTTTGCAGCATCATCGAGCGATGCGGCGGGAATCTCCGCAGGATCGTGGATACCCATACCCGTTAGACGTCGCTTCTCAACTTCGATCGGCGTCGGAGGTTGCCACGGCGGTTTCGCTGCTGCTACTAATTGCTTCGTCGCAGCAGTTGGCGCAGGCTTATCGGTCAATGTCTCTACGGAGTGTGTTGCCGCTTTCTTCGTTGAGCGTGGCGTACTCACACGTTTCGGGGCTTTCGGAGCAGACGGTGCGGGTGCGGCTGTTGTCGGTTTGAATCCGGTAACATGCTCCACAAGCTCATCGGTGCTCAATTGCGTAAGATCGGGACCGGGCACACGAGCGGCACGTTCCGCAAGAATCTTCGGAGACGTCGTAATATTCGACAAGAAACAGAGACAATTCGGATGATTCGGGTACGTCGGTACTCTACCCGTGGGATACACACCACGACCGAGCGAATAATTGTCATTGCTCGCATTCGCATCACACTCGTCGGGACCGGGGTGTGCAAAGCCAAGATTCCACTTGACGCCTTTGTTGTACGGATCGAGTCTGCTCGCAGTAACGACGCCCATACCGTGCGCTCGTGCTGTCTCGGTGCGAAGCAATCTGCGCGCTTGATGTATACCGTCAAATCCTCCCGGCTTACCTTTGCGAGACTTATCGCCGCGCGTGCTGAGAAATGCTTGGAGTTTCTTCGTCAGCAGATCAGGATCGATGCCGTTTTTCATCTCGTAACGCAGCACCGATTCTATCTGCCCGCTCGAATCGCGACCGACTTGCAAGATACGCTGCGCGAGCTTGTTTCCCGAAGGATCGATCCAATCTTTTGACGTCGCAAGATCGGGAAACTGGATAATCTCAGTGAACGTCGGCGCACCCACACCTACCGCCTGTACCGCTTGGAGCACGCGCTGCGCGTTCGTAAGTACAGGCTCGATCCCGGCTCGTGCCCCGTTGTTGACCGACTGCGCAGTGAGGTTCGCCATCGTTCCCGGCACTTCGTACATCGCTTCGACTTCCGCGAGAGTCTTTCCGTAAATCTGCCCTAGTGCGTTATTCGACCATTGTATGAGCGCTTCGATCAACTGCTCAGGCGGTGTCCCATTCTGGAAAAAGCGCGCGTTTTTGCGTATCTGCTGCACCAGTCCTTTGACGTAGGGGCCGTACATCGTCTCGATCTGCGCGTCGGTGCGCAATAAGAGCGACGTCAGCGGGACTTGCAGCGAAGCAGACATTACGCAGCCTCATTCTTGATCGGCGGAACGGTCGGAGCAGGAGTCGGTGTGGGGGGTGGTAGCTCGCCTGCGCGTGGTGGCGTCCCTGGTTGAGTCGCGACAGGACCGAGCATAGATGTAGCGCTAGCAAGCTCTTCCGCTTCGATTCGCGCGAGTTCGGCGTCCACGTCATCGCTATCAAGTCGGGAAAGTGTCGTCTCGTGCGAGAACACACCTTTTTCAAATTCGTTGACGATCTCTTGTCGCTCATCTGCTGCGAGCGGTCCCGCGTCCACAATCGGCTGAAACTCGCAACGCAAGTCGATGTAGCGATCGGGCTGTTTCGCGAAAATCGCTGCGAGCGCGGCGACTGTTTCGAGCAGCCATCGGCCCAGATCACCTAACGGCTCGCTACTCTCGCCCAACGACGCTTCGAATTCCGCGCGAGCTTGAATCCGCGACTTGCCCGATGCGGTAGCATCGCCGGATATCAGCGCGTGCAACTGCTGCACCTGACCAAGCATCGCGCCATAGAGCGTGTCGCGCGTTGCTACGAACGTATCGACCGGCGAAGGATCATGGTAGTTCACCGAGCCGTTCGCGTAACCCGTAACGTTGCCCTCTGCGTCTTTCAGTTCTTGTCCGTGCAGAAACGCAGACATACCCGCGCCGATCGGCATGTTCTGTGGCTTGAACACACGCGCTCCGGTGCTCACACCTTGCACGTAGGGCTTACCCGCCGTATCGACATACTCGCCAGGAGGCATCACGTTGATCATGATGCGTTCGAGCGAACCGGCGAGATTGACGTTTCGGAGCATCTGCGTTAGCGTAAGATTGAGCGCTTTCTGTAATTGTATCACCTGACTCGTGATCATCGGCTTGCGTATCAAGTCGCGCTGCGTGATGTGACGAGCGAGAGCGAGCGGCGGATTCGCCTCATCGATCACCGATGACGAGTCGATGATACGCAACGCGGTCGTACCATCGTCATTGACATATGTTATTTCCGCAACTTGCGTACCGGCACCACTCGGTGTCACTCCCATAAACGACGATTCGGGATAGAGCGTGCGCAGAAACGCGCCGACTTGATCGCGGCTGTTCTCATCGATGAGCACCGCAGCAGTCGTCGGATCGGGCGTGTCAACGTAGATGAATTGCAGCGCTCCTGCTATTCCTTCGTCAACTTGAATCGTACTATCTTCTGAGCGCAGATCGGCAGGAACGAAGATGCGCAGCGAAGCGCGGCCACCGAGTAACGCAGTGATCAACGCATCTTGTAACAGCGCGTGCGGGCGACGATCGTCCCACCATTCGGTTAGCGCCGCTTCGATCTCGTCTATGCGCTCCTGCTCGCTCGGGTTCGGCGCTTCGCCATCTTCTAACGGGCGCACCGGCACGAACGACCAACGCGGCTCGCGTCCGAGAATGCCCGCCTTGTGTCGCTCGATTATTTCGCGTATCACGTTCTCAGAAACGAAAGCAGATTCGATCAACGCCATCGCTGTTGCAGCTTGCGTGCTACCGGCAGGCGGGCGAGCGCCGATCCATCCGTCGCCGTTCTGCCAGTGATCGCCATCGTAGTAAGCGCGAGCAGCTAACGCCAGATCGGACGGAGCTTGCGCCGCTACCGCATCGGTAACAGCTTTCAGCGTTAGCTTATCGAATAGTTCTTGCGGCATTCTCGCGCCTCTCTATCGACAGTGATCGCGCACGGCGACGGACTAAAGCCGGGGACGTCGCCAACTGAACACCCACAGGATGTACAGCCCGATAAGCATGATGATTTCCCAGAAATGAGGATCGTGGATAAGCGCATCCATCGAGCTAGTCCTTTCGTGTCGTGTTGCGTATCGTGTCTCCGATCACGAAAACCGCAACAACAGTGAAGAGAATAACAACCAGTACGGCCCACGTCAGCGGATCGGCGGTGTGAATCATCGTGCTACCCTTCCTTATATGCTATAGCAGACACGATATCTGCGATAGTAGATACGCACGATGCGGATAGGCGTGTCACCCCGAATAGAACACGCTCGGTGGCAGGGTTTCTACGCGCTGCACGAACGGGCGACCAGATTCGAGCGCACAGATTGCGGAAGCCATCACGGTATCCTGTACCAACTTCTCGTCTGCGCGCACATACACCGTTAGCTCGCGCTTCCATTGCGGAATGAGCGGGGCGATAAGCTCACCCTGTTGCATGAGCAACGCGAGCGCGTCGATCGCATTCTTCTTCGTCAGCGCGGTCGTGGTGAATTCGCGCACGGGCACGGACAAGAATTGGATCAACGGATCACCGACACCGTTCGATTCGACCGAAACTTTATGCGTCGGCTTATCGTAGTCGCTGAGCATGTTCGGATTCATGATCCAATGCGCGGGAACGTGCTCATCGCGAACGTGGCCCATGAAATGACGATAGCGCGAGTCGATGCGCTCAGCTTGATCGGGATAGTCCATCGTCTCGAAACGTTCGTAGGCGACAACGCGGAAAGGGTTCTCGGTAATGTCGAACGTGAAACCCACAAACGGGTCTTGCTTGCGACCGATATCGAACGCCGAGACGTATCTATGTCCCTTCTCAACCGGCATGATAAAGTTTCCGGTTTCGGGATTGACGTACTCGTTAGGCAGTTTCCATAAACTTTCGATCTGCGCTGAGCTAAAGACATTCAAGCCCGAAAGTAGGAAGTCCACATCGTGTTCTTGCGCAAACTCGCGAACGCCCATCTCCTTGCGCGTGCGTGCGGCCCAAACGTCGTCCCAGTCTGGATTGACTTGCCACGGCAAAAAGTGCGCCGACCAGATACGCTTGCCTTCTTCTGTCTGCGCGTAGCTCCACGTCTCGTGGAACGGCTCACCTTGACCGTTAGGTGTGCTCAGCACGATTAGTGTGCCGTTCGTCGTGGCAAGCGTGGGAATAATGCCAGTCATCGTCTCGCGTGCGTACTCTTGCCATGCGTACTCATCGAGAATCGCGAGCGATGCGGGCGTACCGCGACCGGCTTTATCCGTTGACGCTTGCGCGAGTATGCTCCCGCCGTTTACGAATTCGAGATTGGTGAGCGAACGTCTCGCGTAAGACGGATGCGGAGAGTTATTGAGCGCGGTGTACACGTAGCGCAAGAACTGTACCGCTTGTTCGAGCGACTTCGACACGATCAACACCGTACCACCGAGCACCGAAGCCTCATACGCTGCGCGAAACGCGATCGTATTCGACACGCCGATCTGACGAGACTTCGCGACGATGATACGTTTCGAGCGATCGGTGAGCAGCTTCGTTTGGTACGGGCGTTCGACGTTGCGGTATTGCAGAATGCGATTATCAGCAGTTCTGAAAAGCCCGTAACGGCGGGACCATTCGAGCGCCGATTGCGCTTCCGGTTCCCTGCTCTCCTGTTGCTTCTGCTGCTCGATCTTACGGCGCACGGCTAAGCGTAGTGCCGCCATCTGCACCGATGCAACAGTCAAGCCCGAAGCAACGGACACACTCACTCGAATTCCTCAATCTTCGGTTCCGGCCCCGCCATATTCACCGCTGCAAGTTCGAGCGTTTGCGGCATCGATACGATACGCTGCGCTTCGGACAGGATTTCCGCAATGTCTAGCCCGAATTCCGCAGCAAGTCTGCGCGCTTCGTCCTGCACGACGTTGACAGTGATTGGCGCATCGAGTCCAAGCAACTTCGCACGCCGCTCCATCAGCGTAACAACCATCTTGATCGCAGCGAGTTTGCCTTTGATCGCTTCTTCCCAGATAGCGGCGATCAGTCGTTCGCATCGTTCGATATCCTGCCCCTTTGCAGAAGCGATATCAACCGCAGCTTTTTCGCGCCAGAAGCGATCTATCTCCGCAAAGTCTGCTGATATGGTGCGCTGATCAACTTGCAGAATGTTTGCAATACGATTCTGGTTCGTAACTCCCGCCAAACGCAACTGCGCTACTTTTGTTTGACGAGTAACAATCGCATGTTGCTGTGTATCCGCAAACGTAGCAGCCATATTAGAGAACCTTTGTAGCAACAGCATCTCGCGATGCGGTAACAAGTTCCATACCGTACTCATTCGCTTGTGACGAGAGCACGACGTCAGTTCGCAACTTTAGACGATTGTTGCGAAAGCCAGCGTAGTTGACGTGATGATGCAGCCGACCGAAACGCCAAACAAGTCTCGTGACGTCGGGGTGAAGCTTCACCAACATCTGAGACTTATCTAGCGTACCTTCTTTTTCGTAAAACTCCGCAGTATTCCCTCCCTTCACTGTCTGCGTTCGCGCCTTATCCTGCAAGAAGGCGTTGAACTGCGCGGTACACCATTTCTTTTTCAGGATTCGCAGCGAGAGATCGGTATCTTCGTTGTAGCGACCACGCCAGCGAAACGGGATATCGTTGCGAATGAGATTGCAAGAGTATATGCGCGTGTTGAACACGACAGGCGGCACCACCGATCGCTGACTCGCGAAGCCGCGATAGTTCGGTCCCGCCATCGCCACATTCGCGTAACGCTCGCACCAATCTTCCATCGCGCGAAATGCAGCCCCGTCGCCCAATAAAATTTTCATGTTGCGGTACAGTCGATAGAACTTGTGGATATTGTCGTCCATCACCCAATGCCACGCGAAACCGAGTTTGATCGCGTGATCCCAGACGAAGTTTCGCGCCGGTCCCGGCCCCTTACCTTTGCTATCCCCGAGATCGTCGCACGTATCGTAGTCGCGCTGATATGCAGCATCGAGCACGAGCACCGTAGCGAGCTTCGGATCACACGTCTCGCGATACTCTTCCGCTTCTTGCTGCTCAACGACGATATAATAAGGAAGATGCATCATTTCGAGCACGCGAGCAGTTAGCCGCCGCTCGTGCTGCCAGCGACCTTTCGAGACGATATAGAGCGGATACTTATTCCTCATCGATCGCGCTCCCGGCGACGAACACCGCATCTCTAGGTTGCAATGGCGGCGCTTCGGGAAACCATATGCTCTTCGTCGTCATCGAGACATTCTGATCGACCATCTCCGCGAAATCCGCCAGATCGCTCTCGCTCGCGAAATTCACGATCACTTGCTTGATCGGCGTCATATCAAGCTGACTGAATTCCGGCATATCTTTCCACGCTTCGGCAGGATCGTTCAGCGGAGGTAGCTCGTCCATATCGCGCGTATTGTGCAGCAGCAACGTGTACATATCGTCATCGTAGCCCGTGCCGAGTAGCCCCGTCACGGGATCGTCCTCGTACACCATTTTGAGTAGACGCGCGAGCGCGTGATCATCGACGTCGCTATGCCGAGCCGTCTCATTGTCGCCCGTCATCACCTTGATCGCGGCGATCGAATCCGGCTCAATAGGAAGGCGCACGACCGGGACTTGTTTCATGCCCTTCTCGTGCGCCGTCTTGATCATGCCGTGACCCGCAAGAATCGTCCCGTCAACAGCGATAACGATATTTCTGTAAAATCCGTGCTCGCTGAGCGAAGCGTCCAAATGCGCTAGCTGCTCGTCAGGGTGCGCATTATAGTTTCGCGGGTGCGGGTGCAACGAAGCGATATCGACAATCTCGATCGGGTGGATCGGTACGCTCATCGTTTTACTCCGCGATCGTTCGGTCCCGTATGTCTGCGAGTATACCACAAATCTCGAAAAGCGCCAGAGGGCGAAACTTGTTCGTCTGACGGACATACATCGCGGGAAACTGACACGATACAAGTGTAAGATTTGTAGGCAAACTCGCTCGATGTACGAAGTCTGAGACGTCTCTTTAGTGCTTAGAAGCGGGACGCGCTCGAAACTTTCCAGTAGTACCTTAGAATTGATTATAACTAAGCATTCCGTTCTAACTTGTATTTCTATAACCCTATATTCTATTAGTTAGTATGTATGTATATTTTTGTCTACTTCACGCGAAACAGAAATACACAGAACGTACAATACAATAAATACTAATTATTAGAAAACTCTCGATTTTATTCGACTCTAAGGTACTACTGGAAAGTTTCGAGCGCGTCCCAATTTGCTGCACTAAGAGCAGCGTTCCGTAGTTCTAATCACAGCAAGCGTGACCAGCGCTGACCAGAATCAGCGATAATGCTTCTAAGTCAGCACCTACTCTATTCTGTCACCTTTCGTTTTGTGTTGCACCTTCTAACATGCTATGATATACTCTCAGTATCGCACGTA
>Ga0268265_10000220_pt1 | contig 66022 bp, 53 predicted proteins | sample KBSSwiS52_FD_190355 | JGI IMG/M metagenome (GOLD analysis project Ga0268265, IMG submission 190355) | Switchgrass rhizosphere microbial communities from Kellogg Biological Station, Michigan, USA - KBS Switchgrass S5-2 (SPAdes) (version 2) | ecosystem: Host-associated > Plants > Roots >... | reverse complement strand
GCCGGGTGCTTAGCTCAGCGGTAGAGCATCGCCCTTACAAGGCGAGGGTCGGGGGTTCGAAACCCTCAGCACCCACCAAGGAAAAGTTTGCGGACGGCAGGATCGAGGCTCGGACAGGTCGTAGGAGGGACACCTGGCGCGCCATCGGCTGATACGTTCGCAAGGCAGGCGGGGAACGGGAACAAGGTTTCAGCGGCACATCGGCAAGGCGGCGCTCGCGGAAACGACTAGAATGGCGGGCGTCACGCAAGGAGGAGGTCGATAGGGCCTCCGACTGGCCACCTTCAAAGGGCGCCCGCGGGCGCCCTTGGTTTTTCTGCCGGAGCGGATTTCGGCCGGCGTCGAGTTCACCCGCGCGACAAGGCGCCGCTCGAAGCGGACCGCCTCGCGCGAGCCCATCAGCACAACAGGTCGAATCATGCTGCAAGCGTTACGTGGAAAAAAATCCAGTCTGTTCGTGAAGATCATTCTGGGCGTGATCGTCATCGGCTTCTCGTTCTTCGGCATCGAGTCGTATTTCGTGGCTCGCGTCGACAACAGCCTGGCCAAGGTCAACGGCAACGAGATCTCGCAGGAAGATTTCCAGCAGAGCCTCAACGAAAACCGCCAGCGCGCGATCCAGATGACGCAAGGCGCGATCGACGCTTCGTACTTCGAGCGGCCCGAGGTCAAACGCCAGGTACTCGAGCAGCTGATCAACGAGCAGGTGCTGCTCGATGCGAACACCAAGCTCGGCGTCACCGTGCCGAACGATCGCATCAAGCGCGAGATCCTCGAGATCCCCGCGTTCCAGAAGGACGGCAAGTTCGATCCGGATACATACAAGCTGCTTCTCTCCGCGCAGAACATGACGCCCGTTTCGTTCGACGAGCGCATCCGCAAAGAGCTCGCGACGCGCCAGCTTCCCGAGCAAGTCGGCAACACGATCATCGTCACCGACGCGGACATCGATACTTACCTTCGCCTTCGCGATCAGCAGCGCGACTTCCGCTACGTCAAGCTCGAAAAACCTGCGGCGGACGACGCGGCCGTCAGCGACGACGACTTGCAGGCGTACTACAAGGAACACGCGCAGGACTTCATCACGCCCGAGCGCGTCGCGTTGGATTATCTCGAGCTCGATGCGAGTAAGCTCGACGTTCCCGCAATCGCGGACGACGCGACGCTGAAAGAGCGCTACGAGAAAGAGAAATCGCGTTACGTGAGCGCCGAGCAGCGTCTGGCTTCGCACATCCTCGTGAAGGTCGGCGGCAAGGGCGGTCCGGACGATCAGAAAGCGGCGCTGGCGAAAGCCGAGTCGATCGCCAAGGAAGCCAAGGGCGGCAAGGATTTCGCGGAGCTCGCCAAGCAGAATTCGGAAGATCTCGGCTCCAAGAACCAGGGCGGCGATCTCGGCTGGCTCGAAAAAGGCACGACCGACGAAGCATTCGAAGGCGCGCTCTTCGCGATGAAGAAAGGCGACATCTCCGATCCGATCCTGACCAGCGAGGGCTATCACGTCATCGATCTTCGCGACGTGCGCGCCGGAACCACGCGCTCGTTCGAGGAGGTCAAGCCCGATCTCGCGAAAGCCTACGCGACCAGCGAGCGCGATCGCATCTACGCCGACAAGGCCGGCCGCCTGACCGATCTTACGTATCAGGATCCCTCGTCGCTCGATTCGGCGGCGAAGGATCTCGGCCTCACGGTGCAGAAGACGCCGCTCTTCGCGCGCATCGGCGGCGGCCCCGGCATCGTGTCGAATCCGAACGTGCTCAAGGCTGCGTTCTCCGACAGCGTGCTGGTGCAGAACAACAATTCCGATCCGGTCGAAATCGGACCGAACCACATCGTCGTCGTGCGCGTCGCGGAGCGGAAACCCGCGACGCCCAAGCCGTTCGACGAAGTGCTCGACCAGGTCAAGGCGAGGATCATCGCCGAGCGCGGCGCGAAGAAAGCCAAGGCGCACGCCGACGAGCTGTTCGCCGAGATCGGCAAGGGCCAGTCGCTGGATCAGATCGCGAGCGCGAACAAGCTCAAAGTCGAATCGCAGCAGGGCATCGGCCGCGAAGCGGCGAATGTCGACAGCGCGCTGGTCAAGGCCGCGTTCGCGCTGCCGCGTCCGGCGGACGGTAAACCGCAAAGCCAGCTGGTCACGCTCGGCGGCGACGCCTACGCGCTGCTGCAGCTCGACAAGGTCGTCGATGGCGATCCGAAATCGCTGGACGCGAAGACCAAGGAAGCCGCGCGCAACACGCTGATGCAGGGCATCGCGACGACGGCGTCGCGCGAATTCGTCACTGCGCTCCGCGGGCAATCGAAGGTTGTCGTGTCCGAGAACCGTCTGACCGAACAGCCCTAGAAGCGAATCTCTCGCAGAGGCGCACAGATCGCAGAGAAAGCAGCAGTGCTTCTCTTTGCGATCTCTGCGCCTTCGCGAGAAATCGGCTTTTATGCTTCGCTGCGACTACAACCCGGTCATTCCGAGAATGTTGTAACCCGCATCGACGAACGTCACTTCGCCGGTGATGCCTGATGCCAGATCCGAGCACAGGAACGCCGCCGTATTGCCGACTTCGTCGATCGTCACGCTGCGCCGCAGCGGCGCATTCTGCTCGACGTGGTCGAGCATCTTGCGGAAGTTTGCGATGCCCGCCGCGGCGAGCGTCTTGATCGGACCGGCCGAGATCGCGTTGACGCGCGTGCCTTCGGGACCAAGGTTGAACGCGAGATAGCGCACGTTCGCTTCGAGGCTCGCTTTGGCAAGACCCATCACGTTGTAGTTCGACAGCGCACGCTCGGCACCGAGATATGTGAGCGTAAGGATCGCGCCGGCGCGATCCTTCATCATCGGTCGCGCGGCTTTCGCCAGCGCGGCGAGGCTGTAGCTCGAAATGTCGTGCGCGATCGCGAAATTCTGGCGCGTCAGGCCATCGAGGAATTGTCCGCTCAGCGCATCGCCCGGCGCGAAGCCGATCGAATGGATGACGATGTCCAGGCCATCCCAATGTTTGCCGAGCTCGGAGAAAAGATTCTCGATATCCGAATCGCTGGTGACGTCGCACGGCAGCACGATATTCGAGCCGAACGCGACCGCCGCCTCGTCGACGCGCGACTTCAGCTTGTCGTTGACGTACGTGAACGCAAGCTCGGCGCCTTCGCGGTGCATCGCATTGGCAATGCCCCACGCGATCGAGCGATGGTTCAAGACGCCGGTGATCAAGGCGCGCTTGCCGTGCAGGAAGCCCATGTTTCCTCCTGGGAATCGGATGCCGAACGCGGAAGTTTAATGGAACGCGGGCGGCGGCGTGCGCGGCGCGCTAGTCGGTCGCCCCGACGCGCAGCTTGTCGCCCGGGTGCAAGAGGCCGTGCGATTTCGGATTGAGCTTCTTCAGCGCGTCCACGCGCATGTCGTAGCGATGCGCGATGCTCGATAGCGTGTCGCCCGCCTTGACGACATGGACCCGTGCGCGTTGCTTGTCGTCGTCGCGCGAGTCCGTCGAGCGCGTTTCCGTTTCGCGTCCCGGCAGCAGCAGGCGCGTCGTTGGTCCAACGGTCGTATCCGCGCCGATCGCATTCGCCGCGGCCAGCACCGCCACCGGAATGCCGACCTCGGCCGCCCAGCTCGCAAGCCCGCTGGTGCGCGCAGCGCGTTCTTCGCGCCAATCGTTCCAGAGCGCGACCGGAATATCCTTCGACGCCGCGCGAAAACGTTCGACGCGATCGGAAGGCATGACCAGCCGATACGGCATTCTCGACGCCATGCGGTTGCGCCGGTAACCGGCGTTCAATCGTTTCAAATCCGCCGGATCCATTCCGGCGAGCCGCGCTGCGAGCCGGACGTCCATGCCGCTTTCGAGTGCCACCGTCTCGAGCCGATCGCTCGGAGAAGGTTCCGGCAGCTCGACGTTGAACTTCGCCGGATCTTCGATGATGCAGGCCAGAGCCAGCAGCCGGTCGAGATGATCGTGCGTGATCGGATTGAAGGCGAGCTTGCCGAGCTCCGCGGCATCGAGCGCGTGTGCGTCGCGACCGTGCAGGAGCGCCTTGACCCGGTATTCGCCGCTGTTGAACGCCATATCGGCGAGGCGCCAGTCGCCGAATTCCCGTTCGTACTTTTCGATCAGGTCGAGCGCCGCGGTGGTCGACGTGATCACGTCGAGCCTTCCGTCGTAATCGGCATCAATGACGACGCCCTGGCCGCGCGCCGTGTCGAAATCGAGCTGCCAGAGTCCGGCCGGACGATAGCCGTGCGGCGTGCCCGGGTCGTAGCTGCTTTCGACGTAGGGCAGCATCGCGAATTCGCCGGGAAGATCGCGCCGTTCGAGCTCGTCGAGCACGACGAGGACGAACGGCAGCGCACGTTCCCAGCTCGCCGCGAAACGGCGCGGCGATTGCGCATAGCGCTTGGCCCAGCGCGCAACCTGCGGACGATAGCTGCAGCCCTGCATCGCGAAGCGTTGGCGCAGGCGTTGCCAAGGCGAAACTTCTGTCGGTTTCGTCGCAGCAGGAGGCTCGGGCGCCGTCGCGGTCGGCGACGCCAACGGCGGCAAGGGCGTTTGCGGCAATTCAGGCGCTGGAACGGCGGGCGGACGATGCGGCTCGACCGAGCACGCCGCGAGCAGCGCGGCCGCAAGCATGCCAAGACACGCGCGGCTGGCTGGTCTCACGCGGCCGCCACCCGAAAGTCGTCCTTGCGCCGGCGCAGCTCCGCGAAGCGCTCGACGCGGGTCTGCGCCTCGGGCAGCGCGGCCGCGATCGCCGCGTCGTCGACGCGCAGGAAGGGATTGCAGGCGTGCTCCTCGGCGAGCGAGACCGGCAATGTCGGCGCGCCGCGCTCGCGCAGCGCGCGCGCCTGCGCGGCACGGCGGGCGAGGGCGGCGTTGCCAGGATCGATCGTCTGCGCGAACGCGCAGTTCGCCAGCGTGTATTCGTGGCCGCAGCAGACCAGCGTGTCGCCCGGCAGCGCGGCGAGCCGGTCGAGCGATTCGAGCATCTGTGCCGGCGTGCCTTCGAAGATGCGTCCGCAGCCGACGCTGAACAGCGTATCGCCGCAGAAGACCACGCCGTGGCCGTGGTAAGCGATATGGCTGCTGGTGTGCCCGGGGATGCCGATGACTTCGAATTCGAGCTCGGGGCTCGCGAGGCGCACGCGGTCGCCGTCGCCGACGCGGATCGCGTCGAGATCGATGCGATCGTCGTGCGGCGCGTAGATCGGAATCTTCTTATCGCCGATCAGCGCCGCGGTGCCGCCGATGTGATCGGGATGATGATGGGTCAGCAGAACCGCCGCGAGCGACAAACCCGCTTGCGCCAGCGCCGCGCGCACGGGCACGGCGTCGCCCGGGTCCACTGCGATGGCGGCACCGGTCGCGTCGGCGAGCAGCCAGACGTAGTTGTCCGACAGCGCCGGCACGGCGAGGATTCGAAGGTCGTCGCTCATGGGCGGCGCGACTATAGCCACGGGCTTGGCGATCGACGTTAAGCCCGCATTAGCAGGTTACACTTCGTACAGGCGCCTTCGACCGATCCGATCCCGTGGCTTTAGCTCCCAACACGTTGTTTACGTTGCCCGAGCTGACGCCGGTGCTGCGCGAGGAGCTGGCCCTGCTGCCGGCTCATGCGGCGCGCCAGCCGGCCGGCCGCGCGCTGATCGTGCAGCCGCACGCCGGTAGCCTGCCGGTCGACGTGCGCCATCTCGCGGCGACGCGCCTTCACGCGGATGAGGACATGCTGCGTGGCGACGTCGTCTGTGCTTCCCGAGCGCTCCCATTCGAGGACGAGGCGTTCCAGCTCGTGCTGGCCCAGCACGCGGGCGACGCGCTGCCCGGCGACAATGGCTTGATCGAGGAGCTGGCGCGAGTGATGGCGCCGGGCGGCGCGCTGCTCTGGTTCGGCTTCAATCCGTGGAGCCCGTGGCTGGCTTGGATCCATTGGCGCTCGCGCGGCGGCCGCGCGCCGCAGCCGGTGCACGCCGATGCGCTGCGCCGGCGCCTGATGCACCTTCGTCTTGCGACTGTCGGCGTCGACTATCTTGGAACCTGCTGGCCGCGCGCCGCGGCGCCGACGATGGCAACGCCGAGTCGCTATTCGAAGCTGCTCGCGCCGTTGCGCGGCGCCTATCTCGTGACTGCGCGCAAGCAGCGCGCGGTGCTGACGCCGCTGCGCCCGCGCGCGCGCAAGAACATGATGCTCGGTTCGCGCCTCGCCGGCACGCCGAGCCAACGCGCCTGCGCATGACGGCGAAACCCGCGGTTTCCGAAGTCGAGCTTTTCACCGACGGCGCATGCCTGGGCAATCCCGGGCCCGGCGGCTGGGGCGCGTTGCTGCGCGCGGGCAAGCGCGAGCGCGAGCTGTCCGGCGGCGAAGCCGACACGACGAACAACCGCATGGAGCTGATGGCCGCGATCGCCGGCCTCGAAGCCTTGAAGCGCGCCTGCGCCGTCGTGCTGACGACCGACTCGCAATACGTCAAGCGCGGCGTCGAGGAATGGATGAAGCGCTGGCAGGCCAACGGCTGGCGCACGAGCGATGGCAAGGCGGTCAAGAATCGCGACTTGTGGGAACGTCTCGCCGCAGCAGTGGCGAGTCATGAGGTACGCTGGCATTGGGTGCGCGGCCACGCCGGACACGTCGAGAACGAACGCGTCGACCAGCTCGCGCGCGACGCTGCGCTGGCGATCAAGAACGAGAAGGAGCAGGCATGAGGCAAGTCGTCCTCGACACGGAAACCACCGGTCTCGAAGTGCAGCGCGGACACCGCCTGATCGAGATCGGCTGTGTCGAGCTTGCCGAGCGAAGGCCGACCGGCCGCACGTTCCACTACTACCTCAACCCCGACCGAGCGATCGACGAAGGCGCGCGCGCCGTGACCGGCATCAGCGACGACTTCCTCAAGGACAAGCCGCGTTTTGCCGAGATCGTCGGCGAGTTCTTGGAGTTCGTCGAAGGCGCCGAAATCATCGCGCACAACGCGGCGTTCGACGTCGGCTTCGTCGAAGCCGAGCTTGGCCTTGCCGGCACCGTGCAGGGCCGCTTCGCCGATCGCGTAAGAGTGCTCGACACTTTGGCGCTTGCCCGCGAGAAATTCCCCGGACAGCGCAACAGCCTCGACGCGCTGTGCAAGCGCCTGGGCGTCGACAACAGCCATCGCGAGATGCACGGCGCGCTGCTCGACGCGCAGCTCCTCGCCGAGGTCTACCTCGCGATGACCGCGGGGCAGGGCAATCTCGGCTTCGGCGAGATCGATGGTGAGGACATTGCGCACCGCGCCGTCACCGAGATCCGCATCACTGTCAGGCCGCGGGTTCTACGAGCGCTCGCGATCGAAGTGGAGGCGCATGTCGCGCGGCTCGATGCGATCGACCGGGCCAGCAAGGGCGCGTGCTTGTGGAAGCGGATCGACATCGAAGCGCAGGCTTCGATGTCGGTTGCGGTGGCTTGAGAGATGCGCGTCGGACGTCTCGCGAAAAGCGCCCTCATCCGGCGCTTTGCGCCGACTTCTCCCGCAAGCGGGAGAAGTGAAAAGTCGTCACCTCTCCCGCTTGCGGGAGAGGTCGCGCCGAAGGCGCGGGTGAGGGAAACCTAGCGAAACGCTGCGGGCGCCAAATCCCACCGCTCACCGCGCCCGAACGAGAATCACCGTCACGTTATCCGCGCCACCCTGATCCAGCGCCGCCAGCACCAGATGATCGACGCACTCCTGCGCCGTCAGCTCCTCGCGGCCGAGGATCGAAGCGATCGCAGCGTCGGTCACTTCCTCGGTAAGCCCGTCGCTGCACAGGAGCAGCTGCATGCCCGGAGTCAGCTGGCCGCGCACGCTGCCGATGCGCATCGACTGCGGATCGGTTACGCCGAGCGCCTGGGTGACGACGTTGCGATGCGGATGGCTGCGCGCCTGCTCGCTGGTGATCGCGCCCTGGTCGATGAGCTCCTGCACGTAGGAATGATCCTGCGAGAGCTGCTTCAAACCCTGGTTCCAGATATAGACGCGGCTGTCGCCGACCCAAGCCACCTCGAAATCGCGCTCGCCGTTGATGTGCAGCGCGGCGATCGTCGTGCCCATCGGCAGCGCTTCGGAGCGGCGCGTCGAGTGGCGGATGATTTCCTCGTCGGCGCGCTGGATCGCCGGGATCAGCGCCGTGCCCTTGCCGACCTCGCGCACCAGCGTGTCGCGCGCGAGCGCGCTCGCGACCTCGCCGTGCTCATGGCCGCCCATGCCATCGGCGACCAGCCACAGGCCGAGATTCGCATCGGCGTAGTAGGTGTCTTCGTTGTGCTCGCGGCGCAGGCCGACGTGGGTGCTATGTCCGAACTCGATCATGCGCTGCGCGAGAAGGGTGGGTGGATGGGGCCGATAGGCGGCGTCGGGTCGATGCGGCGCGGCCCCGCAGCGCCCTTTGTATAGCATGCCGCGCCGCTCGCGCGCGACGCAAGCTGCGCCGCCGCGCGGCCGATCCGGCTCCGGCGGCCGCCGAATGCGACCCCGGGCTGACGCGAAAATGCTCCGGACGGCGTTTTCCTACACAAGGCCGCGACGGCATGCCGATGATTTCGGCGCCCGCGTCGGCCAAGCTCGATGCGCCTTGGCGTGGCCCGCAAGCGCCGACGCGTGCCGCCGTTCACCGGGCGTACCTGTGCAGGGAGCCTATACTTTCCATGGAGACTGTCGATGAAGATGCGCACCGCAACCCTGGACGCCGCCGCCGCCGTTAACCTGCTCAAGCACGCGCGCTCGGTGTGTGACCAATTGAATCCGCTCGGATCGCCGATGACGCTGGCCGAGCTGCAGCAGCGCGCGCAGATCGTCGACAGCGTCATCCGCGCCCGTGCCAAGCTCGAGCTCCTGCGCAATCGTGCCGTTGCCCTCGAGAACGCGGTCGAGAGGTTCAAGGCCCGCAAGGCGCGCGGCGCCGCGTGATCGTCGCCGATTCGTCCGACGTCACTTTCCGATCGTCTGTTCCGCACTGAGCGGCACGCTTTCGTCGACGCGATAGCGCCAGCGCCGCACGAGCTTGCGCGGATAGCCCGCGGCCTCGCCGTCGGAATAGAACATCGAATCGTGGAAGTAGCCCGTGAGCACGCCGGTCTGCGCCGCGATCTCGAACTCGATCGGAGCATAGGAGCGTGGCGCGATCACGGACGCGCCGAACCAGTCCATCGTTTGAATCTCAGGGAAGCGAAATTCCGCGATGCGAAGCGTAGCCATCGCGTACTCCGGGGTTTGTGAATGTGTGAAAACTGGAACGCGCGACTTCAAGTCCCGCGGAACGCCCGAAACCTTAAAGCCGAGTGCACGCCGCGGCCTTCAATCGAAGACGGCTTGCGAAAAACGCCCGATTTCAGGCCTGTGCATGCGAAATGGATCACGTGCTGAGCGGCGCGCATTCTCTGCGACACGCGAGCCCGGGTCTGTAGGAAAACATCGACGCGATTGCAACGAATCGCAACGGATACCCAAACTGCGGCGGTATGACGCACGCGGCAGCCGATCCGAACCCACGAGCCGCGCGTCGCGCGCGGCTTCTACTTCATTGCGGCGCGAGCAGGAACGTCACTGCCATCACCGCGACGCACGCCGTGATCACGCACAGCGCCTGCCACCCTGAGATGCCTTCCGGCTGACGCGCGTTCATGCCGCGAGCTCCGCCTTGCGCGCGCGGAAGCGTGCCAGCGCATGCTCGAGCGACACCGCGCGATCGCGCAGCTGCTGGAGCTTGCGCGACGCCTGGACCACCGCCGCGATCACACGCGCACGATGCTCGAGCTGCGCTTCCGTCATCGGCAAGCCCAGCGGGCTCAGATTCGCGCACGCCTGCCGCGCGTGCTGCATGACGGCGACCGCCGCCAGGACGTCGTTAGCTGCATTCTTCACGCGCATGACCGATTCCTCGAAGATGATGGATTCACGTGTGCGTTTGCGCATCCCGATACCGCATGCGCCGTTCACGACGCCACCGTGACCGCTACGAATCATCCTCGCGCGAGCGTCCCGCGTCGGCCGTCGATCGCAGCTTCGCGGTGTAGGCGATTTCTCACATTCGTGTAGGACGAACGGCTCCGGACGCGTGAGTCGAATCGCCTGGGTTGATCTGAGAGTGCGAGGCACCGCCGCGCCGCGGCACTCGATTGCGCAATGTTCGACTGGCGGAAACCCCGCCGGAACCGCGTATCTAGAAACAGAGCGTCCGTCGAGCCGATCCATTCGACGTCATGCGCCTGGCCCGTCGGAATTCGCCACCACCCACACGACTGGCCCGCTCGGCGGACGCTCGTTCGGTTACTGCCAGCGCGCCGCGCTCTCTTCGCAGAGTCCGATTCGGTCTGCGATCCCGTTTGAAATGCATGCGTGCGTTTCGGCCGAGAACGCCGCGGAATGGCGGACTTCGCGTTGATGCCGCGTATCCAACGGCACATCAACGAATCTGGAAATTCGCCATGCATCTTTTCAATGCGCCGTGGTTGCGGCATTCGAGCATCCACGACCTTATTCAAACAGGGCGTCGGAAAAAACACTTCGGATGCTCGCCGCCTGTTGCTCCGCTCACTCTCGAACAAGACCGCATCAACGCTGTGCCGCGCGTGACAGCTGTGCGATGCCGTTCGCTGCCTTCCTTCGATGAAACGGATTCCGTGGAAAAAGTCATCGCCTAAAAGTGGCGGATTTCGGTGGGATTTCTCGTACCACTCATATGACCCGCCGTATCTGCGGTGGGTTCACAGATTGCAACACGCTGCCGACGAATTCGCCGGTGGATAGGGAGTGAACACATGATGACTTTGAACCGCGTCGCATTGCTCAACGACATGAACAATCGCGGAAGAAAAATCCATACCGCGAGAATCAAGCGATCGGTTCTGCAAGGAATCTTTCTCCTCTATTCGTCGGTTGCGGCGTCGAGTGCCTGGGCTTTGCCCAACCTCACGCTCACGAAGGAAGCGACTTCCGACGGCGCCAACGTCACCAGTGTCGCGCCTGGTGCGGCATTTGCCTATACGCTCAAGGCAAACAACATCGGATCGAGCCCAGCGACCGGCACCGTAACGGTCACCGATCCGTTGCCGCCGGGCGTAGGCTTCGTCAGCGTGACGTCTGTGTTCACCTCCGGATGGACGTGCGGTCAAAACAACGGCACCGTAACGTGTACACGGTCGGGCATTTCGGCAAATGCATCGGCGCCACTGATCACCGTCAATGTCACGGCACCGATGTCGAACGGATCGGTCACCAATACGGCGACGGTCGCATGCAGCACATGCGTCGAATCGACGACATCCGACAACTCCGGCAGTGCAACCGTAACGGTGGCGCCGTTCGACCTCGCTGTCGCGCTTCGCGATTCGCTGGATCCTGTTTCCATTCACGGATCTTTCGACTATCAGCTCACTGTGTCGAATTCGACGGCCTCACCCGTTCCCACCTCGCAGGCCGTTACCGTCAGTCTGAAACCGCCGATAAGCGTGCAGTTCGTTGAAACGCCTTCCGGCAACGGATGGACTTGCAATGTCAACCAAATTTTCAACATGGCGACCTGCACTCACCAGGGGTACGACGGAAATTTCTCGGAGGTGTTGACGTTCAAGATGCGTGCGCCTTCGACGGCGGGCACCTTGAGCGCCCAGGCAACCATCAGTCCCGGCGGCGCTTCCTCAGCCAACGATAGCCAGTCGGAACAAACCACCGTCTCGCCCACGGATCTGGCCCTGTCAAAATCTTCCGACCTATCGACAGTCGGCATTGGAGCGCCTTATCGATATTCGCTCCATGTCACAAACGGCAGCGCCGTGTCCGATTCGAGTAACGCGTCTGTTGTCGATTCGCTGCCAGCAGGCATCGTTCTACTGCATGCGTGGGGAGCTGGCTGGCAATGCGATGAGGCTAGTCCTCAGCTGACGTGCGTCCAAGATGACGACGCCCAGGTACCACCTGAAAACGGGACGTCGTCGCCCATCAAGATCGACGTATTAGCCAAGGCAACCGCCGGCACAGTCGTAAACAACGCAACGGTTAGCAGCGCTGCCGACTCGACGCCTGGCAACAACGGCGCGACCAATTCGGTCGTCGTCACGAGCGTGCCTTCGGCCACTGACCTCCAGTTGACAAACACCGCGACTGGCCAGGCTTCCATGTTCTCCGGCGCGCCTTACAGCTACATTCTCTCGGTGAAAAACGCCGGACCGGTCGGCGAATCGAACCCCGTCACGGTCAAGGCCATCGTTCCGGTGGGTGGTCCCAATCCGATGACGGTCGTCGACGTTGTCGAGGGAAGCGGATGGGCGTGTTCGTGGAACGGAATCGATTTTGGCGTGTTCGAGATGCTGGTGACGTGCACACGCCCCAGCCTCGCGGCAAACGTGACGGCGCCAGACATAACGATCAAGGTTTTGGCCGGTGCGCCAGGCACCGACAAGGTACGTGCTTGGGTGACTGGCACCGCCGATACCAATCCCCAGAACAACGTCGCGCAAGCGACCAAGACAGTCGTTGCGTCGAATGGGCCTGATCTCAACATTACCAACGTCAGCAATCCTGCGTACCCGACTCCGGTTGCTAGGGGAGCCGCCTACACCTACACGCTAAGAGTAGGAAATCTTGGTCCAGGTACGGCGGGTGGACCGGTAATCGTGACGGACGTGCTGCCTGATGGTGTTGCTTTCGTCAGTGCTACAGGCACCAACTGGTCATGTACACAATCTAACGGGACGGTCACGTGCACGTACTTGGCCCAGATAGGAGCAGGCGCGTCGACGTTCGATATCACGATTAACGCGACGGCGCCCCAATCGCCGGGTCTGCTGTCCAATCAGGCTTCAGTCTCAAGTCCTGCCGGGGATCCGAGAACCACCAACAATTCACAAGGTGCGCTGACAGCGGTCCAGAACACGCAGCCAGTCGCGCTTGATGATGACTACACGACAAATCCTGGCCAAGTTCTAAACGTGGCTACGGCGCAGGGTGTACTGGCCAACGATCACGACGACGACCATGACGCATTGATAGCGGTCTTGGGCGTCGACGTCTCACATGGCCAGCTGGTACTCAATAACGACGGAAGTTTCACTTATTCTCCGGACTCGGGGTTCGTCGGCGTCGATACCTTTACCTATCAGGCGAGCGACGGCACTTTCAACTTTAACGTTGCGACGGTAACCATCACCGTAGGCAATTCGCCTCCGACGATTGTCGATCAGGAATTTTCTCTCGCGGAGAACCGGCCGACGGGTACGGTCGTGGGCCAGGTTCTAGCGACAGACACACCGGGGTCGACCCTCACATTTACGATCACGGATGGTGATCCGGACGCTGTTTTTGCGATGAGCCCGTCAGGTCTCATCACTCTCGCGAGCCCGCTCGACTATGAAATGCATTCGAGCTATGAGTTGACGGTGCAGGTGTCGGATGGTACGTCGACAAGCGCAGCAACGATCACAATCACGATTAGCGACGTAGTCGGTGGCCCGGGTAACGAGAATCCGCCGGTTGCGAATAGCCAGAACGTAGTCGCCCAACGAAATGTGCCACGGGCGATCACGCTCACCGCAACCGATCCCGATCCAGGCGCTACGCTGAGTTACTCGATCGTCAACCAGCCGGACCACGGTGGTCAGCTTGCAGGTACACCGCCGGACGTCACGTACACGCCATTCCAAGATTTCGTCGGCACCGAGACGTTCACATTCAAAGCCAATGACGGAGCATTCGATTCCAACATTGCGACGGTGACGATCACGGTCGAAGCGGCGAATACGCCGCCTCAGATTTCGGACCAGACTTTGCCTCAGGTGGCGGAAGACGCATCCATCGGGCATCAAGTCGGAACGGTCGCTGCAAACGATGACGGCTTGCCGCAGCCCCCTGGAACACTGGCGTATTCGATCATAGGTGGCGATCCGATCCACCAGTTTGCGATAGACGCATCCGGAACCGTTACCGTTGCTCTAGCACTCGATTTCGAAGTTCGACCAACTTATGCATTGGTCGTACAGGTGTTCGACGGGGAATTGACCAGTTCGGCATCGGTAACAATCAACGTCACCGATGTGATCAACGGTCCAGGCGAGGAAAATACACTTCCCATCGCCGCAGACGATTCTTATGCGGCGATTCGGGATGTTCCGCTATCGATCGGCATTCCGGGCGTACTTGGCAACGACGTCGACAGCGACGGCGATCTGCTCGCAACCCATCTTGTTACTGATGCGCTCAACGGGAATCTAGTACTGAACGGGGACGGCAGCTTTTCATACGTACCGAATCCTGGCTACTCAGGTGAGGACAGTTTCACCTATCAGGTCGACGACGGCCTCGCGCTTTCGAACGTCGCTACCGTCAGCATTTCGGTTATGCCTATGGGTGGCGGCGAGGCGCCCATCGCATCACCCGATGAGTACGCGGTGACAAAGCAGATCGTAGTCACGGCACCGGGTGTGCTCGGCAACGACACTGATCTCGAAGGCGACACGCTCTTGGGTACTCTCGTCACCGGCAGCGGTCCGGCCCACGGAGTGCTCTTCTTCAGCAGCGATGGCAGCTTCACCTACATTGCTGACGATGGTTACCTGGGGCCAGACAGCTTCAGCTATTTCGCGACGGATGGCGCTTCGGATTCCGCGCCGACAACAGTCTTCATCGACGTCGTTCCGCTCGGGGGAGGCAATCCTCCGGTCGCTGTCGATGATTCGTATCCGGCAATTTCTGGTTTGCAGCTGATTGTTGCACCGGTTGGCGTGCTGACGAACGACACCGACAGCGAGGGCAACACGTTGTCCGCAAATCTCGCGACAGCGACTAGCCACGGCGTATTGATGTTTGGCACCGATGGCGGGCTACGGTACACGCCTGACGCAGGTTTCGTTGGCGATGATTCGTTCACCTACCGCGCTGCCGATGATGTTTCCACATCCAATGCGGCGACCGTCCATATCGTTGTGCACCCGCAAGGTGGCGGTGCGCCGCCGGTATCGAACGATGATGAATACACAGTTGCTACCGATGACATTCTGACGACCGACGCGACGATCGGAGTGCTTGCCAACGACGTCGATCCGGAAGGCGACACATTACTAGCTTCACTCAAAAATGCCCCTGACCATGGCCATTTGGCGTTTAGCTCGGACGGCAGTTTCCGATACACACCCGATGCGGGGTTCGCCGGATCCGATACGTTCCAGTACTCGGCAACGGACGGCCTCTCGATCTCAACGGCATCGGTGACGATCCATGTCGGCGCGGGGACCGGCAACCAGGCGCCAACTGCCGGCGATGACGCGATCGATGCAGTGCCAAACGGTACGGCGACGACGCTGGCCAACGGCCAAGCCAGCGTGCTGGCAAACGACACCGATCCCGATCTCGATCCGTTGACCGCAACCAAACTCATCGACCCGAGCGCAGGCACACTGTTGCTCAACAGCGACGGCACGTTCAGCTATACGAACACAAATCCGACAGCGACAACGGATAGCTTCACGTACGAAGCGTGTGACGATCAGCTCGCGTGCGATACGGCGACGGTGACCATCACCATCGGCCCGCCAGCTGCCAACGTGGCGCCCGTCGTAGTGGATGACGCGATCCAGGTTGCTGAGGGCGGCACTGCTACGACCCTCGTCGGCGGAGCGAACACTTTGCTTGCTAACGACAGCGACCCGGACCTCGATGGGTTGCACGCGCTCCTTTTGACTCCCGCAGGTTCGGGGACGGTGACCGTCAATCTCGATGGAACATTCAGTTACGTCAATACGGAACTACCGAGTCCGGCCGGCGATAGCTTCGAGTACCAAGCATGCGACGACTTTGATGTTTGCACGACCGGATTGGTGACTATCACTATTACGAATGGCTCGACGAATCGTCTGCCAGTCGTCGTCGATGACGCGGTGCAAATTCAACCGAGTAGAACCGCGACAGTGCTCATCGGCGGCGCGACAAGCGTGCTTGCGAATGACAGCGATCCCGATGGCGATCCACTGATCGCGACAAAGCTGACCAATCCGAGCGCAGGCGTCGCAACGGTCAATGCGGATGGCACGTTCAGCTATACGAACACGAACCCAGCAACGATAACGGACAGCTTTAGCTACGAAGCCTGTGACAACCACGGCGCCTGCGTCGCTGGAACTGTCACGGTAACCATTGCTACAGGACCCTTGAATCAATTGCCGATTGCAGTCGACGATGCACTCCACGTTGTGCCGAATGGCACCGCGATTACTCTGATCGGCGGCGATACCAGCGTGCTGGCGAATGATCAGGATCCGAACAACGATCCGCTCACGGCAGAAAAACTAACCGACCCAACCGCAGGTAATGCAACGCTCAATACCGACGGTACGTTCAGCTATACCAACACGGATCCCTTGGCAACGACGGACAGTTTCGTTTACGAAGCCTGCGATAATCACGGTGCATGTGACGCGGCGACGGTGATGATCACGGTCGATAACAGCGGCGGCAACCAGGCACCTACCGCCAATCCGCAGACTGTGGCGACGGCCAAGGATACGCCGCTACCGATCACGCTGACGGCGACCGATCCAGAGAACAATTCGCTGACGTATACGATTGTGGCGAGTCCGAACCACGGCGGTCAGCTCACGGGCATCGCCCCGAATATGGTTTACACGCCGGCCTCCGGCTTCAACGGTGTCGAGACCTTCACATTCAAGGCGAACGATGGTCAGCTCGACTCCAACATCGCAACAGTAACTGTCACGGTTGGAAACGGCGGAAGCGGAAATCAGCCTCCGGTAGCGGACCCTCAAGCATTAGCGACGGCGCAAGGCACTCCGTTGCCGATCACGTTGACGGCGACCGATCCGGAGAACCATTCGCTGACCTACGCGATTGTGGCCAGTCCGAATCACGGTGGCCAATTGGCGGGCACGCCGCCGAACGTGACCTACACACCGGCAGTCGGCTTCAACGGCATCGAGATGTTCACGTTCAAAGCGAACGATAGCGTGCTCGATTCCAATGTCGCTACGATCACAATCACCGTAGGCAATGGTGGAGTAGGTAACCAGGCGCCGATCGCTGACCCGCAAACCTTGGCAACGCCGCAGAACACGTCGATGCCCATCACGCTAACCGCAACGGATCCCGACAACGATCCGCTGACGTATTCGATCGTGACGGCGCCGACCCATGGAGGCCAGTTGACCGGTACGCCGCCGAACGTGACATACGCGCCGGCAGCGGGATTCAACGGCACCGAGACGTTCACGTTCAAAGCCAGCGATAGTCTGCTCGATTCGAATGTCGCGATAGTCACGATCACCGTGGGCAACGGTGGAGCAGGCAACCAGGCACCGACCGCGAGTCCCCAGACCTTGGCAACGGCACAAGACGTGTCGCTCCCTATCACGCTGTCAGCGACAGATCCCGACGGTGATCCGCTGACCTATGCGATCGGCGTCAACCCTGATCATGGAGGTCAGCTGACCGGCACGCCCCCGAACGTGGTCTACAAGCCCGCAGCTGGATTCAACGGTGTGGAGATGTTTACCTTCAAGGCGAACGACGGTGCACTCGATTCCGATGCGGCGACGGTAACGATTACCGTCGGCAATGGTGGAGTGGGTAATCAGGCCCCGATCGCAAACCCGCAGACCTTAGCCACGGAACAAGACACGCCACTTCCGATCGCGTTGACAGCGACCGATCCGGAGAACAATCCGTTGACCTACGCGATCGTTGCCAATCCTGATCAGGGCGGTCAGCTGACGGGCGTACCACCGAACATGACCTACACACCTGCGAATGGATTCAACGGTATCGAGACGTTCACCTTCAAGGCGAACGACAGTCAGCTCGACTCCAATGTCGCGACGGTGACGATCACGATCGGCAATGGTGGCAGTGGCAATCAGGCACCCGTAGCGGACTCGCAAACTTTCGCCACGCCGCAGAACACGCCGTTGTCGATTGCGCTGACGGCAACGGATCCGGAAAACGACCCGCTGACGTACTCGATCGTAGCGGTGCCAGCCAGCGGCGGTCAGCTCACAGGCTCTCCGCCGAATGTGACGTACACGCCGGCGACAGGTTTCAACGGCGTCGATACTTTCACATTCAAGGCAAAAGACGGCACGCTCGATTCGAACGTCGCGACGGTGACCATCACCGTCGGCAACGGCGGTGCTGGCAGCCAGGCGCCGATCGCCGACGATCAGTCGCTTGCGACCGCGCGCGATGTGCCTTTGACAATCACATTGACGGCGACCGACCCTGACAGCGACCCGCTGACATACACGGTCGTGGCATCCCCCGACAACGGTGGCCATTTGACCGGCACGCCGCCCAATGTGACCTATACGCCGTCGCCAGGTTTCGATGGCATCGAGACATTCGCGTTCAGAGCCAATGACGGCATTTTGGATTCCAACGTCGCAACGGTGACGATTACCGTCGGTAATGGAGGCACGGGGAACCAGGCTCCGGTCGCGATTTCTCAATCACTAGCGACACCGCAAGATGCGGATCTAGCCATTGTCTTGACAGCAACGGATCCGGACAACGACTCACTGACCTTCACCGTCGTTTCAGGACCCGATCAAGGCGGTGAGCTCTCGGGCATCCCGCCCAATATGACGTACACCCCTCCAACGGGCTTCAACGGCATCGAAACCTTCACATTCAAAGCCAACGACGGAACCACCGACTCGAACGTTGCCCAGGTGACCATCATCGTCGGTAACAGCGCTCCTGTCGTCGTCGACGACGCTATCCAGGTAACGCCGAGCGGCTCGTCGACGGTGCTGGTTGGCGGCGCTTTTAGCGTCCTCGAGAACGACAGCGATCCCGATCATGATGCACTCACGGCGACGGTAGCCACCGAGCCGACGGCTGGAACGCTCACCTTCAATGCTGACGGTACGTTCCGCTACGACAATACGGATGCGTCGGCCACCGAAGATAGTTTTGAGTACAAGGCGTGCGATCCGGACAATCTGTGTGCCAACGGAATCGTTACGATCAGCATTACCGAGACGCCGACGAACACGCTACCGATAGCGCTCATCGACGCCATCCAGGTTGCTCCGGGCAGCATGGCGAACGTCTTGGTCTCAGGCGCCAATAGCGTACTTGCCAACGACATCGACCTCGACGGCGATCCGCTGCATGCGATCCTGATCGTCGATGCACTGCACGGCAATCTGACGCTGAATTCGAACGGCACATTCACGTATGTCAACGACGAGAGCGATCCGATTCCGCTGGATACATTCACTTATGAGGCGTGCGACACGCACGGCGCGTGCTCGGCGGCAGTCGTCACGATCACGATCTCGCAGTTGCTGCCGACGGTGAACTGCATTCTGCCGCGGCAGGTGCATGACGTCGGGGACTCCGTGCTGTTGGATTTCAGCATGATGTTCACGCCTCCGCAGGGCCAGACGCTGACCTATAGTGGCCAAAGCCTACCGCCTTCGCTCTCTGTCAATGCTGCAACGGGCGTCGTAACGGGCGTACTGAGCTCCAACGACGTCGCCGGTTCGCCTTATGCGAGCAACCTCCGAGCGACGACAGTGCCAGGCGGGGCGACAGCCAGTGAAAACGTGAACTTCGTAGTGCTGGCAACCGGGGAAACCCTTCTGCGCAACGGCTTCGATGGTACGACCTCGGCTCAGGCTTGCCACTAACGTCGCTACCGTTTTCTCAAGTCACACACGAGGCCCGCATATGCGGGCCTCGAACATTTCTAGCCTACGATTCGTTCTTTTCGAGGTCACCGCTTCGCTCTGCGCGTAGCGTGCGTTCATCGTCCCGGCGCGGCACCACTCGACTGAAACGCCAGCAACCACAACGGCGCACCTTGCACTGGACTATTCCTCCAGGTCACCTGATACGTACCGGCGCCATCGACATCCTTGTAGGCAACGACGCACTGCACCGCGCTATCCGGCGGCAGTTTCGTGAATCGCTCGACGACCTTGAAGCCGTCGCCCGGGTCGGCGCTGTTGTCCTTCGAGGGCGCGTCGCCCCACCAGACGGCGACCAGTGTCGCCGGGCCCGTGGTCGTGACCGTTCCGCTCGTCAATGCGGAACCTGCGGCCGGATAGTTCACGGCGACATCCTTGAGGACATCGGCGTTCCTGATCTCGACGAACGGCAATGTCAGCTCGCCGATCGCGGTGCCGGGCTTGTCGATGCTGACGACATGATTGCTGCCGCCTTTGCCGTCGAGCGCGAGGTACGCCTTGACGTCGAACTGGTTGTCGTATCCGCGATAGACCGCAGCGTCGCCCAGCTGTTTCCAAGTATTCGATTTGCTGTCGCGCGGCGGATCGTTGTTCGAGGCGTATCCGGCGCTGAAAATGAGGAACGAGCTGCCGCTTTCCTGCGTCGTGATCGCGGATGTCATGGCCGGGCTGACGGCGTTGTCGTCCTCCTGGCCGAGCAGCGTGTGGGCGCCAAGCGTCGGGAGATTAGCGCGCACTCGTGCGGAATCCTGCGCCGGCTGCGCACGCAGAAATACCCAGGCAAAACCGAGCATCGCGACGAGGACGGCGGGCCGCAGCAGTGCCAAGGCCTTCGACGATCCGGATGGATCCTTGTTGCTCATCGGCGCACCCCGGATTCCGACCTTCGCTACCGTTGACCCGCTCGATCACGGTTTGCCTTCGCGGTTCTCATCGTCGCCATGATCCCGCCGATCGCATCCGCGGCGCAACGCTGAGAGCCATAAGGAAGCGAGCAGGGAGCAAGCGCGGGATCGTTCCTCGATACGGCTCGGCTTTCCGCCGTCCCGCTCGCGTCCCCGCCGGTCCCGCCCATCACATTTCGATTGTCTCGCACGCGGCAAACGCCTTGAATGGCGTCGCACAACGGAGGGCATTCATGCGTGCGATGTGGTTGATGACATTGCTGGTTTTTTCGATTCCGACGCGCGCCGCGTCGTTCGATTGGAGCGCCTACGGCGGCGACGGGCGCGGCCAGCGCTATGCGCCGAGCGCCGAAATTACGCCGGACAACGTCGGCAAGCTGGAGCCCGCCTGGACCTTTCGCACCGGCGAGCTTGGCCAAGGCTTCGATCGCGCGAACGACGCGTTGACATTCGAGGCGACGCCGCTCGTCATCGGCGACACGCTCTACATCAGCACGGCGACCGGCAAGGTATTCGCACTCGATGCGGTACGCGGCGGCGCGCGCTGGACATTCGACGCCGAAGTCGACCGCCGTCGCGACTATTCGGAAATGACCACGCGCGGCGTCAGCTACTGGCGCAATGCGCAGGCCGCCGACGAAGCGTGCAATGCGCGTATTCTCTTCGCGACGATCGATGCGCGGTTGATCGCGCTCGACGCGAAAACCGGCAAGCGTTGCGCGGACTTCGGCACGAACGGCGAAGTCGCGCTGTCGCATGGCGTGCGCCTCATCGAGCGCCAGCTCGGCAATTATCAGGTCACCTCGCCGCCGGCGATCGCGGGCGATGTCGCGGTCGTCGGATCTTCGATCGGCGACAATCGCGGCACCGATATCGAAATCGGCGTCGTGCGCGCATTCGACGTGCACAACGGCCGCGAGCTCTGGCATTGGGATCCGATTCCGCGCTCGGCAAAAATGCCGGCGGATGCCGCGAATCCCGATTTCGGCGAAGTCGAAAGCCAGCAAGCGCATTGGACCGGCGCTGCCAATGCATGGGCACCGTTCGCGGTCGATGCCGAGCGCGGGCTCGTCTTCATTCCGACCGGATCGGCGAGCCCCGATTTCTTCGGAGGCATGCGTCCGGGTGAGGATCGCTGGGCGGATTCGCTGGTCGCACTGCACAGCGCGACGGGCGAGCTCGCGTGGGCGCGCCAGCTCGTGCATCACGATCTCTGGGATTACGACACGGCCTCTCAGCCGATGCTGATCGATCTCGATCGCAACGGCGCCAAGATCGCGGCCGTCGTTCAATTGACGAAAACGGGGCAAGTCTTCGTGTTCGACCGTGCGACCGGTGAGCCGGTGTTCCCGATCGAGGAGCGCGCCGTGCCGCAGGACGCCGTCGACGGCGAGACACCATCGGCGACGCAACCGTTCTCATCGCTGCCGCCGCTCGTGTCGCACGCGCCGGTCAAGCCCGACGATGCATGGGGACTCTCGTTCTGGGATCGAGCCGCGTGCCGCGACAAGATCGCCGCGCTGCATAGCGAAGGCATCTTCACGCCGCCGAGTCTCAAGGGCACGATCCAACGTCCGGGTTACGCGGGCGGTTCGAACTGGGGCAGCGGCGCGTGGGATCCGAAGCGGCATCTCCTGATCGCAAACGTCATGGATCTGCCGTTCGTGGTCACGCTGATTCCGCGCGACGAGCTTGGTCGGCAATACGATTCGGGCCTTTACAAGGATTGGGAGTTCGGCCGGCAGAGCGGCACGCCGTATGCGATGCGGCGCAAGCTGCTCGATTCGCCGCTCGGCGCGCCGTGTACGGCGCCGCCTTGGGGCAAATTGGTCGCAGTCGATCTCGCGGCCGGCAAGATCGCCTGGGAAAAACCGCTTGGCACTTCACGCGACAAGGCGCCGTGGCCGTTCTGGTACACCGAAGGCGCGCCGAACATGGGCGGTCCGCTCGTTACCGCGGGAGGACTCATCTTCATCGGGGCGACGACCGACAACTTCCTGCGCGCGTTCGATGTGGCAAACGGAAAGGAAGTGTGGAAAATGCGGCTTCCCGCCGGCGCGCAGGCGACGCCGATGAGCTATGAGCTCAACGGCCGGCAATATGTCGTGATCGCCGCGGGCGGTCACGCCAAGCTCGGCACGACGCGCGGCGACTATGTCATGGCGTTCGCGCTGCCGAAATAGGTCCGAAGAAATCCCACGCAACGGAGATTCCATGAAGCCGACGCTGCTTTATCGCATCGCCTCTGTCCTGCTGATTCTTTTCGCGACGGGGCACACCGTTGGATTCCTGCGTTTCGTTCCGCCGACGGCTGAAGGTGTCGCGGTGCGCGACGCGATGCACAAGGTATCGTTCGGCGCGCACGGCAGCACGTATACCTACGCAGGTTTCTATGACGGATTCGGGCTGACCGTTTCGGTCTATTTTCTGTTCGCGGCATTCGTCGCATGGCATCTGGGCAACCTAGCGAAGGAGAAACCCGAGGCGATCGGCGCGCTCGGCTGGGTCTTCTGCGCGACGCAGGCAGCGGTGCTGGCGCTGAGCCTCGTCTATTTTTTCCTCGCACCTGCGCTTTTTTCTGGCGTGGTTGTCTTGTGCCTCGCCGTTGCGGCTTGGCTTACGCCCACGGCGAAGGCGTGATGCGATCAGGCCATCGCGTCAATCTCCGGCGTATCGCAAGCCCTGCACAATCGTCGTCCCATCGGGCTTCATCGCGATGTGCGCCCAGCCGACGAGACCTTCGCGCGTTCGCACGAGGTAATCCGGATTCAGTCCGTTCTCGTCGTCGCCGCTCGCTGCGTTGAGCAGGATCGTCAGCGGCGTATCCGCTGCAATCGTCGCGATCGGATGTTTCGTATCGCCGCCTTTCTCGGCGGTCAGCGCGAGCGGCGCCGTCGTCTTGCCTTCGATACCCACGTAGCGGAACGGCTGCGTCACCTCCGCGAAGCGCTTGCCGTCGAAGCGGAACAGGCGACGATGGTCGTAAAGATTGTCGCTGTGGCCGAACACGTAGATGTCGGCGTCCGGCGTGAACACAAAGTCGGTGCCGGCCGACTCGAAGATCGCGCTGTCGGGATCGTCCGGTTTCGTCAGCAGATGACAGCCGGGATCGGCGCTTGGTCCGGAATCGCACGCGACCGCGAGCTTGGGCAATCCGTGCCCAAGATCGAGCAGAATCGGCTGCGAGGCATACACGCCGGCTTCGTCGTATTCCTTCAGATACGCCGGCGCCGTCTTCACCGGCGTCGCCTTGTCGGCGGGATACCAGATGCGCACGCCTTCGTGCTTGAGCTCGATCTTGGCGAGCTTCGGGAACAGCGCTCCGGGATCGCCGGCGAACGCAAGCGCCGGCGTCAGCGCCAGCGCACTCACGAAGATGATGCTACGCATGGCGATTCCCCCCGAACGGCCGGACGCGCCCGGCTGTCCGGCGATTGTGCCGCAGCGCGGACGTTCGGCCAACGCGGAATTCCGTCGATTCGTTAACGATGCCGACGCCCAGGCCAAGGCCGAAGCTGACGCGCCCGCGCTCGTACGGAAAATTCACCGGCCACAGATGCACGTTCGCATCGTCGACCAGCGGGAACACGTAATCGCTGTCGTCGATATGGCCGACGCGCGTGCCGTCGACGCGTCCGCGCAAAGTGACGAAGCGTCCCGCCGGATAGTCGAGCGCTTCCACGTAGCCCGGCAGCACGAGGATGAAGCGGCCGATCGTCTGCGCACGCTGGTCCGGCCGCTGCGCATCGTCGATCGGGTAGCCGACGATCTGCACCTCGGTCGTGGTCTCGAGATTGCGCACGTCGAGGATCTTGCCGCCCCAGAGCACGTCGGCGTCGTGATAGCGTTCCGGCTGGCCCGCGACCTCGGCCGGCGTCGCCGGAACGGCGTGCACGCCGGTGAACACGGGCGTCGCGCAGCCGGCCAGCAGCACGAGCGCGGCGCCGATCAGCCATCGAAGCGGAGAGCGGTTGCACATGCAGGGTCACCACGAGCGAAACGAAGACGGACTCGTATTCTCCACCGATCGCGGGCGTCTGGATATCGACCGGATCCACCGATTCCTCGCTGAAGATTCGTACTGGGTGCCCGGCATCCGCCGCGAATTCGTCGAGCGCGCCATCGAGAATTCGCTGTGTTTCGGGATTTACGAAGGCGGCGAGCAGCTGGCGTTCGCGCGCGTGGTCACCGATTGCGCGGGCTTCGCATGGCTCGCCGACGTATTCGTCGTCGGCGAGCGGCGCGGCGAAAACCTCGGCAAGCGCCTGGTCGCGTTCATACTGGCGCATCCGGATCTTCAGCAGATACGCAGGTTCATGCTGGCTACGCGCGACGCGCACGGTCTTTACGAGCAGCACGGCTTCACGCCGCTCGCGCATCCAGAGCACGTAATGGAGCGCTACGACGCCGATGCGTTGTCGCGTTGAGGCACGCGGCTGCGAAACGGATCGTATTCGCGGGATAATCCGCGACCGCGCGACTCCGGCGCATGGCATCGCATGACCCAGCCGCTCTCGTATCAATTCGGCGAATACCGCCTCGACCGTTCCGCGCGCGAGCTCTTTCGCGGCGGCGTGCCCGTGCTGGTGCCGACGCGCGTGTTCGATTGCCTGGTCTACCTGATCGAGCACCGCGACCGCGCCATCGGCCGCGACGAGCTGGTCGCCGCGCTGTGGGGACGCGTCGACGTGTCCGACGCGCAGCTCGGCCAGATCGTGCTGCGTGCGCGCCGCGCGGTCGGCGACGACGGCAACGATCAGCGCTGCATCCGCACGATGCCCAAGTACGGCTATCGCTGGGCGATCGATACCGAAGTCGTCAATGATCGCGAGCCTTCGCGCGGCATTGAAGCTCCGATCGAGCCGACAGCGCCGTCTCCTGCCGCGGCCATCGCACCCGCCGTTGCTGAAGCGCCGCCGCCGACCCAGCAGTATCGTGCGCACACGCGTAGCTGGGCCCCGCGCATCGTCGCCGCGCTGATTCTGATCGCGCTCGGTACCGCACTGATCGTGCGGCTCGCGCGGCCCCTGCGCACGGCGACCGAAGCTGCCGTGCACGCCGGATTCATCGTGCTTCCCGTCGATGTCGTCGCGGGACCCGAGCAGGATTGGGTACGCCTCGGCGGCATGGACGCGCTGGCCGGGCGCCTGCGCGCGGCGGGCTTGCGCGTGCCTCCGAGCGAAAGCGTGCTCGCCGCGCTCCAGGCCGGGCGCGGAATCGGCGGCGATGCCGACGCCGTCGTGCGCAAGGCGACGCAGGCCGAGCTCGTCGTACATGCCAAGCTCGCTTCGACGCCGCAGGGCTGGCACGCCGAGCTCGTCGCGCTTCCGACGCATGGCACCCAACTCGAAGCCGTCGCCGATGGTCGCGACATCCTGCCGACGCTGCGCCGCGCCGCCGATCAGTTGCTGATGCGCACCGGCCACGTCGTGCCCGATCAGGGCAGCACCGGCAACGGCCTGGATGAAACTTTGCAGCGCGCCGATGCGGCAATGCTCGCCAACCAGCTCGACGTCGCGCGCGCAGTGCTGCTCGCCGCGCCCGATCTCGTGCGCAGCGAACCGCAACTGCGCTATCGCCTCGCGCAGATCGATTTTCGCGCCGGCCGCCTGCGCGAAGTCGAAACCGCGTTGCAATCGGTGCTCGACGACGGCGCGGCCGCGAAAGACAACCTCTTGCGCGCGCGTGCGTTGACCGGCCTTGGCACGGTGCATCTCAACATGGGCCGCTTCGCCGACGCCGAGCACGATTTCAGCGCGGCGATCGACGCATTGACCGGCTGGCAGCGTCCGCTCGAACGTGGTCAGGCGCTCGGCGGTCGCGGCGCCGCGCGTGCCGCGCAGTGGCGTTATGCGGAAGCCGCCGACGACCTCGGCCGCGCGCGCATCGATCTCGAACAGGCCGGCGACACGCTCGGCTACGCACGGCTCGACATGGTCTCCGGCGAGCTGGAGCTGCAGCGCCAACGTCCAGCCGCGGCGCGACCGATGCTGCAGCACGCGATCGCGACGTTCGAGCGCTTCGACGCCGTCAACGAGCGTCTGCATTCGCTGGCGATGCTCATCGAGTGCGAACGGCTCGATCTCGACTACGCAGCCGCGCTCGCGACCAGCGATCGCGCGCTGGAGCTGCGCTCGCGCGTCAGCGATCCGCAATTGCGCACGCAGATTCTCGTCGCGCGCGCGGAGCTTCTGGTCGATCTCGGCCGCCACGTCGAAGCCGGCGCATTGCTGGCCGAGTTCGACCGCGCGCCGCCGCCGCTCGATCCGCAGTCGCTGGCCGATGTCGATCGCGTGCAGTCCGAGCTCGCGTTCGCAACCGGTGACTTTACACACGCGGCTGAGCGCGCCGCTGCCGCGCTCGCGCGCACGACCGCGCCGAACGATGCGATCGCGCGCGGCTGGCTGGTCCGTCTTCGCGAGCGCGCGATGATCGCGGCCGGCCAGCGCGACGAGGCGCAGCGCGCGTTCGATGCATCGCTCGCCGCGGAAAGCGAAGACGGCCGTGCGGCGACCGGCTACCGCATCGCGGCCGCGGAGCTCGCCGCGTCGAAGAACGACGAGGCTGCCGCCGCCAAAGAGTTCGCCGCCGGTATCGCAAACGCGGATTCCGATGGCGTCGCGGCGCATGTCGTCGTCGCGGCCAGCGCCTACGCGCGATGGCTGCTCGCGCACGATCGCGCTGCCGATGCGCAGCCGATCGTCGGCCGCCTCGCGGCCTGGGCCGATCGCGATTTCCGTTGCGCGCTCTTGCAGCTCGAGCTCTTCCATGCGCTCGGCCAGACGGCGCCGTGGTCGGCCGCCTTGACGCGCGCCGAGAAGCTCGCCGGCGAGCGCGAGATTCCCGAGAGCCTGCGCCATCCGCCGTCGGCCTGACGGCCGTTTCGTGTTGGCGTTTTTGCGTGCGCTGTGCGTTATGCCCCTCTGATTCCATTACGAAAAGTATTTCGTAATGGGAAAACAACGACTTTGGAGTGACCGCGCGGCGCGCGGCGGCGAGGTTTCGCTGTCTCGCCATCCTCGCGGGCCTTCGAGCCCGTTCGCGCAACTCAGGGAGTTCAATCCGATGATGTGGGGTTCTTCGAATCCGATCCGCCGCTGGCCGGCGGGTGGACTGCTCGTCGCGGCTGTCTGGCTGGTGATGTCGTTCGCCGAGGTCGCGCACGGCGCGCCGCTCAGTTCGGTCGCAGGTTCCGATCCATGGACGGAGCGCGCCGAGCTCGTTCCCGCCGACGGCGCGGCGAGCGATTACCTCGGCCGCTCGGTCGCGATCGACGGCGATACGGCCGTCGTCGGCGCGGCGGCCGCGGATGTCGGCGACAACATGGACCAGGGCGCGGCGTATGTTTTCGTGCGTTCGGGCGACACCTGGACTCAGACCGCCAAGCTGACGTCGAGCGACGGCGCGGCCGGCGACGAATTCGGATTCGCGGTCGCGATCAGCGGCGACACGATCGTGATCGGATCGCGCTTCTCGGCGATCGGCGGCGTCAACGGTGCCGGCGCGGCGTACGTGTTCGTGCGCTCGGGCACCGACTGGTTGCCGCAGGGCAAGCTCACCGCGGATGACGGCACCGCGTTCGACGAGCTCGGATTTTCCGTCGCCACAGACGGTGACACCGCGGTCGTCGGCGCGCCGTTCGCCAACAGCAGTCGCGGCAAAGTCTACGTGTTCACGCGCAGCGGCACCGATTGGACCGGGCAGGCGATGCTCGCGGCCGACGATGCCGCGGACTTCGATCGCTTTGGGCTCGCGCTCGCCGTCAAGGCCGACACGCTCCTGATCGGATCGCCCTCGGCGGACATCGGGGCCAACACCGATCAAGGCGCGGTGTACGTTTTCGATCGCTCGGGCGTCGCCTGGACGTCGTCGGCCAAGCTCGCTGCCGACGATGGCGGCGCGTTCGATGAATTCGGCAACGCAGTCGCGCTCGACGGCGACACGGCCGTCGTCGGCGCGCACTACGCCAATGTCGGCAACAACCAGAACCAGGGCGCTGCGTACGCGTTCGTTCGCGGCGGCGGCTTGTGGAACCAGCAGGCCAAGCTCGTCGGCGATCACAGCAGCTTTACCGACGAATTCGGATTTTCCGTCGCGCTCTCGGGCGACACGGCAGTCGCGGGCGCGCTGTTCGCAAATCCGAACGGCCAGGAAAATCAGGGTGAGGCCTACGTGTTCGTGCGCCAGGGTTCCGACTGGGCGCAGCAGGCGTGGCTCGTTTCCGACGGGGGCATGGGCGACGAATTCGGCATCGGCGTCGCGGTCGACGGCGACACCGCGGTCATCGGCGCCGAATCGGCTGCCGTCGACGGCGAATGGCGCGGCGCGGCTTACGTGTATTCATCGCGGACGACCGGCGGCACCTGCGCCAATCCGATCGTCGAGAATTTCGACGGCGTGACGACGCCATCGCTGCCGGCCGGCTGGACGTTCACCGCCGCGCAGGGCACAGGTCCGTGGGCGACCGTTTCCGATTTTGCCGACAGCGCGCCGAATGCCGCGTTCGTGCCCGATGAATCGAGCCCATCGGATCTGTATCTCGATACGCCTGCATTCGTGCCGCAAGCAGGATCGACGCTGAGCTTCCGCCATCGCTACGACTTCGAGGAAACCTACGACGGCGGCGTGCTCGAAATCTCGATCGCCGGCGCGCCGTTCACCGACATCATCGCGGCCGGCGGCAGCTTCGTTGCCGGCGGCTATCCCGAAACGATGCAGGGCAGCAGCGCCATCGCAGGCCGCGATGCATGGACCGGCGATACCGCGGGCGCGTTCATCACGACGACCGTGAATTATCCGGCGGCCGCGATCGGACAATCGGTGCAGCTGCGCTGGCGCGCGGCGAGCGACGTGACCGTCGGCCACGCGGGCTGGTGGGTCGACACGATCACGCTCGGTTGCAACGACGGCGCCGAGCCCGTTGCACGCGCAGACGTTTCGCCCGCGAGCCTCAAGTTTGCACTTGCCCCCGGAACATCCGCGTCGAATCCGGTCACGATCGCGAATGTCGGCGATGCGGGCTCGAGTCTCGCGTTCTCGATCGACGAGAGCGATGGCGCCGATTGCACGGTGCCAGCGGACGTGCCGTGGCTCAGCATTGATCCGGCCGTCGGCAACGTCGCGGCGGGCGAATCCGAGGACGTGAGCGTCACGGCCGATGCGACGGGCCTCGCGGTCGGCGACTATTCGGCGCTGGTCTGTGTCGGCACTTCCGATGCGACTCGGCCACTGATCGCGGTCGATGTTTCACTGACGGTGAGCGGGCAGGATCCTGACGTCATATTTGCCGATGGTTTCGATGGTCCATAGTAAGCAGACGCACGAAGCGCTCGTCATTCCGGCGAAGGCCGGAATCCAGTTTTCTTCATGCAGAGCTGGACCCCGGCCTTCGCCGGCGTGACGAGTCGATTGCGGTAAACGATGAAACTGTTGGATTTGGAGAGGTGGAAATGAGTCGTCAACGCGAACTCCATCGCAGGCACGCAGTGCTCGCTCTCGCGACCGCAATCGTATTCAGCAGCGCCCGAGCCTTCGCCGGCGACGGCGGCATCGCTCTCGCATTGACCGTCGGCACCGACACCTCCGACGGCGCGTGCGGCGATCAGACCGCGCTCAGCGTGATGACCGGAACGCAGCTCAACTATTGCTACGTCGTCACCAACCAGAGCGGCAGCACGACCATGAACTTCCTCACCGCCGAGGAAGACGACATCGGCCGCTTCAAGATCCTCGAGCCGCACGCGCTCGCCCCCGGCGCGAGCTATCAATACAACCGCATCGTCACCGCGCTGGCATCGAGCACGGTCGCGACGACGTGGACCGCGTTCGCCGATGCGCCGGGCTATGCGTCTGCGCAGAACAATCCCGACGTCCTCTTCGCGGACGGCTTCGACGGGCAGGGCTCCGGTGCACCGGCGTACGACTTCATCGACATCTCATCGACCGGCACGCGCTTGGACATCGATCCAGACAGCAACGCCGTCGCGCCGGTATCGATCGGTTTCCCGTTTACGTATTACGGCATCACGTCGGACGAAGTCGGCGTCGGCATCAACGGCGGATTGCTGTTCGGCGTCGAGGCGGGTTATCTCAACTACACGCCGGACGTGATTCCATCGACAGCGCTCGGCCCCGCGATCCTGCCGTGGTGGGACACGTTCTTCGATTCGCCCGGCGCGGTGTACGCGCAGACGATCGGCGACGCGCCGAATCGCAGCTTCGTCGTCGAGTGGCAGGACAACATCCGTTTCCCGGCGACTCCGGATGGCGTGACGTTCGAGCTGGTGCTGCACGAAAGCACCAACGCCGTCGATTTTCAGTACCAAGACACGCTGTTCGGCGATCCGCAATACGACCACGGGCTATGGGCCACGGTTGGGCTGAATTCGGGTGCCGATTTCGCCGTGCAGTATTCGCGCAACTCCGCGTCGCTCGAAGACAGCGAGATCGTTCGTTTCACGCCGACGCCCGCGCCGTCGTGGAGCGCGAGCGCGCAGGTTTCGGTCACCGTCGGCAAGCCGGTCATCGGAGTCGATCCGCCGGTTCTGGACGCGACCGTCGCTGCCGGCGCGTCGTCGAGCGCGCCGCTCGCAATCGGCAACAGCGGCACGCTGCCGCTCGATTGGACGATCGCGGAAGCGCCGGCCGCCGCGTCGCGGCTCATCAAGCGCGCGCATGCCGCACGGAGCGCGATCGTGCATCCGCTAGGCTCCAGCGTGCCGGCTTACGCGTTCGACCAGCTTCCGGATCTCCCGCCGCTGGTCGCGTTCGACGTGCTGCATCCCGACGTGATCACGCCGATCTTCTCCGGCGCGCGCCGCATCGCAGGCGCCGATTTCGCCGACAACGATTTCGACACGTTGTACGCGATCGACTACTGGCAGCAGGAGCTCCTCGCCGTGCAGACGATCGATTGCGGCTGCGTCGATCAGTTCGTGCACATCGGCTGGACACCGCCGGCGCAAGACGAGGAATGGCTCGGCATGCACTACGACGCGACGAGCGGGCGCTTCTACGGGCTGTCGTACGGCGGATTGCAGCGGCGCACGTCGCATCTCCTGACGATCGATCGCGCGACCGGCGCATCGACCGTCGTCGGCGCCATCGGCGGCATCGACGATCCGCAATTCGGCACGCAGGTGCAGGCGATCGCGGTCAGTCCCGAAGGCCTGATTTACGGCGTCGAAGCGGTCGGCAGCAACCTGATCGCGATCGACCGCAACACCGCGCAGGCGAGCATCGTCGGACCGCTCGGCTTCCGGCTTGCCGGTGCGGACATGGATTTCGACGATGCGACGGGCACGCTCTATCTCCTCGCGGGCGATGGCGACCAGCAGATGGAAAGCACCTACACCGTCGATACGAATACCGGACTTGCGACGCCGATCGCGCCGGTCGGCGCAGACGGGCGCTCGAACGCGCTCAGCGCATTCGCGATCGCGACGATCGGACCTTGCACGGCGCAAAACGAAGTGGCGTGGCTCGGCGTCGATCTCGCTGGCGGCTCGACGGAGGCAGGCGCATCGACGAGCGTCTCGGTGTCGCTCGATGCGGCATCGCTCGCCGCGGGAACTTACTCCGCCGATCTTTGCATCGACAGCAACGACAACGCGCATCCGCGCGTGATCGTTCCGGTTCATCTCACGGTGCAGTGAAGACGCGGTGGGCTTCGGCCCACCGTCGACTCATTCCGCTTTGAGCCACTCGAGCTTGTAGGTGCCGTAGCGGCTTTGCGCGAGCAGGTCGCGCAGAACCGGCAGCAGTTCGTCGAGCTGGCGATCGAATTTCCACGGCGGATTCAGGATGACCATGCCGCAGCCGTTGAGGCGCAGCGAAGAGTTGTCCGGATGCAGCAGCAACTCCGCCGCCAGCACGCGCGGCGCGGCGCAGCGCTCGCCGAGCCAGCGATGGAACGGCACGATGTGCTGGCGCAGCTTGATCGGATACCAGACCGCATGGATCGCCGTCGGCCATCGCGCGAGCGCGCCGGCGAGCGCGCCTTCGATCTGCAGAAATTCGCTCGCCTGCGCTTCGAACGGCGGATCGATGAGCACGAGGCCACGCTTCTGCGCGGGAGGCGTCAGTGCTTTCAAAGCTTCGTAACCGTCGCGCTGATGGACGGCGAAGCGTCCGTCGCCGCGGAAGAGCGTCTTCAGCGCACTCGCTTCGCCTTCCTGCAGCTCGCACAGTATCGCGCGATCTTGCTTGCGCATGACCAGGCTCGCAAGGTACGGCGATCCCGGGTACACCGCGAGCTCGCTGGCCTGTCCGTTGTTGAGCGCGCGCACGAGATTGACGTAGATGTGCAAGAGCGCCGGCAGCCGCGCGCTCGACAGGAGCCGCTGCACGCCGCCCGCGTACTCGCGCGTCTTCGCCGCTTCCTCGCTGCGAAGATCGTAGCGGCCGCGGCCCGCGTGCGTGTCGAAATAGCAGAATGCCGTGTGCTTGCTCTTCAGCGACTCGAGCAAACCCAGCAGGATCGAATGCTTGAAGACGTCGGCGAAATTGCCGGCGTGGAAGGCATGGCGGTAGTTCATCGGATTGCGTGCATCAGGGTATGCAGGGCCGTCCGTCGATCGGTGCGAGCGAGCGAGCGCAGAGCTTGCGCGGTATCGGGCCTTTGCGCAAACGCCGGCGGATGCGTACCATTCTCGGTCGTGACGCGTTTTTGTGCCAGCTTTCCGTTTCGTTTCCGCGATGTCGCGCGCTCGCGCGGCGCGCGGGCATTGGCTTATCTGATGGCCGTGACCTTGGCGCTGACCAACGTGCTTGCGGTCGCGATGCCCTCGGCGATGCCGCACGGCGTGTCCGCTGCGCATGCGTCGGATCACGCGCATTGCGCGCATCACGATGCGTCGCATGCACAGATGAGCCATGCCGCAGAATCGTCGTGCTGCCTCGGCAAGACTTGCGTCTGCGTGCATTTCTGCGGCGACGTGCTGGCGCTTTGCGTACTGCCGGCGATGATCGCGCCTTTCGCCGATTCGTCGGCTGCACCGCCGTCGCGGCCGTATGCGACGATTTCCTCACGCTTCCTGCGACCTCCGATCGCCTGATCGTCCGATAGTTCTCCGCAAGCGGCGCGCCGGATCGGTGCGTGCTTGTCATTCGTTCACCGGTCGCGTTCGCGCATGCGTTGCGCGGCCTCGGAGATTCGACGATGAAGTTTCGGAATTCAAGCGCCGTAGCGCCGCCGCTGGCGTCGCGAAGGCGTTTCGTGCAGGGCCTCGCGCTCGGCGGTGTTGCCGCTAGTCTCGGTTTCGCGCGCCTGCCCGCGTTCGCGCAGGAGAACCGCTCGGTGCTGAGCGGTCGCGAGTTCGATCTCGAGATCGGCGAGTTGCCGGTCGATTTCACCGGCGCACCGCGCCGCGCGACGGTCGTCAACGGACAACTGCCGGCGCCGCTTCTGCGCTGGCGGCAGGGCGATACGATCACGCTACGCGTGCGCAACGCGCTGCCGGAGCGAAGCTCGATCCACTGGCACGGCCTCATCCTCCCGGCTGACATGGACGGCGTGCCGGGCCTGAGCTTCATGGGTATCGCGCCGGGCGAGAGTTATCTCTACCGCTTCACGGTCAACCAGTCCGGCACGTACTGGTACCACAGCCATTCGCGCTTTCAGGAACAGACGGGTCTGTACGGCCCGATCGTGATCGAGCCGCGAGGCGGCGAGCGCTTTCCGGCCGATCGCGAGCATGTCGTCTTGTTATCGGACTGGACCGACGCCGATCCCGAGCGCATCTACGCGACGCTCAAGAAGCAGAGCAACTACTACAACTTCGGCAAACCGACCGCGGGCGATTTCCTAAAGGACGTCAGCCGCGAAGGCGTCGCGCAGGCGCTGGCGTCGCGGCGCATGTGGAACCAGATGCGCATGGATCCGTCCGATCTCGCCGACGTTTCCGCCTGCGCGTACACGTATCTGATGAACGGCGCGACGCCGGCGAGCAACTGGACCGCCACGTTCGCGCAGGGCGAGCGTGTGCGCCTTCGCGTCATCAACGGCTCGTCGATGACGTTCTTCGACGTGCGCATTCCTGGACTCGATCTCAAGGTCGTCGCGGTCGACGGCCAGGATATCGATCCGGTCACGGTGGACGAATTCCGCCTCGGCCCCGCGGAAACTTGCGACGTCATCGTCATACCTTCAGACGATCGCGCGTACACGATCTTCGCGCAGGCGATGGATCGATCCGGCTATGCGCGCGGCACGCTGGCGCCACGGCAAGGCATGGAAGCCGAAGTGCCGCCGCTCGATCCGCGTCCGCTACTTTCGATGCGCGACATGATGGGCGAGATGGATCACGGTGCGATGCCCGGCATGGATCACGGATCGATGGCGATGGACCACGGTTCAATGGCGGGCATGGAAGGCGGGAGCACTTCGATGCCTTCGATGGATCACGGTGCATCGTCGTCGGTCAAGCATGCCTCGAGCGAATACGGACGCGAAGTCGACATGCGCGTCGACACGCCGCGCACCAATCTCGACGATCCGGGCGTCGGCCTTCGCGACAATGGGCGGCGCGTGCTGACGTACGCCGACACGCACACGATCGGCGCGCCGATCTCGCCGGATACGGAGCGCGAGATCGAGCTGCATCTGACCGGTCACATGGAGCGCTATCTCTGGTCGTTCGACGGACGGCGCTTCTCGGACGCAGAGCCGCTCCGCTTCAAGCACGGCGAGCGCGTGCGCATCGTGCTGGTCAACGACACGATGATGACGCATCCGATCCACCTGCACGGCATGTGGAGCGAGCTCGAGACGCCGGACGGCGAATTCCTCGCCCGCAAACACACGATCGTCGTGCAACCCGCGCAGAAGCTGAGTTACCGCGTCAACGCCGATGCGATCGGGCGCTGGGCGTATCACTGTCATCTGCTCTATCACATGGAAGCGGGTATGTTCCGCGAAGTGGTGGTGGCATGAGCGCGCGCGCATCGCGGCACATCGTGATGGCTGTTGCGTTTGCATCGTGCGGGCTTGCGTTCGCGCAGCAGCAGGACGACGAGAGCAACGGACACATCGCGCCGGCGCCGCCCGAGCATCCGATGGCACCGATGGACGAAGACCGCATGATGGATGTGATGGCGATGGACGACGCGGCAACGTACGCGATGTTCCGGCTCGATCGCTTCGAGTACGCCGATACGGACAACGGCGCCGCATCCGCGTGGAGCGCACAGGCCTGGATCGGCAAAGATTTCGACAAGCTCTGGTTGCGCAGCGAAGGCGAGCGCGCGCACGGGGATACCGAGCATGCCGATGTCGAAATCCTCTGGGATCACGCGTTCGCCACGTACTGGGACACGCAGCTCGGCGCACGCCACGACTTCGGTGAAGGTGCCGATCGCGACTGGGCCGCGTTTGGCGTGCGCGGACTCGCGCCGTATTGGTTCGAGGTCAGCGCGACCGCGTACGCGGGATCGGCGGGCCGCTCGGCGTTGCGCGTCGAGGTCGACTACGATCTGTCGCTGACGCAACGCTGGATCCTGCAACCGCGCATCGAGATCAACGCGTATGGGAAGGACGATCCCGCTGCGCGCCTCGGCTCGGGTCTTTCCGATGCGGAGCTTGGCGTGCGTTTGCGCTATGAGATCCGGCGGGAATTTGCGCCGTACATCGGCGTCGAATGGTCGAGGCGGTTCGGACGCACGGCGGACTTCGAGCGCGCGGAAGGTTTGGACGTCAACGATATGCGCCTCGTCGCAGGCTTGCGCATCTGGTATTGAGAGGTGACACGATGAAAACCCTCGGGATCATTCTTGGTTCGCTCGTGACCGCCGCTGTCGCAGTCGGCGTGTTCGTTTGGTCGGGCGCTTACGACATCGGTGCCGACGCGCCGCACTGGGGCATCACCGAAAGCGTGCTCGCAACTCTGCGCAAACGCTCGGTCGCGATGCGCGGAGAGGCGATCGCGGTGCCTTCGGATCTGAACGATCCCAAGCGCATCGCCGATGGTGCGGAGCATTACGAGTCGATGTGCACGGGCTGCCATCTCGCGCCCGGCATGAAGGAAAACGAATTTCGGCCCGGGCTCTATCCGAAACCGCCGGTGCTGGCGCAAGTCCACGCGCTCACGCCGGGAGTCGCGTTCTGGATCACCAAGCACGGCATCAAGATGAGCGGCATGCCGGCCTGGGGCAAGACGCACAACGACGATGCGATCTGGAACATCGTCGCGTTCGTGATGAAGCTTCCGGAAATGACGCCGGAGCAGTATGGCGCGCTGACGGCGAATGCCGAAAGCGAAGGCGAGCACGGCGATCATCATCACGGCGACGACGATGCGCACGATCACAGCGACGATCATCACGGTGACGGCGATGCGCATGATCACGGTAATGATCATCATGGCAGCGACGACGGCACGCACGATCACGAGTGATGCTCTCACTCTGTCATCCCGGCGAAAGCCGGGATCCATTGGCTGTTGGTGCCAGAGCAAATTGGATCCCGGCTTTCGCCGGGATGACGATGATGCGGATTGCAGCGGCTTTCGCTGGGACGATGACGTGGACGCGCGCCCTAAGGCAAATCGCGATCCCAATACGGCTCCGGTCCGAACCGCTCGGCGAGGAAATCGATCAGGCGCCGCGTCTTCGCCGGTAGCGTGCGCGTCTTCGGATAGACAGCGTAGACGGCGATCGACGGCAGCGTCCAGTCGGTCAGGATGCGGCGCAGGCGGCCGCTGCGAAGATAGTCGGCGACGATGAACGTCGGCAGGCGCGCGATGCCCATTCCGGCTGCGGCGGCCGCGGCGATGAAGTCGCCGTTGTTGGTAGCCAAGCGCGATCGCGCGGATACGGCGGTGACGACGCCGTCGCGCTCGAAATCCCAAGCTTCGCTGTTCGACGTCAGCGTGTAGCGCAGGCATTCGTGCTGCGCGAGGTCGGCGGGCTCGCGCGGCTCGCCGTGCGCGGCGAGATAGTCGGGCGATGCGAACGCGACCATGTGGCACGGCGCAAGCTTGCGCGCCATCAACGTCGAATCCTCGAGCTGCGAGATGCGAATCGCCATGTCGAAGCCTTCGTCGACGAGATCGACGCGACGATCGTTGAGATTGAGCTCGAGCTCGACGCGCGGATGCAGCCGTTGGAATTCGGCCAGCGCCGGCGCGAGGTGGGCGGTCGAGAACGGAATCGGCGCGCTGATGCGAAGGCGCCCGCGTGGATCGACCTGGAGCTCGGTGGCTTCGGCCTCCGCTTCGGCGAGCCGGCTCAATACATCGCTGACGCGCTGATAATAATTCTGGCCGGATTCGGTGAGGCTCAGGCGCCGCGTCGTGCGATTCAAGAGCCGCACGCCGAGCGTATCTTCGAGATTCTGGATCAGCTTGCTGGCGAGCGCGCGCGAGATTCCGATCTGCTCGGCCGCGGCGGTGAAGCTGCCGGTGTCGACGACGCGCGTGAACAAGTGCATGGCTTGCAGCTTGTCCATCGCGTCAGTCCAGGATAGCGAGAATGTTTTCGGGCGGGCGGCCGATCGCGGCCTTGCCGTGGGCGACGACGATGGGCCTTTGCAGAAGGCGAGGGTGCGCGGCGATCGCGGCGACGAGCTGCTTGCGAGTCAGCGACGCGTTGGCCAAGCCGAGCTCGGCGTATTCGGCTTCGTCGGTGCGCATCGCTTGGCGCGGTTCGACATCGAGCAGGCGCAGCAGCCCGTCGATCTCGGCCGCGCTCGGCGGCGTTTCGAGATAGTTGACGACGCGCGGCTCGATGCCGCGACGGTTCAGAAGATCGAGCGTCGCCCGCGATTTCGAGCAGCGTGGATTGTGGTAGATCGTGACGTCGTCCATGGCCCCAGCCTTGTGTCTATGCCCCTTAGGTCACTGTGCCGGGTTCGCGCGAGCCAGGCAATGCGCCGCGCCCGTCATCGCGACGCGGCTCCCGTTTCGGGCACCAGGAATTCGGCGATGCGCCCCGCATCGAGGATCGGCAGCGAGCAGCGCCGGTCGGTGCAGACGAACGCGGCCGGCTGCTTGATCGGCGGATAGGCGACGTCCGGATTCGGCAGCGGACCTTCGCTTCGATCCCACCATTCGATGCGCTTGTACGGCGCGAACGCGCGTTGCACGCCGGCGAAGAGCTCGGCCGCGCGTGCATCGCTCTTGGCGCCGACGACGGTGAGGTGCAGAGGTTCCACGGCGATCTCGGCATCGGCGATGAGCACGCCGGGTTCGGTCAGCGAAGCCAGCGCGACCGCGGGATCGGCGAGATAGCGCATCGCGTGTTGCGCGGTCGCGTGCTGCTCGGCTTTGCCGGTGTAGCGCGAAAGAAGATTCGCATAGCGGGCGAGAGCGATGTTTTCTTCGATCTGCGGCAAGGACGCGATCGGACCGTTGCTGCGCGCGCTGACGTAGCCTGCCGGCGTCGTGCGGAAATTCTTCTCGATGAAATCCGCGGCCGCGCTCGCGCGCTCGAGCCAGACGCGCTCGGCGCTCGCGCGATACAGCGCGAGGAATGCGCGGCCCATCGCCAGGGTATCGCCGAGATAAGGGCCTGCAGCATCTTTCTCGTCGTGACGGAATCCGCCGCCCGGTAACGCGCGATGCGCGAGCATCCACTCGGCGGCGCGCCGCGATTCGGCGAGCGCGTCCGCGTCGCCTCCGACTTCGGCCCATGTCGCAAGCGCTTCGGCGATCTGGCCGTTCTGCAAGGCGTAGACGTGCGTGTCGACGCGTGGCACACCGCGAGCACGGCGCTCGGCGTCGTCGAGCGCGAAGTAGTCGCCCGAGTGCTCGCCGGGCTTGAGGTCGGCGTCCTGGCTGACATAGAACGCGCCGTCCGGACTTTTCAGGAACGCATCGAGATAGCGGCGGATCGACAGCACCGCCGAGCGATCCTCGTCGGCGTGCAGCGCCGAATAGCCGAGCGCGTAGATGCGAAGGTACTGCGCCTGCACGGTGGCGAGCTTCTCGTAGTGCGGATGCTGCCAGTCCGAATGCGTCGAATATTGATACACGCCGCCCCAGGCCGGATCGAACAGCGCGCGCGCGGCATCGAGCGTTTTGCGCGCCATCGCGGTTTCATCGGCATCGCCGCGCTGGCCGGCGATCAGCGCGTATTCGACGCTGTCGCGATCGAGGAATTTCTGCGTCGTCGTGAGACCGCCGAGTGTCGCGTCGTAGGAATCGTGGTGGCGCTTGATCAGCTCGTCGCGCGCGGCGGCGCTCAATGTTCCGGTGGGCGCGGCGGTCTTCGTCGCGACATGCGCTGCGGTTTCGGGCACAGGATTCTTGACGATCGCTTGCAGGAGCTCGGCGAATTCGTCGGCAGGAACATAGCCTTGGCGCTTGGCGAGCTCGCTGCCGTCGACGGCGAAAATGATCGTCGCCGGCCAGCCGTAGTCTTTGTAGCGATTGGAAAGATCGGGACGCAGATCCTGATCGATGCGCAGCGGCACGTAATGCGCGTTGACGAGGCCGGCGACGACGGCATTGCCGTACGTCTTCTCGTCCATGACGTGGCACCAGTGGCACCAGACCGCTTCGAGATAGAGGAGGACGAAGCGATGTTCTTCCTTCGCGCGGGCGAACGCAGCCGTGTCGTCGTGCATCCACGCGATGCGCGCGCCATCGTGCGCGGCCGGCTCCGCGAACGCGGGCCGGCTCGCGAGGCACGCCAAGAGCACCGCGGCCGCGAAGGTGCCGAGTTTGTTCACGCCGACTCCCCGCGTGGACCTGCCGGTCAAGACCGGCCGTGCGGGGAGCGGCTTTCGTCTAGGCGAAGTTTCGTTCGACGGCGACGCGCGCGCTGGCGAGCTCGCGCTCGACGATGTAGCGCTCGGCTTCGGCGCGGCTGGCGAAGCGGCCGAGCACGTCGTGCGTGGTGGGGGACAAGACTTCGTGCCAGTCGCCGATGCCCGTCCCGGGGCCGCGGCTGGCGATCATCTCGTCGTGGCGGGCTGCGCGGACGTGATCGATCCGGTAGCCCAATACGTTCACTTCGGTGTTGCGTTCCATTGCACCCTCCGATTCGTTCCGGGGCGAGGAGAGCTTACGGACCGTCGGTGTGAGCCCGGTTAACCTCCTGTTGCAGGCGGGTTAACGCCGTGCGGAACCGGGCGGCGGCGCTGCCAGGCGTACACCGGCCAGCCCGCGGCGAGCAGCGCGACGCCCCAGGCCAGCGCTTCGATGCCCGTGCCGACGAGCGCAGCCGCGCTGAAAACGAACGCGAACATCGCGAGCACGCGCTCGCGCGGTCCGCCTTCGCCGCGGGCGGTCAGGCGCAGATCGGCCGCGCTGCAGACGAGGTAGGGCACCAGCGTCGCCGCGGTGGAAATGAGGATCGCGAATGTGAATAGGCCGACCAGGCTTTGCTGGTAGTTCGCGACCAGTAGCAGCGTTGCCAGCGCGGAACCGGTGACGAGCCCTGCGATCGGCGTGCCGTTCGCGTCGCGGCGCGCGAAGATCGCCGGGAAGAGACCGTCGTCGGCGGCCGCCAGCGGCACTTGGCCTTGCATCAGCACCCAGCCGTTCAGCGCGCCGAAGCAGGCGATCGCGGCGGCGCCGGCGAAGACGAGGCCGGCGCCCGAGCCCCAGAGTTTGGTCGCCGCATCGGCGAACGGTGCGTTCGATTGCGCCAGCGTCGCGGCCGGCAAGAGTGCGACGACGGCCATGCACGCCATCAAGGTCGCGAGCGCGGCAATCGAAGTGCCGATCAATGTCGCGCGCGGAATCGTGCGGCGCGGATCGGCGACTTCGCTCGCCGGGATCGTCGCGCTTTCGAGGCCGAGGAACGCCCACAAGGTCAAGGCTGCGGTCGTGATCGCGACCGACCACGGACTCTCGCCGCTGCGATTGAACGGGCCGAGCTCGGCCGGCTGGATAAATGCGATGCCGACGATCGCGATCGCGAACAGCGGCACGAGTTTCAGCACGGTCGTCACCAGCTGCACGATGCCCGCGCTGCGCACGCCGGCGACGTTGATCAGCGTGCAGATCCAGAGCGCGCCCGTCGCGGTGATCGCCGAATGCAGCGGCGTCGACGTCGCGACCGGAACCAGCGCGCCGAAATTGCCGGCGAAGCCGACCGCGATCGCGGCATTGCCGCACCAGGTCGCGATCCAGTAGCTCCACGCGACGCCGAATCCGGCCATCGGCCCGAATGCGAGATGCGCGAACGCGTACGGTCCGCCGCGCAGCGGATGGCGTTGGCCGAGCCGCGCGAACACCAGCGCCAGCGCGAGCGCGCCGGCGATGCTGATCGTCCAGCCGAGGATCGCCGCCGCGCCGTACGCGGCGAGCGTCGAAGGCAGCAGGAAAAGTCCCGATCCGATGATGTTGCCGACGACCAGCGCGGTCGCGGTCCACAAGCCGAGCGCCGGGCGCTTTGCGGGGGCGGGCGTCGTCATAAGCAGGTTTGCCGGCGCGTCGCGATCGTGGAAGCTGGCATCGTCGCGCCTATCAGCGTTTCGAGGGCGCAGTATCGTCGAGCGGAACAGGCGCGGCAACGGAGCTCGGCGCCCGAGGCTGCTGCTACGATGCGCGCTGGTTCTCCGCCGGCAAAGTCATGGATTCCGTTTCCTCGTTCGATCGCACGCGCGAACGGCGCGCGTTCTGGCTTTTGATGCTGCTCGCTTTCGTCGTGCTCGGAGCTGGCATCGGCCTTCGCGATCCGTGGCCCTCGGACGAGCCGCGCTTCACCCTGTCGGCCAAGCAGATGGTCGAGTCGGGCGACTGGCTGTTCCCGCATCGCGGGCGCGAGCTCTATTCGGACAAGCCGCCGATGCTGATGTGGGCCGAGGCCGCTTCGTTCGAGATCACGCGCAGCTGGCGCGTCGCGTTCCTCTTGCCTTCGCTGCTCGCGGGCTTGCTGACGATCGGGCTCACCTACGATCTTGGCCGACGACTATGGAATCACCGCGCCGGCCTTTATGCGGCGATCGCGGTGCTGTTCGTGTTCCAGTTCATGTACCAGGTCAAGCGCGCGCAGATCGATCCCTTGATCATGGGTTGGATCACGCTGGCGAACTGGGGATTGCTGCTGCATTTCCTGCGCGGACCGCGATGGCGGTTGTATTGGCTCGGCTGTTTCGCGGCGGGCGTCGGCGTCATCACCAAAGGCGTCGGCATCCTCGCCTTGCTGATGTTCGTGCCGTATCTCTTCGCGCGAATGCGCGGCTGGGAAGGCGTGACGCGCACGCAATCCTCCGGATGGCGCTGGCTCGGCGGAATCATTGCCTTCCTCGCGCCGATTCTCGCGTGGGGACTTTCCGTGCTGGTGGTCGCGAAGACGAGCGGCTCGTCGGAGTACGCCGCGTACGTCAACGATCTTTTCTTCCGACAGACGGCGGGTCGCTATGCGGGTTCGTGGTCGCATCCGCAGCCGTTCTACTACTACCTTCCGATCGTGCTGTTCAACTGGTTTCCGATGTCGCTCGCCTACATCGGCGCGGTGCCGCGCTGGTGGCGCGACTTGAAGGCCGGCGAATCGCGCGTGCTGCTGCCGCTCGGATGGACCTTGCTGATCCTGATCTTCTTCAGCATCCCGGTCGGCAAGCGCGACGTGTATCTGATGCCGGCAATCCCGATGGTTGCGCTCGCGATGGCGCCGTATCTGGAAGAGATGGCCGCGTCGCGCTGGCTGCGCAACACCGCGTTCGCGATCGCGCTGATCGGCGGCGTGATCGTCGTCGGCGCGGGGCTCTGGGCGCTGCTCGGTCATTCGCCCGCGGCCGAGCGATTCATCGAGCAGCGCGAGCTCGATGATCTGGGGCACAGGGTGTGGGGCATGATCATCGCGATCGGCGCCGCGTTCGTGCTTGCGGCGGCGTGGTTTCGTCCGCGACGCGGAATCCATGCGCTGCTCGCCGGCATTGCCGCGCTGTGGCTGATCTGGAGCTTCGTTTCGTATCCGCTGCTCAACGATTCGAGCTCGGCGAAAGGCGTCATGCGCCGCGCGCGCGAAGTGGTGGGGCCCGACAAGGAAATCGGCCTCGTCGCGTGGAAGGAGCAGAACCTCTTGATGGCCGAAGGTCCGGTCCGCGATTTCGGATTCGTGCTGCCGTGGGACAAGCAGCTGACCGAAGCGATCGAGTGGCAGGCCGGCAATCCGGAGCGCCGGCCGATCTTCATCCTGCAAGATGCGATGGGGCGTTGCATCGATCGCGACAAATCGCGCCTGATCGGTCACGCCAATCGACGCGAATGGTGGCTGGTGCCGCGCGAAGCGATCGTCGCCGGCTGCGTGCCGGACGACAGCATCGACAAGGAACAGGAAAAGCAGGATAGCCCGGATCCGTAGCGCGTTCGGCTACGGCGCGTTCTCGACCGGAACCAGCCGCTCGAGCTGCGCGAGCATGCGCTTGAAAAGCCGCCGAGTGCGATAGCGGTTGATCACGCGGCTCATCGACGACACCGGAATCGCGTGCTTCTCGCCGAAGCCGTCGATCATGATCAGGCGTGGGCCGCCCCGCGAATCGCGGCCGTAGACGATGTTCCACGCGTGCATGTCGCCGACGATGACGTTTCCGCCGAGAAGGCCTTCGAGGAAGGCATCGAGCGCGGCGCGCAGGTCCGGCGCGAATCCGCGCTTGGCATAGACCGCAGCCAATGTCGGCGCTAGAGCGCCGTCCGCATCGACGACTTTTTCGGACACGAGCCCGAGGCCGAGATCGGTCTCGACGAGTCCGATCATGCGCACGATCGGCAGATCGCCGCTGTCCGACAGCGCGCGCGCCGCTATGTATTCCTTGAGCTCGCGCAGGTAACCGATGTAGTGCCGCGTCCGCGGCAGCCGTTTCAGCCATCGGCCGCGCGCGTTCCAGCGCTTCTCGACGACATCCGAGCGCATCAGCTTGATCAATTCGTCGGCGTGCTGCGGATGCTGATACACCGAACGCAGATGGCCGACCGCGAGCGGCTCGCGGCCGGCGAGCACGAGCATCGAAGACGACGGGGCGGACTCGGCGGTCATACCAGGGTTACGGGCGTGTGACAGCGCAATCCTAACCCGTCGCGACGCTTATGGGTCCGTTTTCGCAGCGATCCGCTGTGGCGAATTGGCGGACTCGAGCGCGGGATTTCGTACTGAATCAAGTCGGCGCACGTCAGTCCGGAATTTCCCGAAGCATGAAAAAGCACACAGCAAGGCTCCGCCAAGCGACGCACGAAATCTCCGATCGGGCTCCGCCGCGAAGGCCGGGCTCGATCGAATGGACGACTCAGGAAGAGCGGCTGATCGAGCAATACTACGGCCGCACCACCACCGAGGAATTCCGCGCGTGCCATCTGCCCGAGCGCAGCATCTCGGCGATCCAGCATCGCGCGAGAGCGCTCGGTCTCACGCATCGCGCACAACTCTGGCGTCCCGAAGAAGACGACGTTCTGCGAGAGCATTACGGCCGCTTGCCGCTGAAAGAAATCCAGTCGCGCTTCCTGCCGAACCGGCCGCTCGGTGGCATCCACGGACGCGCGACGAACTTGCGCTTGACGCGCGATGCGTGGGCGCCGTGGTCGGCGCGCGAGCTGCGCATCGTCAAGCGGTGTTACGGACGCGAGAGCATGAAGGAGCTCGCGCGCCGCCTGCCGTTGCGAAGCTCGGCTTCGATCTACGAGAAGGCGCGTCACCTCGGGCTTTCGCACGAGAAGGGACCGCCGTGGTCGGCCGAAGAGCTCGAAGTCGTCCGCCGCTATTACGGCCGCATGCGCACCCGCGAAATCCGCCAGCAGTATTTGCCGCATCGAACCATCGGCGCCATCGCGCGCGCGGGACGCCTCGAAGGCCTCGGCGGTCCAGCCAAGGAAGTCTGGACCGAAGAAGAAGATCGCCTGCTGCGCGAGCACTATCCGAAGCTGCCGATCACGGAATTGCAGACGCGTTATCTGCCGCATCGCTCGCGCGAGGCGGTGCGCGGACATCTGCACGTGATGGGTTTGCGCAAATTCCGCTCGGAGCCTTGGTCGGCCGAGGAGATCGCGGCGTTGCGGCAGCTCTATCCAAACCTCGGAAAGAACGCGAAGATCGAAGGACGTTCGCAACGATCGGTCATTGCGTGCGCACGGCAGCTCGGTCTGTGGTGCGCGAGGTCCAATAGATAAACTCGCGCACGCGCGATTTCGCGATCGGCGTCATCCCAGCTCGTCGATATTGCGTGGCCAGTCGTCGTGCAGAAGGCGCGACAAGGCTCGGTCCGCCAGAATCTTTCCGCCGGTCTGGCAGCGCGCGCAGTAGTTGGTCTCATTATCGGCATACACGATGCGCTGGATCGGCGATCCGCACACCGGACACGGTTTTCCGTAGCGGCCGTGAGCCGCCATCTCGGCGTGGAACGCAGTGACCTTCTCCGGAAACTTTGCTCCGGCCTGATCGCGCAAGCGCTCAACCCAGAGCCTCAACGTCGCTCGCGTCGCTTCGAAGAGCCGCGCGATCTCCGCGTCCGAGAGTTTCGAGGTCAGCGTCAGAGGCGAAAGTTTCGCGGCGTGCAGAATCTCGTCCGAATACGCATTGCCAATGCCGCTGAACGTGCGCGGATCGGTCAATGCGCGCTTCAGCGTGTGATTGCCGCTACGTAGCAGTCGCGCGAACGTGGCCTCGTCGATCGCCATCACGTCCGCACCGCCGGGATCGAGCGCGGCGAGCGCAGCCTCGCCGGCGACGAAGTGCAGCGACGCGCGCCGCTTGCTGCCGGCTTCGGTGAGATACAGCGCGCCGTTGTCGAACTCGAATACCGCCAGCGTATTGCGCGGCTCGCCGCGCGCACCGGCTTCGCGCCAGTGCAGGCGACCCGCGATCATCAGATGGATCACGAGAAAAAGATCGCCTGCGAGCCCGATCACGACGCGCTTGCCCATGCGCCGGAAGCCGACGACGCGCTTGCTCGCCGCGTCCGCGATCGGCGGAATCGCCGTGCGTAGCAGGAACGCATTCTTGAGACGCACGCGTTCCAGCACGTGCCCCTCGATGCGCTCGCGCAGGCTTTGCAGGTAAACCTCGATGTCCGGAAACTCGGGCATATTCATGATTTCCTGACGGGAAATCGGGCAGGCTTCGACCGCCGCGGCGCCATTCGCCGCGTCCTCCAGCATATTGGCGGACTACCCCGAATCAAGCGCCATGATCAAACCGACCAGGCCGGAAAACGAAAACGAACGGCAGGCCGAGCTCGAGCGTTATCGCATTCTCGATACGGACACCGAGCAAGCCTACGACGATCTCCTGACCATCATCGCGAGCATCTGCGATGCGCCGATGGGATCGGTGACGCTGGTCGACAATGATCGCCAGTGGTTCAAGGCGAGGCGCGGCCTCGACGTCAGCGAGACGCCGCGCGATGTCGCGTTTTGCGCGCATGCGATCCTGGAACCGGACAAGGTGTTCGAAGTGCCCGACTCGCACGCCGATCCGCGCTTCGCCGACAACCCGTTCGTGACCGGAAATCCGAATATCCGCTTCTATGCCGGCGCGCCGCTGCTGACCGAGTCCGGCAACGCGCTCGGGACGCTGTGCGTCATGGACACCGTGCCGCGCCAGCTGTCCGCGGGCCAGTCCGACGCGCTGGTGCGCCTGTCGCGGCAGGTCGTCGCTCTGATGGAATTGCGCAAGGCGTACAAGAAGCTGCAGCACCATCTCGTCGAGCGCGACTGGTACGAGACGCAGCTCAAGCGCTACCAGGAAGAGCTCGAGCAAGAGAACGCCGCGCTCGCCGAGCAGAGCAGGACCGATGTCCTGACCGGTCTTCCGAATCGCCGCGCGTTCAACGCCGCGCTCGACACGGCGATCGCGAATGCGGCGAACGGCCGTGCCCTGCATGTCGCGGTCGTCGACATCGATCACTTCAAGCTGATCAACGATCTGCACGGTCACGCGGCCGGCGATGAGACGCTCGCGGCGATCGGACGCGCGATCCATTCCCAGCGCGGAACGCACGGTTTCGCCGCGCGCCTCGGCGGCGAAGAGTTCGCGCTGTTCATGACCGATCTTGGCGCGATGACCGCCGAGCTCCAATGCGAATACATCCGCGAGGCGGTGCAGAGCCTGCCGGTCAACGTACCGGCGACCGTGAGCATCGGGCTTGCCGCGTATCGCGCTGACGACACGACCGCGACGTTGTGCTCCCGCGCCGACGAGGCGCTTTACGCGGCCAAGCGCGGCGGGCGCAATCGCGTCGTGATCGCCGAAGACGCTGCGCCGCCCAAGGCGAGCGCAGCCAGGCATTGATCAGCGCCGCCCGCCGATCTCGTCGATGTGGCGCAGCATGTCGTCGGGATCTTCGAACACGCGATACGCGCCGGCGCGTTCGAGCTCTTCTTGCGCATAGCCTCCCGAAAGGAGTCCGATGCCGAGCGCACGCGCACGGCGCGCGGCCAGCATGTCCCAGACGCTGTCGCCGACGACCGTCGCGGTGTCGATCGAGACGCCGAGTTTTTGCGCGGCGGCGAGAAAGAGATCCGGATCGGGTTTCGCGTAGCGCACCTGATCGCGCGTCACGATCGGCACCTTGTCGAAATCGACGCCGAGCGTTTCGAGCACCGGTCGCGCGGTTTCCATGCGTCCGCTGGTCGCGATCGCCCACGGAATCGCCGCTTCGGTCAGATACGCGACCAGCTCGCGCGCGCCGGGCAGCGGACGGATCGCACGCGAGCGCCGGTTGTACGCTTCGGCGTGCGTGCGGCGCAGGCGCTCGCCGCGCGCGGCGTCGATGTCGTAACCGCTCTCGCGCAACAGGATGTTCGCCATCAGGCCGCCGCTCATGCCGATCTTGCGATGGATGCGCCAGACCGACAGCGGAATGCCTTCGCTCTCCAGTGCTTCCTGCCAGGCCAGCACGTGCTGGTAGACGCTGTCGACGAGTGTGCCGTCGAGATCGAACAGGAACGATGTCGGTGCGCTGCTCATGAGTGCGTCGTCGCGGCCGGAAAGCGACATGGTAACCGCAGCGGCGGACCGTTCGCGCGCGATCGGTTACGCTTGGCTTCCGCTCGCTGGAAAATCCCGATGCCGCCTCCGGGCAACCACCTGCGCGGCGTTCTCGCGATGCTCGTCGCCGTGGCGACGTTTTCGCTGATGGACGCCAGCATGAAGATGCTCGCGCCGTACTACCCGTCGATGCAGGTCGCCGCGCTGCGCGGCATCGCTTCGCTGCCGCTGGTGCTCGCCTGGGCGCTGATCGACGGCGGTTTCGCGCCGCTGTTCCGCGTGCGCTGGTCCCTGCATTTGCTGCGCGGCGTGCTGTCGGTGCTGATGCTGGTCACGTTCGTCTACGGCATCCGCCAGCTGCCGCTCAGCGAGGCGTATTCGCTGTTCTTCATCGCGCCGCTTCTGATCACGGCGCTCGCCGTGCCGATTCTCGGCGAGAAGGTCGGCTGGCGACGCTGGACCGCGATCGCGATCGGACTCACCGGAACCTTGATCGTGCTGCGTCCGACCGGCAAGGGCATGTTGTCGCTCGGCGGCCTCGCGATCCTTGCAGCGGCGGCGTGCTATGCGCTGTCGGCGATCGCCGTGCGCGTGCTCGGACGCACCGATTCGACGCAGAGCATGGTGGTCTGGATGCTGACGATGCTGAGCGTCTTCTCCCTCGCGCTGGCGTTGCCGGAATGGAAGCCGGTCGATCCGGCGCACTGGAAGTTGCTCGTCGTGCTCGCGCTGACCGGCGCGATCGGGCAGTACGCCATCACCGATGCATTCCGCCGCGCGCCGGCATCGATGATCGCGCCCCTCGAATACACCGCGCTGATCTGGGGACTGGGTCTGGATTGGTTCTTGTGGGGCACGCTGCCGGATCGCTGGACATGGGTCGGCGCGGCCGTGATCGTCGTCTGCGGCTTGTATCTCCTGCGCCGCGAGCGCGTCCACATCGAAGGCGATCATCCGTAGCGGCGCGACGCCGCAGCGCCCGCCGCCGTCTGGCAGGGTCCTCGCGCGCTAACCTATGCCGATGACGGAAAAGCATTACGCCTACGGACGATTCCGCATTTCGGCGGCGACGCGCGAGCTCGCCGACGGCGACGCGCTGGTCGAATTGCCCGCGCGCGCGTTCGATTGCCTCGTGTATCTGATCGAGCATCGCGACCGCGCGGTCGGCCGCGACGAGCTGATCGCCGCCGTGTGGGGGCGCGCGGATGTCAGCGAAGCGCTGCTCAATCACACGATCCTCAAGATCCGCCGTGCGCTCGGCAACGGCGGACAGGAAGCGATTCGGACCGTGCCGCGCTTCGGCTATCGCTGGGTCGGCACGATCGAGAGCGAAGGCGCTGTCGCTGCAGCGACGACGGAGATGGCACAGGTCGACGACGCAAGCGGAAGCGATCTCGCTGTTCCACTTTCCGGCGACGCACCAACGCAAGTTTCAGCGACGCGATCGCGTGTGCCGCTTTTTGCCGGCGCGCTGATCGTTCTCGCGGCGATCGTCGCCGCTGCGATCTTCGCGTTACGACGCGAAGCGCCGACGCCCAAGACCGAAGTCGTGCAGGAAGCAACCACGCCGGAACAGATCGCAATGCCCGCGCTGGTGCTGCCGGCGCAGATCGACGCGCCTTCGGACTGGAGCTGGCTGCGCTTCGGGCTCATGGATCTCGTCGCTCACCGCTTGCGCAGCGGTGCATTGCGCACGGCGCCGAGCGAGAGCGTCGTTGCGTTGTTGAAGCAGCGCACGGCCGAAGACGGCGATGCGCTGCTGCGCGATCCGGCGCTGGCGAAGATCGCGACCTTGCGCGTGCTGCCGCGCGTGCGCCTGGATCACGATCGCTGGATCGTTACGCTCGACGCCAGCGGCATGCAGCGCGCATTGACGGTCGATGCGCAGGCGAGCGATCCGATCGCAGCCGCGCGCGACGCCTCGGATCGGTTGTTGCGCAAGCTCGGTCATTCTCCGGGCGCGGTCAACGAGGACGACACGTCGCCCGCGCTCGAAGACCTGTTGCAGCGGAGCGGCGCTGCGATGCTCGCTGATCAGCTCGACGGCGCGCGCAAGCTCATCGAGGACGCATCGCCCGCGTTGCGCGACGCGCCGCAGGTGCAGCAGCGCATGGCGCAGATCGAGCTTCGCGCCGGCGAGTACGACGCGGTCGAACGGCGCTTGCAGACCTTGCTCGACAAGCTCGCTCCCGCGCGCGATGCGGCGTTGCGCGCTCGCGCGCTGATCACGCTCGCTTCCTCGTACGTGCGGCGCGATCAGTACGACAAGGCGGAAGAGGCGTACACGGAAGCCTTGAAGCTGCGCGATGGCGCGCAGGATCCGGAAGCGCTCGGCGTCGCGTATCTCGGTCACGGCGTCGTGCTCGCAACGAAAGGACGTTTCGACGAGGCGGTCGCCGAGCTTGGCCGCGCGCGCATCGAGCTCGAGACCGCGGGCGATCCGTTCGGCGTCGCGCAGGTCGACGTCAATCTCGGCGATTTCCAGGTCATGCGCCATCGCCCGGCGGATGCGCTGCCGGTGCTGAAGAACGCCGCGCAGCGATTCGAGCAGCTCGGCGCGCGCGAAGGTTACGTCTACGCGTCGATCGGCGTCGCGGCGGTCGAGCGCGATCTGCTCGATCCTGCGGCTGCGCTGTCGACGACCGATTCGTTCTGGCCGCCCGAAGCGAAAACGAGCAATCCGCGCATGCAGTGGCAGGCGACGCGCGCGCGAGCCGAAGCCTTGATGGCGAACGGTCGCCTCAACGACGCGCAGGCGCTGATCGAGCGCATCCGCACGCAATCCGATCCCAAGCGCGATGCCGCGCTGCGTGCGCAGAACGAAGCGGTCGCGGCGCGCGTCGCGATGCTGCGCGGAGATGCGGGCGAGGCCGTGCGCCTCGCCGCGGCGGCGCTGTCGCTGCCGGCGCTCAAGGACAGCGACAAAGGTTTGTACACGCGCACCTTGCTGCTCGAAGGCCAAGCCTTGCGCGCCGCGCGGCAAACCGAACAGGCGGCGGCCGTCACCCGGTCGCTCCGCGGATGGGCGCAAAGCTCGGCGGACGATTGGACCGGTTTCCACGCGACGCTGGCCGAGGCGGCGCAGAACTGGTCCGAGGACCGTCGCGACGCCGCGCTACAGACATTCACCGCCGCGATGCGCGCGGCCGAGCAGCTCAACGTGCCCGAGGAGCTGGTCGCCGTCGGCGCTCCGTACACCGAGGTGCTGATCGAGGTCGGCCATATCGACGACGCGCGATCGGTCAGCGGTCGCATCGCGCCCTGGGCCGACCGCGATGCGCGCGCGGCCTTCGCGCAGGTTCGGCTGTATCGGGCGCTCGGTCGCGCGGACGCCGAGCGCAATGCCGCGGCGGTCGCCGTGCGCCTGGTGGGCGAGGGCGCGCTGCCGGCCGGATGGATGTCCGAGGCGCGCGACGCGGCGCATTGACGCGTTGTCGCATCGTTATTACATCGAGCGCACATCGATCGCGCATGCGGCACGGCGGTGCGGCGCCGACAATCGAGCGAGGCTGCCGATGCGGCCGGCCCTTTCTTGCTCGAGGTTCACGATGACGTACCTGCGTTCGGGTTGTTTCGTTCTGTTCGTCTTTCTTGCCGGTGCCTTCGCGCATGCGCAGGAGCTCACGCTCGAGGACGTCGGCGGAGGCGCGGTCTCGGCGCCGGTCGCGCACGACGGATATCTCTATGTCGGCACCGGCGCCACGCTGTCGACCTGGAACATGGCCGATCCGGCCGCGCCGGTTTACGAGGGACGCACCAATGCCTCGCCGACGCCGGGACCGATCCGCGCGCTGACGATGGTCGGCGACTATCTCTATGCGGCCTGGAATTCGCCCGAGGACACGGGCGGGCTCATCGTCTATTCGCTGACGGACCCGGCGCATCCGGTCGCGGTCGCCGAGATCGACGATTACATCGATTCGAGCCTCAAGCGCCCGTCCGGGCTCGCGGCCTCGGGCGCGTATGTCTATGTCGGCGATGCCGACAACGGCCTGGTCGTGCTCGACGCGACCGATCCGCTCGATCCGCAGTTCGTCTCGACGGTGCCCGGCATCGTCGAGTTCGACGCGATGGGCGCGTTCGGCACGCAGCTCCTGACCACCGGCAGCAGTTTCATCGGCGGGCGCATCGTGCATGTCGTCGACATCAGCGATCCGGCCAATCCGGTCGAAGGCGGCAGCACGTCGCTCGACGGCACTTCGGTGCTGCGCGCGGTGCTGACCGACGGCTACGCCCTCGGCGTCGGCAACGATCTCCTCGTCTATGATCTGCACGATCCTTCGAACATCCAGGAAATCTTCTCGACGCCGATCGACGTCGCGACGCAGGCGATTCGCGACGGCGACACCTTGTATCTCGTCGGCGCGAGCGGCATCCAGGTATGGGATTTCGCCGATCCCACAGCGCCCTCGCTGCTGCGCACGGTCGCGATGGACGCGTTCGCGCCGGAGCAGGCGATCGACGCTCCGTTCGGGCCGGTGATCCTGACTCATCTCGATCGTGGACTCGTGCTCGGTGTCGCCGATCCTGAGAATCCGACGCTCGCAGCGGAATTCACGCTGCCGATCGGAGTCGCCGTGCACGCAGTCGGATTCGATGCCGATCATGTCTACTTCGCCGAGGAAGGCTACGGGCTTGCCGTGGCTGATCCCGCGACGCTCGCGCCGATCGGTCGCTACGACGCCGATCTTCCGTTCGATCTCGCCGCGCGCGACGTCGAGGACATTTCGATCGACGGCGGCCGCGCCTACCTCGCGGTGTGGGGCTACGGCGTGCTGATCGCGGACTTGACCGACCCTGCGGCGCCGGTCGAGCTCGGGCGCTTCTCGTTCCCGTTCGCGAGCGCGATCGAAGCGCACGGCAATTTCGTGTATGTCGGCAGCACGACCAACGGCGGCATCTTCAAGATTCTCGACGTCAGCGATCCCACGCAGCCGCAGGAAGAGGGTTCGCTCAACACCAGCAAGACGATGGATCTCACGGTCCGCGGCGACTATGCGTATCTGGCGGACGGCGCGGATTTCGGTGACGGCGGATTGCGCGTCGTCGACGTGTCCAATCCTTCGGCGCCATCCGTCACGGGCCAGGAAATGGGCTGCACGTATGCCGACGGCATCGACGTGTCGGCCGACGGCAACAGGGTATACATCGCGTGCGCCAGCGATGCGAACGGCCAGAACGGCCTTCGCATCATCGATGCGAGCGACAAGAGCAATCCGGTCCTGCTCGGCAATGTCGTGCTGCCGGGCAGCGCGAGTCTTCCCGATTACAACGCGGCGCACAGCGTGCGCGTGGTCGGCAATACCGCGTACGTCGGCAACGAATACGGCATCGACGAAGTCGATGTCAGCGATCCGGCGCATCCGGTGCAGACGGTTCGCAATGCGACGGGTTACTTCGTACGCTCGGTGTCGGTCGCGCCGGACGGTCGCGTGTTCGCGGTGTCGGGCGATTCGGGTACGTTCGTGTTCTCGCCGGCCGGGACGGATCGCATCTTCGCGAACGGGTTCGATTGATCGGTACGTTGGTTCTGGGGATTTCCATCCAAAAGAGAGAGGAAAGATGACGCACGTCAAATGCGCACTGATTTCGGGGATCGTCGCGGCCGGGCTGATGATGGCCGGCGCGACGAGCGCCCAGACCGCGGTCGTCACGTTCGACAACGGCGGCGAAGGCTGGGACGGCAACGGCTCGATCGAGAACGACGGCGGCAATCCCGGCGCGAACGTCCATTTCTTCATCGAGAATTTCGGCATCGAGCTGCGCACCGACTCGAATCCCGATTTCACCGGTGATTTCACGGCGAATAGCGCCGTGACCGTCGGCATGGATGCGCGGGTCGATTCCATCACGTTCGAAGGCGGCGAGGTCTCGCGCAACCTGATCGTCGAATTCAGGAGCCACGCGCTGGCGCAGGACGGATATCCGTACACCTCGGTCTGGTACAACCTCGGCGTGCTGCAAGCCGACCCGACCTGGAATTCGTACTCCGTCAGCTTCGTGCCGAATTCCGAAACTCTGCCGGACGGCTGGGGCGGTTACGGCGCCGAGGATCCGAAGACGTTCGAGCCGAGGCTTCCCGACGGCGTCACGTTCGCCGACGTCATGGCCGCGACCGACGAGCTTGCGTTCACGACCTACGAGCCGGGTTATTTCTACGGCTTCACCGTTTTCGACGTGCGTTTCGACAATTTACGCATCGATCGCGCGACGGAGAGCGATATCGTGTTCGCCGACGGCTTCGATCTTCAATAAGCGCCGGCCGTGCGGTGTCACGAAGATTAACTTTACGTTGTAAAGTCTCGCAAAGGTTGGCTGGAATAGCCTGCAGCAGCGCGCATCGCAGATCGTTCTGCGGTGCGCCTGCAGAACGAAAAAATCAGTCTCTAGACCGATACGTGTAAGCCGTGAGGCTTATTACGAAGGTCACTGTTTGTCCCGGCTGGCGGCTGGCAAAAACCCGCGACTGCGCCGCACCCACGGGGGGAACGGCGCCTGCTCCGAGGACGCTCCATGAAAACGATCGCCATCGTGCCGGGCGCGCTTGCGCTTGCCATTGCACAACTTCTGTCGACTCCCGCGCACGCGCAGGAAGTCGCTCAGGCCGACCAGAACACGACGACCGAGCTTCCGAAAGTCGAAGTCCGCGAGCGCCGTCCGCAGGACGACACGCGCCCGAAGCTGCAGCACATCATGAAAGAGGTCGATGGACCTCTGATTACAGTCACCAAGAAGACGTCGATCACCAAGCTCGACAACGTTCCGACGATCGTCGACAACAATCTGCGCGACGTGTTCGCGCAAACGCCGGGTCTTTATTACTCCGAGCAGCAGATGCCGGGCCAGCTGAATCTCTCGTACCGCGGCATCGGCAATCCGCAGGAATCGGAGTTCGTCACGGTCATGCTCGACGGCATTCCGCTCGAGGGCGACTGGGTCGGCTTCCCGACCGTCTATACGTTTCCGTTGCCGCAGACGCTGTCCGAAGTGCAGCTGATCCGCGGCGGCAGCTCGCTGCTGTACGGTCCGGAACCGCCGCCGGTCGTGAACCTGATCAGCCGCAAGCCTGTCGCCGATCGTCCGCTCGCCGGCTACACCGAGGAGATCGTCGGCAACAACGGCATGGTCGGCACATTCAACCAGCTGTCGGGAACCAGCAACGACTGGGACTACCTGATCGACGCGCACTACCGCAAGGACGACGGTCAGCGCGACAACGGCGACTCGCGCCTCAAGGGCGCCGACGCGCACATCGGCTATCACTGGAACGAAGACGCGTACACCGCGCTCGACTTCCACGCGTACATGCTCAACACCGGCGATCCCGGCAAGCTCAATTACGCGCAGTGGCAGCAGAACGAAGACACGGTGACGACGCCGTATAACCGGCTGTGGACCGACCGCTACGTCGCCAGCATCACGCACACGCAGCAGGTCGGCGACGGCGAAGTCGTTGCGAAGCTGTGGTCGGGCTACCAGGATCAAGCCTCGCGCTCGCAGGATCGTGGTAATCCGCCGACGACGGCGACATTGCAGGACGAGCAGTTCCGTTTCACTGGCGTCGACGTGCGCTATGTCAATCACTGGGGTCGCGGCAATGCATTGACGATCGGCACGACGCTGTATCACTCGGATGCGCCGTTCCGGCAGTGGGCCAAAGACAACCTCTCGCCGGGCCAGTACGACCGTTTCGGTGATACGTGCTTGTTGCCCTCGCAAGTCGAATGCGAGAAGTTCCGCCAGCAGCGCTCGACGGACTACGGCGCCGTCTTTGCCGAAAACGTGTTCCGCTTCGAAAACGGCTGGCACATCGTGCCGTCGATCCGACTCGAGAAGGAAAACGTCGACATCGACGAGCAGATCCATACGCGACCGCCGCCGACCGATCCGAATAATCCGACCCAGCTCATCGATCGCTCGGTCGATCACACGGTGCCGCTGCTCGGGTTCGGTTTCGGCAACGATTTCGGACACGCCAACGAAAGCTATTTCAATGTTTCGCAGGGCTGGCGTCCGGTGCGCTACTTCGATATCGGCTCGCCGTTCGGCTCGCTCGATCAGAACCTCAACGATCCCGACCCGACCCACGTCGTATCGTGGGAAGCCGGCGTGCACGGCACGCCGCTCCCCGGTCTCTTCTACGACGCGAGCCTGTTCTGGGTCGACGTCAAGGATCGCATCGAAAGCCAACCCGCCGGCCCCGACGCGCCTCCCGGCAACACGATCAACGTCAACACCGGCAACACGCGCCACCGCGGCTTCGAAGGCCAGTTCGACTACGACTTCCTAGCAGCGCACGATCCGCACACGACGCAGCATCTGTCGCTGTTCGCGAACCTGCAGCTCCTCAACGCGGAGTTCACCTCGACGCACAATCCTGCGGTCAGCGTCGGCAACAAGCCGGCGTTCTCGCCGGATTACCTCTTGCGCATCGGCGTCGCCTACCGCGAGGACAAGAAGCTCAAGCTCGCGCTCTCGGTGGTGTCGGTGGCCGATCAGTACTTCCAGGATTCGAACAAGCCGGCACCGAACGCGACGGCGACACCGACGACGGCCGGCTACATCCCGGCGAAGGTGCCCTCGTACACGGTCGCGGATTTCTCCGGCGACTACTACGTGATGCCGCAGGTGCGGCTCCTCGGCGGCGTGCAGAACCTGTTCGACCGCAAGTACTACAACCGCGTGTTCTCCAACGGCATCGATCCCGCGCTCGGCCGTACGTTCTACGTCGGCGCGGCGTACGAGTTCTGATCGACGTCCGCACGGGCCTTCCTTCGCGCCTGCGAGGGAAGGCCCCGCCCGCGACGGACTTGGCTTCGCGGCGCTACACTGCGGCTTCGTCCATCAGCATCCGATCCCCAGTGGACCCTGCCAACGATTCTTCCGAAGCATCCTCTCCATCTTTCCCGCTGCTCGATGCGACCGAAGCGCGCATCGTCGGCTGCCTGGTCGAAAAAGCCGCGATCACGCCCGAGGTCTATCCGCTGACGGTCAACGCGACCGTCGCCGCGTGCAACCAGAAGACCAGCCGCGAGCCGGTCATGCACCTCGAGGTCGGCGAAGTTGCGCACGCGCTGCGCCAGCTTGAAGAACGCGGGCTCGTCAAGGTCGCGCCGGCTTCACAGCGCGCATTGCGCTACGAGCATCGCTTCGATGCGATCTACGGCGTCACCGCACGCCAGCGCGCCGCGCTGTGCGTAATGCTGCTGCGCGGTCCGCAGACGTTGAACGAGATCCTGACCCGCACCGAGCGACTCACGGATTTCCCCGGCGTCGACGACGTCCGCGACACGCTCGATCGCCTGATCCAGCGCGAGCCCGCGTATGCGGTTCGCCTGCCGCGCGGCGGCGGGCAGCGTGAGGATCGCTACATGCATCTTCTGTCGGGACCGGTCGATGCGCAGGCGTATGCGAGCGCAACGCCGGTGCGCGCCGCGTCGCCGCGCGAAGACGGCCTCGAAGAGCGCGTCGCGGAGCTCGAACGCGAAGTCGCCGAGCTTAAGGAACAACTGGCCGCGCTGCGCGGCCAGATCGAATCCGGTCATTCCACCTAGGAATTCGCGTGCGCTTCTTCCCGATCGCCGTGCTGCTGTTCGCCTTCGCCACCACCGCATCGAGCAGCGATCTGCCGCCGCCGCCGGGAAATCCGAAAACCGAGCTCGGCACGCTCGAAGGCGCCGCGTATCGCATCGACATGCCCGAAACATGGAATCGCGGCCTCGTCGTGTTCTATCACGGTTACGAGACCGATCCGATCGCGTGGAAGGACAGCGAGCGCATCTCGCCGATGTTCGACGGCATGCTCAAGCGCGGCTACGCGGTGATCCAATCAGGCTACTCCGCGACGGGGTGGGCGATCGAGGAGGCCGCGGCCGACACCGAGCGTCTGCGCAAATACTTCATCGGGAAGTACGGCGCGGCGAAAGAAACCTTCATCACCGGCCTCTCGATGGGCGGCACGTTGACCGCGATGGCGATCGAGACGCAACCTGAGGTCTACGACGGCGCGTTCTCGATGTGCGGCGCGCTCGAGCCGACGAATCGGTTGATGCAGCGCGATTTCGCCGTGCGCGCCGCGTTCGATTTTTATTTTCCGAATGTCCTCGGCGCACTCGATCCGGTACCGGCCGATTTCGTTCCGAACGACGAAGCGGTGAAGAGAACGGTCGCTGCGATGAAGTCGCATCCGGGCAAGGCGCGCGCGTTGCTCGCGGTTTACGGCGCAGGCGACCTCACGACACTGTCCGACGTGATCGTGTTCAACACGTACGAGATCAAGGAAATGCAGCAACGCGCCGGCGGCAACCCGTTCGGCAACGCGGACTTCATCTATCTCGGCTCGGGCGACGATTTCGCGCTCAACGATGGCGTGAAGCGCTATCGCGCCGACACGAAAGCTGCGCTGCGCATGTCGCGTTACTACACGCCGACCGGAAAATTGACACGACCGTTTATTGCGTTGCACGACATCGGTGATCCGCTGGTGCCTGCATCGACCGCGTTCGAATATGCGCTGGCGGTGCAACGCGCCGGTTACGGCGACAACTTCGTGCAGCAATTCGTCGCCAAGAAAGGCCACTGCGTTTTCAAGCCGGAAGAGATCGATCGCGCGTTCGGCGAGCTGCTGGAGTGGGTGCACGACGGGAAACGGCCGGAATCGGGACGGCTTCCGCACTGAAGAAGTGCCGGCGCGTCAACGTTTCGGCGGCAGCACTTCCTTGAACTCCGGCATTTCTTTCCATTTCGGCACCGGCGGTGTGTGGCCTTCGCACGGCGCGTACACCGACGATTCGACCGTATCCAGCTTGTGGATGTAGCGCGGACAGTTCGGAAAAATCGCTTCGGGAACCACGCGCACGATCAGCTGCGCGCCCGTGAATTCCTCGATCAGCGGATCGTCTTCACGCACCGACGCACGGCCGTTGACGCGAATGCGCTTGGGTGTCTCGAAGTCGATGAAGAGCATGCCGACCGCAGGATTCACGAGCATGTTGCCGAGACTCTTGAACATGCCGTTGCCATCGTAGTGCGGAAACACCAGCGTGCGCGAATCGACGATGCGTACGAATCCCGGCAGGCCGCCTTTGTACGAGCAATCCGGACGTCCCTGCGCGTCCGCGGTCGCGAGGAAGAACATCGAGCGCCGCTCGATAAAGGCACGATCCTCGTCGGTGAACGCATCGTGCGCCAGTCGCTCGACGAGACGATCGGCAAGACGTCGCGTGTCGAAGCGATCCTGCCATTCGCGCGATCCTTCGTGATACATAGGAATATCGCTCACGCGCCTCTCCCGTGTCGTGGCCGGATCACGCCGGCGGCGTCGACGATCAGCGCTTGAGCCGCGCGAACGTCACGTAGTGTCCGCCGGGCTCGCGATAGCCGATCTCGTTCGATCCGTAGAACGTCTCGCGGCGCGGCATCACGATCTCGAATCCGTCCAGCGATTCGGCGACCGCGTCGAGATCTTCGACCTCGATGAAAACATGCGTTTTGTCGCCGTGATACGCCGCCGCCTGATGCGGCATGTCTTTTTCGAGCGAGGTCAGCGTCTGATACATGACCTCGACGACGCCGTTGGTCAGGATGACGAATCCGAGCCGCGGGTGACCTTCGTCGGGCATTTCCACCGGACGGCTGAAGCCCAGGCGCCCCTGCCAGAACGGCAGCGACGGCTCGATCGTGTCGACGATGAGAACCGGAGTCGATTTGATCAACGCTACACTGCCCATGGCGCGTGCACCGAGCGGCGGGATCGGACGATACTGCAGCAGGCGCCGCAGCGGCGCAACGTTGCCGAAACGCGGCCCGCCGGCTGTTAGACTCGCGCTGGCAGCGGAGGACGGCGATGACACCCGACGGTTTCCGGCGCGCCGCGCTGGCCTTGCCCGAAGCCATCGAAAGCGCGCACATGGATCATCCGGATTTTCGCGTCGGCGGACGCATCTTCGCGACGCTCGGCTATCCGGATGCAGGCTTCGGCATGGTGCAGCTGGCGCCGGAGCAGCAGGAGATGTTCATGCGCGTCGCACCGCTTGCATTCGCTCCGTCGAAAGGCGCATGGGGACGCAGCGGCAGCACGACGGTCGAGCTGAAGCGCATCGACGCTGCTCTCCTTCGCGATGCGCTCGATGCGGCCTTTCGCAATGCCGTCGAAAAAACGGTGAAAAATAAATCCACTCCACGCAAGAAGAAAACGGAACGCTGACACGATGGCCGGCAAGGCGGATTCCCTCAAGACGATCTTCTACGCGCTCGGCGCGAACTTCGCGATCTTCATCGCCAAGCTCGCCGCGGCGATCGTGACCGGGTCCGGCGCGATGGCGGCCGAAGCCGTGCATTCGCTCGCCGACTGCGGCAACCAGGGACTTCTCCTGCTCGGCATGAAGAGCGCGAAGGTGCCGCCGTCTCCGGACTATCCGCTCGGACACGGCAAGGCGATCTACTTCTGGTCGTTCCTTGTCGCGCTGCTTCTCTTCAGCGTTGGCGGCGCGTTTTCGATCTACGAAGGCTTGCACAAGCTGCACGAACCCGAACCCCTGAAGTGGCCATGGATCGCGGTCGGCGTGCTCGCATTCGGTCTCGTCGCCGAAAGTTTTTCGATGTGGGGTTGCCTTCGCGAAGTGAACAAGGCGCGCGGCGAGCGCAGTCTCTGGCGCTGGTTCCGCGAGAGCCGACAGAGCGAGCTGATCGTGATTTTCGGCGAGGATCTTGCCGCGCTGCTCGGCCTCGCGTTCGCGCTCGCGGCCGTGCTCTTGACGATGGCAACGGGCAATCCTGCGTTCGATGCGATCGGCACGCTTGCCATCGGCGTCCTACTGGTCGTGATCGCAGTGTTCATCGCGATCGAAGTCAAGGCGCTTCTGATCGGACAAAGCGTCGATCCGGAGTTCAAAGCGGAGATCCTGAAATTTCTCGATGAGCGTGCCGAGATCGCGCGCGTGTTCAACCTGATCACGCTGCAGCTCGGGCCGGATGTCATGGTCGCGATCAAGGCCGAGATGAGCCGCGATCTTTCGACCAAGGGCGTGGTCGACGCGATCAACGATGTCGAGCGCGATCTCAAGGCGCGTTTCCCCGAGATACGCTGGTCGTTCTTCGAGCCCGATGTCGCCGACTGAAGCCTCGCTGCGATCGGCGACGACTGCGCCGAAGCGAAACCGCGCGCTGTTCTGGATCGGCTACGGCGCTGCGTGGATCGCGCTCGGGCTCTGGCTCGGCATCAACGTCGTCATCGGCCATCGCAACAGCGGACAGCCGATCGCCGCGTGGGAGCCGATGACGTGGGAGCTCAGCAGCGTCCTCGTGATGGGTTTCCTCACGGTCGCCATCTATCGCTTCGAGCAGCGCGTACCGTTGTCGGGCCCCGGCTGGCTGAGCCGGCTGCCGCTGCACGTGCCTTTTGTGATCGCATTCTCGGCCGTGCACACGGTAGCGATGGTCGGCATCCGTCAGGTCGTGTATGCGATCGCGGGCGCGCATTACGATTTCGGCGATCCTTGGCTCGGGTTCGCCTACGAGCTGCAGAAGGATCTCATCACGTACGCGATCATCGTACTCGCGTGTGTCGCGCTCCGCGCCGTACGCGCGCGGCGCGAGCGCGAGCTGGCCGTGATCCGGCTCGAACGCGATCTCAGCGAAGCCAAGCTCGCGCAGCTGACGGCGCAGATCGAGCCGCACTTCGTATTCAATACGCTGAACGCGATTTCCAATCGCATGCACGAAGACATCGACGCTGCCGATCGCATGATCGCGGCGTTCGCCGAACTGCTGCGCGCCGCGCTCAGCGAATCGGGCAGCGCATACGTCAGAGTCGGAGACGACGTGGTCTGGCTCGAGCGCTACTTCGAGCTGATGCGCGAGCGTTTCCGCGGCAAGCTCGAAACCGGCATCGAGCTCGATCCCGCCGCGCGCGCGGCACGCATCCCGCGCCTGATGTTGCAACCGCTGGTCGAGAACGCGTTCGAGCATGGGTTGAAAAGCGGGCGAGGGCGCGTCGAGGTTCGGATACGCGTGGACGGCGATCGGCTCCACTGCACGGTCGACGACGACGGTGTCGGCATTTCGCGCGATTTCCAGCCGGGTGTTGGACTGGCCAATGTGCGGCATCGGCTCGATCTCTTGTACCCGGGTCGACACACATTCGACATCTCGGCACGAGCCGAAGGCGGCACGCGCGCCGAAATCGTGCTGCCGTTCGCGACCGATGCGTGACGTGCGCGTCGCGATGGTCGAGGACGAGCCGCCGGCACGCGCGAAGCTCAAGCGCATGCTTGCGGCCTACGCAGGATGTCGCGTCGTCGCCGAAGCGGAAGACATCGCTGGCGGTCTCGCCGCGCTTCGTCGCGACAAGCCGGACCTTTTGTTTCTCGATATCCAGCTCGGCGCGGAGAACGGTTTCGACCTGCTGGTTCGCGCGAAGCCGCCGTTTCCGCTGATCGTGTTCACGACGGCGTTCCACGAGCACGCGTTGCGCGCGTTCGAGTTCGCGGCGCTCGACTATCTCTTGAAGCCGTTCGATCGCGAACGCTTCGCGCGGACGATGCAGCGTGTCGAAGAGCGCCTCGCCGCGAACGACGACGAGGCCGGCGAAGCGCGATTGCGCCAGCTCGGCTCCGATCTCGGGCATGCGCCGCGGCTGACGCGTGTCGTGGTGCACGATCGCGGACGCTCGCGCATCGTGCCGATCACCGACGTGCAGCGGCTCAGCGCCGCCGGCAACTATGTCGAGTTGCACACCAGCGGAGAGCGCCACCTCGTGCGCGCAACGCTGGCTCGGCTCGCGTTGCGGCTGGACCCCGCGGAATTTCTGCGCGTGCATCGATCCCATCTCGTGCGCGCATCGCATATCGCCGAGATCGCGCCGTGGGCGCACGGGGATCTCAAGTTGACGTTGAAGGATGGCGGTGAGTTGATGCTCAGCCGGCGCTATCGGGCTTTGTTGCCGGAGAATTGGGCGGAAGGGTGACGGTCCCTGCTGCTAGTCGCGTGCGTGCGAGAGCCGGCTGCGCTCGAGGAACCCAACGAGCGCTTCGTGCAGATGCGAGGCGGGAACGATCGTGCTCGCGGTCGTAGTGGATGGTGACTGTGTTAGATCCGCGGGGTCGTTCGTAACCTGGAATTCGTACAGGCGCCCGTCGACGACGAGCGCCAGAATCTCGTAGTCGCCGGGCGCCGCACAGGTGCCTCTGAAAGAGGCCTGCGGCCACGCATTACCGTCGGCCGTCTTGATCGGCGGTGTTTTCAGCACCGTGGCCGTGCATTTGTGCGACTTGAGGAACGCATCTTTGGTTTTGGCGACCTGCTTCGCAGGGATGCGCCGATCGCCGTCGAACACGTACGTCGAGAAGATGTAGGTGATGCCGGATCGTCGAGCGGCTTCTGATCGAACGGTGGCTTTGCCCCAGGGGGTCGATCGCTCCTCCTCGGTATGAAACGAGCGGCTGCTTGGAAGAACGATGCGATAACCTGGAGATTCGATCACGCGAAGCTCGTCGGCTTCCGCGGAGTGCATCGTCGTCTTGGCGCCGCTCTCGACGGAGGCTCCGGCCACAACGACCGAAGCTCGGAGCGGCATCGTCATGAGGATCAAAAATCCCAGCAGGACGCTACCGGATTTCATCTTCGATGGTCGATTCAAGGCACTGCGAGCGGCGCCGCCAATCGTACCGAGAGGAAATCGAGCGAGGTGATGTCCGCATCGCTCGCCGCGCACACGTCCGAAGGCGGATCATTCGGCGCACAGCGCGCCGACGGCCAGTCGGCGATCGTGCCGTCGAACGAATGGTGTGCGTCCGGGTAGACGACGTAGTCGAGCCAGTGGCCCGAATCGACGCGCGAATCGTAATCGTCGATCGCGATCTGCGCACGATCGTCGCAGGTTGTGTGCAGCGGATCGGCACCGCCGTGGTTCATGCGCAGATCATGGTGCGGGCGCCAGAAGCTGCTGGCGAGCGTGCCGTCGGCGACGAAGCCGAGGCGCGTGCCGCAACCGGGATAGAAGACAACACTCGCGAGTTGCGTCGTGCTGTCTTCGCCGTCGGTGAAGCGCGAGACGTTCTCGTCGCGATAGGTTTCAGCGCTGCGCACGAGTACCGACTGACCGCCTTGCGACCAGCCGAGCGCGGCGATCCGCGCGGTGGCGGCGCTGCCGAGATAAGTGCGCATCCATGCGATAGCGCCGTCCATGTCGGAGACGCGCGTCGTGTAGGGATCGACGACGCCTTCGTATAAATCGCCCGTGCATTGCTGCTGGAAATCATGAGGATCGATGCCGGACGGCGTGCGCGCGGTGTAGCTGTCGATGGCGAGCGCGAAGTGGCCGCTTTCGGCGAGCTTGCGTCCCCATTTCTCGATGGCGGCCTGGGCGACGGTCCAGGGCACGCCGTCGCTCCAGAGACCCGAGCACCCATGCATCATGACGATCGCGGCGCCGGAAGGATTGATCGGACTATAGAGACGTCCGGGGAGGACGGTGCCGCCTGGCAGGCCGACGTGCACGTTCAAGATGCGGCCGAGATAGCCGTCGTCGAACGAATCGGTGTAGAGGAGTTCTTCGACTTGCAGTTCCGTGCCGTGAGCGGCGGTTGCCGTAGCGAGCATCGGCAGAAGACTCAACGCCAGAGCAACTCGAAACAACGTCATACGGATTTTCCGGAACGGGAGTCGGTCGAATGGATCTCAGGCGGCGATGCGCGCGTCGTCGTAGCAGACGACGCAATCGAGCAGGCGCGGCTCGCGTGCGTCGAACGGCAGTTCTGCGGTCGCCGACACGATGCACGACGGCTCCTGGCGAGGGCGGAGGCTCGCGCACTTGATTGCCGGCGGTCCGATCACCCATTCGGCGCGAAGGCGCAGCTGAAGGCGGCCGGTCGGGCCGAGCGCGGTGTCGATCGCGGTTTCCTGGACGAACCATTCTTCGCGCGCCAGTGCGGCGGTGAGCGCTAGATGGCCTAGATCATTCAGAGGTATCGTGTGTGCGCGTTCGGGTTGCGATCGCGGCACGAACACGAGATGCGACGGCGATGCGCTCGACGAATGCGCAACGGCTTCTTGCTGGAAGAGTCGGCTCGCGACGTGACGATGCGCATCGCCGAGCCAGTTGAGGCAGTTGTCCAGCCGAGTGGAATGCCGTTCGGCGGCAGGTGCGGGCGAGGCGTTGTCGTGAGGCTCGGATGCCTCGCAGTCCGTCGAGTCGACCAACTCCGGCGGGGTCCAGGTTTCCGACAGCATGGTCGTGTCCTCGAGATGATGCTTGCTGTCTTCTAGGTACGAATTGCAACGCGCAAGTCCGCCATGAAGCGGTTCGCGAGCGCAAAATCCCGTGTCGCTTATAGAAGACAGCCCCACATGCCGGGCCTTGCCGCGAGTGCTATCCTGAAACTGGGCATTTGCCCGCAAGTCGGTCAGTCAACTGCATACGGTGGGTCAGTACGGTAATGTCGATCGCCCCTCGTCCGGCGGGAAGGAACCCGTGGCGTTAGGCGAAACAGGGGGAGTGGACATGGAACGGCTCGATCCCGGCGAATTCACGCAGCTTCTGGTCGCCACGCGCGAAGGGGACGGCGAGGCGT
>Ga0268265_10000219_pt1 | contig 66148 bp, 66 predicted proteins | sample KBSSwiS52_FD_190355 | JGI IMG/M metagenome (GOLD analysis project Ga0268265, IMG submission 190355) | Switchgrass rhizosphere microbial communities from Kellogg Biological Station, Michigan, USA - KBS Switchgrass S5-2 (SPAdes) (version 2) | ecosystem: Host-associated > Plants > Roots >... | reverse complement strand
AACACGGTCGGCGCGGGCAGCGACACTGTGTCGAGCATCGAGAATCTGATCGGCTCGGCGCTCAACGACACGCTGACCGGCAGCATCCAGGCCAATACGATCAGCGGCGGCAATGGCGACGACCTGATCGATGGCGGCAGTTCGAACGACATCATCGACGGCGGCGCCAACAACGATACGCTGAAAGGCGGCACCGGCGACGATCTGCTGACCGGCGGCACTGGCAATGACAGCATCGACGGCGGCGCCAACATCGACACGATCAGCTATGCGGCAGCCGGCGCGGGCGTGACGGTGAGCCTCGCCCTTGCCACCGCACAGGTGGTCGGTGGCGGCGTAGGCACCGACACGATCGTCAATGTCGAGAACATCCTCGGCACGGCGTTCGGCGATACGCTGACCGGCTCGGCGCTCGCCAACATCCTCACCGGCGGGGCCGGCAAGGACAATCTGGCGGGCGGCGCGGGCAATGACGGGTTCGTGTTCCTCGCCATCGGCGACAGCGTGGTCGGCGCCAATGCCGACCGCATCCTCGACTTCACCGCCGGCGACATCCTCGATCTGTCGGCGATCGACGCCAACAGCAATACGGTCGGCACCAACGAAGCGTTCACCCAGGTCGGCGCCTTCTCGAACACTGCCGGCCAGTTCACATTGGCGTTCGACGGCGGTTCGAACACGACCACATTGCTGGGCGATACCAATGGCGACGCGGTGGCGGATTTCTCGGTGCTTTTCACCGGGGATGTGACGGCGCTGACGGGGGGCTGGGTCTTGTAGCGGAAAATGATTTGACGCCTGTTCCCGCCACGCCGATCGAAAATAAAATTCGTCATCGTCCCCGAAACGCGTGCATATCATCGCTGTTCTCAAACGTATCAGCTCACAAGAATCATTTCGGAAATCGCCCGAACGCCGCTCCAAATAAAACCAAGGGCAAGGCACCGCTCCCCCGATGACGGGATCGTGCGTCGAGGGGATTTCCAAAATGCCGAATATCGCATCGTTCGGGCCGTCGATCGACGGTACCGCCATCGCCGACATCGTCATCGTCGAGGAGGTCGGCGGCCCTGACACTGACGTGATCCGAGCCGGAGACGGCGATGACGTGGTGATCGCCGACCATACCGTGGTGTTCACCGACGCGAGTGCGACCAATGCGACGATCGCGACGGCGCTGAACATCGATCAGGCCGATTACTGGTCGATCCTGCCGAATCAGGACGTGACCAATCCGGCGACGCCCTACACCAGCATCCTCGGCACTGGCGCCGGCGCATTCGACGTCTATGCGGTGACGGTCGGCGCAGGCGCGACGATCACGCTCGACATCGACTACGGCTATTCGGGCAATGGCCTCGGCGGCCCCAGTTTCGACGCGCAACTGGTGCTGACCGACGCGGGCGGCAACGAGCTGGCGGCCAACGACGATGGTGCCGATGGCGGCTTCGGCAGCGCCTCACCGCTCGACTCCTTCCTCAGCTATACCGTCGCGACCGCGGGTATATATTACGTCCGCGTCCAGCAATTCGACGAAGCGCAGATCGGCGCCGGCGATACTTATCTGCTCAACGTCTCGGTGACCGGCCATGCCAACACGGGCAGCGCCACGTTCGATGACGATACCGTCTTCGGCGAAGGCGGCAGCGACCTGCTCCAGGGCGGTGACGGCAACGACCTGTTGCAAGGCGGCGACGGTGCCGACGCGGCCTATGGCGGCGCCGGCAACGACATCTACGTCGATGAAGCCGATGGCTTCAACGACATCTTCTATGGCGGCGCCGGCAACGATACGCTCCAGGTCGTCGCCAACGGACTCACCACCACCTTCTTCGACGAATCCGGCAACGATACGATATCCGCCGCCAATTCCACCCTTGGCTGGACGATCAACCTTGCCGGCGGCGGCGGCAGTTCCACTGGCGCTGGTTTGAACTACGCCGCGGGATCGATCGAGAACGCGCTCGGCAGCGCATTCGACGACACGCTCACGGCCATTTCCGGCGGCTCGATCCTGCGTGGCGGCGCGGGCACCGATACGCTCAACGGCGGTTCGGGCGACGACCTTCTCGAGGGCGGGGCGGGCACCGATAATATCAAGGGCAATGCAGGGTTCGATATTGCCAGCTACGCATCCGCCAGCTCCAGCGTCGCCGTGAGTCTCGAAATCCAGACGTTCCAGTTTCAGGACACCGGCGGTGCCGGCTCCGACCTGCTGACGAGCATCGAGGGTCTCGAAGGATCGGCGTTCGGCGATCTGCTGATCGGCGATTCCGGCGCCAACATGCTCTCCGGCGGCGACGGGATTGATTTTCTGGCCGGCGGACTCGGCAGCGACACGCTCCACGGCGGTGCCGGCGCCGACACCTTCTATGGCTTAACCTATCTTGCCAATGCGGCCGCCGACGTCAGCAACGATTATTTCTTCGGCGACGCCGGCGACGACATGTTCACGATCATGTCGAACGGTGGGCTGGTCACGATCGCCGACAGTTCGGGCGTCGACACGATCTCCGCGACCGCCTCGCCCGGGGGCTGGACGATCGATGCCGATGCCGGCACCGGTCAGTCCAGCGGCACCGGCGCCGTCGCTTTCACCGCCGGCGAGATCGAGAAGCTGATCGGCAGCACGTCCGGCGATACCTTGCTAGCTTTTGCCGGCGGCTCTTTCCTCATGGGCTATGAGGGCGCCGACAGTCTCGTCGGACGCGGCGGCAATGATATGCTTGATGGCGGAGACGGCAGCGACACCATCACCGGTGGCGGCGGCATCGATCTGATCACCGGCGGCAACGGCAGCGATTCGCTCGACGGCGGCGCCGGCGACGACACGCTCGATGGCGGCGGCGACAATGACAGCATCATCGGGGGCACCGGCATCGACACGCTGTCCTATGCCTCGGCCCAGGCCGGCGTCACGGTATCGCTGGTGCTGACGACGGCGCAGAACACGCTGGGCGCGGGCGTCGATACGATCACGCAGGTTGAGAATCTGACGGGTTCGACGTCGGGCGACGTCCTGAGCGGCAATAGCGGCGACAACCGGATCGACGGCGGCATCGGCGACGACCTGATCGAGGGACTTGGCGGCAACGATCAGCTGATCGGCGGCGCCGGCACTGCCGACGAGGTCAGCTATGCGCATGCGACCGCGCGCGTGATCGTCAGTCTCGCCAAGACCGTGGCCCAGAACACGCTGGGCGCCGGCATCGACATGCTGTCCGGCTTCGAGAGCCTGACCGGAACGGCCTTCGTCGACGTGCTGACCGGCAGCGCGGGCGCCGAGACGCTGTCGGGCCTGGCCGGCAACGATACGCTCACGGGCGGGGCCGGCGTCGACACGCTGCTGGGCGGCGCCGGCAACGATATCCTCGCCGACGTCTCGACCGGGGGCAATTTGCTCGACGGCGGTACCGGCACCGACATCGCTTCGTTCGCGGGCGCAGTGGCCGGCGTGACGGTGGATCTGACCGCCGGCGATGGGGCCTACAACACCGGCGGCGCCGGCATCGTCGACTTCAAGAGTATCGAGGGCGTGATCGGCAGTGATTTCGGCGACGTCATCGTGTTCGACGCGGGCGACAACAGGCTGATCGGCGGACTCGGCGACGATCAGCTCCGCGACGCTGCCGGCAACGATCTGTTCGACGGCGGGGCGGGCTTCGACACCGCCTCCTATGATTTCGCGACGGCGGGAGTGACGGTCAATCTGATCAGCCAGTCGGCGCAGAACACGGTCGGTGCGGGCATCGATACGCTGCATAGCATCGAGGCAGTGATCGGCAGCGATTTCGCCGACACGCTGACCGGCAACCAGTTCGCCAACACTCTGCTCGGCCTCGACGGCAACGACCTGCTCACCGGCGGACTGGGCAACGACACGCTCGACGGCGGCCTCGGCATCGACACGGCGAGCTATGCCACCGCGGCCGGGCCGCTGAAACTGAGCCTCGCCAATCCCGCCTTCCAGTCGACGATCTCGGCCGGCAGCGATCAACTGGTCGCGATCGAGAACCTGACCGGTTCCGCCTTCGACGACCAGTTGACCGGCGACGGCGGCAATAATGTCCTGGTCGGCAATGCCGGCAACGACGTCCTGCTCGGGGGGCAGGGCAATGATACGCTCAATGGCGGTGCCGGCATCGACACGACCACCTATGCCGGTCTCGCGGCGGCGGTGACGGTCAGTCTCGTGCTGACCACGGCGCAGCCGACCGGCGGCGGCGGCATCGATACACTGTTGTCGATCGAGAATGTCACGGGAACGAGTTTCGACGACGTGCTGACCGGGTCGTCGCAGGTCAATGTCATCGCCGGCGGCACCGGCAACGACATGATCGACGGTGGCTCGTCGAACGACACGATCGATGGCGGCGCCGGCAATGATACGCTCAAGGGGTCGAACGGCGACGATCTGATCACGGCCGGATCGGGCAATGACGGCATCGACGGCGGCGCCGGCATCGACACGCTGATTTATGCCGTGACCAGCGCCGGCGTGACGGTCAATCTCGGGCTCACCGTCGCGCAGGCGGTTGGCGGCGGGCAGGGCATCGACACGATCGTCAATGTCGAGAATGTCAGCGGCTCGGGGTTCGGCGACACGCTGACGGGCAACGCGCTCGCCAATAGCCTCACCGGCGGCGCAGGCCACGACATGCTGACCGGCGGGGCAGGCAACGACCGGTTCGTCTATCTCGCGGCCGGCGACAGCGGCGCCGGCGCCAATGCCGACCGGATCCTGGACTTTGGCGCCGGCGACATTCTCGATCTGTCGGCGATCGATGCCGATGCCAATAGCGTCGGCACCGACGAGGCGTTCACGCAAGTTGCCGTGTTTTCCGGCGTCGCCGGCCAGTTCACGCTGGCGTTCGACGGCGGCAGCAACATGACGACGCTGCTGGCCGATGCCGACGGCAATGGTGCGGCGGACTTCTCGATTCTGTTCACCGGGGACGTCACGACGCTGACGTCGACCTGGGTACTTTAGCAGAGATCGGAAATCGGAGATCAAGCCGCTGCCGACCATAGACTTCCGATCTCCGATTTCAGCTACGGTACCTCACCCAGAGTATCCGCCACATAGGCCTGCCGTTCGCCCATCGGCTTGGGCGCGCCGACCGTCGTGTCGTGCGCGGTCTGATGCTCGATCTCCGAATTCAGTTCGGCGCCGACGATCAGGATATAGGCCGACAGGAACAGCCACATCAGCAGCACCACGACCGCGCTGAGCGCGCCATAGGTGGCGTTGTAATTGGCGATGTTGGCGACATAGAGTCCGAAGCCGAGCGTCATCGCCAGCCAGCCGATCGTGCCGAACAGCGACCCCGCCGTCAGCCAGCGCCAGCGCGCGCGGCGGCGGTTGGGCGCGTAGCGATATATGCTCGCGATGACCGCGCTCGCGCCGACCGCCGCCGCCGTCCAGAAGACGATCCGGATCGATGTGATCAGGACCGGCGGCGCCCACGGCATCAGTCCTTCGAGCAACGCCAGCGCGCTGATCGCCAGCGCCGTCAATATGCCGACCAGCAACAGCCCCAGCGTGATCGCCAGCGACAGCAGGGTGGTGCGGATGAAGCTGCGCGTTTCGGCTTCGTCATAGGCGATGTTGAGCGCGGTGATGATCGCGCTGGCGCCGTTCATCGCGCCATAGATCGCAAGGAGCAAGGCAACCGCGAGTCCCATGCCGGTCTTGTCGGCTGCGGTCTTGGTCACCGCGACCATCTGCTCGCCGATCAGCGATGCGGCGTCGGCAGGGAGCAGATCGAACAGCACCTTCAGATGGTCGGCGACGGTCGAGGCGTCGGCGAGCAGCCCGTAGGTCAGCACGAACGCGGCGATCAGCGGCACGAGCGCGAGGAAGGTGTAGAAGGCGACGCCGGCCGAGATCAGCCCGACATTGTCGCTGCCGGTCTCGTTCCAGGTGCGGATCAGGATGTCGCGCCACGCCGCACGGGGCAGATGCAGCGGGTTTTCCGCCTCGCGTCCGCGTCCGTCGTCGATGCTGGCGATGGTTGGCATGGCGCGCCCTCGTGCGGTTTCGCGGGGAACAACGCGTCGATACCGGTTTCGGTGTCAGTCCAGATCGGAAAGTGCTGCGCGCAACGCTGCCGCCGACGCCAGCAGCGCGGCGGTCTCGTCGTCGGCGAGTTCGGGCGTCAGCACGCGCGCCACGCCGCCGGCGCCCAGGATGCAGGGCAGGCTGAGGAAGATATCGGACAGCCCATATTCGCCGGTGAGCAGCGCCGAGACCGGCAGGATCGCACGTTCGTCCCGCAGGATCGCCTCGCAGATCCGTACGATCGCGGTTGCGACGCCAAACGAGGTGTAGCCCTTGCCGGCGATGATCCGGTAGCCCGCGGTGCGGACATCGTCCGCGATCCGCGTGCGATTGGGCATCGCGTCCGGCGCGTACTGCGCGAGCGGCAGCCCGCCGATCCGCACGAGCGAGAATGCCGGGACTTCGCTGTCGCCATGTTCGCCCAGGACGACGCCGTGGATGGCGGCGGGCGCGACCTGCAGACTTGCGGCGAGCGTCTGTCGAAGGCGGCTCGAATCGAGCAGTGTGCCGGTGCCGATCACCCGCGCCGCCGGCAGTCCGGACTGCCGGAACGCGAGCAGGGTCATCAGGTCGACGGGATTGGAGGCGATGATCAGCACGCCGTCGAAACCGGCCGCCATCAATTCGGCGACACAGCGGCGGACGATTGCGGCGCTCCGGCCGGCGACCGACAGCCGCGTCTCGTCGCCATGGGTGGCGGCGCCGGCGGTGATCACCGCGATTCGGGCGTGCGCGGCGTCGGCGTAATTTCCGGCCCAGATCCTCGCCGGCCGCGCCAGCGCATTGGCATCCGAAATATCGGCGGCCTCGGCTTCGGCCAGGCCTTGATCGCTGTCGACGAGGACGATCTCGTGAAACAAGGCGCGCAACATCAGCGCGAAAGCCGCGGTGCTGCCGACGTGACCCGCCCCGATGATCGCCACCCGATCCCGCGCGGCGCCCATTCAGGCCGCCCGGATCACACGTGACGTGAACGTCGCCCGCGTGATCGAGACGGTCAGTCCGGCGGTGCGGCTGTCCAGTTCCACACGCGCGCCGAGTTGTTTGGCGAGCGCCTTGACGATCGTCGTTCCAAGCCCGGTCTCGGTGTCGACGGCGTCATTTTCGATCTTGCCCATGCCGTTGTCGGCAACGACCAGCTTCCAGTCGAGCGCATCGATCTCGTATGAGACGTCGATCGCGGCGCCGACCTTGTATTTCGGCCACGCATATTTGAGCGCGTTGATCACCAGTTCGGTGACGATCAGCCCCAGGCTGACCGCGCGTGCCGACGGGATCATGCCATAGTCGGACGCCACCACGATCGTCACCGGCTGGCTGTCACCAACCATCGAGGTGGCGAGGCCCTCGCACAGCTTGGTCAGATAGGAACCGACCTCGATCTGGTCGATGCCCTCGCTCGCATGGAGATGCTGCTGGACGGCGGCGACCGACATCACCCGCTGATGGGCGTCGCGCAGATGCAGGCGGGTTTCCTCGGACGACACCGCCCGCGCCTTGAGCAGCAGGATGCTGGCGATGATCTGCAGGCTGTTGGCGACGCGATGCTGCATCTCCTCGAGCAGCACCTGCTTCTGCCGGAGCAGTTTCTCGGTATCGCGCAGCAGGTCATCCTTCTCGCGCTCCACCTTGCGGCGCGCCGTGATGTCCTTGAAGGCCAGCAGGATCGTGATGTCGTCATGATCCTCGTAGATCACCTTGCGCGCGTTCAGCAGCATGATCTTGCGGCCGATCATCGGAAAATCGTGCACGACCTCGAAATCGTCCATCTCCGCGCGATCGGGGATGATCGTCTCCAGCAACAGGCGGAGTGCCGGAATGTCCCATTGGCCGTCACCCAGCGCGTAGAGCAGGCAGCCCAAAGTTTGTCCCGGCGCGACCCTGAATGTGTCGTAGAACGATCGGCTCGCTGCCAGCACGCGGAAGCGGGCATCGAGCACGAGGAAGGGTTCGGCGATCGTGTTGACGATCGCCTGCGCCAGGATGTTGGCATCCTCAAGCGTGCGGATCGGTTCGATCACAGCCGCAGCCAGATGCTCTCGGCATCGTCGATGGCCTCGAGCATGTCGCTCTCGGCCTGTTGTTCGCCGAGATGGCTGCGAACGGCATCGGGATCGCCATCGCGCGGGAAGCGGCGATCCGCCTTCGCCGCCCTGGCGAGATCGCCGATCCAGTCCTTGCGCGCGACCTGAGTCAGCAGCCAGGTGCCGAACGGCTCGCCGGCACCGCCAGCGATTGGGCCAGCGATTGGGCCAGCATCTTGAGCGTCATCGGCGATCACCGGCCCGTTCTCGTGGCAGCGAGCTGCCACTGTCCGCCGGCCGGTTTCACCATCGCGCGGCCGCAGATCAGGCAGGCGCTGACGAAGCGGCCTTCCTCCCAGCGATTCGCGTCGGGATCGGCGGCATGCGTGCCGAACAATATGTGCAATATCATCGCCTCGACCGGCCTTCATCTGCAGGCGAGAGCTTTTGTGTCCCTCGATCACGAGATGCCTGCGTGCAGTTCGGGTGATGGCGCGGCTATATCATGGGTTAGGCGCCGGACCTAATACCGACTTGCCGTGCCGCGATCAGTGGCCGCCAGTCAGGCGCCAGTGGTCGGCAGCACTTCACTCATGCCGACGTCGGGCGCATCCTCTTTCCAGCGCACCGACCCGAACGGCCGCTCGAGCATCCGCTTGATCCGTATAGGCTCGTCGCCGCGGTGGAAATCCTCGGCCTGCCGATGGATATCGAGTTCGGCTGCGGTGTGGCGGCTGCGCAGCCGCAGATAATCGAGCCACGTCGGGCAGTGGAACCGCTCGGTCCACAGCGTCGGATCGGCGATATCGCGCGCGATCGACCAGTCATAGGCGCCGTTGCGGTGACGTGTCAGCTGGACCTGCTGAATGACGCTGTAGAAGGCGCGCGCCTGTTCGGTATCCACGCGATATTCGATCTCGACGACGATCGGCCCGCTGCGCGCGGTCAGCGCGAGGCCGACCTCGGGCGTGCCGAGATCGATCGCCTGCTTGTCGCTGTCGCTGATCGCCGGCATCCGCAGCCAGCGGCCGAGCAGCGCGGTCGCGAGCATCGCCGCGGCCGACATCAGCAAGGCCGCGCTGACGCCCTGGATCTGCGCGGCATGGCCCCAGAGCCAGCTGCCGATCGCGATGCCGCCGGCGATCGAGGCCTGGAATGCCGCCAGCGTGCGACCGGCGACCCAACGCGGCGCCGAGAGCTGGATGCCGATGTTGAACAGAGTGACGCTGATCATCCAGCCGGCGCCGGCCAGCACCAGCGCGACCGCGGTCAACACGATCGAATGACTGAGCGCGACCGTCGCGATCGCCGCCGCCATCACGATCGCGCAGGCGACCACCGCCTGCTCGCCGTTCAGCCGCGCGCTGACCCGGTTGATGTTGAGCGCGCCGGTGACAGCACCGACGCCGAATGCGCCGAGCACGAGGCCATAGACCTGCGCGCCGCCGTCGAGCAGGTCGCGCGCGACGATCGGCATCAATGCCGAGACCGATCCGCCGGCAATGCCGGTCGCCAGCGTTCGCCACAGCACGACGCGGATCGACGGCGAATGGACGACATAGCGAATGCCCGAGGTGATCGCGCGGTTGAGCCGTTCGGGCGGCAGGCGCGAGGGCACCTGGATGCGGCGCCAGAGCAGCAGGACGGTCAGCAGCGGCAGATAGAGCAAAGCGTTGCCGATGAACGCGACGACGGCACCGAACGCGGCGACGATCACGCCGCCGATCGCCGGCCCGAAGCTGCGCGCGATGTTGTAGCTGATCGAATTGAGTGCCACGGCCTGCGGCAACGCATGCGGCGGCACCTGTTCGCTGACCGAGGCCTGCCATGCCGGCCCGAACAACGCCATGCCGGTGCCGATCAGGAAGCAGAAGAACAGCAGGGTCCAGGGCGTCAGCAGCCCGGAGAGGGTCAGCAAGGACAGCAAGGACGCGCCGGTCAGCGACACCGCCAGCGCGGCGATGCCCACCTTGCGGCGATCATACATGTCGGCGATCGCGCCGGCGGCGATCGAGACCAGCATCACCGGCAGCATCAGCGCGGTCTGGACGAGTGCGACCATGTCGGTGGCCGGGGTCAGCTTGGTCATCGCCCAGGCCGCGCCGACCGCCTGGATCATCAGGCCGAGATTGGAGAGCAGGCTGGCCAGCCAGATGCGGCGGAACAACGGTGTCCGCAGCGGCTCGGCAATGCCGCCGCGTGGGCCGGCGGCCGGAACCGTGCGCTCTGGCGCATCCATGCAATCGTCTTCCCGCTGTTTCGCGGCGGCCATAAGCGAACAGGGCCGGCGCGAGAAGGGGCACGGTGCAGCGGCATCGTGACAGAGCAGATCCCCGGGGTCCACATTGGCTTGCTCGAGATCAGTGCGCGCACAAAGGCGTGCAAAAACTGCACTGAACCGCTGAACCATCGCGTGGCGCCGGTGTTGAGCCTCCAACCCCAAGGAGGAATGACATGGCGACCAAGGCTTTCGACACGGACAAGGGCAATGGCGGCGAGACCCACCAGCATGTGCCGACCAAGGGCGATCATGCGGCCGAGGGCCATTTGACAACCAATCAGGGTATTCGCGTTTCGGACAATCAGAACCAGTTGAAGGCCGGCGCGCGCGGGCCGGTGCTGCTCGAAGATTTCGTGCTGCGCGAGAAGATCTTCCACTTCGACCATGAGCGTATTCCCGAGCGCATCGTCCATGCCCGCGGATCGGCGGCGCACGGCTATTTCGAGAATTACGAAAGCCTGGCCGACATCACCAGGGCCGACCTGTTCCAGCGCGCAGGCGAGAAGACCCCGCTGTTCACGCGCTTCTCCACCGTCGCCGGTGGTGCAGGTTCGGTCGATACGCCGCGCGACGTGCGTGGCTTCGCGGTCAAATTCTACACGCAGGAGGGCAATTGGGATCTGGTCGGCAACAATATCCCGGTATTCTTCATCCAGGACGCGATCAAATTCCCCGATTTGATTCATGCGGTGAAGATGGAAGCCGACAAGGGCTATCCGCAGGCGGCGTCGGCGCACGACACGTTCTGGGATTTCATCAGCCTGATGCCCGAATCGAGCCACATGATCATGTGGGCGATGTCCGACCGGACGATTCCGCGTTCGCTCAGGACGATCGAGGGCTTCGGCATCCACACCTTCCGCATGGTCAACGCCGCGGGCAAATCGACCTTCGTCAAGTTCCACTGGAAGCCGGAGCAGGGCGTCGCCTCGACCTTGTGGGACGAGGCGGTGAAGATCGCCGGCGCCGATCCCGATTTCCATCGCCGCGACCTGTTCGAGGCGATCGATCGCGGTGCCTTTCCCGAATGGGAACTCGGCATCCAGGCGTTCGACGAAGCGTTCGCCGACAGCCTGCCCTACGACGTGCTCGATCCGACCAAGATCATTCCCGAGGAGGTGCTGCCGGTGCGGCCGATCGGCCGGATGGTGCTCGATCGCAATCCCGACAATTTCTTCGCGGAGACCGAGCAGGTCGCTTATTGCCCGGCGAACATCGTGCCGGGCATCGACTTCTCGAACGATCCGCTGCTGCAGGGGCGGCTATTCTCCTATCTCGACACCCAACTCAAGCGGCTCGGCTCGACCAATTTCCACCAACTGCCGATCAATGCGCCGAAATGCCCGGTGATGAACTTCCAGCGCGACGGTCACATGCAGATGAACGTGCCCAAGGGCCGGGCCAATTACGAACCCAACAGCCTCGATCAGGCCGGCGAGGCGCCGGGGCCGCGCGAATGCCCGCTGACCGGTTTCGCGACCTTCGCCGGCCGCGCCGCCGAGGACGAGCAGGGCGACAAATTGCGCATCCGCCCGGAGAGCTTCGCCGACCATTACAGCCAGGCGCGATTGTTCTTCCGCTCGCTCGATCCGGCCGAGCAGGCGCATCTCGCCTCGGCGTTCGTGTTCGAACTGTCGAAAGTGGGGCTCGAGCATGTCCGCACGCGCATGCTGTCCAACCTCGTCAACGTCGATCCCGGCCTGGCGAAACGCGTTGCGGACGGTCTGGCGATGAAGCTGCCCAAGGCATCGCCGACGGCCGCGCCGGTGCGCGACATGGATCCGTCTCCGGCGCTCCGCGTCGTTCGCGGCCCGCGCGAGCTCGACACGCTCGACGGCCGCTCGGTCGGCATCCTCTTCGCCGACGGATCGGATGCGGTGACGATGCAGTCGCTGATCAAGGAGATCAGCGGTGCCGGAGGCCGTGCCGTGCTGATCGCGCCCAAAATCGGCGGCGCGAAGCTGTCCGACGGCACGGTGATGCCGGCGGACGGCCAGTTGGCGGGCACGCCCTCGGTGATGGTCGATGCGATCGCCGTGATATTGTCCAAAGCGGGCTGCGCAACTTTGCTCAAGGAGGCGGCGGCGGTACAGTTCGTGATGGATGCGTTCGGCCATCTCAAGGCGATCGGCCATTCGCCCGAGGCACAGCCCTTGCTCGACAAGGCCGGGGTCGAGCCGGACGAAGGTGTGGTCGCGGCCGGCAAGGGCTTCATCGCCGTGGCGGGCAAGCGGTTCTGGGATCGCGAGCCGAAATTGCGGATGCTGCCCTGAGCCTGTTTGCCCGCTCGCGGCGTTCGGTTGGCCGGGAAAGCAGCACGCCATGGCGAACACGACACGGCGCGTTAACCGCCAGGCCGTAAGCGTCGGCCATTATGCCGATTTCCCGGCCCGGCACCGCTTCGGCGGAACAGCGACCCTGGTTATCCAGGCGTTTGGTCTTGCGCGCCGTGCCGGTGCCCGACGCGGTTTACCGGCAGCTCGTCGGCAGAGCAGGGCGTGGACCTCGCATCTTGCCTCCTGCGCCGATGCCGCGCTGTACCGCTCGAAGAAGGGCGGCAAGGCCCAGCTCAATTTCTGCACAGCCGAGGACGTCGTGAAGCTGGCGAGCGCCGCGGCTGAATCGAGGTGCCATGGGCGCGATCGAACCCGCGATATTGGTGCATAGCCGTCCGGACGCGCAAAACCATTGGGTCACGCCAGGACTATCGCGCCTTTTGCTCGGCCTTCTCGGTGATCGGATAGCGGGCCGACAGGTCTTCGATGACCTTCGCCGCGTTGAGGACCCGCCAGCCGCAATCCCTGTACGCTTGCGGAAGCGCGCCGCCCTTGACGAACAGCACGTTGAACTGCGCTTCGTGCCCCGAAGGAATTTCCGTGCCGCCGCCATAGCCGTAACCATAGCCGACCATCCGGGTCGTCCGCACGAGCGTGCGCGACGACAGGATCAGCAGGCCGTCATTCCCCTCGCGCCGCGACTCCAGCGCCGCGCTGAGCAAGGCCATTTCCTCCACCGTCGCCTTGCTGGCGAGATTGTGGGTGAAGCGGATCGTCCATTTACCGTCCTCGTCCATGCGTTTGCGCGAAAAGCCGTTATCGCTGAGGAAATAGCCGTCGCCGGCGCGCTTCAGGCGCGGCTGCATTGACGCGGTTTCCGGGCGTGGCAGAGCAGCGCGCAACGCGGTCAAGTCGCGGCGGACATCGCTCAGGCGCTGCTCGTCGGTGGTCGCGAGCAGCCTGGCGACGAATGCGTTGCGCGCGGCTTCGTCGTCTGCCCCGCTGGTCTTGAGCTGCATCACCAGATCGGCGATGACGAGCACGCGACCCTTGGGCAGTGCGCGCACCGCGGCGAAGAGCTGGTCCGGGGTCATGCCGGCGGCGTCCTTGCGCAGCTTGATCAGCGCGATCCAGATATCCAGCGTGGCGAGTCCCTCCTTGCCCTGCGTCGTTCTGCTGTCGAAATCAGCCACGACCGACTTCGACAGCTTGCGCCCTTCCACCGGTGGCGGCGGCGGACTCATCGCGTCTGCCAGATCCCGCTGTGCCGCCGCGAGGATGGCGGCGGCTGCATCGGGTTTGCCCGTCGCGACAAGTGCATAGGCAAAAGCGCCGGCGATCTCCGCCCGGATCGCGATCAGTTCATATTGCAGCCTCGCCTCGCCCTCGACCGTCCAGTTGCCGCGGGTCCGCGGCAGCTCGAACGTCAGTCCGCTGCCGATCTCGGCTGCTTCGGCCAGATGATTGGAGGTCAACGCATAGTGGAAGTAGAAAATCAGCCCGTTCGGGAATAGCGGCGCCTGTCGCTTGAGCAGCGCGAGATGCGCGCCGAGGCCGCTGTCGAGCTTGAGCTGCGCGACATTGGCGAGCGCCGTTATCGAGTGGGCATAAGGCCGCGCAGCCTCGATCGCCGCGATCTCCTTCAGCGCCTCAGTCTTGCGGCCGAGATCGATCAGGGCGAAGGCGCGCACCGCGTGGTTGCCGATGCCGATACTGTCCTGAAAATTCCTGCCCGTCACTTCCGCCGCGATCGAATCCGACACGGTCAGTGTCTCGATCGCCCTTTCGGGCGCCGCGACCGCGATCTGGTTGAGCTCCTTGGCCTGAAGCAGATGCGCCTGCCGCAACTGAAACGCGGGAAGCAGCAGCGGATCGACGAGCGCACGATCGCAGGCAGCAAGCGCGGCGGCGCCGAAATCGGCTGCATCGTTCTTGCGAATATCGGCGCTTTGGGTCGCGAGACCCCACAGCCATGTGCTCGTCGTCATGCCGTCGGCCTTGGCGCTGGGCGCGCCATAGCCGTCGCAGCGCTGAAAATCGCCTTCGGCAGCGAACGCCGGACTCGCGACGAACAAGGCTATGGCTGTCAGTCCGGCGTACAGGATCTTCACCGATTTCCCCCCGATAACGGCGTCGATCGTAGAAGAGCGCGCCGATCCGCGCAACGACGGGCGCCGATGCGGAAGGTCCAGGGTGCGAGATCGGCCGATGATGGTGCCGGTGCGGCACCGGAGTCACGACATCGATGCGGCTGCTTACAGGCGGGCTAGTAATTCGGCTTTTTTCGCGGCGAACTCCTCGGCCGTCAGTATGTCTTTCTTGTGAAGTTCGGCGAGGCGCTCGATCGTTGCAATGACGTCGCCGTGCGTGCCGGCAGGTTGCGGCGGCGGCGCAGGGGCGGGCTGCATCGGTGCCGACGGCTGGGCGGCGGGCCGTTCCTCGACCGAAGCTTGCTTATCGCGCCTCTGGTCATTGCCTTCTGCCGGAACCATCTGCAGATCGGCGACGCGCACGACACCGTACTGGCTGGTGAAGGTCAGCGACTGGTCGCCGCTCTGCTGTTGCGAGAAGCCGGTGATGTGATGGTCGGCGGTGTCGTAGACCGTGATCCGGCCAGCGCGCTCGATTGCCAGCCGCCGGGTTGCGGGGAAGACGGCATAATGGAGGTCGTTCTGCGATCCGCTGGACGACGGACTGCCGAGGTCTTGCGGCCAGCGATTGCCGCCATTGCCGGGAACGAGCAGACTGGCGCCGCCACTCTGGCTCTGGCTCTGGCTGGGGGGTGCCGCGCGCACGAACGGGTCGGTCCCGCGCAGCAGCGCCGCCAGTTCGGTGCACAGCGCGTCGACGCGATATTTGAGGCCCTGGTTGAACATGTCGCCGACCATGATCATGCCGCCCTGCGACCATTGCCCCATGCCGCCAAGGTCGGGGTGATTGAACTGCGCCTGCGTGCCGTTGCCCGACGCCAGCGCCGTCAGCAGCGTGACGACGGCATCGTTGCTCACGCCATGGCGCTGCGCCACGTCGGCAACGATCCGCTGCCCTTCTTCGGTCAGGCGATGCATGGTGGCTGTCCTCGATCGCGCGATGCGGCAGCGTGCCGATCGTCGCAGTTGCGAATCGCCTATCATGGCGCGCGCGATTCTGACAGCGTCAGTCGCGGACGAGCTTGGTGATGGTCAACCTGCGGCGGATCGCGAACCCCAGCGACTCGTAGAGTGCAATCGCGCTGCCGTTGCTGGCGTAGGCGTGGAGGAACGGCGTTTCGGCGCGGTCGAAGATGCGGGTGGCAACGGCGTGCGACAGCAACCGCGCGTAGCCGCGGCCGCGCGCATCGGGATGCGTGCAGACGCCGCTGACTTCGGTGAAGCCATCGGGCTTCATCCGTTCGCCCGCCATCGCCACCAGCCTGCCGTCATGCTTGATGCCCAGAAAGTCGCCCAGCCGGTGGGTCCGCGACAGGAAGGGTCCGGGGGCGGTCAATGTCGCCAGCGCGAGCATCGCCGGCGCATCGGCCTCGGTCAGCGGTTCGATCGCGGCGCGGCCGGCGACCGGCGTCAGTCGTTGCGCGACCATCTGGACGCCCGCAACGATCTTCTCGGCGATCGTGCCCGGCGGCACTGGGCTCTCGCCCGCCTCAACCAGCAGCACATAGTCCGCCTGGGGAACGAGTGTCGCCAGCGCGGCGAGGCTCTCGGACCCGTTGTCGCAGGCTGCCGCGAACGGGCCGACGTCCAAAGCGAAGCGCAGGGCGCGGTCGTCGCCCAGCGCCATCGCCGCCTGGCGCGAACGCAGTGCATGCCAGACCGGCCGGTCAAGCGGATGCGCGGTCATCATGCGAGCCTCCCGATTGCCTGCCGCGCTCTATCGCTACGCTGGCCTGATCGAATGGACGAAGCCGGCGATCAGTTTCTCCAGCCGGCCCTTGACGCCATCGTCGATCAGATTGCCCGCTTCGTCGAACGCCTTGCCCGCACCCGGCACCATCAACCGCCCGCCCGTCCAGAGCCGCGCGCCGAGCGTGCGCAGCACCGACAGCCAGGCGTCCTGGGCGAGGATCGTGCCGAACCCGCCGGGCGACGCACCGATGATCGCGACCGGCTTGCCGGCGAACACACGCGCGGCATCGGCCGGCGGGCGCGAGGCCCAGTCGATCGCGTTCTTGAATACACCCGGAATGCCGTTGTTATATTCGGGCGTCGCCAGCAGCAATCCGTCGGCGCTGGCGATCAAGTCCTTCAGCGCGGCCACCGCGGGCGGGATGCCTTCGGCCGCTTCGACATCGCCATCGTATAGCGGAATGGCGGCGATCGAAGCGATCACGAGCGTCGTATCGGCGGGCAGCACCTGCTGCGCCGCGTGGAGCAGCCCCGTATTATAGGAATGTTTCCGCAGGCTGCCTGAAATGCCGACCAGCAATGTCATCCGTCCGCTCCCGATCATCGATGCCAAGCTTGCAGCCGGTCAGGGCTGTTCCGCAAGCATGTTGCATCGATTGCGAACCAGGGCGCGATCAGAACCGGTAGGGATCGAAACAGGTGGCATCGGGATCGGGCCGGCCATCCAACGCCGCCGCGATCAACTCGGCCCCGAGCGTGGCGAAGGTGACGCCATTGCCGCCGAACCCGCTGGCGAGCCACAGCCGTTCGTGATTGGCCGCGCGCCCGATCGCCGGCAGGCCGTCGGGCGAAGAGCCGAACGCGGCCGCCCAGGCGCAGTCGATCGGCAGGTCGTCGACCGCGACCATCGCCATCAGCCCCGCCTGGAGAAAACCGCTCTTGGTGCCGATCAGCGCGTCGCGCTGCCGGGCATCGTCGAAATCCTCGTCGGCGCCACCGGCGATCACGCGCCCGTCCGCGGTTGTACGGGTGTAGAGATAGGGTGACGACGCTTCCCAGATCATCGCATTCTCGCGCCACAACGGCGCCCGCCCCGGCGGCGTGGCGATCGCATAGCTCGAGCCGACGGTGAACGCCGGCGGCAGGAACAAGGTCGCGCGTTCATAACCACCGGCGAGGATGACCTCGCTTGCGCGCACGCTCCGGCCATCTTCGGTGTGCACGAGCATGGCGTCGCCGACCGCCTCGATCCGCGCGACATCGACCGGAAAACAGGCGACCGCGCCCTGCGCGCGGGCGCGTTCGAGCAGGCCCAGCGTCAGCCGGACCGGATCGACCTCGTAGCTGCCGCCAGATAACAAGGCAGCGCGCGGAGCGATGTCGAACCGCGCCGCGACGGCGTCGCCATCGAGATAGTCGGAGGGCAAGCCGGCCGCGCGACGGGCCTCGCCCTCGCGGCGCAACGCCGCATCGTCGAGTAAAGTCCCCGCGAGATAGAGTTCGGGCCGGTCGATCCGGCCGCAATCGATGCCGGTTCCGTCGATGTGCGCCGCCAGCCGGCCGACCGCGGCAAACACCCGCCGCCAGCGCTGCGCGGCCTCGTCGGCGCCGATCATGGCGGCCAGATGTGTCAGCGGCACGTCCGCCGCCCACATCACGAGCGCGGTCGAGGCGGCTGTGCTGCCGTGCGCCGGCGGGCGGCGATCGAGCAGGACGATGCGCCGACCCTGCGCCGACAGCCGCTCCGCCAGCATCGTGCCCATGACCCCGGCGCCGACGATGACGATATCGGCGTCGCCCGCCGGGAAGGTATCGCTGGTCGTGGTGGCGTCGTCGCGTGCGACCCAGCACGGGCGGCCGCCGCGCAGAGTCCTGTTTTCGGTCAGTTGCAAACAGGAACTCCCCCGCAGATGGCGCATGATGCGAACGCCTCAACGCGCGGAACGCGCGCCGGTCGCATCGGCAATCGGACAGGGTGTCGGGTCAGGCGTCGAGCGGTTCGCCCGACCGGATCAGCGCTGCTCGGCCTTGCTCTTGAGCCGCCGCGCGTTGGACGTCGCGCGGGCGTGGATCGGCTTGACGACCGCCAGCCCGAGCGCCGCCGCGCGTTCGACTCGGTCGGCGGCATAGTCCATCTGGCGCGCAGCGATCTCGCCCATGGCAGCAGGCGTGGGCAGCCAGCCCCCCATCATCATGACCGATCCGATGTGCTGGGACTCGCTCATGAACGCCCGCTGCATCGCCCAGCCTTCATTGGCGATCGCCATGCCCGCGCGCGAGAAGGCCTCGAGCTTTTCGGGGACCATCCGCCCGAATTCGACATGATCGGCATCGAGCGGCGCGATCGTGGCATCCTTCATCAGCGCCGCGCGATAGCGAATCACCTCGTTCGAGGCGGTCAGCGTCTCGGCGGCATGACGACCGACCTGCGCCATGTCGAGCGACGCCGACCACAGCCGGCTCAGGGTGGAAAAGGGATCGAACAAGGCATGCCTCCCGGCGCCTTCGCGGCGCGATGATCGTTACGATGCCGTTCGGTGCGGCAGCGCTTGAGTGCAGCTTTAGCATCTTGAGTTGCGCTGGGACATGGTTTTTGCGGTTAATGGCGCCAGATGAAAAGGTCGGCATGCCGTCAACGCGCTTCCCCCTTCGCACGGCGGGTCATGCGTGGGGCGCCAGCAGATCCTGTTGCTCGGGGTGGCGATCGATCCAGACGGCGACGAACGAGCAGAGTGGCAGGACCTTCAGTCCCTGCGACCGAACATCGGCGAGCGCGCCTTTGATCAGCCTGCCGGCTATGCCCTTGCCTTCGAGCGCTTCGGGCACCTCGGTATGGGTGAAAGCGATCACGTTGCCGCGCTGCTCGTAGGCGGCGATCGCGACCGCCCCGTCGACCGCGAGCTCATATCGATGTTCGGCCATGTTGTTGGTCACGCTCGCTTCGGTCATGTCGTTCCTCCTTGCGCGATCATTCGCCGATCAGGTGCAGCACCAGCGACCGCCGGTGCGGCCGCCGGCGATGCTCGAACTGATAGATGCCCTGCCATGTTCCCAGTGCCAGGCGACCGTCGACCAGCGGGATCGAAAGCTGCACCTGCGTCAGCGCGGCACGCAGATGCGCCGGCATGTCGTCCGGCCCCTCGTCGTCATGGGCATAGGTCGCATCCTCGGGTGCGATCCGCGCGAACCAGGCCTCGATATCGCTGCGAACCTCGGGTGCGGCATTCTCCTGGATCAGCAGCGAGGCCGAGGTGTGGCGGCAGAAGATCGTCAGCAGCCCCGCCTCGATCGCCTGCGCCGCCGTCCAGCGGGCGATGTCGGCGGTGATCTCGACGAGACCCTGGCGCCGCGTGTCGATGTCGAGCCTGCCCATTGCCTGTCGCATCGGAATCATCCTCTTGTCGCACCGGCGGCGTGCCGCGTGCATCCGACATCCGCCATACACGAAAGCCGCTCCCCGCAAGGCACCGGGACATGCATTCGGCAATCCGAAACGGGGCGGCATTCCGCCATGTTCCGACCGATAACAGGGCATTTTTGCGCTTTTCACGCCTAAAGCAGGGGAAAAATGGCCTCGCGGCGCCAGGTGCTGCACCTTTTATCTTGTTTTTACAGGAGCTTGCGGGCGACGCAGGGACGCTACCTGTTATTCGACCGAACAGGGGAAGCAATCTTGCAGAACAGGTGCAAATCAACGTCGTAACAGGTCGGATTCCCTGCATAACAGGTCCACCGGATTTCGCCGCCGGCGGCACGCTCGATGCATGACGGCCGCTTTGACACGCCGGCATTTTGCCTTACGCCAGCGCGAAGGGCAGGGGACGATGCGATGCGGGTCTGGGCATGGTTGTCGATCGCGGCACTGGGGCTGACGGGCCAGGCCGGCGCGACGCGGCCGGATGAGTCCCATATCCTGATTCGCCACGCGCAGATCGCCGATGGCCATGACCCGACGATCTTCGCCGGCGACGTCCGGATCGCGGGCGACCGGATCGTCGCGATCGGCACGCTCGATCCCCAGCCGGGCGAAACAGTGATCGACGCGACCGGGTTGGTGCTGGCGCCCGGCTTCATCGACACGCACAGCCATCATGACGGGGCCCTGAGCAGGCATCGCGATGCGCTCGCGCTGGTCAGCCAGGGCGTGACGACGATCGTCTCCGGGCAGGATGGCGATTCCGACGTGCCGATCGCCCGACGGATCGCGGACCGGACGGCGACGCCCACGGCGGTCAACGTCGCTTATTATTCGGGCCACGGCACCTTGCGTGCGGCGGTGATGGGTGCGGACTACAAGCGCGAAGCGACGCCGACTGAACTCGCGGCGATCAAGACGCTGCTCGATGCCGACATGAAGGCCGGCGCGCTGGGGCTCTCGACGGGGCTCGAATATGATCCGGGAATCTATGCGTCGCGCGCAGAGGTGCTCGAACTCGCCAGGGTCGCAGCCGGTCAGGGCGGCCGCTACATCAGCCATATCCGCAGCGAGGATCGCGACCTGTGGGGCGCGCTCGACGAATTGATCGCGATCGGCAAGATCGCGAAGCTGCCGGTCCAGCTCAGCCACGCCAAGCTGGCGATGACCGACTGGTGGGGCCAGGCCGATCGCATGATCGCACGGCTCGATGCCGCCCGCGCCGATGGCGTCGACGTCTCGCTCGACATCTATCCCTATACCAACTGGCAGAGCGTGCTGACGGTGATGTGGCCGAAGCGCGACTTCGAGAGTCGCGAGACCGCCGAATTCATCCTCGGCCATCTCGCGCCGCCGGAGGGGCTGCTGATCTCGGCGGATGACGCCGACGCAAGCCATGTCGGCAAGACGGTGGCGCAGATCGCCAGCGAGCGCGGCGCCGATCCGGTGACGACGGTGATGGCGCTGATCCGCGACAGCCGGAAGATGGGCGGCGATGTTCATGTGATCGGCACCAGCATGGACGAACGCGACATCGCGAAGCTGATCGCATGGCCGCAAGCCAATATCTGTTCGGACGGCGAATTCGACAGCCTCCATCCGCGCGGCGCGGGTGCGTTCGCCAAGGTGCTGCGCCATTATGTCCGCGAGACCAGGCTGTTGACCCTGGGCGAGGCGGTGGTGCGGATGACCGGGCTGTCGGCGCAGCATATGGGACTGGTCGACCGCGGCGCGATCAGGCCCGGCGCTTTCGCCGATCTCGTGCTGTTCGATCCGGCGACGATCGCGGATCATGCGACGACGGAGATGCCGCGCGCGCAGGCGACGGGGGTGGCGAAGGTGTGGGTGAATGGCGCGCTGGTCTATGATGGCGGCAAGGCGACGGGGGCGTTTCCGGGGCGGGTGATCAAGCGGGCCGGGGTGAAGTAGTGCGGAAAGCGCATTGCTGACTATCCCTCTACCGCCCTTCGGCGAAGCTCAGGAGAGTTAGGCACCGGCGTGGCGCCGACCCCCTTGGATGAAATGGGTGGGTCTGACTTCCCCTTCCCCCTTGATGGGGGAAGGATACGGAGGCTTGGTCCGCCTCTTGGCGGACCTAGCCGTAGTTGGATGGGGGTGATGTTTGGCGAATGGCTCTACGCCGAACGTCACCCCCATCCAGCTCCGACTAAGGCCCGCCAAGGGGCGGACCTAAGTCTGCGCAACCTTCCCCCATCAAGGGGGAAGGAAGCATAACGTCACCCTCTCAGTCTCTCGAAATCCATATCCAATTGAAATTACTATATAAATTCGACGAGCTTCTCCCTAGCCTTGCGGTAGAGGGTAGAAGGGCTGATCCCAATCAGGCGCTGCTGATGCAGACATCGCAGGAGTTGAACGGATGAACGCTACCGACACCATGCGCAGCGTCCGCGAAGTGCGGGTGACCGGTCCCGCTGCACTCAGCCTGGTCTGGTCGGATGGCACGACGGTCGATCTCGACCTGACCACCGTCATCGCGGGTGCCACCTTCGCTGCCCTGCGCGATCCGGTCGAGTTCGCCAGGGTCGAGGTCGGCGATTGGGGGCATAGCCTCTGCTGGGCTTCCGGCGCGGAACTGAACGCCGACGCGCTCTGGCTCGAAACGCTGTCGGCGACCGGTCACGACGACGCACGGACGTTCATCGAATGGCGACTGCGCCATGGCCTGTCGCTGTCCAAAGCGGCCGACGCCATCGGCGTGTCGCGCCGGATGGTCGCCTATTATTCGAACGGCGACAGGAAGGTGCCCAAACCTATTTTGCTGGCATGCCGGGGATGGGAAGTTGGCGCCGGAGTCGACCGGGCCGCCTGAGCGGCGATCACCGCCCCGGATACAACGCCTCGGCATCGCGCTTGAACGCGGCGCCGCTGTCGGTGCGGCTGTAGAACATGTGGCCGCCGGGATAGACCGAGACCTTGACCGGTTCGGCGCGGCCGAAGCTGGGCATCTGGTCGACGATCAGGCGTGAGGCGAAGAAGGGGCAGCTGAGATCGTCCCAGCCATGGACGATCAGCACGCCCATCTTCGGATCGTTGGCGATCGCCTTGCGCAGATCGGTGACCGGCGCGTCGTCGGGCTTGCCGCGGTCCCAGGCCGCATTCACCGCATAGGACAGCGCATTGTAGCGCGCGTCGGTTTTCCAGCCGACCTCGCGCGTGACGAAATCGACCATCGCACTGGTCGTCGGCGCGATCAGCGCGTCGAGGATCGGGTCGTTGGACTGCTGCTGCGGGGCCCAGGGGAAGGGATCGAACGCGGTGACGTTGCTGTCGTAGACGCTGCCGATCGTGCCGTCGTTGCGGTGGATCTCGCGCAGATAGGTGCCGATGTCGACGCGGCCGCCGAGCTTGCCGACCAATGCGGGGTCGAGCCCGGTCAGCGCGCTGACGCGCGCGACGATGCGCGCGGTCGCCTGCGGATCGGAGCGGCCCTTGAGCAGGTCGGCGGCGAAATCGCCGCGGGTATAGGCCTCGACCTCGGCCATGGCCTGCGCGTTGAGCTGGCCCTTGCGCTCGAGATTGGCGGCGGCCATCGACGGCAGGCCGATCATCCACGGCAGCGGCGAGAGCGCGGTCGCGCCGTCGCCCGAGGCGGGATCGAGGTAGGGCGAGACCATCACCAGCCCGTTGACGCCGACGCCAATCTGCGACTGCAGCTCATAGGCGATGCGCGGCGCGCGATAGCCGCCATAACTTTCACCGATCACATATTTGGGCGACCGCAGCCGGCCCGCCTTGACCAGCCAGTCATAGACCACCTTCGACAGATATTTGATATCGGGATCATTGGCGTAGAACGCCTTCTTCGTCGCATCGGCATCGACCAGGCTGCGGCTGAAGCCGGTGCCGACCGGATCGATGAAGACGAGATCGGTGAAGTCGATCCAGCTGTTGGGATTGTCGACCGCGACCGGCGAGTCGGACGGCGCATCGCCCTGGCCGCCGAACTGGACGCGCTTCGGCCCGATCGCGCCGAGGTTCAGATAGACCGAGGCCGCGCCGGGGCCGCCGTTGAACGCGAAGGTGACCGGCCGGCCGGGCGCGGCGCCGGGCATTGTGTAGGCGGTGTAGACGACCTCGCCGATGATCTTGCCCTTCTCGTCGCGCACCGGGATGGTGCCGACGGTGGCGTCGTAGCTGACGATTTTGCCGCCGACGCGCACCGACTGGCGGATCGTCTTGTCCGCGGGAAGCGGGGGCAATTTTGTTTCGTCCGCGTCCTTCTTGTCGGCCGACGCCGCTGTGGCGGCGGGCTTTTCGGCGGCGAGCAAAGGCGGGGTGGCGAGCGCGCAGGCGAGGGCGAGGGCGGCGGTGAAAGGCTTGAGATTCAAGGCGGGGTTCCCGGTGATGATCATGGCGCGACGGTAAGAAGATGGGCTGGACGCGGCAAGCGGCGCTCGACCGGCGTCGGGGGAGGAGCCTGCTCAGGGCAATCGGGTGAATGCCGGGATCGCCCCCTCTCCGTCATCCCGGCAAAGGCCGGGACCCGTAAACACCGAAGATCGTGGGACGAACCGGAAGGTTGAGCGTTCGATTCTGAAAGTTCGGCGGCTATGGGTCCCGGCCTTCGCCGGGATGACGGGATAAATGAGCGAAAGCGCTTGCCAATTTCTTCACCCGATTGCCCTGGGGGCCTGCTATCGCGCCATTGCTTATGCCTGCTTGCTGGGCCATTCATCGGCACCGCGTGACACGGGTGAGTGCCGATGGACTCCAGACAATCGCGACCCTGGTGGATGCTGTTCCCGCGCGAAGCGCGCACGGCCAGCGAGCCCGATCACGCGGTCGAGCGGCCGTCGATCGTGCCGGGATCGAAAGTCCGGCTGAAGGACAAGCCCGAGCGGGTGCGCACGGTGCTTGGCGTCGAATGGCACGGATATCGGCATTGCAATTGCTTCCGCGTCGAGACGAGCAAGACCGATGCCGGAATGTGGGAGCCGTCCTACTGGTTTGCCGAGCAGTTGGAAGTGGTTGAAGAGGGATAGGGTTTAGCGGGTAGCGGCGAAGTACTGGGCAGGCTTCGGAACAGATCCTCCCCGTTCCGAGGAGGAATGAGAGTTACGCCGCTGGCGTCGTGCGCATCGGATTGCGTCCGTCCCCGCCGGCGGTGCGGACATGGTCGAATATCGTCACATCATCGAACCGATGATCGCCAGCACGATGACGATTCCGAGGACCTTCCAGCCGAAGTGACGGCCGCGCGTGATCCAGGCATTGGCGGCGACGCCCCATGCGAGCGGCAGGCACGCTGCGATCACGCCCCATCTGCGGGTCTGATCGTCGAACAACCAGGGAGCCGCGGCGATCACTGCGCCGGATGCGATCCACGTGGCGGTGCTCAATTGCCAGATCGCGCTGACCAGCTGCCTCGACTGGCGATTGGGGAAGGTGGCGGTCGCGATCAGGCGCGTCTCCCCGAGATAGCCGTGGATGACTGCCACGACGATGCACAGGATGCCGGCGGGTACGAGCAAGGCAATCATATCGACCTCCATACAGTGATGTATGGTCTTGCGCCCGGCGGCGCGTGCTGTCAAGACACTGCTGTATGGTGACGCGTCCGCAGCTTAGTCGCGACTCTTGGCTGGATGAGGCGTTGCGCGTGCTCGCCGACCTCGGACATGAGGCTTTGCGCGCCGAGCCGCTCGCCAAGCGGCTCGGCGTTTCGCGCGGCAGCTTCTATTGGCACTTCCGCGATGTGCCGGCGTTTCACGACGCCGTGCTCGAGCGCTGGGAGACCGTCACGGTCGATCGCACGCTGGCGCGGATCAGGCGGCCGACCGGCGATCGGCGTCAGACCGAACTCAATCGCCTGATCAGGGTCGCCTTCAACGCGCCGGTCGCCCTGGAGCGCGCGGTACATAGCTGGGCGGCGGTGTTCGCGCCGGCCGCCGAACGGGTCGCGGCCGTCAACCGACGCCGCACGACAGTGCTGGCATCGATGTTCGAGCAGGCTGGACTATCGCCGCACGCGGCCGATGCGAGCGCGGTCGTGCTGTACTGGACATATCTGGGACGTGTACTCGTTCGCGACTTGCCGCCGAATGCCGGCAGGTTGGCGGAGGTTCTGGCACGGCTTGGCGTCGATGGGTGAAGGGCGATAATCGACATGGACATGACTCCACGGTCATGGGAATCGCGTGACAAAGAGGCGGCGCCATGGCGAAGAAGAAATATTACCTGACCGCCACCTTGCCGGACGGCTATGTCAAGACGATCGGCCCGACGTCGGCGGACTTCACTCATTATTGGCGGATCGTCGCGCAGCTCGGCAATGGCAAGACCGAGGTGTTCTGGGGCCATACCAAATCGCTGCCGGAGGCGAAGAAGAAGCGGACCGCCGCGGTCGAGGCGGCCGGCAAGCGCGGCTGGGTGTCGCATGAATTTGACATCGTCGAACTGGTCAGGACATCGGTGTAGGGCGGGGGAGGGCCACGAGAGATCGGACCAAAGGCCAAAGATCAATGCTGCCGATCGCGCCACCCATAAGCGTCCTGCCGACAATCAGTCTGTATAGCGTCACTTGACGCCGAACGGCAGGCAGACTATCCGGCGGCATGAAGATCAGAAACGTGATCCACAAGGGGTTGCGGCGTTTCATCGAGGATGACGATGCCAGCGGATTGCAGCCGGCCGTCGTTACCAAAGTGCAGCGCATCGTCTCCTTCCTCCAGGACATGGAACGCGAGGAGGAATTGCGCACCGTGCCAGGCTGGAAGGCGCATATGCTGACGGGCGACCGCAAGGGAAGCTGGAGCTTGTTCGTCACCAGGAACTGGCGGATGATTTTTCGGATCGACCGCGACGAGATCGAGATCATCGACCTCGATTATGAGGATTACCATTAGGAGGTGGCCCATGAGTAAGACTTCCGGGAGTGCAATTGCAGGCATCCGCATGAAGAACCCGGCGCATCCGGGCGGCTTCGTGAAGTCCGAGATCATCGAGCCGCTGGGCCTGACGGTGACGGCGGCGGCACGGGTGCTGGGCGTCACCCGCGCGACGCTTTCGACGCTGCTCAACGAGCATTCGCAGCTTTCGTCCGAAATGGCGTTGCGTGTCGAAAAGGCGTTTGGCGTGTCGATGGACACGCTGATGCGGATGCAGAACAGCTATGACATCGCGCAGGCCCGCAAGCGCGCGGGCGAGATCGACGTCGCACGCTTCGAGGGGTTGCCAGCCGAAGGCCGCCCTTCGCCTGCGTCATAAGTGGCGCGCGGTTGGCATGAAGGGGTTCACGTCATTCTCGACGCGCCAGATCGGGGCAGGGTTTACCCTCGAGGATGTCTCCACGGAATTCGGATATCGCTCACTGCGGGTCGGGATTGAGAGGACGAAAGTTTCAGGGATACAATTCTAAACCTGCGTTCGTCCTGGAGTCGCCGTTCCCGGGTCGAATGCGCGAGTCAGGCCATGACTTCAATCCATGGGGCGGAGGCCGGACAAGTAATCGGCAGAATATCCCCGATATTAGTGTTGCGGCTCCCGAGCATAACGGCATAAATGGCGCTGGTCGCCAGTTTCGGCTATTGGGTCGGCTGCTTTTAAGGGGGGGGTGCGGATGGGCTTTCACGTCACACATCGATTGGGAAATATGGAAGAGGCGCCTCGCTCGACCTTTCCCATCCTCCTCAAAGAGCTTGAAGCTTCTCCGGAGGACATTGAACACACGTCCGTCAGCGTTACGCACGAAAGCGAGTGGTGTTTATCAGCGTATAGGAACGGCTATGTCGCTTTCGAAAATCTCGAAGAGGGCGAGCCGCGCCATATGGTTGATCTGGCACCCGAGAAGATAATTTCTTTGTGGCACCTTCTTGCTGATGGGAATCTTGACGCGCTAGAAGTTGAGCCTTGGCAACCGGGGTATTGAGCGGCGGGAGCAAAGTTGATGAACCTACGCGCTCAACCACAAACGATAACAATTTATGCCAAAAATGGATCCCCGCCTGCGCGGGGATGACGGTAATAGGGAAGGGTGACGCCTCAAAATGGGCATTCTCCGCCGCCCGGACGTCGTCGGTGCTTACACCGCAACCTGGTTTTCAAGGAAGGGCCCCCTCACATCCGAAACCGCGCAAAATCCTGCGCCACTGCCGCATCGAGCAACCCCCGATACGCACTATGAACCGGTGACTCCACCGCGATCACCCCCATCACAGCATCGGCAACCTGCGCTGCCGGCACCAATGCGATCGGGCAGGCGATCGGCACCAGTTGCGATCCGCTGCCGACCTGCAGGGTCGACAATATCCCGAACAACCGTCCCTCACGGGTGGCGCGGCCAAGCATCGTCAGGCGGTATTGGCCGGAATCGTTGGTGACCAGATAGATGTGGCCCGAGAGGTTGGGCATACAGACGTGGCCGGTCTGCTGGAACTGCCGGTCGGATCGTCCGGATTCGGCGAAGCGGAGATGGTTGGCGGCCGGGTCCCATTCGATCGTCGTCAGATAGGCGAAGACGCTGCCGGCCTCGCCGAAGCTCGGGCGCAAGGTCACGTAGCTGCCCTCGATCCATCTGACCGCGGCGCGGGTGTAGGCGCCCATCGCTTCGGGGGCTAGGCCGGCGGGCGCGGTGGGGGCAGGGGCAGGATCGCGTAGCGGCTGGCCGAGTGCGTCCTCGATCCGGATCACCGTCGCCAAGGTGAAGGCGCGGCGGCCGGCAAGCGCTTTCTCGAGGGTGGAGATGCTGATCCGGGCCATGTCGGCGAGCGCCTGGCGCGAGATGCGGCGGCGGGCGAGGATTTCGCGGACGCGGTGCGCGATCGCTTCGCCTTCGGCACCGCGCAGTTCCTCATGATCGGACATCGTCGCTCCTCCGACGCGACATCCGCACATTTCCGCACATGCCGTCAACGGTCCTCCGGGAGCGGGCAAGGATTTGCCGTCATTGCTCGTGGCTGTGCGGGCGATCGCGGGTCTAATTGGCAAGCTCCACGCAAACCATGGAGCCTGTTCGTGATCATCCCCGTTCCGCGATTGTCCCGTGCCGGGCAGCGCCTTGCCGCCGGCCTGTTCCTGCTGTTGCTGGTCGCGCTGGCGACGGCGCTGATCGCCGGGCGGCTCGATGCCGCCGATGGCGAGGCCGAGCCCGACGCGATCGGCAGCGGCACCTTGCTGCTGCAGGGCAAGGGTGTCGCCGAGGCGATGCCGGCGGTGCGGCTCGGCACCGACATGGACGTGACCGTCAGCGGCCAGATCGCCCGCGTGCGCGTCACCCAGGCGTTCCGCAACACCAGTGCATCGTGGATGGAGGCGACCTATCTCTATCCGCTGCCCGAAAGCGGCGCGGTCGACAGCCTGAAGATGGTGGTCGGCCAGCGCGTGATCGTCGGGCGGATCAAGCGCCGGGTGGAGGCGCGCGACATCTATGAGAAGGCGAAGGCCGAAGGCAAAAAGGCCGGCCTCGTCGAGCAGGAGCGGCCCAACATGTTCCGCAACAGCGTCGCCAATGTCGGCCCGGGCGAGACGGTGCTGATCCAGATCGAATATCAGGCGCCGGTGCGCCAGCAGGGCGGCGAATTTTCGCTGCGGCTGCCGCTGGTGGTCGGCCCGCGCTATGTGCCGCCACAGAGCATGGCTGATGCGACTGCAGTCGCCGATGCCGGGGCCGTGACCGCGCCGCTGGCCGATCCCAAGCTCGGCAAGTCGCTGAACCCGGTGTCGATCGCCGTCCACCTCGCGCCCGGCTTCGCGCCGGCCAATCTGATCAGCCCGTATCACAAGGTCGCCATCAGCGACGATGGCCCGCAGGCGCGCACGATCCGGCTCGCCGATGGCAGCGTGCCGGCCGATCGCGACTTCGAACTGCGCTGGCGATCGGCCACCGCCGATCCGGTGCTGGGCGTCTGGCACCAGAAGCAGCACGGCAAACATTATGTGATGGCCGCGATCACGCCGCCCACCGCCGATGCGATCGGCCCGGTCCCGCCGCGCGAGATGATCTTCGTGATCGACAATAGCGGATCGATGGCCGGCGATTCGATGGCGGAGGCGAAGAAGAGCCTGCTCCACGCGCTCGACACGCTGCGCCCGCAGGACCGCTTCAACGTGATCCGCTTCGACGACACGCTGACCCTGCTGTTCGAAGCGCCGGTCGCCGCCAGCGCCGACCAGGTCGCCATCGCGCGGCGCTTTACCGAGGGGCTCGACGCCAATGGCGGCACCGAGATGCTGCCGGCGCTGAAGGCGGCTTTGGTCGATGCCGATCCCGGTTCGACGATGCTGCGGCAATTGATCTTCCTGACCGACGGCTCGATCTCGAACGAGCGCGAGATGCTGGAGGAAGTGGGCGCGCATGCCGGCCGCAGCCGGATCTTCATGGTCGGCATCGGATCGGCGCCGAATAATTATCTGATGACGCGGATGGCCGAGGTCGGCCGCGGCACCTACACCAACATCGGGTCGGCGGCAGAGGTCGAAGCGCGGATGACGGCGTTGCTCGACCGCCTCAAGGCGCCGGCGGTGCGCAATTTGAAGGTCGCGGTATCGGGTAGTGCGATGGAGATCGTGCCCGCCGATCTGCCCGATCTCTATGCCGGCGAGCCGCTGGTGCTGCTCGGCCGCGCCGACGATCTGGCGGGGACGCTGGTGGTCAGCGGCCTGATCGGCGACAAGCCATGGCGGACCGAGGTCAGGCTCGCCGATGCGATCGACAGCCCGGCGGTCGCGCGGCTGTGGGCGAAGCGGCGGATCGACGATGTCGAGGTCACGCGCTGGATGCACGTCGTCAATGACGCGACCGCCGACGAGACGATCGCACAGCTCGGCCTGGGCTTTGCGCTGGTGACGAGCCAGACCAGCCTGGTGGCGGTCGACGAAACGCCGAGCCGGCCCGCGGGGGAAAGGCTGCGCCGCGAGGAGCTGCCGCTGCTGCTGCCGGCGGGCTGGGACTTCGACGTGCTGTTCGGCGGCGCGGGGGCGAAGGGGAAGGCCGACGTGCCTGGCGGTGGCGCGTCGGTTCCGGAGGAAGAGGTCGAGCAGGTCGAACTGCCCGAGACCGCGACCGGCTTCCTCGGCACGATCGGGCAGGGGGCGCTGCTGCTGGTGGCGGGCCTGGTTGGCCTGTGGCTGATGCACCGGCGCGGTGGGCGGGTGCCGGCATGAGCATTGTGCCGGGACTGTGGGGAGTTCGCGTCTTCGGACGCGGCCTCGGCCGCTTCGTGCTGGCCGGACTTTGCTTCGCCGGCCTGATGCTGATCGCGAAGGGCGCGTGGATTCCGGCCAAGGCGGCGGTGGCACAGCTGCTGCTCGAGCGCGCATTCGATCGCAGCCTGGCCGCACACGCGCCGGTCAAGGCGTGGGGCTGGGCCGATACCGCGCCGGTCGCGCGGATCAGCGTGCCGCGCTTGGGGCGCCGCCAGATCGTGCTCGGTGGTGGATCGGGCGAGGCGATGGCGTTCGGGCCGACCCTGCTGCCGGCCGGCGCCGAGGCCGGCGAGGACGGCACGACGATCATCGCCGCGCATCGCGACACGCATTTTGCGTTTCTGGGCGAATTGCGGGTGGGCGATGCGATCGATGTCGAGGCGGTGTCGGGGAAGCGGCGGCGCTATCGTGTCGCGCGAATGGCTGTGGTGCGGTGGGATGGCTTCAACGTCCAGCGGCATCCGGCGCGGGCAACGCTGGCACTGGCGTCGTGCTGGCCGCTCGGGGCGCAGGCGCGGGGGCCGTTGCGGTATGTGGTCTGGGCGGTGGAGGGGTGAGGTCGCTGCTTCCGAAAGTACCCCTGGCTTCATGATTGGATCAATCTCAGCGTATTTTATTGGACCGTGAGTGCTCCCGCGAAGGCGGGAGCCCAGCTCCCTACCAAGCGACTCTGGGCCCGCGCCTTCGCGAGGGCACGGCTTCAACATCGACACAATTGAAGCGCTTGATTGTGGTCGATCCAAACGAGAGCGGGCGCTCGATGCCAGTCGCCTGCTGCCTATTCGGAAGCTGAACCGAGACGCTCACTAGCCCGACCGTTTTCCCCTCTCTTCGCGTCGGCCGCCGCGAACAGAGCGATCTGGTCGGCCTGGGCCTTCCTGAATGCGGGGCGATCCGTTGCGCGGGTTACATAGGCCTCGGTCGCGGGCCGATCGCCGAAAGCGCGAACTTTCGAAACCCGCAAAACATCCGCCATCAGCAGGTCGGCGACGGTGAAGCGGCCGGCCGCGAGCCATTCCCGTTCGCTGAAGATCCTTTCGAGATGGTCGAGGCGCTGGCGCAACCATCCGGTCAGTTGATTGTCCTCATCGCCGCACATCTTCAAAAACCACCACGGCACGCTGACCATCTCGATCGAGTTGAGCGCGGCGATCGTCCATTGCAGCGTTTCCGCTGCTCCGGCCGGATCGGACGGCATCAGCCTGTCGCTTTTCCGCGCCAGATGCAGCAGCCCCGCACCGCTTTCGAATATCTCGAGCGCTCCGTCGTCCAGGAACGGAATCTGGCCAAAGGGCTGGCGCGCGAGATGATTGGTCTCGCGACCATCGAATGGGACGGTGCGGACGACGTAGGCGAGATCGGCCTCCTCACACGCCCATCTGAGCCGTAGGTCACGGACGAAACCACGCGGCCCTTCGGGCACCCAGTCGTAGGTCCAGATGGTGAGTTCGCTCATCGCTGCAATCCTGTCCTGAACGCGTCGCGGAGCCATGCCTCCCCGCCCGAAGACGAACCTTGGCAAGGTCCGACACGCTCATTAGCGCGACCCGCGCCTTTTCGCACCTTCGTCCAAATCGGTTTCGCGAGAATCTGGCTCGCATCTTCCGCATCGCGGATATAGGTCCGGAAGGGGAGAGATGGCTAAGAACCACGCTTCACTTCACCCCGCGCCACCGCGCAGGCTGCGCAGATAACTGAGCATCTGCGTCGCCTCCATCGCGGCGGCGGGCTGGCCGGCGCTGGCGAGCTGGTCGGTCATCGCGGCGAGATTGGCAGTGAGCGATGCGTTGAAGGCGTTGCTGTCGTCGAGATCGGAGATCGTCTTGATGATCGCGCGCAGCACGGCGTCCGTACTCATGTCCATGTCTTGATCCTGTTCGACGGAGGCCTTGGCCCTCGGCCCAACCACCGCGGCGTGGCACAAACAAGGCAGAGCGATTCGAGGCGGCCCGCAAAGCCGCGCCGTCCGCGTTCCGGATAGCATTGCTGCATTGCACAAGTGCGACGATGTGGCATGATCGTTGCCAAATTCGACGATGTCGACCGTGGTCGTTGGCGGCATTCCATGCATGTTCCGGGGGGAACCAGCGCGATGACGATGGATGGCATATCGCCGGCGACGGAATCGCAGCTCAGCCAGTCGCTGAAGTCGCGCCACGTGTCGATGATCGCGATCGGCGGCATCATCGGCGCCGGGCTGTTCGTCGGCAGCAGCACGTCGATCAGCCTCGTCGGGCCGGCGGTGGTCGTCAGCTATGCGATCGCCGGGCTGGTGATCCTGATGGTCATGCGCATGCTCAGCGAAATGGCCAGCCTGCACACCGGCGCGGGGTCGTTCACCGAGCTCGTGCGGATCGGGCTGGGCGATCGGGCGGGGTTCCTGTGCGGCTGGCTCTACTGGTATTTCTGGGTGATCGTGGTCGCGATCGAGGCGATCGCCGGTGCGGTGATCGTCGCGCAGTGGGTGCCGTTGCCGGTCTGGCTGATCGGGACCGCGCTGCTCGCCATCATGACCGGCGTCAACCTGCTGTCGACCCGCTCCTATGGCGAGTTCGAATATTGGCTGTCGCTGATCAAGGTCGTCGCGATCGTCGCGTTCATCGCGGTCGCCGGCGCCTGGGCGTTCGGCATCACCGCGCCGGCCGGGCCGACGTTCGGCAATCTCGTCGCGCATGGCGGGTTCGCGCCGCATGGCTGGACGGCGGTGCTGGCCGGCGTGACCAGCGTGATCTTCGCGCTGTGCGGCGCCGAGATCGCGACGATCGCGGCGGCGGAATCGAACGAGCCCGCGAAGACGATCGCGCGGATCACCGGCAGCGTCGCGCTGCGGATCCTGCTGTTCTATCTCGCATCGATCTTCCTGATCGTCTCGGTGCAGCCATGGACCGAGATCGTGCCGGGCAAATCGCCGTTCGCGGCGGTGCTGGCGCATCTCGCCATTCCGTTCGCCGCGACGATGATGAACATCGTCGTGCTGGTCGCGGTGCTCTCCTGTCTCAATTCGGGGATGTACGTCACGTCGCGCGTGCTGTTCGTTTTGTCCGACAAGGGCGATGCGCTGCGGGCGCTGGTCGCGCTCAACCGGCGCAAAGTGCCGGTGCGGTCGACGTTGATCGGCAGCCTGTTCGGCTATGTCGCGCTGGCGGCGTCGGTGCTGTCGCCCGAGCGCGTGTTCAGTTTCCTGGTCAACGCATCGGGCGCGACGATGCTGATCATCTATCTGCTCGTCGCCTTCGCGCAGTTGCGCATGCGGCGGCGGATCGAGGCCGAGGCGCCGGGGCGGCTGGCGATCCGCATGTGGTTCCACCCCTATGGCAGCTATGCCACCGCGGCGGCGATCAGCATCGTGCTGGTGGCGATGGGGGTCGATCCGGCGTTGCGCGGGCAATTGCTGGCGAGTCTGCTGCTCGTGCTGATCGTGCTTGCCGCACGGCTGGCAAAAGAACGGTGGAGGCCCAGCGAGACCCCTGCCTTTCCGTGATCGTCTTTGTTCCTGTCAAGAATGGACATTTGCATGAAAACGAAGGCCAACCTCCTGCTGATCGCCGCCTTGAGCTTCGTCGCGCTGGCCGAGCCGGCCAAAGCGCAGGCGCCGGCCGACATGATCCTGTTCAACGGCAAGGTGCTGACGGTCGATCGCGACTTCTCGATCGCATCGACGGTGGTGGTGAAGGATGGCAAGATCCTGGCGGTGGGCGGGCCGGACCTCGCCAGCGACTATGTCGCGCCGACCCGGGTCGATCTGCGTGGCCGGACGCTGATGCCGGGGTTCATCGACACGCACCTCCATCTGATCGGCTTCTCGCATCGGCAGGTCGCGGTGGATCAGGCGACGTCGATCACCGAATTGAAGGCGATGGTCGCGGCCAAGGCGAAGGCGCTGGGACCCGGCGAATGGGTGACCGGCTATGGCTGGGACGAAGCGCTGCTGGCCGAGAAGCGCGTGCCGACCCGCGCCGACCTCGACGCGGCCGCGCCCGACAATCCGGTCGCGCTGACGCGCGCCGGCAGTCACAGCATTGTCGGCAACAGCCGGGCATTCGCCATGGCCGGCATCACCGCTGCGACGCCGGACCCGCCAAGCGGACTGATCGAGCGCGATGCGAAGGGCGAGCCGAGCGGCATCATCCGCGAGCGCAACGATCTGCTGACCAATTTGATCGTATCCGACAGCCCTGCCGAAATGCGACCGAGCTACATCCGCAGCCTGAAGGCGCTGCTGGCGCTGGGCATCACCAGCTTTATGGAGGCGTGGACGAGCATCGACGACGAACCCGCCGGCAAGGGCGGACCCGCGGCGGGCAGTCCGCCGGCCAAGGGGCCGTCGCGGCACAGCTATCGCGAATTCAAGTCGATCTATGACGAGATGGGCGCCGACCTGCCGCGCGTCGCGCTCTACATCGCCTACCCCGGCGCCGAGCGCCTCAAGGCGTTCCCGCACCGGACCGGCGACGGCGACGACCGGATCAAGCTGGGGCCGATCGGCGAGACGCCCTTTGACGGCGGCTTCACCGGCCCGACCGCGTTGACCAAGGCGGATTATAAGGGCCTGCCGGGCTTTCGCGGCACCGCGTTCATGACCGAGGCCGAGGCGACGGCGATGGTCGAGACCGCGGCGGGACTTGGGTGGCAGCTCGGCATCCATGCGATCGGCGACCAGGCGATCGAGACGATGGCGGGCGTCTACGACAGCGTGCTGAAGACCCACCCGAAGACGGATCATCGCTGGTTCCTGTCGCATTTCACGATGCTGCCGTCGGCGGCGACGATGGACATGCTCGCGCGCGATCAGGTCTATGCGGCGGCCCAGCCCAATTTCCTGTACAATCTGGAGGGGCGGTATGAGGCGACGCTGGAGGGCGATCGCCTGCAGCATATCAATCCGGTCGCGACGCCGCTGAAGCATGGTGTGAAGATGGTGTTCGGCAGCGACAATCTGCCGATCGGACCGATGGTGGGACTCTATGTGGCGGTCACGCGCAAGGGGGCCGACGGCAAGGTCTTCGGCGTGGAGGAGGCAGTCAGCCGGGCCGATGCGATCCGGTTCTATACGCGCGATGCCGCGGTGCTGACCTGGGACGAGACCAGGAAGGGCTCGATCGAGCCGGGCAAGTTCGCCGATCTGATCGTGCTCGATCAGGATCCGATGACGGTGCCGGCCGAGGCGTTGCTGGAGACCAGGGTGGATATGACGTTCGTCGGGGGGAAGTTGGTGTTCGAGCGTCGAAGGGCGCAGACCAATTCCTCCCCGGAACGGGGCGGCATTAGCCCCCATAAGGCCGCGTGATCACTTCGAGCAGATGACCGTTCGGATCCTCGAAATAGACGCCGCGGCCGCCGTCATGATGGTTGATCGCGCCCGGCTGTGTGCGCGCGGGATCGGCCCAGTAGGTGAGGCCGGCCGCCTCGATCCGCGCGAAGATCGCATCGAACTCCGCTTCGCCGATCAGGAAGGCATAATGCTGGAGCGCGACCTTGCCGTCCTTCTCCATGAAATCGAGCGACACGCCATTGTCGAGATCGACGACGAGGAAATGGTGGAATGGCCTGGGCGCCGGGCGGCCCAAAATGTCGGCGAGGAAGGCCGACGAGGCTTGCTTGTCGTTGCACCAGACGATGATGTGGTTGAGTTCGACGCCCATAGCGGCTCCCTTTCTCAGCGCGGCTCCGCGCGGCGTGCTTCGGCACGGGCAGCCGCCGCGTCGAGATAGATGATATTGCCGAAACTGTCATAGCCATAGCCGGGGCCGGCGCGGCGGTCGCGGGCACGCAGGCGTTCGATCCGCCTCTGCTCTTCCAGCGCGCGCATTTCGGCGAGCGTGGGGCCGCAGCTGAAGCAGGCGGTCTCGAATTCGCGCTGCGGCCGCGGCCACGCATCGCTGACCGGCGGTGGCGTGCCCGGTGGCCGCCCGACCAGATCGACATCATCGGCGCGCGCGAGGACGAGCGCGGAATCATCGGCGACGAAGCTGCCGAGCACGCTGCCGGCGAGCGATCCGATCACGACGATCGCGCCCATCACGCCGATCTTGCGCATATTGGCTGTCGTGATCCGCATCGCCCGGCACCTTATCGCCCGCGGCGAAAACGGCAAAGGCCGGCGATCGTTCCTGTCGCCCGGCTCAGCGCCCTTTCACATGGTTGCGCGACTGGATGGCGATGCCGATCGCGCCCAGCCGCCGCACCAGTGCATCGGACAGCACTGCGCGGCGCGGATCGACCTTCACCTCGCTGACGCCGCCGTCGGGCGGCCAGCGCGGCGAGCGCGAGGAGGCGGGCGGGGCGGATCATCGGCAGGCTGGTGGAGGGGCAGTGGCCAGGTCGGAAGCATCCAGTCCTGCCACTGCCCCTCCACCATCGCTGCGCGGCGGTCCCTCCCCGTTCCGGGGAGGATTCTACGCATTTCAGCCATTCCAGTCTGGCAACGGCGCGTCGTTGCGGGCAGGAGATCGTGATGCCATCACCGGAACAGCCCGCGCCCGCGGCCTCCCAATTCGCGACCGGCTGGCGTGTCGCTCATATCGGCTTTGCCAATGACGGCCTGACGATCGCCGGCATCGAGATCTGGCGGCATGTATGGCGTCCAGTGGCTGCGCCCCGGCTCGTCCTGCCGCATCCGACCTATCCCGATCAGGCGCACGACTTCGCCGTCTACGCGGTCGATGCCGCAGCGGTGTCCGCACGCTTCGCGGCGTCCGAGGTTTCCAACGGCGTCTGGGGATTCTACGTCCCGGCCGACGATCCGGTAGACGATCCGAAGGTCGTGCAGGGCGCCGCCAATCGGCGTTACTCGCCCGACGGACTGGCCCGCGTCGATATCGACTGGATCGAATGGCGTCACGGCCAATGGATCCAGTCGCCGCGCGTGACCGCGATCGCCAGCGGACGCGTGATTCTCGATCTGTGGAATTCGGACTGGGACGGGTCGGTCTCCTTTCCCGCGCAGGGCGGCATTCGACTCGATCTGCAGCGTGTCCATCATGGCGGCGACTTCGCGGTCGACCTCGATCTTGCAGAGCATCGCTACCGGATCGTCCGCGAACCGGGCAATGACGGCGCGCTGGCCGAGGGATCACTGGACGGAGTCGCCGCCGCGATCGACGCGGCGGCGGGTCGGTCGGCAGCGTACCGGCTGGCGACTGCCGATCCCCCGTTGCGACCGGCGCCGATCGCGACGCATCCGCTGGCGGCATGGCGTCAGGCACTGGTGATCCTGGCTGTCGCGATCGGCGTGATCTCGGCTGCGACATGGCTGTCGCTGCACTTCGCGCCGCCGCCGAAGCAGCGGATACTGACGCCGATTCCGACGCCGAAATTCACGCCGAGACCGCCGCTGCCGGCGCTGTAGTCTGCGCACGCTGACCGACGAGGAACGCCTCGCCTATTAGGCGCGGATGACTGGGTTTTTCGGCGAATGTAACGACCTGGGAATACGGGGGCGGGACGATCGCCGATGGTGGAGGCTGGCTCGATCGAGCCGGAAACACTATGCGAGGGCCGTTCGATCGAGCTCGGGTTGAGCTTCCTGTTTTCTCGGGCCTTCGGAGTGCATGATGGAATCCTCACAGCGGCAAAACGCCCAGCAGCTTGTACTGCATAAGCCGGGCCCGGATCTGCTCGAAATCATGGTGGAGATGATTCCAGACCGGTACGTGCTCCGACCCGGCGACGAGATGGTGATCGAAGCTGAATTGGACGGTGCGCCTTTCGATATCACGCCTTATAATGGTGGCCTTCAAATCTATCCCGGGAATGCCTTCGATCCAGCCGTTACGATCAACGGTATGCCCGTGGAGGCCGACTGGGATACGCCGACATAGGTTCGAAATTGGCCGTTCCGATTCCGCCGGTTCGCGCGCTATGTCCATTTTTGAGCTGTCGCTGGCAACGAGGCGGCTGCAGCACCGCGTGACCTAGAGGTGTGGCAGCCGGCCTCGCTGTCATCGAACGGCGCTATATGTCAGGCCCCGTTGAGCCATTTGATCAAGCAGCATATGCTAAACTCGATACTCGCTTTGGAGTCCGACATGGCCTTTCCCGTTGCTGAACAGCGAATAGTTGAGGCCGAGAGCGGGTTGGGCCGAAGGCTTCCTCAAGATTTTCGCGCCCGATTGATGAGAGAAAACGGCGGCGAGATTGTTGTGGAGGACGACGACTGGATGATTCATCCCGTTTGGGACCCAACAAATCGAAAAACCATGGGGCGCACTGCGAGTCACATTCTGACCGAGACCGAGTCAGCGCGATCTTGGTCATCATTCCCAAAAGATGGAATATCGCTTGCATCGGATGGCTGCGGTAATCGGCTCATCGTTCGGGGCAGTGGCGATGAATTGTTTGCTTGGCAGCACAGCACCGGTGAATGTCTTTCTGTAAAGATCGATTGGCAATAGGCGGCGCGGAGTCTCGACTATAAATCATAAGGCTTTCTCGATCGGCCGGATTTACATTCGATACCCGCAAAATCGTTCCAAAGTTGCCGGCTCTGCGAACATGGGCAAATAGGGCACGAATATCGTCAGCCCGATGAACAACGCCGCGCCAGTGCATAGCAGCACACCGCCGGCAGCGACGTCCTTCGCGGCCCGGATCGCTTCGCTATGGTGCGGACCGATCGCATTGCACGTCTGCTCGATCGCGGTGTTGATCGCTTCGGCGGTGATGACCAGCACGATTGCCACGACGATCCAGCGCCAGTCCTCGAGCGAGATGTTCAGGAGAATGCCGAGCATGATCGCAGCGCCCGCAGCGACGGCATGGATGCGCATATTATGTTCGTGGCGGAACAGGAAGCCGAGTCCGGCGAACGCGAAGCCGAAGCTGCGCAGCCGTGCCGATAATGTGAAGCCGGCAGCGGCGACCGGCGGCCGAGCCGTCGCGCTTCCGCCCGGCCGGCACGCGAGGGGCGAGACGCAACGGGCGTGTCTGAACGGCCGGAGGATCAGACCGATCACGCCCAGCAGCGCGGCGGCGGCGATGCAGCAGACCATCAATGATCCTTCAAATACATCGAAATTATCAAATAACTTTGCATCACAAAGTTTCCCGGCAAAGAGGGGGACGATCGAGGCGTGCTCAAGCCGGTTTCGGCGACGCCGCGCGTTCGCTCGCGCCATCGCCACGCGTGACGCGGGCGGCGTTGCGCAGCACCTGTTCGAGCACATCGAGATAGTCCGCGAAGCGCGCGCGGCCCTGATCGGTCAGCTGGCACAAAGTGTGCGGCCGTTTGCCCTCATAACCCTTGTGGACGGCGATCAGTCCCGCCTCCTCGAGCACCTGCACGTGCCGGCTGAGATTGCCATCGGTCAGGCCGCAGAGTTCGCGTAGTTCGGTGAAGCCGATCCCCTTGGGCTGACCCGACAACGAGGTGAGAATGCCCAGCCGCGCCTTCTCGTGGAAGATGCGGTCGAGGCCGTCATAGGCGAACGGCGCGCTTTTGCGGTCTTCAGCCATGTCCGCACCGCTTGCCCGCATCATGGAGGATAGCGGCGACCAGCAACTGGCCGAAGCCGAAGGGAATGCCCATCGCCCAGGGCGGCGGCGGCGTCATCGCGCTGCTCAGCGCCAGCGTCAGGCTGCCGCACAGGAAGTAGCAGCCCGCGGCCCAGATCATCCGGCGCGGTAAGTTCGACAGGGCTGCGAATATGCCGAGCGCGATCAGCAATTGCCACAGGCCGGGCAGGAGCCAGGCGGCATCGGGCGCTCGCACGAGCAGGACCAGGGCACAGACCGCGCCGGCCGCACCCGCGGGCATGAACTGGCGTAAAGTCGTGCCGATCATGCTCTCCGCCATCCCGCGATGCAGCGCCCGCGCGCGCACGACGGCGTCGGTGCCGATGAGGCAGGCGCAGATGATCGCGAGCAGGATCCATGCTGCGAAATGAAGGCGGATATCATTTGTGAGGCCGGGTTGGAGCGATTGCACCATGGCCAGCGCCAGAGCGAGCAGGCCGGTGGTCGCCGCGATCGACGGTGTGAAGCCGCGAAAGCGGGTCGTGGCGGCGAGCTGGTCGCGAATCCGCTCGATATCGGACAGCGCGGTTTCGATGTCATGCATGGCGAATCGTCTCTGTCGATCAAATCACTCTATAATGCAAAGTATATGATCGTGCCGCCGTCGGCAAGCGCCTGTCGCACGCCGGTCTCACGCGTGCAGCCAGAACGCGCTCTCGGCGAACTCCACGCTCTTCCACCAGTCGGTATTGCCGGTGCCATAGCGGAAATTGATGCGGCCGGCCTGGCTCTGCAGCGGTGCCACGACCTGGCCGGCGGCGATTGCCGGGCAATTGCAATCTGCAGACCGGCACACCGCCACCGCGCCTGTAACCGTGACATGCCCCGACTGGCGACCGGTAGCCGGGCGCCACCTGGCGGTGCACGCGACCGCACCGATCCGGCGTTGACCTCATCGCCGCATGCGCGGATCATGCCGCACGCCGTCGGCGCGGTGTGACGCGTGCAACAGCAGCAGGCCCGCATTCGCTCTATTCGTCGTGGCAGGATCGAGGATGTGGGGAGCGATGATATGACATATGGGCTGATGAGAGTCGTGGCGCTTGGGCTCGCCACGCTGGGCGCCGCGCCGGTAGCGGCCGAACATGGGCCGGTCGGCCATTATACCGCGCGGTTGAGCGCGCGCGACCATTTCAACAGCAGTGGCGTACGCCTGACCACCGTGGCCGCGATCATCCGGCAGGATCGCGCCAATGTGCACCGCTTCGGCCTGATCGACGGCGAGGATCAGCCCGACAATTTTTTCGGGGTCGCGCAGAACCGCGCGTCGCTCGAACGGCTGCTCGCGCGCGGCTCGATGGGGCCGGGGGTGGCGCGTGCGATCGTCAATGGCGAACCGCTGATCCATGTCGACATCTATCCCGGCTATGTCGTCGTCACCGTGCTTTAGCCGACGTCTGGCGGCAGGGGCGATCCTCGCGCTTGCGGGCTGCGGCAGCGCGACCGCTGACCAGGCAGCCCTGCCCAGGCGTGAAGGCGGCGCACAGCCGGCCTGGGCCGCGCGGCTGATGGCCGCCTATCCCGACGACATCGCCGCGGTCGATGCCGCGCGGATCCTGTTTCGCGACGGCACGACGATGCGCGTCTCGGATGGAATATCGGTCAAGAGCGCGGCCGAACGACAGAGCGCGCCCGATCTCGACGACATGTTCGTCGAACCCTATGTCGCGGGCAAACCACGCCGGCCGCCGGCACCCGGCGAGGATCCCGGGCGAACGCGCTACGAACCCTTCTTCGACCAGATCTACGGCAATTGCTTCAAAAACGAGGTCGCCGGACGGCTGCGCAGCGTCGCCTGGATGCCGTCGCGCGGTGGCGGATCGGTTCGCTTCGCCACCGCCAACGGTGCCGCCGATCAGCTCGAGCGCGTCGTCCGCGATCTCGAAACGCTGCCGCCCGCGTTGACGCGCTATCTCGTGCCGAGCGCGGGCACCTATGTTTGCCGGGCGATCGCCGGCACCAGCCAGCGCAGCATGCACGCCTATGGCGTCGCCATCGACATCGCGACAACGCAGGCGGATTATTGGCGCTGGGCCGGCGGCGAGAAGGCGGCGTGGCGCAATCGTATCCCGTTCGCGATCGTCGCCATCTTCGAGCGCCACGGCTTCATCTGGGGCGGCAAATGGAGCCACTTCGATACGATGCATTTCGAATATCGACCGGAATTGCTGCCGCCTGCCAGCGATGGTGCCGGGACGCGCGGCGGATGACATGCGGCGCCGCACGGTCGGCGACCGCTCTTGCCGACACCGCGGCGCTGGGTTAGCCCGCCGGACTTTCCGAAGGAGACCGGTCGATGCAACGCCAGATCCCACTCGCCAGCCTCGCCGATCATGTCGGCCTGCGGCTGGGGCCATCGGCCGGAATCCTCGTCGACCAGGCCAGGATCGACCGCTTCGCCGAGCTGACCAACGACCATCAATGGATTCATGTCGACGTCGAACGGGCGACGCGCGAGGTGGGCGGCACCATTGCGCACGGCTACCTCACGGTGTCGCTGATCCCCGCGCTGACCGAATCGCTGCTGACGATCACGGGTGTCGGGCATGCGTTCAACTATGGGTCGAACAAGGTGCGGTTCCTCGCACCGGTGCGGTCGGGCCAGTCGGTGCACGCGTTCATGACGATCAAGGCGGTCGAGGCGAAGGGCAAGGGCTGGCTGCTGACCAATGTCGTGGAACTGTTCGTCGCGGGGTCCGAGACGCCGGTGTGCGTCGCCGAGATTCTGGGGCTGGTCCATGCGGGGGAGGGGACGCTGTAGCGCGTCGAGTCAGCCCGACGTCGCCCAGCGCAGCGACATGCAGGTCAGTCCCGCATCGATCTTGCCGATTTCGGTGACCGCCAGCGGCACGACATCGAGGCCATGTCCGGCGAGCAGGTCGATCGTCCGCGGATAGGATCGGCCCGCAAGCATGACGTCGTTGACCCGCAAGCCGTTGGCGCCGCCGAGTTCGTCCGCATCGACGATCAGCAGGCGAAAGCCGTCGAAGATGCCGGCCGCCGCCAGCGACGGCGTGACCAGCAACGTCTCCTCGTCGATCAGCGAGCATGCCGATTTGAGGTGGAGCGTGTCCTTCGGCGTTTCGACGATCATTGCCGTCCGGCCGATTCCGGCGAGCTGCCGTGCCAGCGCCGCGGCGCCGATCCGGTCGGTGCGATCGGACAGGCCGATATAGACCGACTGCCGCGTGACCAGCACATCGCCGCCATCGGCGGTGCCCTCGCCGATCGCGAGCACGCGATCGAACCGCTCGCGCAGCGCAGGCGCGATCGCCTCGGCCTCGGCCTGCCGCGTCGGCGCACCCGGCCGCAGCAGGATCGCACCCTCGGCGAACACCAGCGCCGGATCCTCGACGAACATCGCATCCGGAAACGCCTCGAGCGGCGGCAGGACGTCGACGGTCAGGCCTGCAGCGCCGAGCGCGCCGACATAGGCGGTGTGCTCGGCGAGGATGTCGTCGGGATCCGGCCCATCGCCGCCTGCCGCGCGCAGGCCATCGACGACGCTGCGTCCCGGCGTCCGGACGATCGCACGGTCGAAATCGAAAATGCGCTTGCCCGCCATATTACCTCGCGATGTCCATTCACCGTCCTATGACCGAAATGCAGGCGCATTTGGCAGAAATTTCGGGCCTGCCGGATCCGCATCGGTTGTCACCAACAAACCGGTTCCCTTCCGCAATCCCGATGGTCTAGGAGAGCGTGATCATACGGACGATATGCAAGCTTACGAAGGAGGATGGGATGCGGTTCGAGGGCAAGGTCGCGCTGGTCACGGGCGCGGGGCAGGGCATCGGCGCGGCGACGGCGCGGCGGCTGGCGGCCGAGGGTGCCAGCGTCGTCGCGGTCAGCCGTGGTGAGAATGTCGAGGCGGTTGCCGCCGACATCCGCGCGCAGGGCGGCAAGGCGATCGCGGTGGTTGGCGATGCCGGCGAGGCTTCGACGGTGACGGCTGCGCTGGAGCGCGCCGAAGCCGAATATGGGCTGGTCGATGCCCTGGTCTGCGCCGCGGGCATCTCGCCGCACGTCAATTTCCTCGAAATGTCCGGTGCGGATTTCTCGCGCACGCTCAAGGTCAATCTCGAAGGTCCGTTCCTGCTCGGCCAGGCGGTCGCGCAGCGGCTGGTGGCGGCCGGGCGGACCGGATCGATCGTCAACATCACCTCGACCAGCACGCGGCTCGCCGGGCCGCAGCAGGCCGGTTATTGCGCGAGCAAGGGCGGGCTGGATTCGCTGACGCGGGTGATGGCGGTAGCGCTCGCGCCGCACGGGATCCGCGTCAACAATGTCGCGCCCGGGCCGACCGCGACCGGCATGGCATCGGACCCGAGCCTGCTGACGCCCGCGCTCAAGGCGGTGATCGAATCGCGCACGCCGCTCGGCCGTTTCTCGACACCCGACGAGCAGGCGGCCGTGATCGCGTTCGTGCTGTCCGACGAGGCCAGCTTCATGACCGGCGAATCGGTCTATGTCGATGGCGGCCGCACCGCGCTCAATTACACGATGCCGCCGCGGCAGGCGTAGCGGCTGAACCGGGCTGGCTGGCCAGGCGAGGCACCTGACGGGCAAGACCCCATAGCGTCGATGCCATCGTCACCCGTGGCTTCGCTTTCATGCCGCGCTATTATGGCGATCGATCGATCTGCGGCGTCGAACCGCGCCTCATTCCGATCAGCCATTGCATGCTCCGGAGGACCGAAGCCGTGACGATGATGACCGACGAACGCCTGATGACGCCCGATGCGCTGCCATGGCACGGGCTGGTGGACGGGATCGATTTCCAGCTCTTTTACGCCAGCGCCGAGACCGGACGCTTCACGGTGATGCTGCGCTGCGCGGCCGGCAGCTTCTTCGCGCGCCACAAGCATCTCGGCGCGGGCGAATATTATGTCGTCAAGGGCCGGATGGAGTATCGGATGGGCAGCGCCCCGGCCGGCACCTATGGCTATGAGCCGCTCGACGCGATCCACGATCACACCGCCTTTCCCGAATATACCGAATTGCTGTTCACCAATTACGGCCCGGTGGTCTTCCTCGATGCCGAGGATCGAGTCAGCATGATCCTCGATCACAAGCTGTTGACGGATATCGCGGCCGGGTGATGCGCCGCGGCCGGCGTGCCAACCGAACGGACGCCTGTCTGGTCACCCGGATTGGTCCTCGCGTACAAGCGTTTCGAAGTCCTGTCCGCCATAGTAAAGGCCGAGTATGACGACGGCAGCGTCTTCGACGACGTAGGTGATCGTCACCCTGCGTCGGAAGGTGATTGTTCGCGTGCAGGGTCGCAAATCGTCACGCGGGCTGCCGCGCCGAGGAAAGTCGGAAAGCTTGCCGATATGGTCGACGATCGTGTCGGTGAACCGTTGCGCAATGCCGGGCGACGCCTCGCACGCGATATAATCGTAGATCGAATTGAGATGCCGACCCGCCTTGGGAGTCAAGACGATCCGAAAGGACATCGTCAGCCGCGCGCAACCGTCCGCTCGTGCAACTCTGCAAGATTGGCGCGTACCTCGTCGAGCGACATCACTTGTGTCGAATCCGCCTTATAGTCGTCATAGGCCGGCCCCATCTCGTCGCGCAGCCAGTTCTCCACCGCACGGTCGCGTGCCTGTAGCGCCCGGAGGCCATCGCGGATCACTTCGCTTTCGCTGGCATATTCGCCCGAGGCAACTTTGGCCCGCACATTCGCCGCCATTTCATTTGTCAGCGTGACACTGAACTGTTGCGTCGTGCGCATTTTGAGTCTCCATCCTTACCGATAGGATTTAATCCGATCAGCTGTGGGATTCAATGCTGCTCATGCCGCCCGCGCTCCCGCCTCAGCGATGGGCCCTGCATCCATGAACACCGCGTCGATCGCCGCGCGCAGCGAGACGACATAACGATCCGCACCCACCGCGTGCTGGATGTCGGCATCGGCCAGCAGCGCTTCGCCGGCAGGCCAAAATCCGACGATGATCCGTGCTTCGGGCGCGCGCTGGCGCAGGCGCTTGATCAGATAGCGCAGGTGCGAGGGGGCGCCGGTCAGTTCGAGGTATGACAAAGCGATCACCGAAACGCCGGTGAGATCGAGTTGGCCGATCGCATCGCGCGAGACCGCCGCATTGGGCAACCCCCGCGCGGCGACGCCACGCTGCCCAAGCAACTGCACCAGCATCGCCGAGACGGTGTCGTCGAACGGGCCGCGCCCGGCGATGCAGACGACATCGCCAACCGTCTCCGGCAGGGCCGACGCCGGCGACGTGTCGGCCACGTCGACATGGTCGTCGAGATCCTCGATCACCGCCAGCATCGATCGCGTCATCTGCATCGATCGGCCACGGTCGATCGTGCCGCGCGCTTCGTCCTCGGCGGCGAGTTTCAGCCCGCGCAGCACGACATTGTCGTAATAATCGAGCAGGCTGCGCCCGGCGAGCTGAGCCTCGGCCTCTTCGAGCGCCTCGTCGGGATTGTTGGCGAGGATGCGCTGGTAGAAGCTTTCGACCGACGACAAGGCCGGCCGGTCGCCCAGCAGCACGTCGAAGAATTCCAGCGATTTCACATGGCGCCCCAACACGACCAGGCACAGGGTCAACGGCGTCGACATGATCAGCCCGATCGGGCCCCACAGCCAGGTCCAGAACACCGCCGACACGATCACCGAGACCGGCGAGAGTCCGGTCGAATGACCATAGAGCAAGGGTTCGACGACATAGCCCGTCAGCGGCTCCACGATGACGAACAGCAACAGCAGATTTAGCGTCATCGACCAGCCGGGATCGACCGCGGCGGCCAGCGCCATCGGTGCCACCGCGGCGAGGAAGGCGCCGATATAGGGCACGAAGCGCAGCAACCCGGCCAATATGCCCCACATCGCCGGTGACGGCACGCCGATCGCCCACAGCCCCAGGCCGATGACGATGCCGAAGCTGGTGTTGACCGCCAGCTGCGACAGGAAATAGCGGCTCAGCCGCTGGCCGGCATCGTCGAGCGCCAAGGTCGTGCGGTGGAGATCGCTGGAGCCGAACACGCGGATGAAGCGGTCACGCAGATCCTCCTTCTGCATCAGCACGAAGATCGCGACGATCAGCACGAGGATGGTGGTTTCGAGCGGTCCCAGGATCGGCTCGAGGATCGTCCGCGCGATCGTGAACGGCGAGGCCCGCTCCTGCGCCACCTCGACCAGCACCGGCCGCCGACCATCGGCGGCGGCGGGGGTGGAGACGATGCCGGCGGGGGCGGGCGTCACGGTCGCCAGCGGCTTTGCGCTCGACGCGGGCGTCGGCAGCTTGCCGCCGCCGAGCCGCTCGGTGATCATCGTGATCCTGGTCACCGCGAAGCCCTGGACGCCCTCGATCTTGGCTTCGATGGTCTTGGCATATTCCGGCGCGTTGCCGGAGAGCGCGGCGGCCTGGCTGCCGATCAACGTGCCGATCAATCCCATCACGCTGAGCGCGGCGAGCACCGTGAGGATCACCGCCGGCGCGCGCCACAGCCGCAGCCGCCGCAGCAGATTGACCACCGGCGACAGCACGAACGACAGCATCACCGCCAGCGTGATCGGGATCAGCACGTCCTGCGCGAAATAAAGCGTGGCGACCGACAGCGCCGCGACTGCGATACCCAGCAGGCTCTTGAGTTCGGGCGCAGACACCGGCCGCACCGTCACGGCACCGGGTTCGGCTGGCGCGAGCTCGCTGCTACCCGTCAGGACGTCCTTGTATCCGGCAACATTCTCGACCTGCTTCGCCATGCCTGCCACTCCCGTCGCCGCGCCAATACAGGGCGTAGCGGTGCCAAGTCCCCCGGATAAAGAAGGTTCCGCGCGCCGCCCACCGATTTCGTCCGCGCGGGCGACGGATAGAGTTTGTCGCGCCGGCGTTATGCGCTGCGCGATGGCGGGAGAATGTCTATGCAATGCTTGGGGCGATGGTTGCTGGCGGTTTCTCTCCTGTCGCTGAGCCCGGCCACGGCGCATGCCGACGAACGCGATTATTGTCCGGCGCGGCCCGGCCTCGGTACGCCCGCCTGCACGACCGCACCGGGTCACGTCTCGGTCGAGACCGGCCTCGCCGACTGGCAGCGCGATGCCGATGCCGATCAGCGCACCGATACGCTGCTGATCGGCGACACGCTCGTCCGCATCGGCCTGAACGAGACCATCGAGGCGCAGATCGGCTGGACGCCGTTCGGCCATGTTCGCGCGCGCGACAAGGCGACCGGAACGGTCGACCGCCAAGGTCGCGTTGGCGACGCGCTGCTGGGCATCAAGGCCAATCTGCGTCATCCCGACGGCAGGGGGCTCGCGATCGCGCTTCAGCCGTTCGTGACGGTGCCGGTCGGCCGCGGTCCGGTCGGCGCGGGTGACTGGGGTGCCGGGCTGGTGGCACCGGTGACCTGGGATCTGAGCGACACGCTCAATCTCGAAATCTCGCCCGAGATCGACGCATCGGTCGATGCGGACGGCAATGGCCGGCACTTCGCTTATAGTGGGACGGTGGGGCTGGGGCTGGCGGTCACCGATGCGGTGACCGGCACGGCCGAAGTCCAGGCGGCCCGCGACGAGGATCCGTCCGGCCGCACGACCGGGCTCGAAGGATCGGTCTCGATCGCGTGGATGGCCGCCGACGATCTCCAGTTCGACATCGGCGGCGTCGCCGGGCTGAACCGCAACGCGCCCGATGCCGAGGTCTATGTCGGCGTTTCGCGGCGGTTCTGACGAGACGCGAGGCGGGGAGACCCGACGGCGGGTGCGCGCTGATTTGTGACCACTCACAATATGCGGCTATGGCAGAAGACGTGCGTGCAGAAACCCATGGTGTACAGATTTCAAGACCGATAGGCTTGGTGATCTCGTATCACTTGGCGCGAAACGAGGTGGACCAGATGACGATCAAGAAGGGTTGCCGTGCGGTCGCCGTCCCGACTCCGCTGCCACGCGCGTCCGATGCCGTCGAGTCGATTCACGGGTTCATGCGAGGGTCAGTCATACTGCCCAACGATATCGATCTCACGGCTCCCGTGATCGACGAACCATCGACGAACCGCTGCATGCCAGCGAATTTTGCACGGCTGACATAACACGCTCGATACCCACGCCGCTGATCGCTTGACCCGCCGTCGCCGCTGCGCGAGGTTGTGCTCGAAGGAGATAAGGCCAATGTTCAGTCACATGACGGTCGGCAGCAACGACATCGCCCGGTCAAAGATTTTCTACGATGCGCTGTTCGGCGCGGTCGGCGGACCCGCTGCGATGCAGGACGACAAGGGGCGCCTCGTCTACGTCCACAATGGCGGCGTCTTCATGGTGACGACGCCGATCAACGGCGAGGCGGCCTGCTGCGCCAATGGCGGTACGATCGGTTTCGCGATGGCCGATCCGGCGCAGGCCGATGCCTGGCACACGGCCGGCGCGGAGAATGGAGGCACTTCGATCGAGGATCCGCCCGGCGTGCGCGAGGGCGGTTTCGGCAAGATGTATCTCGCCTATCTGCGCGATCCGGACGGCAACAAATTATGCGCGCTGCACCGGATGCCGGCCTGAATTTCAATCTGTGATGGCCGGGTGCGATGCCCGGCCCTCGTCGGCCCTTCCCTCCGGCGCGCAGCCGATCGAGGCGGAGGGCAGCGATCCCAGTGACGAGCTACGCCTCATCGTCCGGCGCGAAACCGAGCAGGTCGCCCGGCTGGCAATCGAGCACGATGCAGATCGCTTCCAGCGTCGAGAAGCGGATCGCCTTGGCCTTGCCGGTCTTGAGGATCGACAGATTGGCGAGCGTGATGTCGACCGCCTCCGACAAATGGGTGAGCGACATGCCGCGGCGCGCGAGCAGTTCATCGAGCCTGACCGTGATCGGCATGGCTCAGATCGTGCCTTCGAGTTCGTCGCGCATTGCCGAACCGGCGGCGAAGACGCGGGCCAGCACGAACACCATCAGCACGGCGATCCAGCCGCCGATCGACCAGCCGCCGATCGAGAGGTTACCGCTGGGCGCCGCCGATCCCATCGCCGGAAAATGGCTGGCGATCAGCGCTCCGGGGATCTCCGCGAGCTGCAGCGTGGCCAGGCACCAGCCGATGCTCTCCAGCCGGACCGCGTTGATCGCGACGAACGGATCGCCCGCGTCCGCGCTGGCGATGATCGCCGCCAGCGCGACGAACAGCCGGTCGGTCGCCACCGCCATTGCGATGCCGAGCAGCATCAGCCAGCGCATGCCCGCCATCGCCGACGGCACGTCGGTGCCCGGGAGCATCTGGTCGACGAGGTTCGCGAACGCGGCGGCGAACAGGAACGACAGCAGCAGCCCCAGCGCGACGGCGAGCAGGAACAGGCGGTTGGCGATCCAGGCGGAATGCACGACGAGCCGCGCGCTTCTGGTCAGTCGATCCGGGTTTGGCATCGGGCACTCCTTATCGATAAACGATATTGTCGCGCGCTTCAGCCGTCAAGAAATATTATCGAAAAACGATAAGGATTGCCGTTATGCCCGGCGAATTCGCCGCCGCGCCGCTCACCCGAAGCTGTGCTTCAGCGTCACGTAAGGGACGATGTGCTGATTGCGGCGGCGATATTCGAACTGATAGGGCTCGGCCGCACTGCGGTCCGGTGCGAAGAAGGTGCGTTTGCGAAATGCCGGCGCGCCGGTGAGATTATCGGCGCTCAAAATCAATGTCGTCTTCGCGTTCGGCCGATACTCCGCGAACGCGCTGACATAGGGCATGCGGCGCGACGAGCTGTCGCGTTCCTCGCGGCGGTAGAAGGTCGAGCGCGTATTGCCCTCGAGGTTCAGTCCCCAGGCATATTTGCCCAGGTCCTGGCGGAAATTGACTTCGAACAGGAAGCGCTCATTGCCCGAGAAGGGGCGGCGCCGGGCGGTGTAGGGATCCTCGACCGAGGTGGCGAACCAGGAGCCATAGAGCGTCAGCCGTCCGCCCTTGACGCCGAAGCGCGCGAGCGGCGCGTCGACCCGCGCGCGCGCGATCATGGCGTTGCCCGAGCCGAGATTGCCCGGCGCATCGAAGCCCTCGGGCGTCGGCACCCGGTCCTGCACCAGCGAGACCCGGTTGTAGCCGGCCTCGAGCTTGACGAGTCCATCGCCGAGAATCGGCCGCTCGACGGTGGCGAGCGCTTCCCACGCCCGCTGCGGCACGAGTTCGGCATTACCGCCGCTCACCTGGCCGCTGGAGAGCTGGGCGGTGCTGATGAAATCCTCGAACTGGAGCTGGGCGACCGTCCGCTGCAGCGACAGCTGGACGTGCCATTTGCCCTTGGGTCGCCAGTCGAGCGTGGCCTTGGGCTTGAGAAAGCGCAGGGCCCGCTTTGCATCGGTATCGCCCGTGACGGTCAGCCGCGACGCCTCGAAGGTGAGGCCGAGGTCGAGCCGCAGCCGGGAATCGAGGCTGCGGCCGGCGTTGACGAACGCCTCGCCGCGATATTCCTTCACCACCGCCTGGTCGATCGGCAGATCGATGCGTGTACGGTCGTCGTTCGCATCGATCTCGAACAGGCCGACGTCGCTGTCGAGCCGGTTGAGCACGCCCTCGGCGCCGATCTCGACAGTCCAGCCGGCGAGCTTGGGGCGGGTCCAGACCAGCCGCATCAGCGTCTCGTCGCGCTGGTCCGCGAGGATCTGGGCGAAGCCGCCGAGCACGTCGTTCGCGATCCGGTTCAGCGACACGTCTTCATTGACGCGGCGGCGCCGGGTCGCGAGGCCGATCAGCTTGATCCCGCCGCCGGCAAATGGCCGGGTCACGTCGCCGCCCAGCTCAAAATCGCGGCGGCGATTGCGCTGTGTCAACCAATCGTCGCGGATCGCACCGACCGCCGGGAACACCGCGTTGCTCTGCGTCAGCGAGAACCACTCGCGCGCATAGCGGGCGTTGAGGTGGGCCGTGCGGTTCGCGCCGTCATCGAAATCCCAAGACGCCGCGACGGCGGCGTTGGGATCCTCGATTCGGTTCACCTTGCTGCGAAATTCGAGTTCCTCACCTCCGGGCAACCCGGTCAGGCGGTCATAGCCTTCCTCGCTGGTCTCATCGTTGATGACCGCGACCGAGGCGTTGAAGGTCGAGCCGCCGCGCTTGAGCAGCGCCGACGCGCTGCCCTGCGGAAGAAGATTGCCGGTGAAATCGCGCCGCAGCGCGCCCTCCAGCGTGCCGGCGAGGCCGGACGCCGACGTCAGGACCAAATTGAGCACCTGCGCCTTGCCCGAATAATCCGAGCCGAACTGCTCGCCCGGCGCCACTTCGACGCGCAGCACGCGGTTGGCCGGGATGCGGGCGAGGATCGTCCGCAGCGTATCCGTCTTCGAACTCGGGCGCTGGCCGTTGATGACGACATTGCCCGCTGCCTGGCTGAAGCCGCGCACCTCCTCGTCGACCTGGTCGAGCGTGAAACCAGGCACGCGCTGGACGATCTCGAGCGCATTGGCGGGCGAGAAGCGGACGAAGAATGCGGCCTCGTAGATGAGCCGGCCATTGGCATTGGGCGCCTGTGCCAAAGCGCCCGTCGCGGTCAGCGCGAGGCCGATCGCGGCAGCCAAAAGCGCCGGCCGAAGCATGCGGACGCGCGAGGGATCGAAATTCGGCACTGACTCTCTCCCCCGGGGTCGCGACGATCATCGCTTCCGCTTCTGTTTCGCTCCGGCGATCAGCCGTTCGCACCAGCCATGGCTAGACTACAGTTGTAATCTTGACAAGCGCCGGGCGGGTGCGGGGCGCCCGCAAACCCTTGACGACGATGTGGTCGACTGGATCGCAATCAAATTGTCCTGCGCCTTGGGAATACTCCTGCCCATCTTTCCATGGCACCAGATCACCCTTCGCACGTTACCGCGCGCATGAAACTCGCCATCCACGCCCAGCTCGATTATAATTTCGCCCATCCCACCGACGTGCTGCTTCAGCTCGAAGCCGCGGCGATCCCTGAGCAAAGCATCGAGGCCGCGAATATCGCCGTCTCCGAAAACAGGCATTTCGCGCGGGTGCCGGCGCAGGATACGATTGGAGAGCGCATCTGGCTGCGGGTGCAGGGGCGGTTGACGGTCGATTATCAGGCGACGGTATCGATCAATCGGTTGCTGACCGACTGTCTGTCGCTACCCGCGGTGCCGCCGCACCAGCTGCCGGGCGAGACGGTGCAATATCTGATGGCATCGCGCTATTGCCCGTCGGATCAGTTCCAGAATTTCGTCGATGCCGAGTTCGGCGGACTCGAGGGCGGCGCGCGCGTGATCGCGATGCGTGACTGGATCGAGAAGAAATTCGCCTATGTGCCCGGCGTCAGCAATGCCGGCACGACCGCGCTGGAAACCTTCGTGATGCGGCAGGGGATCTGTCGCGATTTCGCGCACGTCATGATCACGCTGACGCGCGCGTCAGGCATCCCGGCGCGAATGGCCAGCGTCTATGCGCTGGGCGTGGAGCCGCAGGATTTCCATGCCGTCGCCGAGGTGTTCCTGGGCGGCGAATGGCACCTCGTCGATCCGACCGGCATGGCCCAGGAGGCGGCGATGGCCAAGATCGGCATCGGGCGGGATGCCGCCGACGTCGCCTTCCTCACCGCCTATGGTCAGGCAGTCATGAACGGCCAGTCCGTGTCCGTACAGGCAGCCTGACAGCGGGCGGTTCGGCTGAGCCGTGCCGAACCACAAATTTCTTCAAAAAATTCTTGAAGGAGGCGGAACTTTTCCCGTGGCCGCGAGTATCAGCAATTCCCCCCCCCGACGCGGTGACCGACAATTCGGACCGCAGGGACTACGGCCCGGCGCCCCCGCCGGGCCGTTTTTTATGCCCGATCAGCGCCGCAGCGGCTTTTCCGGGTCCCATTCGGGCAGCGCGTCGAAGTCCTGCCGGGTCATCGCCAATGTGAGGCGGTCGTTTGCCAGCGTCATGGCGTCGCGATCGACCGCGGCGAGCCGTTCGCCGACCCCGCCGACGCCGCCCGATCGCACGACGACATAAACGATGCGCCCGCTCCGGCCATCCTCGATCATCGCTTCCATCGCGCTGCCCACCGTCGCGCCGTCGCGATCTACCACCGTCATCCCCACGATCCTGCTCGCGGCAACCAGCGCCGGCACCGGCGCCGCTTCGCTCGCCTCGACCGCCGCCTTGCTGTCCTCCTCGTAACGCGCCTGGCGGCCCAGCCAGCGCCAGATGCCGACGATGTTGACGAGGGTGAGGAAACCGTTGGTGGCGACCAGATTGGTCTGGCCGGACGACAGGCCGACCACCGACCAGCCGATCGAGCCGATCGTGAATATGACGAAACCCCAGCCGGTCACGCGGGCGCCCAGATTGGACGCGGTCATGACCGCGGCGATCATCGTGGCGATCGGCGCGATCCATCCGGCCATATCTTCGATCATGCTGTCCGCTCCCGTGCTGGCCCGTGCAGGAAAGGCCAACGCACGCCCCGGCCGATCGCCGCATCGAAAAATGCGACACGGCTGCAACCGCGACCGATGGTCGATCATTGTGAAGCGGGCGTCATGCCGGCGGCCATCATCTCGTCCCAGCGAAGGATCATGGCGCCATGACCGAACCCGTCACTGCCGCCCCGCTCGATTGCGTCATCGTCGGCGGCGGACCGGCCGGGTTGACCGCTGCGATCTATCTCGCCCGCTTCCATCTGTCGGTACTGGTGGTCGATGCCGGGGCGAGCCGCGCGGCAACGATCCCCTGCACGCGCAACCATGCCGGCTTTCCCGAGGGCATTTCGGGCGTGGATCTGCTCGGCCGGATGCGCCGGCAGGCAGAGCTTTATGGCGCAAGGATCATGACGGACGAGGTGGTGGCGCTCGATGTGGCGGGCGGGTTGTTTACGCTCCGCACGTCCGGCTCGACGCATGAGGCGCGTTCGGTGCTGCTCGCGACCGGCGTCGTCAACCGGCGGCCGGCAATGGCGGATGCGCTCCATGACGCGGCGCTGGCGCGGGGGCTGTTGCGCTATTGTCCGATCTGCGACGGCTATGAGGTGACCGACAAGCGCGTCGCGGTGCTCGGATCGGGCGAGCATGGCACCAGCGAGGCCTTGTTCCTGCGCGGCTACACCGCCGACATCACGCTGATCGCGCCCGATGGCCCGCACACGCTCGACGACGATCAGCAGGACCAATTGTCGGCAGCGGGCGTGGTGTTGCGCGATGGCCCGTGCGACGGTTTCGCACTGGGCGACGATCAGATCGCCTTGACCGTGCCCACGGGTGTCGAACATTATGCGAGCCTCTACCCGGCACTCGGCTCGCATATCCGTTCGACCCTGGCGGCGGGTGTCGGCGCTGCGGTCTCGGACGAGGGCTGCCTGCTCGTCGACGCGCACCAGCGCACCGACGTGTCCGGTCTCTATGCCGCGGGCGACGTGGTGCTGGGACTCGACCAGATCAGCCATGCGATGGGGCAGGGCGGGGTGGCGGCGACGGCCATCCGCAACGATCTGGCCACGCGGCGCCCGCTGCGGCGCTGATCATGGCCGAACCCGATCAGGATGAGCGTCTGCGCGAAAGTGCGCGGCATCGCGGCTACCGACTGCTGAAGTCGCGCAAGCGCAAGCCGGGCGTCGGCGACTATGGGCTTTACGGCCTCGCGGATGCGCAGGGCAAGCCGCTGTTCGGCGTCGGCACGGACGGGCTGACCGCAACGCCGGACGAGATCGCCGTCTTTCTGCGCAAAAACGAGCTCGCGTCCTGGAAGAGCTCGGAGGCCAGCACTCCCAATCCCCGGCCCCGGGCGAGGCCCGAACCGACCCTCGAAGCCGAACCCGTTTTACCGCGCACAAGGCCGCGGCGTCGGGTTGTGCCGCCAGCGCCGGCAGTCCGAAGCCGGAGCCGGGACACCGCCGAAATCGCAGTTCCACCGCCCGCGCCGCCACCGCCATCGCCACCGGCACGGCCGGCGCCGAAACTTGCGATCCGCCCGGCGCGGCGCAGCGATGCCGATGCGATCGCGGCGCTGCTGATGGCCGAACCACGGCCGGCCGCCATCGACGGCGCGACACTGGCAGCCAATCTCGCAGCGCTGAAGACGGCCAAAGGCGGCGTGCTGGTCGCGGACCGCGCCGGCGTGATCGGCTGCGTCGCATGGTCGGTCGTGCCGATGCTGGATCAGGCCGCGACCGGCCGGATCGGCCTCGTGCTGGTCGCCGAACGCGATCGGCGCGAGGGGATCGGCCGTCTCTTGATGGACGCCGCCATGGCGGCGCTCGCCGAAGCCGGTTGTGCGGCGGTCGAACTGTTCAGCGACATCCGCATCCGCAATGCCAATGGCTTCTTCCGCGCGCTCGGTTTCGAGCAAGCGAGCTACCGTTTCGCCAAACGCCTCTGAGGCGCGACCGCCCGTTTGCGCGCGAGGAAGAAGCGCAGCATCTCTCGCGAGGCGTCGGGACCGGCCGGATCGGTGTGCGTGCCCGCCGCCCTGCCGCCCGACCATGCGTGGCCGCTGCCGTGGATTGTCCAATCCTCCAGCAGCACGTCGCCAGTCGCGGATCGATAGACCGCGCGGGTGAAATCGCGACCGCCGCTCGACCGGCCGCGCTGCGCAATGCAGGTCAACGGTCCCGGCTTCGACAGCGTCAGATGGCGCAGGAAGCCGCCGGCATTGCCGGGGTGGACGACATCGTCCCGGTCGCCGTGGAAGACGATCGTCGGCAGCGGCCGTGCGATCCTGCCGGGCGTGTCGCTGCCGCCGCCATGACGCATCGCCGCGAGTGCACCGGTGAGGGTGGCGATATTGCCGCGTGCGAGTCCGGAATGAACGCCGACCGCGACGAACAGGTCGGGATAGGCCGCCGCGACGATCGCCGCCGCCGCACCACCGGCTGAAAGCCCGGCGATATAGACCCGGGCGGGATTGGCGCGGCCGAGCGCGATCGCATGGGCGGTGAGCGCCGCGATCGTCGCCGGCTCGCCGCGGCCGCGCGCCTGGTCGCCCGGACGGTGCCAATTCCAGCACCGGCCGAGGCTCGCCGCCACCGACTGTTCGGGATAGAGCACGAGAAATCCGAGTTCGTCGGCGAGGGCGTTCATGCCGGTGCCGGCCGCGAAATTCGTTGCCGTCTGGGTGCAGCCGTGGAGCATCACCACCAGCGGCATGCGCCGCCGCGCCGATCCGATCGGCGTATAGAGCTTGTAGTGCAGGCTGCCGTGCGGGCAGACGAATTTGCCGTCGGTGAAGCTGCCGGGCAGCGGCCGGACGAGGCGCCCTGTCGCCACCGCGGCAGTCCCCCGGACCGCAGGTTTTGCGGGCCGCGCGATGGGGTTGGCACGTTTGCGTTTCGGCTTGGGCGTCGGGGCAAGCAGCATCTGCTGCATGACGAGCGCCGCGGAGAGTGGCCGGCGCTTCTGCATCAGCCGCGATGCCTGCGACATCGCCCGGAAGGGGTTTTTCATGACCGGAGAACGCGTCGTCCGGGCGTTTGATCCCGCAGTGCAGCATAAAGGATTCGCCGTGCTATTTTTGCCGCGCTGCGCCGTTTGCCATCGCCGTTTGCATGCAGCGGTTGACGGATCATCCAGTTCGACCGATGCTATGTTCATGATCCGTCGCTCGATATCCGCCATTGCCGCGCGCGGCCTGCCGAGACCGGCGGCCGGCGGTTTGCGGTGCCTGGCCGGCTTCGCCTACCCAAATTGCCGGGCTGCGCCCTAGCCGGACTCGTTACGATCCGTGCCCGAGCGCCAAGCCCTTTCGAGCCCCTCGGAAGGGCTTTCCTTATCTGCCGCGGACCAAATTCATGCTGCTGACCATTTCGACGACGCACCAGCCAGCCACCGATCTCGGCTATCTGCTGATGAAGAACCCGGACAATGTCCATGTCCAGGAGCTGCCATTCGGCCGCGCGACCTTGTTTTTTCCGCAGGCCGATGTGGAGCGCTGCACGGCGGCGATCATGCTGGAGGTCGATCCCGTTGCGCTGGTACGCGGCAACGGGCATGCGGCCGGCCGCGAGGATCAATATGTCAACGATCGGCCCTATGCCGCGTCTTCGCTGCTCGCGGTCGCGCTCGGGCGGCTGCTCGGTACGGCGATGGGCGGACGTTCGAAGGATCGGCAGGCGCTGGCCGACACCGATCTGCCGCTGGAGGTGATCGTCACGCCGCTGCCGGCGCGCGGTGGCTTCGCGCTGATCGAACGACTGTTCGCACCGCTTGGCTATGCCGTCGAACCGACGCCGATCGCGCTTGATCCCGGCCATCCCGAATGGGGTGACAGTCCCTATGTGACGCTGAAGCTGACGGGGGCGGTTCGGCTGGCGGCATTGCTCGCGCATCTGTTCGTGCTGATCCCGGTGCTCGACAATTCGAAACATTATTTCGTCGGCGAGGCCGAGGTCGAGAAGCTGCTGCGCAAGGGCGAAGGCTGGCTCGACGCCCATCCCGAACGCGATCTGATCGTGCGACGCTATCTGAAGGGCTTCGGCGCGCTGGTGCGGCTGGCGAAGGACGGGTTCGACGAGCGGGTCGAACCCGAAGCGATCGAAGTGGTCGAACAGCGCGACGCGCAGGAGGCGGCGATCGAGAGGCCGATCCGGCTCAACGACCAGCGCATGGAGCGGGTGATCGCGGTGCTGCGCGACCTCGGCGCAACCAGCGTCGTCGATCTCGGCTGCGGCGAGGGCCGGTTGCTGCGCATGCTGCTCAGGACACCCGGCATCAAGCGCGTGACCGGCGTCGAGGTTGCACCGCGCGTGCTCGCCGCCGCCGCAGATCGGCTGCGACTGGAGCAGATGTCCGATCTGCAGCGCCAGCGCGTTTCGCTGATCCAGGGGTCGCTGGTCTATCGCGACGATCGGCTGAAGGGGCATGACGCCGCCACCGCGATCGAGGTGATCGAGCATATAGACGCTGAACGGCTGCCGGCGTTCGAGGCGGCCTTGTTCGATTGCGCGCGACCATCGGTGGCGATCGTCACCACCCCAAACCGCGACTATAATGCATTGTTCGAGACGCTCGGCGAGGGGCGTCTGCGTCATCCCGACCATCGCTTCGAATGGACCCGCGACGAATTCCGGCAATGGTCGGAGGGCGCGGCGGCGGGGCATGGCTATCGCGTGCGGATCGAGGGCATCGGCAGCGAGGATGCGTTGCTGGGGTGTCCGACGCAGATGGCTGTGTTCGAACGGCTCAGCGCCGACGCCGGGAGCGTTGCGGCATGAAGATCGAGATTCCCGAATTCGCGCTGATCCTGCTCGTCGGCGCGTCAGGCACCGGAAAATCCCGCTTCGCCGCCACGCATTTCCTGCCGACCGAAACGGTCTCGTCGGACACGGCGCGTGGCTGGGTGGCGGATGACGAGACCGACCAGTCGGCGACCGGCGACGCGTTCGATCTCGTCCATGCGATCGTCGAGAAGCGCCTGAAGAACCGCCGGCTGACCGTCGTCGATGCCACCAACGTCCAGCCCGAATCGCGCAAGCCACTGATCGCGCTGGCGAAGAAGTGGCATGCACTGGCGGTGGCGATCATATTGGAGCTTCCCGAGGCGCTCGCGGTCGCGCGCAATGCCGAGCGCGCCGATCGCCAGTTCGGCGCGGGGCCGGTGCGGCGCCAGATAATGAGCCTCAAGCGCTCGCTGAAGGGGATGCAGCGCGAGGGGCTGCGCTATGTCCACGTGCTGCGCTCGGTCGATCAGGTCGACGCGGTCACGATCGAGCGCACGCGGCTGTGGACCGACCGGCGCGAGGAAGTGGGGCCGTTCGACATCATCGGCGATGTCCATGGCTGTGCGGGCGAACTCCAGACCCTGCTCGCCACGCTCGGCTATGGCGTGACCTGGGATGGCAAGGAGGTTGCAGTCACGCCGCCGCCGGGCCGCCGCGCGATCTTCGTCGGCGATCTCGTCGATCGCGGCCCGCGCTCGCCCGATGTGCTGCGGATCGCCCGCCACATGGTCGAGGCCGGCACCGCCTTCGCCGTGGTCGGCAATCATGACGACAAGCTCAAGCGCCATCTGTCGGGCAAGGCCGTGAAGGTCAGCCATGGACTCGCCGAGACGATCGAACAGCTCGCGGCCGAGCCGCCGGGCTTCGCGGCCGACATGCGCAACTGGCTCGACGGGCTGATCAGCCATTATGTGCTCGATGGTGGCAGACTGGTCGTCGCGCATGCCGGCTTGAAGGAAGAGATGCAGGGCCGGGCCTCGGGTGCGGTCCGCAGCTTCTGCATGTATGGCGAGACCTCGGGCGAGATCGACGAATTCGGCCTGCCGGTCCGCTACGATTGGGCGACCGACTATAAGGGCAAGGCGAAAGTGGTCTATGGCCATACGCCGGTGCTCGAGGCGAACTGGGTCAACGGCACGATCTGCATCGATACCGGCTGCTGCTTCGGCGGCAAGCTGACCGCATTGCGCTATCCAGAGATGGAGCTGGTCTCGGTGCCGGCCGAGCGCATTTGGTACGAGCCGATCCGCCCGCTCGCCGAACCAATCGCCGCAGCAGGCGGCGCCGATGCGCGTCAGCTCGACATCGCCGACGTGCTCGGCAAGCAGGCGATCGAGACGCGCGATCTCGGCATCGTCCTCGTCCGCGAAGACAACGCTGCCGCCGCGCTGGAGGTGATGAGCCGCCATGCCGTCGATCCGCGCTGGCTGATCTATCTGCCACCGACGATGTCTCCGGCCGAGACCAGCACCCGGGAGGGCTGGCTCGAACGGCCCGAGGAGGCGTTCGCTTATTATGCGACCAAAGGCGTCACGCGCGTCGTTGTCGAGGAAAAGCATATGGGATCGCGTGCATTGATCCTGCTCGCGCGCACGCCGGACGCGGCGGCGAAGCGCTTCGGCGTTGCCGACGGCGCGCGCGGCGCGATCGTCAGCCGCACCGGCCGGCGCTTCTTCACCGATCGCGCGATCGAGGCGGCGGCGCTGCACCGGATCGATGCCGCCATGGCGGAGGCGGGATTGTGGGACCGGCTGAAAAGCGAATGGGTGCTGTGGGATGCCGAGATCATGCCGTGGAGCATGAAGGCGGGCGCGCTGCTGCGCGATCAATATGCCGCGGTCGGCGCGGCGGCCGTAGCGGGGCTGGAGGCGGCAGCAACGGCGCTCGCACAGGCGAAGGCGCGTGGCATCGCCGTCGATGCGCTGGCGGGCGCGACCGCGCTGCGGCTCGCGGATGCGCAGCGCTATCGCCAGGCCTATAATCGCTACGTCGCGCCGTTCGCGGGCATCGATGATCTCAGGATCGCGCCCTTTCATCTGCTGGCATCCGAAGGCGCGGTGCACAGCGACAAGGATCATCGCTGGCACATGGCGCAGGTGCACGCTGTCGCCACAGCCGATTCGGCGCTGATCGTCGCAACCGCCTTTCACGAGATCGATCTGGCCGATCCCGCGCAGGCGGCGGCGGCGATCGCCTGGTGGGAAGAACTGACCGCGGCGGGCGGCGAGGGGATGGTGGTCAAGCCACTCGACTTCGTCACGCGCGGCGCGCGCGGTTTGATGCTGCAGCCAGCGATCAAGTGCCGCGGCCGCGAATATCTGCGGATCATTTACGGTCCCGATTATGACCGGCCCGACAATCTCGTCCGCCTGCGCAAGCGCGGCCTGGGCCACAAACGCGCGCTCGCGCTACGCGAATTCGCGCTCGGGCTGGAGGCGCTGCACCGCTTCGTCGAACATGCGCCGCTGACGCGTGTCCACCAATGCGTGTTCGGCGTGCTGGCGATGGAAAGCGAGCCGGTCGATCCGCGGCTTTGAAAGGACGACGTGCATTTGCATTGTTCCCCGTGTGTTCTAAGCTGGGCGGCGAACACTCAGCGCCCGCAAACGGGCATGACCGGGATGCGATGATCCGCAAGATCATTCACGTCGATATGGACGCCTTCTATGCGTCGGTGGAGCAGCGCGACGATCCTGCGTTGCGCGGCCGGCCGGTCGCGGTCGGCTATGCCGGCGGGCGCGGCGTGGTCGCGGCGGCGAGTTATGAGGCGCGCAAGTTCGGCGTGCGATCCGCGATGCCGTCGGTCACCGCGATCCGGCGCTGTCCGGATCTGCTGTTCGTGCCCGCGCGCTTCGACGCCTATCGCGCGGTCTCGCAGCAGATCCGCGCGATCTTCTTCGATTATACGCCTTTGGTCGAGCCGCTGTCGCTCGACGAGGCCTATCTCGACGTGTCCCAGAATCTGCGCGGGCTGCCGTCCGCGACCGAGACTGCGGTCGAGATTCGCCGGCGCATCCTCGACGAGACCAGTCTTACCGCCTCGGCCGGCATCTCGTACAACAAGTTCCTCGCCAAGCTGGCGTCGGACCAGAACAAGCCCAATGGCCAGTGCGTGATCACGCCGGCGGCAGGGCCGGACTTCGTCGCCGCGCTCGAGGTCGGGCGATTTCACGGCGTCGGCCCCAAGACGGCGGAGCGGATGAACCGGCTGGGCATCTTCACCGGCGCCGATCTGCGCGCGCGCGATCTGGCCTTCCTGCAGACGCATTTCGGCAAGGCCGGCCGCTGGTATCATGGCATCGCCCGCGGCGAGGACGATCGCGCCGTCACGCCCGACCGGCCGCGCAAGTCGTCGGGCTCGGAAACCACCTTCTCGACCGACCTATTGGCGCCGGCCGACATCGAGGCGGGCGTCCGTGCGATGGCCGACGATGTCTGGGCGTGGTGCGAGAAGAGCGGCGGCAGCGGCCGGACGGTGACGGTGAAGGTCAAATATGCCGATTTCCGCCAGGTCACGCGCAGCCGCACTTTGCCGTCGCCGGTCGACAGCCGCGCGATGCTCGACGAGGTGGCGATCCGGCTGGTCCGCACGCTCTACCCGCCCCGCGCCGGGATCAGGCTGATCGGCGTGACGCTGTCGAACCTCGATGATGCCGATGCCGGGGAGCCGCAGCTCGATCTGGCGGTTTGACGGCTGCTTGTTCAATCTTCATCCTGCAGCGAGATCCGCTTTCTCACCGGATCGCAACGGCCCCCTCGACCTCGTTGATGATCGACAGGCTCGGATGCGCCTGGCGGACATTGCTTCCCGCCGGCACGCTGTGCGTCAGCCAGACATTGCCGCCGATCACCGATCCGCGGCCGATCGTCACGCGGCCAAGGATCGTCGCGCCCGAATAGATCACGACATCGTCCTCGATCACCGGGTGGCGGGGTGCGCCCTTCAGCAGCGCGCCGGCCTCGTCGACGTCGAAGCTGCGCGCGCCCAGGGTCACGGCCTGGTAGATGCGCACGCGATCGCCGATCACCGCGGTCTCGCCGATGACCACGCCGGTGCCGTGATCGATGAAGAAGCTGCGGCCGATCGCGGCGCCGGGATGGATGTCGATGCCGGTGCGCGAATGGGCGATCTCGGCGATGATCCGCGCCACCAGAGGCGCGCCGAGCTGGTGCAGCCGATGCGCGAGCCGGTGGTGGATCACCGCGGTCACGCACGGATAGCAGAGCAGCACCTCGTCGACGCTGCGCGCGGCCGGATCGCCGGCATAAGCGGCCTGGACGTCGGTATCGAGCAGGCCGCGCAGTTCGGGCAGCGACAGTGCGAAGCCGCGCAGGATTGCCTGCACGTCGGCCTCGATTCCATCGGCATCGGCGCCGGGACGCTCATAGCGCAGTTCGAGCCGGATCTGCGCGGCGAGCTGCGACAGGATCGATTCCAGCGTGGCCTCGACGAACGCGTCCTCGTTCGCCGCGTTGAGCTCGGACGGGCCGAGCCGGAGCGGAAACAGCACCGCACTCAACGTCGTGACGATCCGCGCGAGCGACTGGCGTGACGGAAAACCGAGGCTGCCATATTCGGCATGCCGCTCATGCGCACGCCGCCAGCGCATCCGTGCATCGGACAGTCCGGCGATGACCGCACCGAGTTCGCGCGACGGATCGAATGGCGGCTCCCTCGGGTCGGTCATGTCTGCAAGCTCCAGCGTGGCGATATCGGTCATGACTCCGCTTCGCGCATCTTCGCGCTGCGCCCAAACATAATTTTCTATCCAGCGACTAGAGTAAAGCTGTTCGCTGCTTCATCCGCATTACAGGTCGGGGATATCCTCGGCGCGCGGCCGCGCGACCCGCGGCGTCAGGCGTGCGACGCTGCACAGGCCGGCGCCCCCCGCCAGTCCGGCCGCAATCAGCGCGGGCGTGCCACCGCCGCCGATGCCGAGCGCGAGCAGGGACGCGACCAATGTCGCGCCCAAAGTCTGGCCGACCAGCCGGTTGGTCGAGATCAGGCTGCCCGCCGCCGCGGCGCGCTCGCCGGGCGCGGACCCGATCACCAGCCGCGCGTTGGGCGACAGGAACAGGCCGAAGCCCGCTCCGGTCAGCGACATCCGCCATGCGATGTCGAACCAGTGGAGATCGATCGGCAGCCTGACCATGCACAACAGGCCGGCCACCGCGATCACCATGCCGATCAGACCGAGCATCCCCGCCGGATAGCGATCCGAAAGCGCGCCCGCCGCCGGCGCCACGAACAAGGTGGTCAGCGGCCAGGGCGCGATCATCGCGCCGATCTCGCCTGGGCTGAGACCAAATTCCTGGCTCAGCCGGAACGGCAAGGTCAGCATCAAGGTCATCGATCCGACGAACGCGGCGAAGGCGCCGACGATCGACAAGGCGATCACCGGGCTGGCGAGCAGGTCGACCGGCAGGATCGGATGCGGATCGGCCAGTTCGCGGCGCACGAAGATCACGCCGACGGCCGCGCCGAGCACTATGATCGCCGCCGACACCACCGGCGAATCGCCATGGACGAGCGTTTCCAGTCCGGTGATGGTCAGCCCGAAAAAGGCAGCGCATTGGACCGCGCCGAGTATGTCGAACGGATGATCCTGTGGCGCCGGGTCGGGGAGCGACCGGCCGAGCAGCAGCGACAGCAGCCCGAACGGCACTGCCGCCGCGAAGACCCAGGGCCACGAGGCGAAGGCAAGGATCAGCCCGCCCAGGGTCGGCGCGAGCGCGATGCTGCTCGAGACGACGACGCTGTTGACGCCGAGCCCGCGCCCCAATTGCTTTGCCGGATAGACCGCCCGCACCATCGCCGCCGACATGCTGAGCGCTGCGGCGGCCCCCAGCGCCTGTGCGGCGCGGACGATCAGCAGGAAGGGCAGGCTTTTGGCGAAGAAGCAGAGCAGGGTCGCGACGGTAAAGACGAGCTGGCCGCCCTGATAGAGCCGCTTGTGGCCGATACGGTCGCCGAACGCGGCGAGCGGCAGCAAGGTCATCACGATCACGAGCTGATAGACCGTGACGATCAACACCGCCGCCGACGGCGCGACCCCGAGATCGCGGGCGATGGTCGGCAAGGCGATCGTGGCGATCGCGCCATCGATCACCACCAGCGCCGTCCCGAAGCTGATGCCGAGGATCGCCCAGTAGCGGCGCGGGGTGGGCAGGCCGGTGGTCATGGGGTGGAGCCTGAAATCATCCCGGAACGGGGAGGATCTCAGGCAACCCGATTCGCGACCAGATCGTCGACCACCGCCGGATCGGCGAGCGTGCTGGTATCGCCCAGCGCCTGCGCCGAAACCTCGCCCTCGGCGATCTTGCGCAGGATGCGGCGCATGATCTTGCCGCTGCGGGTCTTGGGCAGCGCCGGCGCGAACTGGATCGCATCCGGCGTCGCGATCGGCCCGATCTCGGTGCGCACCCATT
>Ga0268265_10000217_pt1 | contig 66535 bp, 78 predicted proteins | sample KBSSwiS52_FD_190355 | JGI IMG/M metagenome (GOLD analysis project Ga0268265, IMG submission 190355) | Switchgrass rhizosphere microbial communities from Kellogg Biological Station, Michigan, USA - KBS Switchgrass S5-2 (SPAdes) (version 2) | ecosystem: Host-associated > Plants > Roots >... | reverse complement strand
GCGGCGCGGGTCTGCTTCGCGTGCGGATCCTTAATCTTGTGCGCCTCGTCGAGGATCACCGTCTTAAGTGGTATGACGTTGAGCTCCTTGTTGTGGACCTCACACGCCGTGTACTTCGTGGTCGCTGAACCGCCGCAGGGCTCACAGCGACGCAGCCGCTCGGAGCCGAATCCCGTGAGCCGTGAGTGGCTGCGAAGACCCTCGTAGTTAATGATGATGAGCGCCTTGGGGTCAGCCTGCGCTTCCTGGAGAATCTTCCGCCTAGTCACCAATCCGCCGTCCACGACGTAGGGCTTGGCCGCCTTACACCAGATTCCGGCCTCCAGTGCCCACGTAAACTTCATCGAGTTGGGGCAGACGACCAGAGCCGGCAGCGACTCCTCAGCGAGGGACTCGATGAACCGAAGCAACTCGAGGGCCTGAATTGTTTTACCTGATCCCATGTCGTCGCCCAGCACGATCGACTCGCCAACGTACATGAAGTTGACGCCTGCACGCTGGAACAGCCGAAGTCGGTCATCAGACGGCGGCATCGGCGCCTCGGTTAGGTTGCGCAGCGCGAGGGCCTTATCGACTCGGCGTTCGCGCTCCACGTAGGCCCAGTGCTGCAGAAGCTGCCCGATCGTCAGCTGCTGGCCGAAGATGCCGCGAAGCTGAATGCAAGCGGGCCACGTTAGCGGAACCGTCCAGACCTTCGCGTCGTTGTCCCAGCCCGCGCCAGGTATCTGTTTAACGAGTTCACGTTCATTCCAGTGAGTCTGTACGACTATCTTGCTCGACTCCATACTCACAATGTCAGCGTGTGGCACACCTCACTCCTCACTTGTCACTAAGATTCTATCAAATTCCCACGAGTTCTGCATACACAGTTGGGTGGAACGTCGCCATCAGCAGTAGCATGTGCGCGGTCGCTGAGTTGGCGTGGTTGTCCTTGGTGGGAACGTGATAGCCGAGTTTCTTAAGTCTCGCCGTGGTGCCGATCTTCTTCGCCGAGCCCGGGTTCTGGTACACGCAGCGGACCACGAGCTCATCGGCCAGTGACCGGACGACGCCGATGACCTGATGCGCCTCGGGCTGGTGCGTCTTCTTCTGTCCCTGGACGTATCGCTCCACGGCCATAAGTGTAGGCCGCTCGCCGTCGAGCATGCGGCGCAGCACACGTGCAACTGCTGAAGCTTCAACCTCTGCGGTGTCCAGGGGTTTCTTACCGTTCTCTGCCTCCCAGAAGTCGGGTGACCACCACACGGCGATGCCCGTGATTTTACCTGGGTCAACGCCAATGAGGATCATTTGTGTCCTGATCGCTGAAGGGTCGCTTCCCAAGCTGACGGCTGATACGCTGTGCGCTGCGCGACGCACGTCGCGCCTTCTCTATCGGGGTCTCACGACGAGTAATAATGCGCCACCAGTACTTAAGATTCATCTAAGTTCCTCATAGATCTTGTACGCTAGGTCAAGCAGTTCTTCACGACTTACTGTAATATGTGCACCCTCAGCGCCGTCTGCCACGGTTAGTGAGTACTCGCCTGTTACGTCATCAGCTAGCTCAGCAAACGGTCCTAGGTAGCTGTCGCTGCGGCTGACTTTCCAGAGTGAAGCCACTAGAGCACCTCGATCGCAGCGACTTCGTCGAGGTCGACGTACGTGGCTCGGTCGATGCCGGTGACTGCGCGGTAGAGCGTAAGGACCGACGTCTCAGGAGCGTCAGTTACCTTGCCGCTGAACCGAACGCTAGAGCGCAGCGTGACGGCGACTGCCATCACGTTCTTGTGCTTGACGAGCTCGCGTTGAATGATGTTAACCCACGTAGCTCTACTACTCACTCTTCCCACTCCTTCTTCTCGCCCCAGCGCTTGCCCGTGGCGACGCTGGCAGAGATCGGCACGGGGTACGTCTTGTCGTCGTTCATGACCTTGTGGAGTGTGTGAACGACGTCCCGAACGTCCTCGTCCGGTACCTCGAGAATGATCTCGTCGTGAACCGGAATGATCATGTATGGGTCAAGACCCGCGGCGTCCGCCTCGAGGAGCTTCTGCTTGAACAGCGCGGCGGCCCACCCCTGAATCTTGTAGTTCACCAGCGCGTACTCCTTGCCACGCTCCGCGTAGTGCCTGCGGCCGGTCAGGGGACACGTCGTGTACCCGAGGCTGTCGCCGCTGGCGCGGCTCAGCGCCTCGGCGAGCGTGTAGCTGGCGAAGCGCTCGACGCCTGGGTAGGCTAGGTTCAGCGAGTCGTTGATGAAGCGCATGACGTCATAGGAGACGCCCGCGGTCACCGCCTGCTTCTGAATGCCCGCACCGTAGATCTTCGCGTACATACCGTTCTTAGTCGGCTGCCGCCGCGGGTCGGACTTCTCCAGCGTCGTGTCGCCGTACAGGTTGCGAGCGATGGTGACGAAGAAGTCATCGGGCAGGTTGAACGCCGCGATGAGACCCGGGTCCTGCGACATGATAGCGAGGCCGCGCATCTCGATCTGGTCGAAGTCGGCGAACACAAGCGTGTAGCCGTCACGTGAGCGCACGCAGTTGCGGACGACCTTAATACCTGGGTTGCCACCACGCACAGGCAGGTTCTGGAAGTTGGGCTCGGACATCGACATCCGACTCGTGCGAGCGCCGAGCGTGTTGATCGACGGGTGAATCCGGCCGTCGGAGTCGACGTGCTCGACGTAGAACCGCAGGTAAGTCGACGCGATCTTCTGGAGCTGTCGACGCTGGAGGACGGCCTTCGCGAGCGGGTGTTCAATGCCCCCCAGGACCTCCTTGTCCAGCGAAACTGCGCCGGACGCCGTAGCCTTCGAGAACACGAATCCAGCACGCGACAGCACCTCTATCACCGCCGCGTTACTGCCCGGCTTGATGCCGTACTCGCGCTTACACCAGTCCTCGACCTCCTCGCAGTAGCGCATGAACTTATCGTAGTGAAGCTGTGCGTACTCGACGTCGACCGGCACGCCGAGCGTCTCCATGTTGAGGGCGACCCACTGGAAGGCGTTCTCCAGCTCGTAGGCGTAGGGCGCCTGCTCCTGGATCGTCGGCAGGTGATGCTCGCTGAGGAGGTACGTGAGCACCGGGTCGAGGGCGGCGTATGACCAGTACGGCTCGAAGTCGCACGGCACGGTGGCCCAACTCCAGCCGCCGTGCGCGCCGATGGCCTCGTCGAGTCGCCACTGCAGCGCGTTCGCCTGCGGGTCGATGTGCCGCTTCGCCTGGTTCTTAAGCGCGCGTGACATGTGCGGCTCGAGGATGTGCGCCATGACGCCGACGTCGCGAATCTGCGACTTGGGCAAAAGAACTCCACCCTTACGCAGGAATGGGTAGTCGAACTTAGCGTTCATCATGTCGATCGGACCCTCGTGCAGCTTCATGGCCGCGGCGAACAGACCCGACCAGCGGTCCCACTGCATCGCCCAGCCGTGTATACCGTCGCCGACCTGCACCATGCGTACGTGATCACTGCCGTGCCACTTAAAGCCGGTGGTCTCCGTGTCGACCCCGACCGCGGCCTCGGCGTCGAGGTTGCCAAACCAGTCCATGAACGCCTGCGCCTCGTCGAACGACTCGATGAGGTGCAGTTTACAGCTGCTAAGTACGCTCACTCCTGTGTTGCCTTCCTACTTAAGTCCACGGAGTTAACGCGCACGTTGAGTCCGCAGCCAACTAAGAACTCGTATGACTTACTGGGGTTGCGGTGCTCCGCGGCCGACTCGGTTTCGACGACTACAGACGCAAGACCTGAGTTGGCGATGAGCTTCGCGCAGCCGATGCAGACGTTACTGGTGACGTAGATCGTACCGCCGGCACGTAGCGTTCGATCCGACATCATCAAGGCGTTGGCCTCCGCGTGGAGCGCGGGGCAGTCCGAGTAGTCGGCGTACATCCCCTGATCCGAGTCGATCATCGCGTTCACGGTGCGTTGACACCAGCTTGAGCACGACGCGTTGCCGTGCCAGAAGCCGCGCGGCGGACCGTTGTAGCCCTCGCCGATGACCTTGTTGTTGGCGTCGGTAATGATGCAGCCGACCTGGTCGCGGTCACACAGACTGCGCTTCGCCAGCTCCCGCGCCATCGCGATCCGGGTCTGGTGCCACGTCGACCGAGGATGGATTAATGGGAAAGTCCTTGAGGGTGTCAAGATACCACTTCTCACTTTCGGTCGGATCTTCTATAACACGAAGAGCTGTGTGACGTGCACGATCACGTGCCTCAATGAAGTGTTCGCCACGCCCGCCGAAGCCACGAACGTGCGGCATTAGCTTAGGAGTGTTGAGTGTATCGGTCACGTCATATGACTTTTCGAGGTCGGTGAGGTAGAGGTGCATCGACCACGCTGTGTGTGTGTACGTGCCGGGCTGAACGCCAAGTACATTGCACATCGTCAACTGAAGTTGCGTGAACTGGAACAGATCGTAGGGAAGACCGAGCCACACGTCGTTTGATCGCATCAGTACCTGCATGTTGAGGCGATCGTGCTGCCGATAGTGCGTGCCACTCAACCTAAAGTTGAGCGCGACGGTGCACGGGTAGTCGAGGTGATCCTCCTCGGTGTCCATCTTAGGGTCCCACAGCGTCACGACCGCCTGTCGAGTCTCTGGAGTCGAGTACAGGCGTCGGTAAGCAACCTCGAGCTGGTTACTCGTACTGATTCTCATGCCGTATGAGCCGTGAAACCAAGGCGACTTGCTGCTTCCGATGACGATATCCTCGCGAAATCTACTGAATTGCGGCGCGATGCGGCACAACCACTCAGGCTCGGTGAAGCCGCCGATTAGCTGAAGAGCCTCCGCCGCGGCGATACGCGGGTTGAGGTTACGTCCGCAGCCGACGGGCAGCGCGTTCAGCGGCGACTCGAGAGAAATTGTGATGTCGGATAGGTCGTAGACTACTCCGTTGCGGGAGTCTTGCCGTCTACCGAAGCGCCTAACGGTCTCAATGACCTCGCCGTAGATGTCACAGCCGTAGCGTCCTTCAATGAGCCTCGCCACTTAGAGTGGTCCTCCTGATTCTCGAGTGCGCGAAAGATCGTATCCGCGTATGACGCCTGATCTCGGTAGTGAAAGCGTCGGCCAAACTGCGGGTGCGGCGTGATCCCAAACGGTATGTCGCCGATCCTACCAAGTTCCTTGGCTGCGCTGCGACCCAGTGCGACTACCTTAGGCTTGTCCAGGAGGTACCACAGGGCGTGTACGTCGTCGACGTCACACGCGTTGGCCAGTCCCGCCGACTGGCGCAACCTCTCACTGGTGAGAAGTGAACTTATGAGCCAGTGGCCCGACGTCGCTCGGTAGGGCATGAACGCCGGACGTGGATCGGTTGAGAACGACTGCTGCGCCTGGACGTCGAGGCCGTGTCGCACCTCACCAACCAGTAGGTACTCGGGACGACGTCGACCGACATATGTCACGAAGTCGTTAAGGTGCGTCATGTAGTCGTCGCGAGTCTGTGCCGTGCGCACGATGTTCGCCGGGTCGACGACCTCGGGATCGTCCCAGTCGTAGGTCACCTGCGGAAGCTCGGCCAAGTTCAACGCCTGGGTGAACAGCAGCTCAGCCTTCTCGTACACGCCGGGTTGCTCGAAGTAGTGGGTTGAGCTTCTCTCACGGTAGATCTGCTCGGCGCGCGCCGCGTCGGTGTGGCAGTACACCAGTAGGCCGCCGAGTCGGCGAATCCACTGGTTGAGGTACCAGTACACCGCGTTATCGAGTTGAGAGTTGCGGTAGCTGAGGCGTGGGTATACCCACTCGCCGATGTGCCAACGGTCGAGGATCAGGTGAAGTCCCTGGTTCGGCCGGTAGTTGAGCAGCGGCGTGAGGTACTCATCCAGTGGATGAGACGTCGGCGGACCCTTGCGCAGCACGCACACCGTGCTCCGTGGATCGACCTTGAGAATCAGTGAACGCAGCTTCTCGGCCAGCGTCGTCTTACCGACGCCGTCCGGCCCCTCGAGGATTATGAGCATAGCCACTCACCGTGCGCCGGTAGATACTTGCGGTTGAACTGCGCCCGGCGGAGCGACTCGTGCGTCGCGGTCCACCAGTCGACGAACGTGTCGCCGGGTCGGAAGTAGTCGGCTAAGTCACCCTCCTGGTCGGCGGCCTCGCGGGTGCGCCGCTGGACGGCGCGGCTGTACTCGGAGGTGGACCGGTCACGTCCGAGCGGGGTCGTGCGAACCCGGTGGCCTACGGGCTTGACGATGTGGTGCCGACCGGCGTAGACCCAACGCCGGGTAGCGACGTCGATGCCGCTGGTCAACCGGCCGACAGACTCTCGAACGCACGCCAGAGCTCGACGCAGAACGCCGAGGGCGCGACGGTACCACGACCTACGTGGAGGATTAGGCTCGAGTTCCGGGTCCATTGGCCACGCGACGCTCTGGAGTACCTGCGTCGCGTCGCTGTCGACCTCATCGTCGTGTGTCAGTGCGTCGGCTAGAAATGAGGAACCGCCCGGGACGTCAGCGTCCGGGGCGGCCTCGATGATCTCAACGGTCACTTGTCATTCTCCAACTTCAAAGTAGATTAGGAAGGAACGGCGGCTCGGGACGCTGAGCTGGGGCGTCCCGAGCCGTAGGTATAAAACTAGCTCAGCATGGCCTTGAGGTTGTCGAACTGTGCGGCCTTCTGGACCGTCGCGGGGTCCGCGATCTGAATCTTGTCGAGGTCCGTCTTGAGGTCAGTCAGCTCGGCCTTGATCGATGTTGCCGCCGCAGCGAGCAGTCCGACGGCGTCGAGCGCCGCGTCGATGCGCTTGCCGAGCTCGGTGGGTGAGTTAGCGTTGGTCACCTTCTCGGCCTTGGTCTTCGTGGTGGGCACCTCGGGAGTCTCCTTCGAGCTTGCCCGGGCGAGCCGGGTCTGGTTGGCTATCGTCACCGACGGCATGGTCTTACGACTGTGGTACGTGATGTGCGCCTGCAGGCTGCCGACGACTGGAAACGTTCGCTCACAGATGCCCTCCAGCTCGGGGTGGTTAGTCGTCGCCGCAGGCTTGCGGCAGCGGTACACCACCGACTCATCGGCCAGCATGAGCTCCTCGGCGTCCGCCAGCGGACGCGGCTCTGTCATCACGGGAGTCTTAATCTTTGCCGGCGCGATGGCGATGATCTGAACGCCGTTGACGAAGCCGAGGTTGGGCTGCTCGACGGCTGCGGCTGGCTTAAGGTCGGCCTCCGTCGTCACGTCACTTACAACGAAGCCGTTGGTCTCGCGGTCCTTCTCGATTCGGACCAGTCGCTCACGCTCACGCTGCAGCTTCACCTGCGTCTCCAGCTGCTCGATGCCGTGCTTCTTCGCGGCGGAGACCGCGTTGAGCATGGCTCGCTTGTCGCCCGGCGTCTTCGAGAAGGAGAACAGAAAGCCACGCTCGGCCGAGTAGACCTTGTAGTGGTTCGACGCCGAGAGCTCGACGCGCCAGTCGACACCTTCACAGCGCTTAATGAAGTTGTTCTGCCAGTCCTGGTTACTCACTTTTCACTACTCTCTTTCACTAGAAGATTTTACCTGGTAGACGGCGGCGAGCGCCTGAATCGCGGACGCGTACCGCTGGACCTCGCTACACCAGTAGCGGTATGAGTCCAGAGCGTCACTCAAGTCGTAGTCCAACTTGAACTTGTCGCGCATGGCGTTCTCGGAGTAGTGCTGCCGAATGCAGTAGCGCCGGATCCGGCGCCTGTGAAAGACAACTCGCGCGTCGGCGTCCGCGGCGTTGGACATCGCGACCTCAAGAAGAGCTCGATACTCATTGACCTGGAGTACGAGACTTACGTCGAGCTGCGGCACAGCTCATCACCTCACTTCTCACTTATCTTGAGCGGGGGGACGCCGGTGTGACCGGTCTGTTCCGCTCGAGCTCACTATCCCCCTTGTTATCCTGGCATCTCCACAGCCGGGGGTCCCCTCGACGCGGGTACTGGATTCGAACCAGTGATCTCGGGCTTATGAGGCCCGCGGGAACTCCGAGCTTCCCCAACCCGCGCTGCTACCTGACTACGAGCGGTCGTGACCAGGGCGTCAGCGACCGCCCGCGTATTCAGGATAGGACTAATACTATCACACGGTAGGCGGCGCTGTCGACATAATCGTAATCATCTTGTGTCGCCGAATCGCGTAGGCGCGCGACGAGTTCAGTAGCTGCCGCTCTCGCAGTTGCGCCAGAGTAACGCCGCGCAGCTGCCAGTGCTGTGACCGGATGAACCGACCGGAGACGAGCAGCTCACGCACGGGACGCGTTACGTACTTCGGGTGAGCGTGAATGATCGCCTCAGCGATCATGTCAAGGTGCCTATGCGGAAGGTCGCAGATCCGGCCACCCGCGCCGCGGGCGTACCAGATCAGCGACGCGCCGCGGCGGTAGCGCCCAGAGCCGTACTGGATCACTCGGTGCGCTCCGGCGCGAACGGCGACCGACGAGCCGGCGTCCTAGCGGCGCGCAGCCGTGGGTAGCCGTCGTCCTCCCCGAGGCTACGCATGAACACGAGGTACACGACCAGTCCAACGATGACTCCGGTGATTAGCGCCACGCCAACGACCGCCGCGGCAAGTATGGCCTCGTGCATCGCTACACCACCGCTCGGTTGATGTACGCGTCACGAATGTCTTCATCGAGCTGAGCGGCCTGCGCCAGTGCGCGCGCCGACTGCGCGGCGATGAACGGGTCGCGGTCGACGGGTCGCACCGTCAGCAGCTCAAGGACGTCGAACGCGCTGCGGGTGTACTTAATGCGGCTGAGGCGACGTTCACCGTGCACCGTTGTGTTGCCGACAGTGTGCACGACGTAGTCCGCGACGCCGCGATTGTGGCGATTGGGCTCTCGCCGGTAGATGGCCACCTCGAACCAGCGGCATGCGGAGCACTTGGTGCCGCGCTGTGCGGACTCGCCGCGGTGGTCGGAGTGGTGCTCGCTGCGGCTGCTGCCTGATCCCAGCAGCGCGCCGGTGAACTCGTGTCGCGAGCCGTTACGGCCCTCGAGCTCCACGAGACTCGGCTGAACGGTCAACTTACTCGTCACCTTCTCTCACCTCACTTGTCCTAGCCTCAAGGTCAACGCCTACGGGTCTACGGTAACCGATCGCCGTCGCGCGTGTGGTTCCTGATGCTGATCACGCGACCGCGGTTCGGTTTAGAATCGAGTTGTGACCGGCTAACTGAACCCAGGCGCCCCGGGACCGAGCTACCTAGCAAGTAACTCGAGCCCGGGGCGCCGCCGTCGACACCGGTTACGGGGGGGACCCGACGCCCGACGGGCGGCACAACCGAGGAGGTCGTACCTTTGTCTAATCTACCACAGGTAGGCTGGGACCCGGCGGAGCTGGGAGGTCAAGTTCTCGAGTCCGCGCTGGCGCTGGTCGGCCGTGGTGTTCGCGTGTTCCCGATCTGGGGCGTCCGGGCACACCGACTGGAGCTGGGCGGTGAGCTCGTCACCGAGCTGCGCTGCGCCTGCGGCTCACCTACCTGCGAGAACGCGGGAAAGCACCCCGTCGGCCGACTGGTCCCACACGGGCACAATGACGCGGAGCTCGCCGTAGACACCGTTCGGCAGTGGTTCACTCCGCCGGGGATCAAGCCGCACGGCTGGGCGCCGTTCAACTTAGGCGTGGCCACGGGTCGCGGACTGGTCGTCATCGACGCCGAGGCCAAGCCGTCCAGGGTGGACCTCCCGGCGGGCCTGGAGGTCCTGGACGACTGGGAGTCGTGGACCGGCGGGTCGAGCCTGCCAACGCGGACGCGGCGGATCCAGACCGGGTCGGGAGGCGTTCACCTGTGGCTGCGCGTCGACCCGAACCTGCGCGTTAAGAGTAGAAATAGGGTCCTGCCGGGAGTGGACGTCAAGGCGGACGGCGGCTACGTCCTAGCTCCGCCGTCAGCGCACGTGGCGGGTGGGCAGTACAGCACGCTCGTGGACGCCGCGGAGGCGGAGGCGACCGGGAACCTGCTGAGCTGGCTGCTGACGGTTAAGGGCGGCCGCTACACCTCGCGTAAGGCGGGCGACTCGGCGGCGTCGATCCCGGACGACTACAACTTTCACCAGATCATTCACGGCGGAGGTTGCCCGGCGGGGCACCGGGACTACTTCATCAACGACCTGTGCTTCCGGCTGCGGCGTGCCGGGTCGACTCGGGCGGACGCGGCGGCGGCGCTGCGCCACGAGTGGCTGCGCATGGAGCACCCGCCGAGCGACGTGTTCCCGTGGGAGTCGTGCGCCTACAAGCTCAGGCGAGTCTGGGATGAGGTCCAGCCGGAGGACGTCTCGGACATTCCCGCGTGGCGGCCGCCGCGGCCAGAGGCGAACGCGGCCCCAGCTGCATGGTCGTCAGCTGGGGCCGCGGCGATCGGCGAGCAAGGTGAGTGGGTGCCTAGCGCCGAGTCAACTCTATCTCAGGTAGGTGAGCCGGACTCGGCTCAGGGAGGCGCCACCGCGACGGAGCTGCTGGAGCGACCGGACCTAACGTTCCACACGACGGACACGGGGAACGGCTCGCGGTTCGCCCAGCGCATGCGCGAGGCGGTCCGCTTCTGCGTCGGCGAGGGCCGCTGGTACCTGTGGGACGGCGCGCGCTGGGCACCGGACGAGCTGAACCGCGCGCTAAACCTGACCCGGGTGGTCATCGAGGACCTGTACGTGGAGGCGGGCCGCCTGGAGGGCGACCGGCGGGAGCACGTGGAGAACTGGGCTAAGACCTCACAGGCGCTGGCCCGGCGCCGCGCGATGCTCGACTCGGCGGCGGCGGAGCCCGGCATCGCGATCAAGCCGGATCACCTGGACTCGGACCCGTGGCTGCTGGTCCTGCGCAACGGCACGCTGGACCTGCGCACCGGGCTCCTCCGAGACTCGCTGCCGGAGGACCTGAACACCCGGCTGGCGGACGTAGCCTTCGACGCCGGGGCTACCTGCCCGCTGTGGGAGAAGCACGTCGAGTTCGTTACCAGGGGCGACGTGAACCTGGCCGCGTGGCTGCGCCGGGCGGTCGGGTACACCCTAACGGGCCAGACCGGTGAGCAGAAGCTGTTCTTTCTGTGGGGAACTGGGGACAACGGTAAGTCGACGTTCCTGGACATCGTTAAGACTCTCATGGGGACGTACGCGACCACCGGGGACGAGAACCTGCTGACCGGCACCGGCGGCCACCCGACCCAGCTGGCGGACCTACGCGGCGCGCGCCTGGTCGTTTGCGACGAGACCGACCGTGATAAGAAGCTCGCGGAGCAGCGGATCAAGATGATGACCGGGCGCGAGATCAAGGCGCGGTTCATGCGGCAGGACTTCTTCAGGTACACGCCGCAGTTCAAGCTGTGGATCTCGGGCAACCACAAGCCGGAGATCCGCGGCAACGACGAGGGCATCTGGCGCAGGCTGCAGCTCGTGCCGTTCACGGCGGCGCTGACCGCGGACACGAAGATCCTGGACTACGAGGACGTGCTCGCTAGCGAGCTGCCGGGCATACTGAACTGGGCCGTGACGGGCCTGCGGGACTGGCGGACGCTCGGGCAGCTCGGCGGCGTGGAGGCCGTCGCGCTCGCGACCAGGGAGTACCGCGCCGAGGAGGACACGATCGGCTCGTGGCTGGCCGACTGCGTCGAGCTCGGCGCCGTCGACTCGTACTGCGAGTCCGCGAGGCTGTACGGGTCGTACCGGTGGTGGTGCCTCGAGAACGGGTTCAAGGACGTGCAGAGCAGCACGAAGCTCGGCCGTGAGCTCGGAGCGCGCGGCCTGAAGCGGGACACGATGCGCATCGCGGGAAAGACGCCGAAGGTCTGGCACGGCGTGCGGCTGCTGGTCGACTCGCCGGCCGTCGAGGGCCCGTAGCCGAGGCGCGGCGGCTTCGGAGCGGGCGTCGAAACCGGAAACAAGCCGTTGCCGGTCGGCGTCGAGTATGAGCTTAAGTGAGACGAATGCGTGAGTACGTGAGTTTCCGGTCGGACGAAATCGGTGAAAGTTTCCGGTTGCGTTTCCGGTTCTGTTTCCGGTCGAAGAGGTAGGATCATAAGTAGGTGTGAGCCAGCTGAGCTCGATGAATGAGTTTCTAGATGCTTAGATTGAGATATATTTGTTTCCAGTTTCCAGTTATATAGATTCTATTGCCAATACGGAGTTTGGACTCATCTAGACCGACTATGTAGATACGGGATCTGGACTCAGACGGACAACACAGACAATCTGCGGCGTTTTTCGGCTCATACAAGAAACTAACGGAAACGGAAACGGAGGAGGCTTAAGGTGACTGAGCCGAGGTTCGAGCTGATGCCCTGGGAGGTGGCTGAATCCCGGCGAGTCGCGGAGGAGCGAACGTGGCTCGGGGACGGACTCGTAGTGGACGTGGAGACTCTGACGTGGGCGGGCGAGGGGCAGCGAGGTGAGGCGCTGCGGCGGAACCCGGACGTCACTCTGTGCTTCGCGCTCATCGAGTCGGGGCCGAACCGCGGGTACCTGTGCGACGTGCCCGCCGGGTCCGGCACGTCGCACGCGGGAGTTGGGCTATGCTATCGACACGGCGGCAACACGGAGCGAGGCAACAGGGAGGGAGCGTGGATCGTGGCGCACGCGTTCGCACGGGCGCTGGACGTGACGCCCTGGGAGGCGCTGCTGACGGCGGTGAAGATAGCGGCGGGCAAGGTGGCCTTCTGTGAGCAGAAGCTGGCGCAGGCTGAGGTGGATAGGCAGCTCGAGCCGCCGAGCGAGAATGCGATCTCGGAGGCGGGACGCACGCATGATGCACAGGGTACGAACATGCACTACTGGGTTAAGCAGTCTGAGCTGTGGCACGACAAGTTGGCGCGCGTGAGCCAGATGGCGATCCAGTCGGGCGTCGCTGAGCGACTGGTTAGGCAGGTCGAGCTGGAGGCGCAGCTCATGCTCAGAGCCACGTCGCTGACCTTCGAGGAGTTGGGTCTTAGTGAAGACGTTCGTGAGCGTGCGCTTGGTATAATGAGTAGGAAGCTGCTGGAGCTGGAGGCGGCCGAGACTAGTGAGGAACGAGTAGATGATCGGTGATGAGCTCGTAAGTGAGCAGGTCGCAGCGCTGGCTAAGCTTGTGCGTAATCACATCTTCTGCGACTGCAGACCTAATCTCATGTTCTGCGGAGTTGTGTGCCCGCCTGGTGTCGACTCTGACGTCAGTGAAATGCCGGACGGCGATGAGTGCCCAGACTGCTACCTAGTGTGGATCTGTGGTTACTGTCCAGGCTGCGGGAATCACTGGACAGTGGATGACTACAGGGCTCGAGGGCTCTAGGCCTAAGAACCAGCGAGAAGACGGAGAAGGTTACGTCGTGAATGACTTGTGGTGGGCGCGTAAGGTTGGACAGTTGATCGGAGTCGTCATCATCCTGGCGATTCTCGGCTGCTGTGCCTTCTTCTACTGGCCAAAGAAGTGAGAAGTGAGAAGTGAGTCTTTGAGGAGAGTAATGATGGCCAAGATTCGATTCCGGCGCATTCCTGAGGCGTCGCTGATTGACCTGACTGACATTGAGCTGCGAGTGCTCGACCTAGCGCTGGCGGACTACCGCGACAAGCTGCGCAAGGAATCTGAGGCACTTCACCATCTTGACATCAATGCGGCGACTACCCTGCAGGAGCAGGTGCTGCTCATCAAACGCGGTGAGGACATCGATGAGTAGTCCTAGAGTTAAGTGGGCTGGTGTTGTCGTGAAGCTCGATGACGGCACAACGCACGCGATCGAGTTCAACGCCGGTTTCATTACAACCGACATTAAGCTCGACCAGCGTGAGAACTTCTACTCGGTGTGGGTGCAGGGAGCGGGCCGGTACTGGACGGAGGGCGCTAGGATGGCGCCAGACGGAGAAGTGAGAAGGGCGGTTGAGAATGAAGAACGGCTCGAAGTCGGAACTGCTGACCCCAGGCGAGGTCGCCGCGCTCTTCCGAGTGGATCCTAAGACGGTTACGCGCTGGGCCAAGGCGGGTCGGATCAGCGCGATTAGGACGCCGGGTGGTCACTGCCGGTTCAGGCAGGCTGACGTCGACGCATTGCTCGAGGGGAACCAGCCAATCATTGCGCTCTCCGTCGACCCGATGCCCGGAACGGCTGAGAACGCAGTGAAGACGTCATACACGCGCAACTTCACGCCCGGCGAACCGTTCGTCTCGGAGGCGTTCGGGCCGCGTGAGGGTTACGTCGTCGGAATGTGTCGACACGCCGTTGCCCAAAGTGAGTGGAACGCCGGCTTTAGAAAGTGTGAGAGGTGCTGACGAGTGAATCTGTTCTGGAAGTGCTTCACCGTCGCCGTCATCATCGGTGTACTGTTTGTCGCTGTGGCTTGCCTGGGTGAGCTGATAACCGGTTGACCGTGAGGCGTATCGGTTGCACTCATATGGTAGGATCTAATCGTGGGAATCGAGCTGGAGCCGGGTCAGGACTGCTACGAAGCGCGCGTCGCTGGGTGCACGTGCGCTTGGCTGCGAGGCTTTGGCGTCGACCCGCGTGAGCCTACCGAGTGGGCAGAGAGGATACTGGATCAGGATGAACGATGCCCCATTCATCAGGGTAGCGATGCTGCGCTGTGAAAACACTAAGACGCATCCGCCACACCCCTAACCACTGGAACGGCACGACGTGTCCCGGAATGAGTCTTACCGGGAGGAATTAACCAGGGGTTCCTGGGTACCGGCCGGACCTTCACAGCGCTGGCCGGTCAGTACGCCAAGGAGATTGAGAGGAGTGAGGAAGTGACGAGTCGAGTTACGCGCGTGAGTCGCGTCAACGTTCTGCGGGCGCAGATCGCTAACATGCAGCAGGAGCTGACGGAGCTGGAGCGCTTCCCCGGCGACCGCTTCGAGGTCGGCACCATCATTGCGTTTGACAAGGTGTACGCTGACAGCGATACGGTGTTCCACTACGCCGCGGTTAAGGCCACGGACACGCAGTGGTACCTGTCCGGCATCACCAGCGACGCTCTCGACACGGGTCGGCCGAACCGGCTCGACTGGGAGAGGTTGACCTACGTGATGCGTGACGCGGAGAGCGTTCGGGTCGTGTTCAGGGACGACGGTCACCCGCTGACGGCGGACATGGACTACACCGCGCCTCCCGACGTTCCGGCCGTGGAGGACCCAAAAGACTAGCGCCGACCTACCGGATCCCGCGCCCCATCGTGTCCTACGCGCAAGGGCGCCGGGTCTGGCGGAACGGCGAGAGAGTTTGGCTTCCCGAGCGTGACGTGAGGGTGATCTGGTTGAGCGGAAAGATTAAGATCTGGCGAGATGACCAGCGCTGGCGCTCCGACACTCGCGTAGTCTGGCGAATGCGCTGTGACTGCTGCATCGTCGAGTACAAGGTGGTCATGTCAACGACGCAAACCTGGAGTGACGCGTGGGGCTCCGCAGCTCGTCACGCACGGCTCTACCACAACGTCACGCTGTAGAGGAGTGAAGATGAGACGAAGGTACAGGGGACAATTTGCTCTGGTCTGCGACGACTTGCGCTGCGGACGTCGCCGCTGGGTTGGGTTCTCGAACCGTTGGGGCTGGATGATTATCATGGCGGTCCTATGGCTCACGCTGATCGGCGCCGGTCTGCTGCTGAGCGGCTGCGTACCGAAGAATGCCGATAGGGAGCCGAACACCCAGGTAACGTGTGAGCCCGCCGCGAACAACGGGCTCCAGGTCTGCTGGGGCGTCAAGTGAGGTCCCAGACCGACGGCGACTCCATGCACAAGAGGCACATTACTCCGGCCGTAGGTCGTACTCCTCAGGAGCTGCGGGCTACGGCCCTCTTCGTCGCCAGCACGTTTTACGATCCGGACGGCGACGAGGATGAGCAGATCTGGGCTTGCGCCGAGGTACTCGCGGCGCTCGGCTTCAGGGTCAAGCAGGACTTCGGCGTCGCCGACTTCCGGCTCAACGCCTACGGCCGGGTCGACCGGTATCACAAGGCAGCACGGCAGCCCCGTGAGGCAATGCGCAAGGCGCGGCGCTACGAGAAGGGCGAGACGGAGGTCACCGAGGTACCCGCGGCGTCGCCTACGCCGCTGCGGCGCAACGTCACCAGGCACTCACTGGTGCCCACCTGCGGCTCCGACGTCGGGACGCTGCGCGGGTACAACCGGCACCTCACGTCGTACAACGTGCCGTGCGACGCGTGTACCGCGGCACGAAGTCAAGAACTGTGGAACCGTTGGGGTAAGCTCGGTCTGCCCGAGCACGCCCGGGAGGAGGTAAGGCACCAGTGAAGGTACTTGATCAGATTGGTACAGCACTGATCATCGCGGCGCTGCTGGGGTTCGTACTCTACCTACTGGGGTTCTTCGGATGAGCGAACAACACGACACATTCGAGGGCTTCGACGTCAACGACTTCACGGTCACAACGACGTTCGGGGTCTTCAACGACGAGCAGGTCTGGGAGCCGAAGTTCAAGTCGAACGGCGGCACAATCCCAGACTCCATGCGAGAGCTGCTTCTTGAGACTCCGCTGTACGAGGACGACGACGGCGACCGAATCCTGCGCCACGCGCGCCTGACCAACGAGGACCGCCGACGCAACGGCATGGACGCGCGCGACGGCCTGGTTCTCATTAAGCGGCAGGTGACGCTGCGGTCGCCCTGGACGCTCGACGTGGACGTCGCGACCGGTGGCGAGGTGGAGCCCAGCGAGGTTCTACTAAATCTTGGTGAGGTTAGACCCGTTTAGTTGCAGACGTGTGATACATTAGTCTGTATGAGCGAGTTCACCACTAGAGGGGAGACTAAAACCCGGTGAACGACTACGACGAAGGCCCGAGCATCTGGAAGATTCTTGGGGTTGGACTCCTGGTACTGGGCATCATCGCCGCGATCTCGATCGGCGTCTGGTTCTTCCGCGTCAACACTGCGGGGATCAAGGGCGACGGCGACACGGTGATCATGAACCAGAACGCCAAAAACCGCGTGGCGGCGCAGTCGATGCTGCGGGATAAGTACTACGGGGTCATCGCGCTGGACCGGAACATCGACCAGCTCGCGGCGACCGTCAGGGCGCATCCCAACGACCGCATCGCGCAGCAGAACCTGGACGGCCAGATCATGGCCTGCCGGACGGCTGTGGAGGACTACAACGCGGAGTCGGGCAAGGTCCTGGTCGAGGACTGGCACGACAGCGAGACACCCAACCGGATCAATGACGAGGACTCCCGGACCGACTGCAAGGAGAACGTGAAGTGACAAGTGAGCGTACGATCAAGGTGTCCACACTGGTGAAGAGCCTGACTGGCCTCGGCGTCGTCGCCGTCTTCGTTGTGGCTACTGCCTGCGGCGGCTCGACCTCAACGAAGGGTGAGGAGGCTCGCGCCAACAAGGAGAAGTCGGTCGTGCTCTGCGGCGAGAAGAACGAGTCGCAGGAGTGCGTTAACCTCAGGCGCAAGTTCGACCGTGACAACGACCCGAACCGGGTCACTTACGTCTACACGTTCTCGTGGACCGGTGAGGTCATCGGGTACTACGTCGTGAAGGGTAAGGTGTCCAGCAACCAGTCGCAGATGGCGCCGATGGACTCCGCGGTTCACATCTGCACCTACGCCGACGCCGCGTGCTACGCGCTCGGTGAGGCGCCGGGTGACGACGGCTCCTACGGTCCGAACGAGGACGGCATCTTCTTCTTCACCGTGGACGGCACGAAGGTGACGTGGAACGGCATGTATCAGCAGACCGACCGGCCGCTGGCGGTTAAGGCGCCTCAGCTCTACGTCGACCAGAAGTAGCACCTAGACCTTAATCCCCGGGAGGAGAAGGCCCCCAGCCCCGCCAGGCTGGGGGCCTTCGCCGTACATAATGTGACTTAGTGTGGCTACGGTTTGACACGCGTGCTACAGTTAGTCACTATGAGTACCTATGCACTTCCGTTCAAGCGTCGTAGTTGGTGGAACCGGGTGAAGCGCTGGGTTGAGCGTAACTTGCACCGGTACGCCGCCAGCGTTCTTCTACTGCTCGGCCTCATCTACGCGGCGGGCCTCAACCTGCGCGACCTGATGCTCGGCTGGACCCTGAGCTAGGCTGAGCTGGTGCAGGCTAAGACGAGAGCTCAGCTGTTCGCCGAGTACGCGGCGCCCGCCAACCTGAAGTGGCGCCGCGACCCGACGCGCTGGGCGATCGAGCGGGCCAAGGTCGAGATCTGGTCGAAGCAGCGTGAGATTCTGCAGGCCGTCCGGGATCACCCGAAGGTGGCGATCCGATCGTGCCACTCCGCGGGTAAGAGCTACACAATGGGACTGCTGACGTGCTGGTGGATCGACGCTCACCCGGCAGGTGAGGCTCGCGTCATCTCAACGGCGCCGACGTCTAAGCAGGTCGACGCGGTTCTGTGGAACGAGATCAACCAGCACCACGAGCGACTCGGCCTCGCCGGCCACACCAATAAGCGGGAGTGGTTCCTCGGAAAGTTCCTGGCGGCGCTCGGCCGGAAGCCACCCGACCACGTGGAGGCCGCCTTCCAGGGCCTTCACGCTCGCTACCTCATGGTGATATTCGACGAGGCGTACGGGATACCCCTGCACCTGTGGAACGAGGGGTCATCACTGGCGTCCAACGAGAACGCGCGCATGGTGGCCGTGGGTAACCCCGACGGCGCTGGTATGTTCGAGGACATCTGCAAGCCGGGCTCGGGTTGGCACGTAATTCACATTTCTTATCAGCACACGCCAAACTTTACCGGTGAGGTCGTCTCCGACCGCCTGCGCGAGATGCTCATTAGCCCCGGCTGGGTGGAGGACCGCCGTAAGGTCTGGGGTGCGCACTCGGCGCTGTTCCAGTCAAAGTGCGAGGGTAACTTTCCGACCGTCGGCTCGCCCTGGCAGGTCGTGCCGCACGACTGGGCGTCGCAGTGTCGCTACCTCGAGCTGCCTGTCGACCCGACGATGCACACCGAGGCCGGGGTCGACGTCGGCGCCGGGAACGACCGGACCGTCGTGACGATCCGACGAGGCAACACGATACTTCACGTCCAGCAGTTCGTGTCGCCCGACCCAACGACCACAGTCGGGTCGATCGTTCAGCTTCTACGCGAGTGGGGCGTCGCGTTCGTCAAGGTCGACAGCATCGGCGTCGGCTGGGGCGTCTACGGTCACCTACGCGCCCTGTCCAGCAGGCACGCCTCGGCGCCACTGGAGGTGCTCGACGCGCAGCGTGCGACCGATGCGACGGGGCACGACGCGTCCGTGGTGCCGATCAACGTCGCGATGACGGCTACGGTGGGCAACGAGCACCTGTACTTTAACCGCCGCGCCGAGATGTGGTGGCTTGGCCGCGAGCTGTCGCGCACGAAGAGCTGGGACCTATCTGCGCTGAACCCAGAGCTGCAGGACCAGTTGATCAGCGAGCTGACGATGCCGCTGTATAAGATCGTCGACGCTAAGGGTCGTGTGCAGATCGAGGCGAAGAGTAAGATCATCGAGAGGCTCGGCGTGTCGCCCGACTTGGCCGAGTCTGCGCTGCTGGCGTTCGTGCCCGCGAGCTGGACGGCTGAGCTCAAGACGAACGCGCTACTGGAGGCGCCCAGCCTTCTCGGCTCCGTCGGTGCCAGCGACCTGATGAACGGCAGCTTCACCGGCCTAGGATCGAACGCCGGGTTTGGTAGCTGGTCCGGGGAGCGTCGAGGCTACTGAAAATTAGCTCACATTAGTAGTTGCATACATCACATTAATGTGATATGATTAACGTATGAGGAAAACGGAAAAGAACCTGGTTGAGCTGTTCATCGCCGCGATCGCCTACAGCGGCATGATTGTGGGTGGCTTGCTGGTCGGCGGCGCCCTGATCTACGCAGTGGTTCTACTGATTAAGTGAGGAGTGAGAAGATGAAGCGTCCGTACGTCGACTCTAGGTACGTCAGCCGGAGCACCGGAGATAAGGTGTGCGTTCGTACGTTCCTCGCCGCGCCGCGTGCGCGGTACGGTCGAGACTCATATGTCATCATAGTCAACGGCCGCCGGGCCGTCGAGACTCAGGCCAAGGCCGTCGTTCGCAACTACATCGTGCAGTACGACTGCACGCCCGTCGAGAAGTTCTAAGCTGAGGAGTGAGAAGATGAGAAGGACGATTAAGCGCAGCCAGCTCGCTGCGGTCGAGGGCGTTCTCTTCGATATGTTCGGCGTCGGGGTCGGCGATGACTACATTCGCGAGACCTACTCTGGTCGCGGCATGGGCGGCACGCACTGCGTGGGTTTCGTCATCGAGCTTCAGCACATCGCCGCGCTCGGCGCGGCGCTGGCTGTAGTTCTCCACAATGACATCGAGAACCGCGGCCTGCTCGCCGAGATGATGTCGCGGCCCTGCCTCGACAACATGGGTCTGGACGTCATCCTGTACTTCCCGGGCACGACTATCGCGGCCGAGGACTAGAATAAGTCACAAACGTGACAAAAGTTTTACCGCATTATTGTGACTATGGTCACAATAATGTGATACAATTAACTCAGGAGGAAAAAACGGCCAACTAAGGAGACCGAAGATGAACTACATCGAAGATGACGACCCGCAGTTCGAGCTCGTTCGCGATGAGGACCACTGCCGCAGCTGCGGCCACTACCACTACTCCCAGAACCTCTGCCCCGAGCTTGCCCCGGGTGAGAGCTGCGGCGACTACCGCTGCTGCCAGCCGTGATTACGCGCTGGGACGTCCTGCAGTGGGGTCTGGACCACCCCTGGATCATGATTGGGTCGATGGTGCTAGTCGTGGGAGGCTACCTCCTGCTGAAGGTGCTGTCCCGCTAGGCCGAAACACCCGCCCATTACCGGGTGTCCAGTCGTAACGCGACTGCTGATGATGGCCCTAACTAGAAGCCACGTCTGAGAACCCCACAGAGGGAGAAGATCATGGAAAACGGTACCTTCCACTACGTGCAGCGGTACATCGGCGAGGTCGAGACCCAGCCCACTCCGGAGCACCCGGAGGTGCTTAAGCAGGAGGTCTGGTCCGACGTTCCCTTCGTCAAGGACGGCAACGTCGTCGCGCTCCGGTGGCGCTCCCGGCGCTTCGTGACTGCGGCGAACTATGTTGATACGCTGCGCGCGGAGGAGGACCCGGACGCCGACACGCACGAGCGCTACCGCGTGGTGAAGCGTACGTTCCACGAGGAGGTCATCGTTCCGCGGTGGCGGTACATCGAGACCCTGACCGGCGTCGACCCGGAGGCCGGCGAGGTCTGGGAGCGCGTGCAGTACGGCGAGAACGGCATCGACTGGCGCTCGCGCACCTTCACCGCCGCGCGCAACGAGATCGGCGAGCGCATGAAGGACATGTCAGATGACGCGCGGATGCGCATCATCCACCCGGACGGGTTCGTCGAGGACGTCTTCTCGCGCCACGACGTCGTGTTCGCCGAGTCGGCCGACGCGGTCGACGCGGTCGACGATGACGATGAGCTGACCGAGGTGCTCGAGGAGCAGGTCGGCCAGGTGCCCGACGAGGGCGATGAGCCCACGTTCGAGGTCGTGGACGCCGACAAGTAAGACAGGTCGAAACCCGATCGCCGGGAGGCAGAGCGGGTCCAGCCGTGAGGCGGCTGCCGATGAGACCGTCGGTGTAAATCTTAAGAACTGAGTTTACTTGATCATACTCGTTTGGTATGATAAACTCAGGTAAACAACTGCAGATGGGAGAATGTGTGGCGGATCGGAAGTTCAAGATTCCCGAGAGCTGGTGGGCGTGGATCGTTCCACTGATTCTGCTCATCTGGATCGGCACGGCCATCCTGACCGGCTGCTGGCCGATCGGCGACAACGCGGCGCACGCCGCGGCGCCGTCGCCTTCGCCAGCTCCAGACAACGGAGAGCGCGCCGTCGCGTTCAACGCGACGTCGCTGATCGTCACGGCGATCATTCTGGCCGTCGTGTTTACGTTCTTCTGGCGCAGCATGAAGAAGCACGAGAAGTGAGGAAGAAGAGTGAAGGTTAAGACCATCGTGTGGGGTTTTGTCATCATCCTCGTGTTGATTGTGCTCCTCCGCGATCAGTTCAGCTGGCTCGCTGACCTCTTCATTGATCCGAGCTCGAAGATGCCGAATCCTGGAGAGATCGACCTTCCCGGTGTCAAGTAGTCCAAGTTTGAGGGATGTTTACACATGAAGCAAGCTGTCATCTTCATCTCCATCGTTCTCGTCCTGTTCGGCGCGGTGGCGTGCATCGACTCGTGCAACCGGCACAAGAACACGAAGCCCTGCTTCGGAAACTCGCAGAACCGGTAGCCGATAGTGAGGGAGTTTGCATCGATCACAGCGAAGTGATACGATGAACTAGTTGGGTAGGTCTACCTCCGACGGCGCACCTGCCCAGCTACAACTAAAGACCTCCGGTGAGGGAGACGCGTTAGCCAAGACACGGCCGTGCTGGTCGGCAACTGGGACCTGAGGCTGGCGCGGGGCGAAGAATGTGCGGCAGGGATCCTCACCGGAAACCCGAGAGGGACGCGGGAGAATGTGGCTACGGCGACGACCCGCGTCCCTCCCGCTTGGGAGGAAAGACTTGAGCAGCGACACTAAGACAATCAAGCCCATCGGGGTCATCGTGGTTCTCGCGGTGGCGGTCGCGGCGTTTGCGATTGTGCCCAAGGTTAAGCAGCTGATCGACAGGGACGACCTGATCATTGTGTGGGTGGAATTCACGCCTGCGGAGCGCACCGGTCAACCGCCGAAGGGTCGAACTCTTAAGGACCAGGTAACCGTTGAGGTCGAGGCCAGCCCGGAGCGGTACAAGGAGTACGCACTTACGTCGCCCTACCAGCGCGCCCTGGCGCCCGTTCGGCAGGGACAACGCATTCTCGTCCAGGCCTCACAGATCTACGGTGAAAGACTAGACTGTCGAATCACGCGCGGCACGACTGAGGTTGCACGTGATTCTAAGGTCGGCGGCGCGCTCGAGGTCAAGTGCGTCTACGTATTTAAGTGAAGTTTTGGGCGCCGCGCGGTTGCACGGCGCCCATTAATGTGATATGATAGTAGCATGATGATGACAGCACGGGAACTGGAAGCCGAGCTCAACGACCTCGCGCGCTGTGAGAGCTGCGGGAAGTTTGTTCCCGAGGATGAGCTGATCGAGTTCCTGACCGTTCTGTGCTGCGACACCTGCTACTCGGGCGAGTAGACGACATCGAGAAGTGAGGATCGACATGAACAGAAAGAACAACGCCCTGAAGCGCAAGGCCATCGGCGTCGCGACGTGCCTGAAGGGTCACGACCACGGCCAGGCACTGGTCACGTTCATCTACAACACGGACAACCCGCTCGCATTCGGCATGAGCTTCAGGTACGGTGAGGCCGCCGACCCAGACAACATTCGCACGCTGACGATGTGGTTCTCGCGCGACTACGTCGCTGAGTGGCTGCAGGACGCGATGCTCGGCACGTCGCTCTCACTGGGTGAGACCGTACTGCGCATTAGCAAGCGTTACGGCTACATCATGACGTTCAAGTTCCCGCCCGTTGTGCTCAGCACAGGTGAGTCGATCAATCCGATGATTCGACTGTCGCGGGAGTTCGTGACGAAGTTCCTCGCGGACACGTACTCCGTGATTCCGCAGGCCTCACCGGCGGAGACGGTCTGGGTCGACTCCTGCATTGCGGAGCTGCTTAAGCCGAAGGCCTGAGCAACGTAGAGAAAATAACTTAAAAGCTGGGTGCGACCGCTCCGAGAGAAGTTGCCCTAGCCTTAAGAGAGCCGCCTGGCCAACACCGGCCAGGCGGCTTTTCCGTCTCTCCGTTGTAGTATCTCTCTGTGTCGCTCTCTCTCCCCAACCTCGTGCTACTCATCGTTCTGCTGCTGCCAGCGACGGCGCGCGGAACGAGGCTCGTGACGCGCGACAAGATTCCACTAATCGGTGTTCCGCGCGAGGCGTTCATCCAACGGTGGGGCGCCTGGGCTGACGCGAAGGGTGCGGAACGCAAGATCGCGATCGGGGGTAGGCAAACCAACCTCGTGATGTCGTCGCTGGCATACCTCTGGGAGTGCGACTGGTGCATGTCTGTGTGGGTCGGCGGCGGCTTGACGTACCTGACGTACCGTTGGCCCGAGACTATGCTGTGGGTGCTGGTCGCGCTGACGGCGTCGTACGCGACGGGCTGGAGCGTCACCGCCGAGTCGTGCGTTAACCGTGATCGGAGCTAACCGTGGCTGACCTGCCGGCGAACCGCACACGACCCCGCGGGGGAGCGCTGGCCGAGCAGCGCGCGCTGCTGGAGCTCAGCGAGCACGAGCGGCAGATCCTCATCGCGTCGGCACAGTCGCTGCAGGGCGTCAACCGCGAGTCCTACGCTCTGAACTACCGAAGCTGGCAGGATGAACTCTGGGAGTACTCGCGTAGCGTCGGTGAGTACGGCAGCGTGATGGACTGGTACGCGTCGGGCATTAGTCGAATGCACCTAGTGGCGGGAATCCAGCGCTACGATGACGGTCTTAGGGAGCCCGAGCCGATTACCGAAGGTCCCGCCGCCGAGCTGGTGCAGGACCTCGTCAACAACGCTAAAGGTGGTGAGACGCAGTACCTCTTTAAGTGGGGTCGACACCTCGGCATTCCCGGCGTCGGCTTCTTCATCGCCGAAGACAAGTTAAACCAGGGGGGTCGGCGAGTCTACGATGTTAAGTCGGCGAAGCAGGTCAGGCGCTCTACGCAGCCACTGAGAGACGCGCAGGGTCGACCACTAAAGAATGCCTACGGTGAGGTTCTGACGGGTTTCGACGTTCTCGACGAGCCGGACCGCTGGAGACCGCTCGGACCGCAGAGTCTCGTGGCGCGCATCTTCCGACCTGACGACGAGCTCGACTTCAACGTCACCAGCTGGTCACGGAACGCGTTGACGACGCTGCGCCAGGTTGACCTGTACAACCGACACATTGTCGCGACGCTGCTCTCTCGATTGGTCTTCAACGGCTTTCTCCTCATTCCGGAGGAAATCACGTTTCCGGTTAACCCGCAGTTCAAGGACGCGCCAGACCCGTTCATCGCCGAGCTTGTCGCTATCGGCCAACGTGGCATTCGCGACCCGGGTAGTCCGGGAAGTGCGATGCCGGTACCGCTGCGCGTTAAGTCGGAGTTCATCGATAAATTTCAGCACCTCATTATCGCGAACGGGGTTGACGAGAAGGTTATTGATGCGCGTCGCGCGGCCGTCGAAAGCCTGGCGCGTCAACTTCCCGCACCTCCTGAGGCAATGGAGGGTAAGGGCGACCTTAACCACTGGAACGCCTACCTCGACAGCGCCGACAACGTCAAGTACTACTTCGGCAGCACGATGGAGCTGCTCGTCGGCGGCTTGACTGAGGTGTTTCTCTGGCCGATGCTGACCGCGGGTGGCGGCAGTATCACGACACCGGACGGCAAGGGTCGGTACGTCGTCTGGTACGACATCTCCGACCTAACGGCAGATCCCGACAACTCCGAGAACGCGCGGGACGCACGCGGTCGAAACTCGATCTCCGATGAGGCGTACCTCAAGAGCATCGGCTTGGACGACGCCGACAAGCCCGATGACCAGGAACTTAAGAAGCAGATTCTGGTCGGCCTGGCGGCCCAGGGTCTTCCAATTCCCGACTCGTTCTACAAGCTGTTTCCCGATGAGAAGCCGCCCGAGCAGACGGTTCAGCAGGCGGAGCAGTTGGCCAAGGCGCAGCTCGCCGGCCAGCCCCAGCGGCTCGAGCAGCCTAAGCCCAACCCAGACCAGGCGGCCGGCGGGCGGAGCGGTAACGCTGGCCCGTCGCCGACGAGCTCGTCGGTCGCCGAACCCCAGCAGCCCTCTCGACCACGAGGAGGCGCTGGATGAGGCATGTAGCTGGTCTATCCATGTCGCAGCTTGAAACACGCGAGCAGGTCATGGAGGGCCTCGCGCGGAACGGCATCCGTGCCGCCTTCAGAGCCGTCAGCCTTAACCCCCTGGTTACCGCGGCGGCTGGACCGGTGCCGAGCATTTCGACCACCGCGGCCGTGGCCGGGGTCGCCACCCTGGCCCCCGTCGAGCTGAGCGCCGCGCCCGACACGTGGTCCAGCTACGTGGATGCCGTGCTGTACCCGTTTCTCCTTGAGACGTACACCGCCGCGGCGCAGCAGACCTGGAGCTTCGTCGGCGACACTTTGCACGTTGACACCTTGCCGATCGACCCGCTGACCGCCGAGGACTACCTTCGTGCCGCGGTGAATCGACTAAAGAACGTTGGCAACCTGATCTGGAACTCGATCAAAGACACGCTGGCCGAGGGCTATGAGGCGGGCGAGACGACGCACCAGCTCGCCGCGCGGGTTCGCAACGTGGCGAAGGACATCGGCGAGAAGCGTGCGCTGGTCATTGCAAAGACGGAGGTGATCTCCGCCGCGAACGCCGCGTCGGTGGCGCAGGTGCAGCTCGGCGGCTTTACAGACGCCGAGTGCTCTAAGCGCTGGCTGGCCACCGATGATGAGCGCACACGACCGGAGCACCGGCTCGCCGACGGCCAGACCGTTGGCCTCAACCAAGCGTTCAGCGTCGGCGGCGAGTACCTGCAGTTTCCCGGCGACCCGAACGGCCGCGCCGACAACGTCATTCAGTGCCGCTGCACCGTAGAGTTTGTCTTTAGTGATGACGATTCCGAGACGTTAACTGCCGCCAAGAAGTGGACCGCCGCCGACGAGGCAAAGCACCCTCGTGATGCTCACGGACAGTTTGCCGAAAAAATGGTAAGCATACCTAAGCTCCTAGAGATCGTTCAAAGTGCAACGTCGAATGGTACCCTACTTCTCGGCGTTAACGAGAGTTCAGGAAAGCGCGTACAAAAAAGCGGCTCTGGGTACTACGTTCAGAAGCTGATCTCCGGTAAGTGGATGAACGTTTCCGAAAAGTTGACGATCGGTGAGCTCGAAAAGAAACTTCACGGTGGTGACTGGAAGGACGTAAAGGAGGCTGTAGCTGAGGCTGAGGCAGCCGCCGGCGGTGGAGTGCCTGCGCCAACACCTAAGCTAAATCCTAAGAAGCCTACCGGCAAGCCGATTCACATCAACACGAACGTCATCTATAAGCAGAAGTACGCACACATGGCGGTTGTGGCGGAGAAGGTCGACGCGAAGGGCGAGTGGCAGCTTCGCTGGAACGAGAGTACGAAGAAGTTCGTCGTGTACAAGCTCGACGGCGCGACGTGGGTGCCTCACGCGGGCTACGGTAAGGGTGAAGCCTATAAGAAGTTCTCAAAGGAGAGCGACTGGGTGGTGCCCGGCTCCGCCGCGCCGACGGTCAAGTCGCCGGCGGAGAAGATCGGAATTGACCTCGGCCAGAAGTTCGCACACGGCGCGCTGATCGCCGAGAAGAACAATCCTCTGTACGGCAACCCGCAGCGCATCGTCTGGAATGACGACAAGAAGCAGTTCGTGCGCCAGACGCAGATGGGACCCGGTTGGCTCGCGGTCGCGACGTATGACCAGGGGCAGTTGCAGACGTACCTGGAGAACGACCCGAACTGGGCGGCGTCGTCGGGTAAGCAGATTATGCCCGGCTTCGAGCCCGACGCACCTGACCCGAACGCCCCCGTTACGTTGGCCAGTCTTAACTTCCCACCCGGTGGAGCGACCGCGCCGCTGGCATTCGACGCGTGGTTTGCGAAGAACCTAGCGGGTAAGAAGGACGTCTGGGACAAGCTCTCTGACAACGACAAGAAGCTCATTGAGGCAGGTGCGTACAACGCCACGACGTTTGGCATGGGTTCGGCTAGTACCCAGATCTCGACGTGGCACACGATCGACGTGTCTAACGACAGCGACGCCGCACTGGTGGACAAGCTCACTAACATGACTAACGGCGACTTCGCAAGTTGGGCTGCGCTCGAGGTCGATCAGGCCAAGTGGGACTCAATGTCACCTGCGGCAAAGGCAGTCGCAGAGAAGAAGACCGCAACGCTGAAAGCCATGGGTAAGTGGAGCAACCTCGTTGCGTTTATGGACAGCCTTAAGTCGGGCAGTGCTCCACCGCTAAGTCCGGCGCCGAAGGTGACCTCGAAGGTCAAGGTCGACCCGGATGACATTTCTGGACCGCAGTTCATGTCGCCCGCGTTCAACGCCGACGGTAAGCAGATTGCCTGGATTAAGTACTTCAACGACGGCTCAGGCGCCGCGGTGTACTCGCTGGACTCGCCTGACTTCGGTGGTCCTGACGGCGCAGGTGGCTACGGCATTTGGGCAGGACTCGTCGACTTCAAGGGCAATGAGCTGCTCGAGGACGAGGTTCAGAAGCTCATCGACAATGGTAAGCTTAAGCCTACCGCGACTAACACGGCCGGCACTAAGTCGATTCCGCCACTACCTCCGCCACTGCCACCCACGCCGTCGACTCCACCACCACACGGCTACAATCATCATCTCTCGGCGCACAGTGCGACGAAGTTTGTCGGCGACATTAGCCAACCTAAGGTCTCACAGAAGTCGTTTAGCGACGTCACGACCGACGAAATGAATAAGTTGCAGCACGACATGCTTCTTCTATCGGGTAAGAAGCAGTGGACACCTGCGGAGAAGTCGGCCGTCAGTTTCTATACGACGAAGACCGGCTACCAGTCGATGAACGGCGTTTTGCGCAACGACGAGACTCGGCTTAAACTGTTCAGTGACTCACAGTTGGCGCAGGCCGCCACGTCCGCGGCGACGCTGCAGGGCGCCATGACGCCGCTGACGAGGAACATTAAGCTGCACCGCGGCACGGGTGCGCAGCAGTTCGGCTTCGAGACGATGAAGATCTCGACCGATAAGCTGAAGAAGCTCGAGGGTACGAAGATCACTGACCGCGGCTTCGTGTCGACCAGCGTCGTGGCGCCGACGAACATTAGCTTCGACTACGCGAAGAAGCCGATCAAGGTCATCATTAATGCACCCGAGGGTACGCCGGGCGTCTACGTCAGCAGCGCCACTCCCGGCTACAGCCACGAGAACGAGTTCATTCTCGGCGCCGGTACGAACTTCCACGTGAACGAGGTTCGCGCCGCGACCGCCGCCGACAAGGCGCAGTACGGTGATCACACCGAACAGGTCGTCACGCTGACCGTCGTGCCCGCGAGTAAGCAGGGACCGAAGGACATCAGTTCTAAGGGTATCCCCGGTAAGACCGCCGCGCTGACGACTACCGCGCCGCCGAGTACGTCAGCTCTGCCGAGTCCCGCGAACTCGACCACGTCGACCCTGAAGTCCACCGGCACGCTCGGCGGTAAGGGCGGCGTCCCAATCAAATTGAACACGAACGCGATCTATAAGCAGTCTTATCCCGACGGCGCGGTTATCGCGGAGAAAACTAACTCACTTAACGGTTTGAAGATGAGACTCGCGTGGAGAGAGTCCACCAAGAAGTTCATTCTTCAGACACAAATGAGTGACGGCACGTGGACTAACTTCGCGGGCTACGGAAAGGGTGAGGCCTACAAGAAGTTTAGCGGTGACACGGACTGGGTGACGCCGCCACCCGGCGCGTCGGCGCTCGGCACCAGCGGCTTTGGACCGAGCGTCTCCGGTACGCCGACACCCGCGGTGCCGACGCTGTCAGCGCCCGCGCTACCAACACCACCAAAGAAGCCGACCGCGCCCTCTAAGTTCGACGCGGCGCAGCTGCAGGCGATGCACGGCACACCACCGCTACTCGCGGACACGCAGAAGAACGCCATCTGGCAGAACTTTAAGTATGGCGGCACGCCGACAACCCTAAGTTCACAGCCCGCCAACATCTTTAAGAAGCTGCACAAGGCCGTCGAGGCGCACAACGCGAGTTACCCGCTCGACAAGCTTAACCTTCTACAGGCACTCAAGGTCATTGATGAGCGTGCGTCAAAGTACACCGTGGGTGGAAATAAGAACGCATACGAGAAGAAAATTCTCGACTGGCTACAGACGCCGTCAGGTAAGAGCACCGCGACGAAGGTCCTGAACTCGTCGACCGTAACGACGCCGTCCGGCTCAACCGTTCCGGGGTTAGGTCTACAGGCGCTTCTGGCGAAGGTCAAGAACCCAAGTGAACTTGGTGTACCTCACACGAAAAATGTGACGTTTGAGCCGATCTCCGACTCCGAAGCGCAGTTTATGCAGAAGACTATGACCGGTACACCGGATACTGAGTGGAAGTCTTCTCAGAGATCTGCACTGATTAAGTACACGGGAGATTCATACAAGGAGATGAATGGCGTTCTTCGCGGCCTTAAGACGTCGGAGTCGAGCCTAAACCTCTCCGCTGCGCGAAGCGCGCAGCATGCGCAGGACGCAATGAGGCCGATTACACGTGACATTATCGTCTATCGGAAGACCGATGCATCACAGTTTCCCGGTCTTACGGACGCCGCAACGTTTAACGACATTAAGAAGTTTGAGGGTAAGGTCTTTCAGGATAAGGGGTTCCTATCTACTAGCGTCGAGAAGGGAACGTGGTCCGGCAACGTTGAGATCACTATTGAGGTTCCAGAGGGTACCCCAGCGGCATACGTCGGCGGTTACGGGAACATCAGTAAACACAAGTCGGAGTATGAGATGCTGCTCGCGGCGGGACTTCGATACCGTGTGCTCAGCGTTCAGCCGTTGTACAGCTCCGGCGCGAAGGTAAGATTGAGGGTGGAGCCGTGACGACCCCGCTGAGTGACCCGACTAACGTCCAGTTCGAGCTGATCGACGACGAGCCCGGCTTCACCGAGGCTGAGGCAGTTGCGTTCCTCGCGGGAGCTGACACGTACACCTTCGGCGTACCGAAGATCACAGTAGCGGCCGCTGACACGCACGACGGCGCAATGATCGCGCTGGTGCCAACCGAGGAGGACGCGCGTCGACTGGCGCTGGACGGCTTCGAGGATCCCGATCAGCTGCACCTGACGCTGGTCTACCTCGGCGACGCGACAAACTTCACGCCTGACCAGCGGGATCAGATCCTAGGAGTCGTCCGGAACGCTGCCAGCGGCCTTGGACCGATCCAGGCGCAGGCGTTTGCGGTCAACGTCTTCAACCCGACAGGTGATGAGCCCGCCCTGGTACTCGGCGTCGGGAACGGCGGCGCGGAGCTCGAGCAGCTTCACGACAACGTTTTCGACGAGGTACGAGAGTCGGACGACTACACGATCGCTGAGAACCACAGCCCGTGGATACCGCACGTGACGCTGGCGTACTCCGAGCACCCGCACGAGCTGTTCACGCAGGCCGCCGAGCGCGTCGGTCCTGTGACGTTCGACCGTGTGCGTGTCGCCTTCGGGGGAGAGAACGTCGACGTGCCGCTCGGGTCGCTGACGGCCGCCGCGCTGGAGGAGTTCCACCTTCCCGGGCAACACAACCAGCAGGACCACAATCCGTACAAGGGCTTCCGCGTTATCAGCGACGTGAATCTGGCGAAGCGTGTTCATGCGCTGGAGTCGACTCTCTACAAGAACCGCTACAGCGGTACCAACTTCACGCACCAAGATAAGAACGGCGTCTGGAGCCGCGAACGCGACGCGATTCACCGTGAGATCGTTGACGACTTCTACGCCAAGGCCGCCGACGTGCCGAACGGTGGTCGGGCGATTCTGCTCGGCGGCAACGCCGGCGCCGGTAAGTCTACCGTCATCACGCAGCAGGCGGGAGTTGACCTCAGCCAGTTTCTCAAGATCGATCCTGATGAGATCAAGGATGAGCTAGCGAGACGCGGCCTCGTTCCGGACCTACCCGGTGACTTCTCGCCGATGGAGCGGTCGACGCTGGTTCACCGTGAGTCTGTTCGAATCGCGGACATGCTGGCCGATCGCGCGTTTCGTGACCGCAAGAACATCATTTTCGACGGCACGATGGCCAACCCAGGACTCGTCTTCAGCCGCGTGAAGCGCATGGATGAGGCTGGCTACAAGCGGGTTGACGGCATCTTCGTCGACGTCTCCGACGAGACCTCCCGCCGGCGCGTGGCGCAGCGTTACCGGCAGGACCTGCAGAGCTGGCTCGGCGGACACGGCCTCGGCGGCCGATTCGTTCCCGCGAACATTCAGAACGCGATGACCTCGGCCGACACGCGCCACGGATTCTCGTCGCTGCGTAAGGCGAACGCCTTCGACAACTGGGCTGTGTACAGCAATGACGTTGACGGCCAACCTGCTAAGCTGGTGTCGAAGGAAGGTGCGGTGTAGTGTCAGCAGTCACAGACATGATTGATGCCCTGGTCGAGGGCCGGACTACGCTTGGTCAGACCGTCGCGCGCTTCCGCGACTTTGGCTGGGAGCCGCGCGCCGAGGTCGACGAGAACTCGCTCGAGGACTCGGAGCCTGCGGAGAACTCGTTTGATGAGGTGCAGTACGACTCGCGCCTCACACCTAAGCAGTACGCTCAGCTCGGCGGCGCGTACCGCGCCGCGGTCGGAGGTAGTGAAGATGAGTGATGACATCGAGCTGGAGCTCGCGCGTGAGCGTGACGTCAACGCGCCGGGCGGTGGACACGACCTGCGCAACTACTGGGTTCACGGTCCAGGTGCCATTAAGATCGGGTGGGGCACCGACGGCTCGTTCGCACGCTGCGTGGCGCAGCTCGGCAGGCACGTCTCGCGGCCGCAGGGACTGTGCGCCGAGTACCATAAGGCTGCGACGGGTGAGTGGCCCGCAGAGAAGGGTGTGGAGAGCGGCTCTGAGCTGATCTACTTCGCGGACATTAGCCAGGAGGAGCGCGAGCGCCTCGCCCAGGAGGGTAAGGCACTTCCCGACGGTTCATACCCAATCCGCAACACGAAGGACCTAGGTAATGCCATTCAGGCGATCGGTCGAGCGAAGAATCGAGCACGCGCGCTAACGTTTATTAAGAAGCGCGCACGTGAACTCAAGGCTACGGGTAACTTGCCTGATGGGTGGTCGGTGATGGAGGCGTTCGACATCGTTGATGATCACGGTCATCGACACGGTAAAGACGGAAAATTCGTCGATAACCCACTGAAGGGTATGCTAGACGTCACATCAGATCAGTTTGAGGCTACGAAGAGTCGACTGTCGCGTGAGGGACGTGCGAAGTATAAACCGGGACCTCCAGTAGCGGATGATGACTCACTTCTTAATCGTAAAAGTAACGACTATGACGAGGAAGATGACAATGACTTCGCGCTGACTGCCGCCAGTAAGAAAAAGAAGGTTGAGGAGATGCAGACCTACGCCGATGAACCTTGGGAGGGTGTGCTCGTTGTAGAGGGAGTCGAGTCGGGGGACAGTCGCCTGTTCGGCATGGGTAGCCTCGACTGGGCCGAACTGCCGATGCCGCTGCAGTACCAGCCGGCGAACATCGGTGGACACAACGGCTCCATCACGGTCGGTGAGATCACGCACGCTGCGCGTCGCTCGAATGAGATCTACGGTTGGGGCAACGTGTTCGGCTCAGCGCTGGCCGGCGAACACGGCGACGGCATCCGCAACACGATGAACGTTGGCGGCGTCTCCGTGGATGTGGACAAGGTCAAGGACGCCGATGTCGAAATGGTCTTCGCCGACTCGGAGGACGGAAGCAACCCATTCGCTAAGCCCGAGACCACGATCTTTCACCGCGGCCGCATCCGTGGCGCGACGATGGTGCCGTTCCCCGCGTTCGTCGAGGCGAAGCTCCGCTTCACCGGCGCGTTGAAGGCGTCCGCCGAGCCGACCGAGAACTGCGACTGCGACTCGACGGTTCTAACGGCGTCGTCGCACACGATCACGATTCCGAACCTGCCACCCGCTCACTGGTTCAATGAACCCACGGATGTCGTGTCGACTGGCGCGCTAACGATCACGGATGAGGGACGCGTGTTCGGAATCGTGGCGCCGGCCGACACGACTCACCGCAGCGTCAAGACTAAGGTGCCGCGCAGCCTCGACTTCAGCCGGTTCCACAAGGGCGAGACCATCGTGCAGGGAGGTGAGAGGGTTGTTACTGGAGTCATCACCGCCGGCTGCGGTCACGCGGCTACGCAGAACTACGGCACCCTCAACGACCGCATCGAGCACTACGATAACTCGTGCTCGGTACTGGCTAACGTCCGGGTCGGCTACGCGCGTGACGGCGCCATCTGGGTCGGAGGCGCGCTGAACCCGGGGGCCGACTCAAGCCAGGTTGCGCAGGCGCTCGGCTGCGCCCTGTCGCTGGACGTGCAGCCGCATCCTGACCGCGCGGGTATCCGTGAGTTCATCGCAGCTCACCTCGTGCCGGTGCCGGGCTTTCCGCTCGCTAGGACGAAGGCAAGTGTGCTGTACAATGACGGCGTACTCTCCGCGGCCGCGGTGCCGGTCAACTTCACCGATGCGCCGGTGACGGCGGGCGTCGACATGCACCAGCTGGTGCGGTCCACGAAGCAGGCGCTGGCGGAGAGCATCGGTCGTGATCCAGCGTCGCGTAAGCGGGAGCTGGCTAAGTCACTCGGGAGGTAGAGATGTGCGGATGTGGTCGTACTCGACCTGATCAGGTTACCAGCGTGCAGGCCGCGCAGGACGCGGCGGACGCGCAGCTCGCGCTCGCGACGCTGGCAGCGCAGGCGGTGCGTGAGGCTGAGACGTACACACAGTCGGCGCAGAACGCGATCGGCAACGCCAACTCGGAGTAGGAATTTTTACAAGTAGCTTAGTGTCAGGTAGTATCGCAATCGACGGGCCAGGTCACCAGCTTTAGAGCACACACGAGAGGGTTGTCCTGTGCCTGAGCAGCAGACTCCGAGCCTCCCTGAGGACATCACAGCCCTCAGCGTTGAGCAGCTCACTCAGTTCGTCGAGGCCGCAAACACGCGGTTCGACACACTCTTCGCGAGTGACACCGCGGACGTAGCGACGCAGGCTGCCGAGGCCGACGAGATGGCCACCTTGGCCGGAGACATCAAGCGTGTCAAGCTTGAGCAGACGCGACGTGCGACTGCGGTTACCGCGGCGACCGACAAGAAGACCGCGGCCAAGGCGCTGATGGACGAGTTGCGCGAGCCGGAGCCTGAGCCGATGCCGGAGCCCGCTCCCGTCGCCGAACCCGTCACCGCGGCCGCCAACGTTGGCGGCGCGACCACGCAGCCTCGGCCGATGGGTAACTTCCGAAATCCGTCGCTGGCCGACGCGCAGCGCCAGGCGCCCGCCGTCGCGGCTCCTCGCGCCGAGCCCGTGCTGACGGCCTCGTCCGACATCCCGGGCTTCGCCGCTGGACAGAAGCTCGACGGCATGGAGGAGCTCGTAGCGGCGATGACCGCGCGAGCGCAGCACATGCCGATCACGCAGCGGGGCCTCGACGCGCCGCGCATCCCGATCGCCTCGCTGATCCGTGACCACAAGTACACGCTCGGTCCGGACTCGACGTTGGCCGAGTTCAACGCCGTCATGACGGCAGCTGCGAACCCGGACATCCTCGTCGCGGCCGGCGGCTGGTGCTCTCCGTCCGAGATCTCGTACGACTTCTTCAACATCGTCTGTGAGGACGGCGCGCTCGACCTGCCGACCGTCGGCATCAACCGTGGCGGCCTTCGTTGGCCCACCTCGCCGTCGTTTGCCGACGTCGTGCTTGGTGGCGCGCTCTGGTCCTGGACGGAGACGCAAGACATCGCGGCCGTCACTGGTACCGCGCAGTCCGGCGTTAAGACCTGCGGTCGAGTGCCGTGTCCCGGCTTCAACGAGGCTCGCCTCCACTGTGACGGCATCTGCCTTACCGTCGGCAACCTGACCAACGACTCCTACCCGGAGCTCATCGCGAATCACACGCGCCTCGTGATGGTGTCGCACTTCCGCAAGATCAACCGAGCGCGCATCAACGAGCTCAGGGCCTTCAGCGCCTCGTTCACCGTCACCAACGGCTCGGCGAGCGCCGGCGTCGTCGCCAACGTGCTCGGCGCGCTCGAGCTGCAGGCGACGGACTATCGGTCGCGGTATTCGATGTGCCAGGACGCGGTTCTCGAGGTTGTGGCGCCCCGCTGGCTCCGCGGTCCGATGCGATCCGACCTGCGGAGGCGCATGGGCTCGGGTACCGACATGCTGGCGGCGACTGACGCCTACCTGATGTCGCTGTTCGACGCGATCAACATTCGCATTCAGTGGGTCGCTGACTACCAGGAGCGCACCGCGGGCTTCCCGGGCGTTCCTGGTACGATTCCCACCGCGTGGCCGACCACCGTCGAGTTCATGCTCTTCGCGCCCGGCACCGTCGTGCTCGGCACGGGTCTACGCCTCGACCTCGGCATCATCCGCGACTCGGTTCTCAACCAGACCAACGACTTTACCGCGGAGTGGATGGAGGAGTGCTGGCTGATGTTCAACCCGGGCCACGAGGTGCGCAGGTTGACGGTCAACATCTGCCCGGACGGTACGACCGGCGCGGCCGACCTCACCGAGTGTGGCGTCTAAGCCTTGCTCACCACTCCCCAGCGAACCGGTACAGGAGAGGAGGGATGACCGGTGGTAAGTAACCGCGACTGGGTAACCCCGCCGAAGTTCGAGCCTCTGCTGTACCGGCTCCGCGACGCGATCGACGGTCCACATCCGTATCGAGGACACCAGAAGCTTGGCGTGCAGTTCACGCCTGATATCTGCTCATTCCCACTGCAGACGACTACGGAGTGCGTCACCGGCTTTGGTACATCGAAGACCGCCACCGGCTCACTGGGTAACCGGGCCTCGAACTCGTTCGCGGTCTACACGTGGGTTGACTGCTCACTCGTTGGCATGGGCATGGAAGAGCTGCGGCGTCGAACCCTAGCGGCGCACAACAACAACGCACAGACGATCGTCGAGCGTGTGTTTTGGTCGGGTGGCGACTTCAACACGTCACAGCACCTCGCCGAAGACACCGCAATCACGGAGGTTGTCGGCGGCTCCACAGTTACTCTTCAGTCCGCGGCCACCACTATCGTCACAGGTGCAGTCGACGTCGTCGAGGGCATCGGTCGACTCGAGCAGGCGATGGCCGACTGCTACAGCGGCACACCTATTCTTCACATGCAGCGCGGCGTCGGGGTTCACCTTGCGGCGAATCATGTTTTGGAGAAGAAGGGCCCTCGACTGCTTACGCCGCTTGGTTCAATCATCGTACCAGCTCCGGGATACACAGGCACGTCACCGGCTGGCGCGACGCCTACGGCGGGTACGACCTGGATCTACGCAACGGGCAGCGTGAAGATGCTGCAGTCTGAACCTATGTTCATCGATCAAGACGCGAGTGAGATCCTGCGCCGCAGCACCAATGACACGGTGCTGATCGTCGAGCAGCAGTTTACATTAATGTGGGACTGCTGCCACTTCGCGATTCCCGTCAGTCTCGGAGGTGTCATTACAGGCACCTGGAACTCTGCGACGTAGGAGACATCATGGTAGCTCAGTGTGGTGCCGCTGCGCAGGGTACCGTTCTGCGCTTAGTCAAGCTCGACACGTGCGGCTCGCCGGTCACCGGAGCCTCGAGCGCGGTGGTCGTGACGGACGGCTACATTAGCGTCCAGTCCGAGCCGCAGTACGAGGACGGCGATCAGATTCGTACTAAGAAGGCCAACGGTAAGATGTGCATCAACCGTCAGGGTCCCAACCAGTACGTAAACTCGAACCTGACACTCCAGCTCTGCGTTCTCGACCCGGACGCGTCGGTCATCATCTTTGGCTCACGTCTGCTACTCGCGGCGTCGGTCACCGGCACGGGTGGTGCCTACGGCTACAACAACCCCGAGGCGCACTTCTCGCTGGAGACGTGGCAACCTCTGAGCGGTCCAGGTCAGTGTGATCCGATCACCGGCGCGCAGCGGTACGTGTACTGGGCGTGGCCACACGTGTGGAACGCCAAGGTCGGCTCGTTTACGATCGAGAACGGTCCCCTGGAGTTGTCCGCCGAGGCGATGACGAACTTCCCGTCCTCGTTGTGGGGTGACGGTCCGGGTACCGGTACGTCGTGGCTTCCGGGCGCGATCGACACGACGTCATACATCGACGACTGGCTCTGGAACATCACTACGACGCCGCCACCTACCGTTCCGACGCAGTGTGGCGCGTTCCTGCTGACGTAAGCTACGGTGCTGAACGCCGGTGGCCAGCGGCAACGCCGCAGCTGCCGGCGTTTGCCCGTCTACGGGTGTCTCAGACGGCATAGATTTGGCTCAGGGAGGTGTTCAAGTGGCTGATACGTACAGCTGGGGGCCCTGCCAGGCGTGGACGCCGACCTGGCCAGGTGGCGAGTGCAACGTGCTACTCGAGACGGGTGCCGCCGCGGTAAGTGGTGTCGCCGTCGCCGCGGCGTCTGAGATTCTATATCACCTTACCGCACAGCGCTTTAGCGTGTGTGAGGTGAAGCTGCGGCCGTGTCGGCAGACGTGCTGGCCTGACTTCAGGTGGGGCTCGTGGTGGCAGTTCGGCACATATCCTCAGCCGTACTGGTGGAACGGTACGTGGTACAACCTCGCCTGTGGACAGTGCCCGGATGACTCGTGCTCCTGCGTCGCTTTGGAACAGGTTACCCTACCGGGTCCGGTATTTGGGATCACCGAGGTCAAGGTCGACGGCGTCATACTGACGCCGGACACCGACTATCGAGTCGACGACTACCGCAAGCTTGTGCGTCTCGGCGGTAACCTCTGGCCGTTCTGCCAGGACATGAACCTGCCCGACACGGAACTTAGTACGTGGTCAGTTACTGCGCAGTACGGCGAACCGGTTCCCGCCCTGGGATCGCTGGCGGTGGGTGAACTCGCGGCTGAGATCATCAAGTACCTGCTGTGCCTCGACTGCCAGTTGCCGCAGGGAGTAGTGGACATAAGTCGACAGGGCATCTCGATGACCGTAGCGAACATCGCTGAGCTGTTCAATACCGGGTTCATTCAACTACGAATGTGTGATCTGTTTATCAAGACGGCCAATCCGAATCACCTTAGGGCTCGATCACAGGTTTATGACCTCGACGGTCCGCAGCATCGAGCCTGGGGAACGTCATGATCGAAGCCTGGACTGCCGCCGTCATCGTCACCGGCGTAGGTCAGTGCATCGTCGAGGAGCTGCAGGCGACGCCCGAGTCGGGTGGAACCCCGGCTAACATGCGCCTCTGTCTTCTCGTTCCGGGCAACATTGCTTGGGACGGCTGCGACTGCGGCCAGCTCGCGGTGACGATCCAGAGCATCTACCCGACTGTGACGTTTCCGATCGACGCCTCAGACGTAGTCGTCAACGGCAACTGCGGTCCATTCGGTCAAGTCGTTGAGGTTCTTGTGTCGTTGACGCGGTGCGTGCCGGGACTTGACGCGAATGGAAAGCCGCCGACGTGCGCGAAGTTGCGCGCCGCCGCGCTGGTTCAGCAGGGCGACGCATTCGCCATACGCAACGGTGTGGCGTGCTGCCTGCGAGAGTTGAAGCGAACTCAGAGAATTCAGAAGTATACCGTGGGACGCACCAACTTCGTAGGTCCAGAGGGCAACTGCGGCGGCGTAGAGTTGATCTTTAAGTTTGAGCTTGTCTAGGAGGTGACCGGTTGCCGGCGAAGGTCACTCACAAGTTCAACAAGGCCGTGGAGGAGAAGATCCTCACTAGTCCGGTCGGCGGCGTCGCTAAGGATCTACTTAAGCGAGGTGCACGCGTTCAGTCGCGCGCTCGCCGCAACCTCAGTGGAGTTACGGGATCGGGACCACGGCGCATTAACACAGGTCACCTACGCGCTAGCATTACTGTAAAGCTTGTGGTGCGCCCAATGGACCTTGCCGTTCGGGTCGGCACGAACGTTCTCTACGCGACGTGGGTTCACGACGGTACCGGCATCTACGGGCCGAAGCACACGCCGATTCGACCGAAGCAAGCGAAGGTTCTCGTCTTTCGATCGAAGATCTACGGGGCGAAGAAGGGTAAGTACCAGGGTCTCGTGTTCGCGAAGTCCGTGAAGGGCATGAAACCTAATCCGTTTCTCAAGAACGCACTCTCCGCAGCCGACAGTAAGAACCCTGCATAGGAGTATCGAAACTCGTGTTACCGTCTGACTAGACGCAGTAACGGCGACGGGCTAGGAGTTAACGTGACGCAACCGAGACGGCAAACGCGGGACTTCTCGAAGAAGAGACCGCCGGTCGACTTTACGATCGATGAAATCCGGTATGACTGCTTCAAGGCGCTGGATCTCAACCAGCTCGCCGAGTTCGCAAACCTTACGCGCAACCTCGGCGAGATCTCGAAGGGATTCGAGGACGGGGAACCCACCAGTGTCGAGAACGCACGCGACGCCGCGGCGCGGTCGACCGAGGCGATCGATAGGATCGCTAACTTGATGAAGATCGTAATGCGGAAGGCCAGCTACGGCGCATTCATCGCACGTCTTCGGCCCACGGATGAGGAGCGTGAGGATCCCGACTTCGAGCCGATCGACTACACGCAACTCCTGGACATCGTTAAGTGGTTGATGGAGGTCTACACGGACCGCCCTTCCAAGCCGTCGTCGACCTCCTCCACTGGATCGGAGACCGACGACGGTGGCACCTCTTCAACGGCTGGTGCCTCGCTCGAGGAGCTTATCCCCGCCGACTTGACCCAGGAGACTTCTTAGACCTACTGCACTTCTACCTAGTTGAGGAGGCGATCGTGGAGCACCGAGTTAAGGAGCACGTTCGCCTACGTAACGACCTCAACTTGAAGCTCATCGGTGAGCTTAGCGTTGCCGAGCGTGATATTGCGCCGGCGGTCGCTGAGGTGCAAACTCGCACCGGCGTTCGACCGCCGACGTGGTTCAACTCCGGTGGAGTCAGCTTCGCCGACGTCACCGCCATTGCGGTGACGCAGAGAGCGGGGAGGTAGCGGTGACTGCACCGATCGACGTCGCCTACGTCGACATCGTGGCGCGCACCAAGGAGTTCCGCAAGGACATCAAGGACATCATCGACGATGAGGTGAAGGAACTCGACAAGTCGATGAATGACGCGCTTGACGACATCGACGCGCACTTCAAGAAGACCTCGAAGGAGGCTGAGAAGGCGCTCAAGGAGGTCGATGATGCGGTCAAGAAGACAGCCAACGTCATTGAGCACGAGATGGGCGACGCGATCCACGGCCTCGGAGTCGAGAGCGACGGCCTACGACGGATCGTCGGTAAGAACTTTGACAACATGTTCCTCCACGCTGTTCAGAACGGTACACACCTAGAGCGGCGTGTTGTTCCTCTGTGGAAGCAGGCCTTTAGGCACATAGGTGAGTCATTCAGTGATCTCTTCAACTCGACGAAGACCGGTTTAAGTACATTAGGCACATTCTTTACGTCATTTGGGTCGACTCTGTTGAGTTCACTTATGCCGTTGTTTATTACGATCTTACCTGGACTAATCGGTATGCTCGTTAGTCTCGGCGCGGCTGTGTCACAGCTCATCGGCCTAATTGGCCTACTGCCCGGATCCATCGCCGTCCTCGTCGCCGCTCTCGCCCCGCTGATCATCGGCTTCCAGAACTTCGGCGACGCGCTTAGTGCCATTCTTCAGGGTGACAAGGAGGGCATCAACGAGGCGCTGAAGAAGTTGGCGCCGTCGGCTCGCGCAGTTGCCAAGGAGTTTGCAAAGATCGTTGATCCGTTCCGCAAGCTGCAGCTCGCTGTGCAGCAGGCACTCTTCGCCCCACTGGTTGGCGAGCTGACTCGACTAGTTAAGACCATCATTGGTCCGCTGCAAAACGGCCTCGTGCTCGTGGCAGGAACTACCGGGCAGCTAATTGCGATGTTCATTGATCTCTTCAACAGCGCGGACGGCGTTAACTTCATAAACCAGTTATTCACCACGACTAATGATATCTTGAAGACACTCGGTCCAGCGATGATCGCGTTGGCGGGCGCATTCATGAACATCGCAGTCGCCGCGCTTCCGACAATTAAGACTCTTGCGGACAAGTTCTCGGGGCTGCTGCTGCGCTTCGCAGAGTTCATCAATAAGTCGATCGAGAACGGATCGTTTCAGAAGTTTATCGACGACGCACTCGTGGCACTTAAGCAGATTGGCGACCTGGGTGGCGCTATCCTTGACTTTTTCGGCGCGTTATTTACGCCGGCTACCATCGAGGGCGGCGCGATTCTTCTGCAGTTACTCACCGACATCTTTAAAGTAATCACTGACTTTCTTAATTCAGAGGACGGACAGAAGTTTCTCAAGGATCTCACACAGCTCGGTATTGTAACGGCATTTGTGCTTGGCGGGGTTTTGCTCTTGTTCCTCAAGTTGTTCACGGTAGTTGTGTCGACGATCATTGTGATTCTCGACTTCTTCGGCGTGGTCACGCGGGGCATGGAGCAGATCGGCACAACGTCAGTCAACGCAGGCAACACGATAGTTGACGCGATCGGAAGCATACCCGGTCGACTACTGGCACTGGGTGGGACATTCGCGGCCGCGGGTAAGTCGTTGATCACTTCGTTTATCGGCGGCTTTCGCAACGCGGGGAACTTCATCAACGACGTCGCAGGTGACATCGTACGAGGCATTAAGACTGGCCTCAATAGGTTCATTGCTACGATCAACTTGGGAATCGCTAACCTCGACGCGCTGCTGCCGTTCTCGCTGTCGCGCATTCCGTCGCTGGCTACCGGCGGAATCGTCGGGGCGCGACCGGGCGGCGTCATCGCGCAGATCGCTGAGGGAGGCCAAGATGAGGTTGTGGCTCCTCTCGGAGATCTCGAGCAGATGATCGTAGACGCGGTCGGTGGTCCGTCGGTAACGTTTGGCGCAGGTGCGATTAATGTCAACTTCAGCGGTACGACGCCGACACCTGAGCAGGCGCGAACCGTTGGTCGAGCTGTGGGTGAAGGTATCATATCTCTTTTGACTCAGCGTAATCTTCGGGCGCAAGTGAGGGCGATTTAAATGGGAAACTATAATCCTCATACGCCGATCATCATGGGTCAAGAGTGGGTGCCAATTCGCGACGCAGCCTATGAACCTGATCAGATCACTGAGTCGGGCTATACGTTTCAACTAAGCGCAGCTACCGCGATCGTATCGGGTGCATTCTGGGTTGAGTCTCCGCCAAGTAAGATTGTTAACTACGTCGCTGAGACGATTAACATCTACCCAGTCGGTGTTGAAGATCAAACTGGACCGATTCGGCGAGTTGTTATTCCCGTATCGAACGCACTGGTCACGGGAAACGGTGAGTCCCTCATAAGCAGTGGTGCCGCTGCGTGGACAAATCCAAGTGATAACGTTACACAGTCGCTGACGACGTTAGTTGGACTTCCAGCCATCGGACTTAACTTTGCGGTAGAGCAGTATGCGCAGGAGCTTCAAGGTAAACGCATCTTAAGCGTTCGATTTCTCTACACAGCAGGCACCGACCTAGACGGAGCGCTAGACTTCATTGAGTTTGCGATCGCCGCCGCGGTTGACGGTGGCACGGGAAGCGATCACTTTAATGACTATCAGTCATTTGCGGAGGGACCTGCGGCAATCACCTCAGTTGGTGCCTTAGCACTTATAACTGACATTAAGTACGTGGATCTCGGTAACGTAAACATCAATCTCACGGGAACTATTTCATCATCTGGAGATCCATCTGCGCTTGCTCTCCCCTGGCGTTATGATGAGCTTCTACTGTTTTCAACAGTAACTCCTCTTAGTAGTCGTCGAGTAGTGATGATTCATCCGAGTAGTTTCATCATTGTTGATGACTTAGACGGTACCGTCGACTTCGGCTACGGCGCACTTGAAGTTTTCTACTGTGAGGAAACTCGCGTTCGCGTGGGTGGTCGCTTTACAGCGCTGAACGTTGGTCTTCCTGGTCGAGGCACGATTAATGAGGGAGTTAATCTTGTTCCACTGAAAGATCTGAGCTTTGCAACACCTACGGCGTTAGCTGCGGGTGAATATCTTCTTACGCTTGGACATCACGAGGTTAAGCCAACGTTCATTGCACGCGGCGCTCCACGACTTCGTCGGCTTCGTCAACTTTATGAACTGTTAAGTCATCGTGGCGCCGTTATTGACACGCGAGTAATTGAGGGGCAGCAGTTCACCAGTGAGTCGACTGATGAGATCGTTACGATTACGTTGCATACCGCAACGGCGATCGTTACGGGTGTTCACGCGTACGGCACTAGCGTAGGTGCTCCCGTCTACGCTGGACACGCACCGATTCAGGAGGTACTGAACCTCTCGAGCTCTAGCGTGACTGTGACGCAAGTTCGCTTCTACGCTCGTAGGTTTGGCGACACAACGGTACCACTTACTTTTAGCACAACTGGTGGCGGTTCAGTTGTGTCGATCTCGGTAGCTGACTTCGACGCGTTGCCTGAGATCGTGGATGGCTGGCGTGAAGTTAACCTTACTCTACCGAGTGGTGGGTCGACGCAGACCGCAGGTGCTACCTCGACGTGGCAGTGGACCTCCGCCCTAGAGACCGCTGGCAACCAGTGGCAAGTTTTGGCGGCGTCATCTCCGGCGGATCTACGTGACTCTGTGCCAACTGTTGCGCAGACGGGACCTGCGACGTATACACCACCAAGTGGCAGTACGATTGAGTTGACGTGGCAGTCACCGCCTATCAGCGGCACGGCAACTGACTCGACTACCGACGCGGTGCTGCTGTTCTCACAGGAACCACCGGCGGTAACTGGATTCACAGTTAGTGCGACGTCGCAGGCTGTAACGGGTGTCGGCCAGTTCTGCGGTACCGATCCGCGCTGTGTGCCGACGGCAATCCTTGGCAACCGGCTGTCGTGGGCAACGTTCGGGGGTTGTGACAACTTTAACAGAGTAAACACGAATACGTGGGACACATCTTCGAGTGGCCTGCTGTGGACGACTAGTGGTGGTACTGCCACAAACTTCTACGTCGACGGACGCGGCAACATGCTGCTTCCGACGGGCGACACGGCGTCGCGTAACGCGCTGCTTCCGACGACGTTCGGCGACGTCGACCAGTTTGTGACGATATCAACCTCACTGGTGGCTACCGGCGCGGGACTCAACGGCCAGTCACGCTTCCGGGCGGTCGACGGCAGCAACTACTACGTTATGTCGGCAGCGTTCAACACGTCGGCGACCGTCAGCGTCGCGATCTTCCGTGTGCTGGCGGGCGTGTCGACGAACATCAGCGGCTCGGTCGTCATCGGCTCATATCAAGCTGACACGAAGATATACGCTTACATTCAGTTGCGTGGTTCAAGTATCAAGGCCAAGGTCTGGATCGGAGATCGTGACTTACCGCCGGTGAACTGGACGCTCGAGGCGGTCGACGCGAGCTTCCCGACGGGGCAGTCGGGTGTACGCGCCACACAGTCGGGTGGCAACACGAACATCAACCCGGTGATCAGCTTCGAGGACTTCAGCGTCATCGACGGCCGTCTCTACGGTGGCGGTCAACTTGAGATCCAGCGACGTGACCCAATCACTGACTGGCAGACCATCATGCTCACCGAGCATCCCGATTGCGTCACATCGTTCGTCGACCTCGAGGCGCGAGTTGGGCAGCTCAGCGAGTATCGAATGCGCACGCTGAATGCCCTGGACTTCGCTGGGCCGTGGGTTACCGGCAGCGCCACGATTCCATCGCCGGGAGTCACCATTAGCGGCGACGGTAACTCACTGTTGATTATGACGAGTAACCAGTCACCTAGCGCTAGCTTGGCTTACACGATGCAGTTCGAGGGTGAGGCGATCGAGCAGTTTATCTTCCCTGAGGTTGACACTCTCCAGCTGCAGCGTATGTTCGGCAGAAACTTCCTCACGGCGTTCCACCCGCTCGAGCGCGGCGGCGAGCAGTTTACTCGAGTGTTACTGGTTAACGCGGCGGCCGTTGCGCTGCCGTCTCTCGGAAACTTCCGCAGCCTACGCGACCTGGGCTGGGCTGACATCGACTACGTCTGTGTTCGTGATGAACTCGGTAACCGCTGGTTCGCGAACGTCGCGGTGCCTGAGGGTTCAGTACGCATGAACCGTACCGTCTACATGGCGGAGGTACGTGTTACCGAGGTTAGCGACACGGCGTCACCAATCGATCCGGTAGGTATCTCATGAGTCGCTGGGCGCGTACGTTAACTCTTGAGTCACTTTTACCGAAGCTCGATCTACTCCCTTACGTCGGACAAAGAACGTCAACCTACAGATTTGACCTTGTCGACATTAACACGGGATACCGGCGGGAAGTTCATCCATTTCTAGACTCGGTGCCAACTCTATCGCACGACGTAGGGCGTACCATCACGCGGCGGCTCGATAACTTCATACTTGATGCAGATGAATCAGCACTGGTGGACGTTATCACGTCACGTATCGAACCATTTATGGTTTTAGACGGCGAGGACTTTCCACTCGGTCGCTACATGTACAACAGTGAAATTCACATCAAGATTAGTGAGGGAGTAACACACAGCAGTTCAATTACAGATGCGCGTCATCACGACTTAAATCATAGACATGGTGAAATCTCAAGTGGCTCGCTTTATGATGAAAGCTTCATCGTCGATCAGAGAATCTCTGAGAGCTTTAGTCAGCGCGCAACGATCGTAGGTGGTCTCGTAAACGCCGTAGCACCTCGAGTTCAGCTCGTGATTCTCGCACTACTTGCTGACCTTCCCATTACGGTTGATATCGAGGCAACTCCATTCTTTACCGACTCGGGTTGGCCAGCGGGTACATCACGGGGTTTCATGGTTGAACAGCTTGCCACGGACGGAGACTACTTCTCCCCTTGGTTTGGCAATGACTCGAAGATGCACTTCATTCGTTCGTTTGACCCTGCGACGGCCATTGCAACATTTGACCTCGACTCGGGAAGTCGTGTTATACAGGAAAAGATCTCTCGAACTAATGATCTTATTGATGCACCAAACACGTTCGTCGTTATCTCAAACGGCGCTGAGGCGCAGTCAAGTGAGATTATTGGACGCTATGACGTGCCGTCAAGTGCACCACACTCGATCGCAAACCGAGGCTTCATCATTCCGTTTGTAGAGAATCGGCAAGTAAACACGATTGAGCAGGCTAAGGCAGTCGCGACGAATATCGGCCAGCGAGCCACGATCTTTGAGCGGATAGAGCTCTACACAGTTCCCGATCCACGACACGACGGCTACGATGTGCTGCGCTGGCAGGGAGACAACTGGCTCGAACTGGCGTGGTCGCTTCCGCTGATCGAGGGTGCAGCCATGCAGCACGTTGCGCGAAAGGCGTATCCAACGTGACGGAACTTTACACGGGTAGCCACCCAACCGTTGACCCGGTGCAGATCATCGACGGTGTAAGTCGACTCAACGCTGATTGGCAGCTTAGGTATGCAGTTGTCGTAAACGTTCTTAGTGATATTCAAGCCATCGGCCGCTACGACGGTGATGTCACTAAGATTGTACCGCTGATTTCACTGGTGGGTGCTCTAGGTATCGGCTGGCGCGTACCGGTAGTGTTTATTCCACCAAGTGGAAACTACGTGATAAGTGCGTCCGGTGGCGGTGTTCCAGGCGCCAGTGCAGTAACTCGGTTTGCCTCATCTGACACGATCGACACAACGGTGTCGGGTGCATACACTAGTGCAGGGGCTACTCTCGTCGCCGTTGACTTTATCGCACCTTCGAGTGGTCGAGTTGCCATCTACTGGGGCGGTGAACTGAGCAACACATTGGGTTCATTTACCTTAGTATCGCCGCAGGTAGCGACGGGTAGCGCGCTGGACGCCGGGACGCCGGTACTCGTCGCGGACGACGCACGTACCGCACGCACTGACACAATAGCTGTCATTCGTGCGAGTAGTTTTCACTTACTTGAGGATCTCAATGCCGGCGCACCGTACAACTGCACACTGTATCATCGCCGTGGTGGCGCTGGCACGGGTGGCATAGCGCGACGTCGCGTACTGGTAGTTCCGGCACCGTAGCGCTAGTTTTACATAAACCTCGTGATACAGTAAGAAGAGTGAGTACCGCTAGAGCAATTACTCGCTACGCAGTTATTCCGACGCGCAATCGGCGTGAACATCTTGTTGCGCTGCTGCGACAGCTCGAGAATCAAGTCGACCTCGTCTACGTCATCGACAACGCGTCCGATGAGCCGCTGTCTAGCCTGTGGCTGCGTACCCAGGCCAACGTCCGAACGATAGTCAGGCGCGATGACGAGCAGCCGCCCCACCTATACAAGATGTGGAACTCAGCGTTTAACGTTATCGCTGCTACCACCAAGATCATGGGTGAGAAGCTGTGGGACGTCGCAGTCCTCAACGACGACACGTCGCTGCCACCTAACTGGTTCGACAACGTTGCAGCGTGTTTGTTTCGCACGCCTGAGGCACTAAAGCACCTGAACGTCCCCGCGATCGCGTGTACACACACGCAGACCACTGCTCACGGTATGCCGTACCTTAAGACACAGATCGACGGCAACATCACGACTCGCATGTGCCCGTGGGCGTTCGTCGTCCGGGGTGAACTCGGTCTGCGAGCCGACGAGTCCATGCGCTGGTGGTGGGGCGACACTGACTTCGAGTGGCAGGCAATTCGAGCCGGCGGCGTTCTGATGCTGCCGGGCGAGGCGCCTCTCAACACGCTGGCTAACTCAACGACGCACGGCGCGCTCGCTGAGCAGGCCGGACGCGACGGCGAGACGTTTGCACTCAAGTGGGGACGACGGCCGTGGTAGCGCCAGACGACGACTACTATGAGAGCCGACGCTACCGTTGGTTTTGGTTGTGGCACGCGCTGTTTGACGGCTCGTGGCTATGTCGCTGTGAGCGTTCTGACTGGATGAAAGTGCGTCGCGAGCAGCTGAAGCGTGAAGAGTTGAGGAGAAGAATAGGATGAAGATTGGCTACGGATGCTGCGTCGGCACGTGGGACAAGTTTCATAGGTACGTCGAACCACGTATTCCGAAGGACCGACCAGTTCTGACGGCGTTCAACCAGACGTCGATCTCGGTGGCCTACAACGCGATCCTAGACGGCTTCCGGGTCTATGACCTAGACGCTGTCATTTTGCTGCATGATGACCTTGAGATGACTGATCCATTAACTGAACATAAAGTCGTCTCTATCTTTACGGTCCCAGAGATCGCGATCATTGGTGTCGCTGGCGGAGGACCGTCTCTTCACTGGTGGAACGTCGACCCGGTCGGTCACCAGCTTACCGACGCACAGCTTATCGACTTCGGCCGACAAGCGGGTGACGTTGACATCGTGGAGGGATCGTTCATGGCGTTCTCGCCGTGGGCGATCCAGGAGCTGCGCTTCGACGAGCGCTACGAGTTTCACGGCTACGACGACGTCTGCCTCGAGGCAAAACGCGCCGGTAAGCGCGTCTACGTCGCGGACATCGATACGCACCATCACACCGTTCTCGGCTACAAGACCGAGAAATCACGTGAGATGAGAGAGCGTGCTGAACAGATCTTTAACGCGAAGTGGAGCAGATGAGTGAAGAGAACCAACTGTAGCGCCTGCGGCTACAACGACCTCCGGCTAATCCTCGACCTCGGGCTGTCGCCAATCGCCGACAACTACACTAAGGACGATGAGTCAGTCACGCACTACCCACTGCAGCTCGCGGTCTGTGCCGGTTGTCATCTGGTTCAGCTTCTCGAGGTCGTACCGGACCTGTTCGGTTCCGGCTACTCGTTCTACTCCAGCGCGTCTGCGCCGCTGTCAGCATATCACACGCGCTACGCGAGTGACGTTCTCAACGAGTGGCACCTACGAGACGGCGGCCTCGCGAGAAAGCCGTTCGTCGTTGAGATCGGTGTAAATGACGGAGACTTCTCGCGTCACCTCACACAGGCTGGCTGGCGCGTCCTCGGCGTCGATCCCGCGCTCGGTCCCGCTGAGGTCGCGGGAATGCGAGGAATTGAAACGATCGTCAAGCCGTTTGGTCGTAACCTAGCTCACGAGATCCACGCGCAGCACGGACCTGCCGACGTCATCGTCGCGAACCACGTCCTCGCTCACGTTGAAAGCGTCTCCGATGTCTTTGCAGGTGTTGATGAACTGCTTACGCACGACGGCGTCGTCTACGTTGAGGTGCAGTACCTGCCGGACATGCTGCTCAACAACGCGATCGACTTGGTGTATCACGAGCACCGCAACTTCTTCTCACTAACCAGTTTACGATCAGCCGCTCGTAATCACGGTCTCTACGTCGTAGACGCACAGTTGACCGATCGACAGGGTGGCTCACTACGTGTCAAGCTACGTCGGAAGAGTGAGGCGTTGAGAGCGGTTTCAAGCATCAGCAACTCCGAGGCCTGGTTAGCCGACACGAACGTCTACCTTGGTCTTCAGGGACGTGCTGAGCGCCTGCGAGAGCGGCTTCTGCGGCTGCTCATGGTTGAACGTGCCGCCGGACGTGTGGTCGCTGGCTACGGCGCGCCAGCCAAGGCGACGACGCTACTCAACTTTTGCGGTATTGACGGAAGTCTCGTTAAGTTCGTAACGGATACGACGATCGCCAAGCAAGACCGCTACATTCCCGGTACCGCCATCAAGATCTGCAAACCTACGGCCACTGAGCACGTAGATACGTACCTACTACTGGCGTGGAACTACGCGGGTTCGATCATGCGAAACGAGCAGCAGTTCACGGCCAGCGACGGACGCTGGATCGTGCCGATTCCGGCTCCTATCATTATCTAAGTGAGGTGAATATGCAGCTCAACCTCGGCTGTGGAGATCGCTACGCAGACGGCTGGATCAACGTCGACCTACCAGAGATGCCGCACCGTGTAGACCAGCGTGTCGACCTAGCTGGTGACCTGCCGTGGCCGGCGAACAGCGTTGAGTGCGCCTATCTAGGCCACGTGCTCGAGCACCTCAACCTGGTGGACGCCGGTAGGTTGCTGGTGAACCTACGTGCATGTATGATCAACAACGGTGCGATCATGGTAGTTGGCCCGGACGTCACTCGCGGCCGTGAACTGCTCGGCGAAACTGGGTCCGACGAGTACGGAGCTACGCTGGACTCGCTGCGCTTCGGCGCAGGTCGCTGGATGGGCGACGTTCACCTGTGGGAGTGCACTGAGCAGCGAATCATGGAGCTACTGGAAGACACAGGCTGGTCAAACGTTACCTCGATGGACATGGATGAGGTCAAGCTGCTCTGGCCGGTTGCCGATCCACGACCTAGGTGGCAGTGCGCCGTAGGAGCTCTGAAGCGGTGACTGAACTCGACGTAACCGTCGCGATCTCGGCAATTCCACCGCGGGTCGACAACCTACTGCAGGCCGCAGTCGCGAGCGTTCACGGACAAACCGTGTCACTCACCGGCGGCATCTCGTGTTCGCTCGACGTCGAGAAGCACGGCGCCGCGATCAACCGCCAGCGAGCTTTAGACGGTGTTCGCACGTCGTGGGTCGCGTTCCTCGATGATGACGACTACTTCTACCCTGATCACATCGAAACGCTGTGGTCACTCGCGCACGACCTCAACGCCGACTACGTGTACTCGTGGTTCGACGGCAACAACCCGTTCCCGATGCACCGTGGTCGGCAGTGGAATCCCGCTGAGCCGCATCACACGACAATGACGGTGATGGTGCGCACCGAGCTAGCCAAGGAGGCGGGTTTTTTACTGCCTAACGGTCCGCTACACCAGGACTGGATGGGTGAGGACTGGATGTTCGTACTGCGCTGCTCAGAGCTCAGTGGTGGCAACTTCGCGGGAACAGATAAGATCACCTGGCACTATCGACTACACGGTTCACACACCAGTGGACTCTCAACGAGGTGGTGACGTGGATCGAGTAACCGTAGTGACGCCGCACATTCCTACGCGACAGTTTGAGCTGACGCGCGCCGTTGCCAGCGTCGCGGCGCAGGTGCACCAGCCGGTGGACATCATTATCAGTGTGGATACGAAGCGTGAGGGCTCGGCCGCAACTCGCAACCGCGCGCTGGTGCAGGCCAACACATCGTGGGTAGCGTTCCTGGATGATGATGATGAGTTACTGCCGCAGCACCTCGACATACTGGTCCACTACGCGCTTCGAGAGGGCGCTACGGTGGTGTACAGCGGCTGCCGTGTAGTTGACGCCGCCGGTGTATCAATTCCTCTCAACGACGAGTGGGGTCGCTTCGGTAGGCCGTTCGACGCCGACTTGCTTCGAAAGCAATCATACATTCCGGTAACGTCGCTGGTGCACACGGGACTGGCGCAGCAGGCGCTCTTCGGACCACCGGCATCCGTGCAGTCAGATTACGACGACTGGGGATTCTACCTTCGACTGCTGGACCTCGGCGCGCGATTTCTTCACGTTCCAGAGATCACGTGGACGTGGCATCATCACGGTTATAACACCTCGGGAAGGACGGACCGGTGGTAGCGATCATTCCGGAACACCTTGTGGGTGATGGTCCGTGCCAGATCTGCGGCGTGGTTAACGTTCGCTGGTGGACCGAGAGCACGTTCTGGAACAACGTCGTCGCCGAGTGGAAGAGTGAACCATGGACCGGCTACGATCCGGGCGGCATATTCTGTATTCCATGCTTCGTTATCATATGCGACGCGATCGGCTACGAGGTGCCTTCGTGGGAGCTTCGTCCAGCGTGGAAGGCGGTTCGTAGGTGAAGGTCTATGTCTTTCCCGCGGATGAGGCAGGCTGCGGACACTATCGCCTGATCTGGCCGGCGGAGCAGCTCCAACGAATGGGTCACTCCATCGAGATCGTGGCAACGAGGGAGCGCAACCGCGCGCTGCAGGCGAAGATGAGTGGCGATCGAATGGTCTCGGTGAACGTGCCGCGCGACGCCGACGTAATCGTGTTCCAGCGTGTTACGCATAAGTACCTGGTACAGGCGTTCGCGCTGCTGCGGCAGAACGGCATCGCCGTGGTTGTCGACATGGACGACGACCTAACGTGCATTCACCCAGCGAATCCGGCGTTTCACATGCTTCACCCGAGCAGCCCGTACGCCGATCACTCGTGGCAGAACACGCTGCTGGCTTGTGAGACTGCGACGCTGGTCACCGTGTCGACGCCGGCGCTACTGCAGCGATATGCCAAGCACGGTCGTGGTCGAGTGCTCTACAACGCGGTACCGAAGATGATGCTTGACGTGCCTCACGTCGACTCGAACGTCGTGGGTTGGGCAGGCTCGGTTCACTCCCACCCGACCGACCTACAGGTGATGGGACCCACGCCGGCGCAGCTTCTACAGCTCGGCGCTAAGTTCAAGATCGCCGGGCCGCTCGACGGCATCCATAAGGCGTTCGGTGTGCCGCTGAGCGTTGAAATCGAGTTCACGGGACCGGTCGACATCGAGGCGTGGCCGCTAGCCGTCAACTCACTCGGCATCGGCGTTGCTCCACTGGCCGACAGTAAGTTCAATGCGGCGAAGTCGTGGCTTAAGTTGCTTGAGTATGGCGCCCTTGGCATTCCAGCGATTGCGTCTCCGCGCGCCGAGTACTCTCGCCTACATAAGCTCGGCGTTGGTTGGCTCGCCAGTAAACCTAGTGAGTGGAAGACTAAGCTGCGCACCTTGATCGACAGTGAGCAGGCGCGGCTGGAGCTCGGCGCTAAGTCGCGTGAGGCCGTCTCGAAGCAGACCATCGAGGAAAACGCCTGGCGCTGGTGGGAGTCGTGGGCTGACGCGCTGGCTATCCAGCGATCCAGCCCGCTCGGGCGGCGTAGCCAGGCGTAAAAGTAGGAAGCCCGTCTCCTGGTGTTACTACCAGGAGACGGGCTTTCGCCTGCGAGCGGGTGTCTGAGGAGGTGTGATTACGACTAGGTCAGCCACGAGATGCCGCAGCTCACGCAGATCTCAGCGACTCCGTCGCTGTACAGGTCGTAGCCGCCGCAGCCGGGACACGAGGCGCGGTGTCCGCCCCGTTTGATCTTTTGACGCTCCTCAAACGTGGTCTGACCCCAGACGCCCTCGGGCGCTGGAGTCAGGTTGAGCGCATACTCGAGGCACTGAATGCGTACGGGGCAGCGCTGGCAGATCGCCAGCGCCGTCTCCTCGTGCGCGGGGTCCTCGAACACCTCCGGGTTGACTCTTCGACAGAGTGCTCGGTGCTCCCAGTGAGCTTTCATTAGTGCGCCGAAAGCAGAAGACCGGCCATCTTGTTGACCTTCTTGTGGGTCTCACCCTCGAGTGCGTTGAGGAACCGAGACTCGGGCGTTCCGCCAGTGCGCATCCAGTCGAAGTGCTCCGAGACCGCGTTGATGAGCCCCCAGCCGGTACCCGCGTAGGCTACGGTCGGCGCCGTCTGCCAGAGGTTGATGATGTCGTTCAGGCGCTCCTTCCACTGCTCCTCGGTCCGGTCCGTCTTGCCGTTCGGCTGCGGGATGACGATCTTCAGCAGGTTGTGCGCCTTGTCCTCGCTGACGGTGACGTCGGCCAGACGCTTGGCGATTCCCTCGAACCGCTTGACGTACATGCCGATCTTAGCGAGCGAGTCCTGTGCCTCCTTGAGCTTGGCGTGCATCGTGGTGGTGTGCTTGATCGACCAGCGGTACTGCGCGTCCTTGGCGAAGGTGCGAAGGGTCAACTGGTTCATGCAGCGCTCGCGAAGAGGCATGACGGACACCTCGATGCCGCGCGAGCAGTCGTGACTGGTGCGAAGCACCGCGTATAGGCTATGTGGGTCGTCGCCGTCGAGTACGTTAAACTGGATCTCCGGCTTGACGACCATGAAGCCCTGCCGCCGCTTCCGCAGCGTGCCTGCCGCGACGTAGTGCAGCCCGACGGTGTCCATGAAGTTGAACGCCTCCGCGTACTGCAGCGAGTTGTACATCTTCGTTGACGCGAACCCCATGAAGTCACCGTTGTCCTTGGCGACGATCGCCTTGCGCGTCGGGATGGGCTTCCAGACCGGATTCTGCCCGATGGTGCCGGACACGTACGCGACGTCGAGCATCTCCACCTCGAAGTTGAGTCCCCCGAGCTCCGCGGCCTCAGCCGCTGTCACGGGCTCGCTGGTTAGCTTGCCCATCTTCATCCAGGGAACCTCACGTGCACTGAACGCCTGGTCCACGTCTGCGTAAGTCTGGGTCTGGTCCTCGATCTCTACGGTCATCTTCTCACTTCTCCTCAGATCTCAACGTGCGCGGCGCAGAAGAACTCCTTCACACCGTCGATCATTACACCTATCGTACCAGGCAGTCTACAGTCGCGGCATCGCGGGGGCAGCGGAGTCCGCTGCGCAGCACGCCCGCTCTTCTCGGCGTGCTGCGCACGGAATGTACCCTGCCTACGGTACGTTCCAACGAGGTTGCGCTCTTGACTCACTTCACACCTTCTTGGCGCAGATGGGACCGATACCCGCGTCGATCGACTTCTTGACCTTGAGCTTCTTCCGGCAGACCACGCAGTGTGCGGTAAGCTTACCGATCTCAGCGGCCTCGGCGATCGTCAAGCGGTCCTCGGCGTGGATGTTGAAGATCATACCCTTGCTGTAGTCAAGCTCGATCTTGTGGACGTGCCCATTTACATACGTGAACACCAGGTGCTTAGCGTACAGTCTGTCGCTCTTCGACTTAACGACCTGGTAGATCTCGCCGTCGCGTCGGTACATCCCGGGCTCGGTCACTGGGTGAAACTGCGGCGCGGTCGGTTGAACGTGACCCAGGGAGCAGGCTCGAACCTGAGCGACCGTGTCGTGCTTGGCCTTGCAGTGTCCGCACTTCATTACGATTACCTCGCCGTCTTTTGCAAGAACATCGGCGTGGAGTTGTACTTCTCTTCGTACCCTTGAGAGGTGCGGCCAGTAAGACGTTCAAATGGAACGGTCTCGAGGCCAAAGCCAAAGTCGATCTGGACGTAGACGTACTTTCGCGCAACCTTGACTAGCGTTGCGTCGTAGGTGTTTCCGTAGGCGTCCTTAATCTGGACCTTCGTCATCTCTGATCTCTTCTCACTAGTCCCTGCGCTGACTCGCTCTGTGTCGTTCAGCGGCTTACGTATTAATCATACAACACAGTATGACCACATGCAAACGGCTCGCCCAAGATTCTTTTGGGCGAGCCGCTTAGTGAATACTAAATGATGCTCACGGGTGTGGTCGAGTTCTTGCGCAGCGCTCCGATGAGCGCCTTGACGGTGGAGATGCCGGCGCCGACCAGCGCGCCGAGCCACGCCTTACCGCTCCACAGGTCGAAGTCCGCGACGGTCACCAGCAACGCCAGCGCGATCAGGTAAGACGTCACGACGCGCTCGCCGATGTCCTTCCAGAAGTCGCTGGTCTCCCAGTACCGTGGTGGCTTCTTCTCGAGAATGCTGGTCACTACGGCGTCGCTCCATCCGCAAAAACCTTGCGCACCGCACGCTCGGCCGCCGCCTCGAGCTCCGGCTTGAGCGCCGCGACTAACGCGGGGATGTCTACCGATGCAGGTGCACCAATCTTAGCCTCGATCTCGTTCATCTTTGCTACGATCCACGGCTCCGGGCCTACCGGCTGACCTGTTTCAGTTACCGGTCTTTCACCGAAGAACAGCGCCGCGTGATCGTCGCGCTGCTTCTGCGCGGGCGTCCGGTTAAAGCCATCCGGATCTGGCCCGTACGGATCAGCTTGACTCCATTCGCTCATATTATCTCCAATCATCCACTGGCCGTAGTCGCTCGTCAGAGCTCGGTCGAGGTCGAGCCGGATACTCGCAAGTGGGACATCGTTGCTGTACTGCTCGATGTGATTACCCGGTATCCACACACCGCTGGACCAGGCGTAGGTCTGCCAGAACCATCGCGCGACATTACTCCCGCGAGCCCACTCGATCGCACGACGGCCGCCGTACACGCCAACGCGATGCACCCCGCCCAGAACCTCCGCCGCGCCGCGCAGGGCCGCGGCGACCGCCTCCCACTGCGTCGAGGTGACGTTGAAGTCCACGCTAAAGTAGATCGGCTTGTCTGGTGGCATGCCGCACGCGGCGAAATGCGCCTCCGCCTGGCGGGCCCAATCCACACCGGTGGACCAGCCGCCGATCAGGCCGCTCGCCGACCCCTCGGCGTTCGCCACGACCGCGATCCCGGCCGCGCTCAAAGCCTGCGCCTCCGCCGGGGTGATGTGCTTCCACGACCCGCCTGGGCCGCCGTAGCGGCACGCGAACTTGATTCCCGCGGCGACCAGCGCGGCGATATCTGCGCCGCCGGTGTAGTCAACTCCTCGTGTTGACATAACTAGTCTTCCCTCTCGACATCGATGTCCGTCGTAGAATTTCCACCGTCATCTTCATCGACTGGCTCGACTGGCTCGACTGGCTCGAACTGCGGTTCATCATCAACAAGACTCACTGTGTCACCTCCTACCGCGTGGCTAGGCTCACAATGGCGACGATTACGCTGCTTAAGGCGGTAAGTATGCTGAAAGTTGTCCACACCGTCTTTGGCTCTACGTAGCGTTTGCCCTCTAGAGCTCGAATTCTAGCCTCATGGTCGGTCGACGTTGTAGTGTGAGCGTCGCGAAGATACTTGATCTCTCTTAGGATCGCCTCGTCGCGAATGGCCTGCACCTGGATGAAGCCGTCGAGCTTCGTTTCGATGCGAAGAATGCCGAGCTCCGTGCGGGAGTCAGGTTCAAGATCGTGACGGCCGGTCGCTTGCCACGACCGGCCGTCAGCGTCAGCGCCTGATGTCACGACGCCTCCTGTGAAGTTTTAGGCTGCCGGAGCCTCGACGCGAGACCACTTGTGCGCGCCGTCGGCGCGCTTGCCCTCAATCCGGCCGTCCCGCCGCAGGCGGTAGAGGCTCAGGTAGATCAGCTTCGGTTCCATCGGGGTACCCGCCTCGGTGAGCTTCAGAGCGAGCGTCTCACGGCTCATCGGCTCGACGAGGATGTTAAAGACCAGCTCGTCCCGCTCGATGGTGTCGTTGGGACGAGGACGGCCCTTCGGAGCTGCGACAGCCTCTTCCACGGCTGCTTCGGTCATGGTGCTCACCTTCCGGTTGATTATCGTAGTCGAGCTAACTGTACCACAGTTCACTCGCCAGGCGTTTGTTACGTCAATGCGATGTTCACGTTCACCGATGACCTCACCGACGTGCGTTCCGGGTCTACCGTCCAGCGCACGCTTGACCCACTCTGCGATCCACCGGCCGCAGTGAACCGTGATGCCCTTACCCCAGGTGAGGAATAGGTTAGGTGCGCCGCGCAGCGGGTCGATCAGCCACGAGTCCGGAAACCCGAGGATTCGCGCCGTCTCACGGTGCGTAAATGTGCGCTGCTGGGACCAGTGAACGCCGTTGAGCATACCGGCGCCCGTGATGACGCGTGCCCACTCGCTGGGCCGCCACATCGTGGGAGTGTTGAATCCCTGAAAGAAGTCCTGCCCCTTCAGCTTATCCACGAGGTGCTCCCACCCGGGTGGAAGATCGCCGTGCTCGTCGAAGTAGCGCCGAGTCACGACCTGCGCGTGCTCGCCGGGATTCCACTCAACCGCTGCGAGAAGTGATCGTGTGCGTCGTGTGTTCGGGTTATCGATCGAGATGTGACCGTCCACACGTCCCGTGAACACATTCCTCAACTGCGCTGAGTACCACGTAGCGTCATCGCGGTACGGTCGTGCCTCCCACGCCTCGGGCTGAAACTCGAGGTCGCCGATGACGTCGGTGAGCACGGGGTAGCGGTCAAACCTCGGCACCTCGACGCCGAACGGAATCCGACTGATGACCCAGAAGTAGCGCTTACGCATCGCCGGTCCGCCGACCGAGTAGGCGTTGTGGAGCACGTGACAGAGCTCCCACTGTTCACCGGTCAACTCCTCGACGCGTGTCCGCAGGTCCTGCATCAGCGATCGTCCCTGGGTAAACGCGAGCTGCACCGACTCGAAGACGGCGACCGCTGGACGAACCCGCGCCGCGTACTCGGCGAAGGCCCACATGCAGGCGTTGATCTTCGAGTCGGTGCCGCGAAAGCTCTTCGTAGAGAGCACGCTAAATCCTGAGCAGGGTGGGTTGCCAAAGACGAGGTCCGCGCCGCCGAGCGGCACGGACCACGCCTCCGGGTTGACCGCCTCGACTGTCCACGAGTCGCCGAGGAGGTGCCGGTTGACCTCGCAGTTTCGAACCCCGAAGCCACCCTTCATCTCACGCTTAGCCACCAGCTTAAAGCCAGCCTGCGCTACTCCTAGCGTGAAGCCTCCGGCGAATCCCTGACAGTCGATAGCGGTATACGTCACGATGCTACTGTATCGCGTGTGGCTTGATCGGCGGCAGCTGCCGCTGGTCGGCGCCGCAGTGACCCCACCGTTCGATCGTCGCTGGAACACAGCCGTGCTCGTTGATCGTGTAGCGGCAGTGCTCACAGATCACCGGCTTAATTGGCTTCAACTCAGCTTTTGCGTCTCGACTCGCGCCGTCACCGATATAGTTGATGTCTGCATTGCGAGACGCGCACCACCCTTGATCGCCGACACGGCGACACGCGACCGCTGTGTCGTCTAGCGCACGGCCGCAGCCGCCACACTTCGTCGAGACGCCGTCGTAGCCTTCACGCTGGCGCCGCTCGTTAATGTGATTCTTCAGGCAGTAGCGCGTGAAAATCTCACTGGCGAGTTCCTCCGGGTCGTCGCCGAGCACCAGGATCATGTTCATCCAGAAGTGGAGTACGTCCACCAGCTCGCCGAAGTAGGCCTCACGGTTAACCCACGAACCTCGTGGCTTAGTCCACGGCTTCCACCACGTCTCGTCCAGCGCCTCCTGAAGCTCCGCCTCTAGGGCTAACTTCATGTCCTTGACGTACTGGATGCGCTCGGACGCCAGCATCTGCTGAAAGTTGTACCCGAATGACTCGGTTTGAAGCTGCTCCTGCAGCTTCAGCATGCGCGAGAACGTGTCCATAGCGTTCATTACTGCCTCAAATTCACAACCATGTAGACGCCCCCCAGGCATATGCCGAGGAACGTTAGACAGACGATCAACACCATGACGGCGCACGGCCACGGGTTTCCCTCGATGTGTCCCTTGAGTGCCTCGTCAGTGGGATCGTCCGACGGCAATACTTGAGTCACCTACTCGCTCCTTCACTGCTTGGTAAGACTCGACGGTACCGACGTCGATCGAGTCGACCTCAACCCGAACCGTGCGCGTCTCGTTGGTCATTTCTCCGAGGTACGGGCCGATGAGGGCCTCACCGCCGTTGAGCTTACGAGTTTCACACACACGACTCATAACGCGTTCCATCTTACTACGCCAACCCACGAACGGTCCGACCCAGCACTCCACGGGTGAGCCGTCGGGAATGGTCTGCTTCTCGATCCACGTGTCGCGGTCGGGGTCGTACCATGTGAATCGCTGCGCCTCGGCTCGCGGGGTGGTGTGCACGCCGACGGCGACCTCGTACGAACAGACCGCGGTGAGGTCGGCGTCGCTGGTGTAGTTGTCGCTCAGCAGCACGAGAACGCGGTAGCTGCCGACGCTGCGGTTGCGCACCTGCAGGCCGACCCGAAGAGCGTCGCCCGGTCCAAGCGGCTCACGCTGGATGATCAGGTTAGCGGGTACGTCGCCGAGGACCTGCGCTACCAGCGTGGCGATGGCTGGCGACGTAACGACTACGGGTACCTCGACGCCGAGGCTACGTGCCTGCCGAACGGCGCGCAGGAGCAGAGGCTCACCCTCGATCTCGAGCAGCGGCTTGTGAAACAGCTTGGTAATGCCGGCGACGCGCTGTCCCCTGCCGCCGGCGAGGATTACTGCATCCACGTCTCTGTAACCTCCACAAGTTGATCGACTAGTAGCTCGAGAGCTTTACAGCTCTTAGGTGCGACGCGCTGCGCCGTGCGTAGTCCGCGCAGCATGTGAATGATGCTGAAGTGAAGCGACGCGCGTACCTCGTTGAGACAGAACTCATCACTTAGCCAGCCGTTAAGGACGTCGTCAACACGCTGATCGAGTGGAATGCCGAGCAGCGGCCGCGTGTCCTCGAAGTAGCGCGTCACCTCGTAGCCAGCGGCGGACTGGATGACGCGGCCGACGTCGACGCAGGCGAGGTCGGGTAGCGCCGGCGTCGCGGGAATCGGGTCGAGCAGCACCAGCTTGTTAAGTTCTGACTCGGTGCGCCGCCAGGCGACGTTGTCGATGATGCAGTCGCCGTGCGTACGCGCCACCCGCGGCGTCTTGTAGCCGAACCAGTCGACGTTCCCAACGAACTGGTGAAGCTTTCGGCGGTAGCTGCGCAGCCCGACGTCCGTCAGGAGGTCGATGATGTAGCCGTTGTGCTCACCACGGTCGAACTCCATGAGGTGCGGCACGCGTCCCTTGAAGTTCTTGTACCACAGGTGAGTCTCCAACTCAACGATGATGTCGCTGCAGAGTTCGAACGTCTGCTCCCACGTGGTGGGAATGGTGCCGACGTCGAGTCGCTCCATGTCGTAGCGATTCTGATGCACCGCGAAGACTACAGGAAGCACGGACGACTCGTTCAGCTGCTGGAGCCAGATCCCTTGGTCGCGTACACGTCGACCGGTAACGGCCGTGTCTTGCTTAGTGATCATAACGGGAGAACTGTCAATGAACCGTGCGCCTGATGAACCTCTCACGGCAGGTCTAACCTCTCCTCGATCATCTTAAGGTACGTCTTCTCTTCGACCGCCTTGTTGAAGTGCTCACGCTGCTCGTCGACGAGCCACTCCCAGACCTCACGGTTGTAGCACGTGTACCTGATTCGATCCGCGAGCTGCTGCGGACTCTCGCAGCGAAGCCAGTCGGCGACCTCCCGGTTGCGCATGTCACCGAGGATGTTGTTCTGGTCATCGTAGTCTGGGTGGAAGAAGCACACCACTCCCGCGGCGAACGCCTCCCACGGCTTCGCGGTCGCCCAGCCCGAGCCGCTGGCCGGTGTCGTGAAGGTGCACCGCGCGGTCTGCAGCTTCGGGATGTACTCGAGCTGCGGCACCGGATTGATGTCGATGCCTAGCTCGTCCAGCGAGCGCTGCGACCACTTACCGTGTATGAATCCAATGTTGTCAATCGGCAGCACCCAGTCGCGCAGCACCGTGCGGCGTGCCTTCGCCTCGCTGACCTCACGCCGCGTTTCGTTGACGACGATGCCGAAGTCGTGCGGCCGGTTGAAGTCGCCGTTGAACTTGATCGTGTCGCCGAACGGCGTGCCGGGAATCAGCGACGAGATCTCTAGGCGTGAGTAGACGTTGCGTACCCGGGATGTCCAGACCTGGCCGTTCTCGATCCAGTTCACACTGTCTGACACTGGGCGCTGTGAGAACTCTAGGAACATGTCTGTGTCGGCGCCGTACCTCTCGTGCTTCACATTGTTTGTGTACGTGTACTGTGCCAGTACAGGATGCTGCCACGGCCACTTACTGTCGCGGTACTTGACGTAGTTGCGAACGTCCGCGTTGAGCAGCACTTCCTCGCGATTGAGTGGGTCGACGTCGCGCCAGGCGTTGATTCCCTGCAGCAGGTACGAGCCGTACAGCGTCGCCCAGTCGTAGGGCTTGGTGAGCTTTTGACGATCGCTGACGGACGGCAGAGGTGTGTTCGTGGTGCCGTGTTGGCCAAGCCACATGATCATTTCATCGAGGAGGCTGAACTCCTCCCAGGTGTACTTGTGAATCAGCGCGGTAACCTCACGGTGGTCGGGGATCGTCAGGTTCGAGTAGTTCAGGCCCGCACGCTGAAGCTCACGCCGAATGATCGGCTTCCAGACTCGCCACGGGTTGAGCACGTTGCTCGGCAGACCGACGTCCTCGGGCAGCTCACCCGAGTTCCGGCCGATCAGGATGAAGTCCACGTCCGGGTGACGCTCCGCCAGCAGCTTCAGTGTGGGCACCATCTCGACGTCGCCGCCGAGGCTGCCGCAGTTCTCGAGCGCTAGGGGCATCGACCGGCCGAGCTTCGCGTAGCCGACTCGCTTTCTCAAAGTTCACTCCTCACTTAGGATGAGAGTGGTGGATGTCTCACATCCACCACTCTACCATATGATCGTCGTTAGTTGTACTTCCTAGAACGGAAGCTGGGGCGGAGCCTCACCGTTCTCGGCGACCGCCGGCTCGGTGGCGACGGCGCCGGCCTCCGGAACGGAGGCCATGCGCATCGGAGGCACGCCTTTACCGGTGGCTGCGGGCGGCGTAGCGATCGGCAAGCCGAGATTACCGCCCGCGTTGGGAATACCGCTGGGAAGCCCCGGCAGACCACCAATGACACCTGCAGCTTGACCGATCGCCGGCGGCTTCCACGCCTGAATCTCCTCGCGGTCGGCGCCGTTCCACTGGCGCGTGCCGATGGTGACGATTGCTTTGCGACCCACCAGCGCCTGCGCGATCACGGCCACGGGGGCCTGCGGGTTGGCCTGGAAGAAGGCGCCGTCGATGCCGAGCGCGGCCCAGTGCGAGAACAGGATCCGCATGGCTCCCGGGGATTCGGGGGAGATGGTGAAGTTACCCCACAGCGGTCGACCCGCGTACTGGCCGGACTCGACCTTGGCCTTGTACTTGATCATGTCCTTGTCGCCGTTACTGGTCTTCTGCGCGGTGGCCTCCACGATGACGACGGGAAAGTCGCCGGTCAGCGTGGTTGTCGCGTCCTTGTGTAGTGATGCCCAGTCGATTTCGCTCACTTGCTCTCCTTGCTACCGTTCGTGCCTGGATAGATTGCGTTCATCATTTCGGTGATGTTCGGGTTGTCCACGATGTCGGGCAGCCGCCCCTGGAAGCGTTCGCCGACAACGTGCGCCGCGCTGACGCCGGCGCCGATGAGCAGCCTCTTCACCTTAACCTGCTGGTCGCCGTTCGGGCGGAGCTCGGTGAAGAGGCAGCCGCAGGCGTCGACCCAGTACGGCATGGTGTCACGAATCTGACCCTGCATGTAGGGCCGGAACTGGCCGTCCTTCATAGCCATCTCTGACACGAAGACGACGCAGCGAATCGTGTTGCTGAGCAGCGTCAGGTCGCGGAACCCGCGGATGACGCCGTCCATCTCGTCCAGCAGCTGACCCCAGCGCTGCTGGTCCATCTGCGGACTGGTGGTGCGGATGTTCGCCTTGCAGCGCCGCTGGAGCTCGGTTACCGAGTCCAGCACGATGGTGACGAAGTCGTGCTCCACCTGCGTGAGGTGACGGTAGACCTGCTGCATGGTCTGCCACGAGTCGACGTGAACGCGCACGACGTCCCACGTGCCGTCGTACCGCGGGATCGGCTCGAGCATCGGGTTCCACGCCTTCTTACGCAGCGGCACCCCAGACTTGTAGCCGACCTCATCGATGAACTTCCAACTTCCCTCCGCGTCCAGCACGAGAAGCGGTAGCGGCGCCGTGCTGGCCAGCGTCGACTTACCCTCCTTCGAGTTGGAGAAGATGAGGAATGACGCGACGTTGTCTGTGTCAACTACTCGATCCACTGAGCCTCCGACTCGTATCGTCGAGCGCGTCGATCCACGCGGCGGCCATCGCGCCTACCTGTACCAGCTCCTCACGCAGCCGCCGCCTGAAGTCGTCACCGAGCGCACCTAGTTCGTTGTCGCACAGTACACGGGCGACTTCACCGACCTCCTCGGTGAGTACGGCCAACCAGATCGGGTGGTCGAAGGGCTTGCGCTCCATGCTGCCGTCGCGTTCGTCGTGCTTGGCGTGGGCGCGGATCCGCTCGCGATGCATGTCCGAGTATGGCCGCCATCCGTGGATGGGGATGTCACTTTCACTAGGAATCTGCGTCATTGGTCTCCCTGTCGTCGTAGTACGCCAGCGGATCGCCGGCGACGTAGTGATCCTCGATCGCGGCCTCGACGCGAGAGCCGTCGTCGAACATGCGGCAGATCTTGAAGAAGTCACACTTCCATGAGCAGTCGCGCGACGGCCGAGCGGGCACCGCACGCTGGTGCGGCACCGCGGACTTGAGGAACTGCTCAGCTAATGTAATCTTGTCAATGACGCCGAGAAGCTGCAGCCTATAGGCGCTCAGCTCGTGCCTGTTGTGATCGATCGGCGTCCGGCCGAAGTACGGCGGCTTCGAGGCGCGGGTGCGCTTAACCTTACGAAGCATGTTGTACAGCGCGCCCTCGCAGCGCGGCTGCCTAGGTTGCGTCAGTAGATCCTCGATGACGTGATAGTGGAGCATCTGCTGGTTGAGTCCGAGAACCGGGTCGAGTAGCGACCCGACGGTCTTGTGATCAATGAACTTGAGGCCGCCGGTCAATAGGTTGCGCACGCGAGCGTCGATCTTCGCGATGAGGTTGACTTGCTGCCCGTTGAGCGTCGTGAACGGTACCTCCACCCGCTGCTCTGCGGAGATGACCTCGAGCTGTGAGTCGACGCCGGTCTCGACGAGCCACTCGAGGTAGCCCTCGAGCATGGCGCGCTCTAGGTCAAAGTCGCTGACGAGCTTCCTGCGAAGCTCGTCGGCGCCACCTCCCGGGTTCTCGCCGAACTCGAGCGCCGCGACGTACTCATTCAGGCGCTGCTCATCCTCGGTGTGCACCTCACTGAGGACGCGCCAGGCGTCCTGGGGCACCCCACCCGGCGTGTACAGCGCCGCTAGCGCAGCGTGCTCACGCTGCCCCGTGGAGCGCGGTCCGATCACAGACCGACGCTTAGGCTTCAGGCCGCGGTGCCAGGCGAGCCACCACTTACGCGGACAGTCCTTGAACGTCTGCACCTCGGAGTTGGAGAGGAGGCGAACTCCATCCACTACAGTCACAGTGCCTCCATCATAGGCATGCTCTCGATGCGTGCCGCCTCGACGTCGAGCTCGTCGGTTGACTGTCGGTCGAGCTGCAGCCGCGCGCGGTCTCGGTTGATCTCCTCAAGCCGCTCGGCCTTCTCCCACAGCCGCTCGACCTGGTCCTCCTCCACCGTGTCCTGTGCAACGACGTCGATGTAGTGGATCGACTCGTGGATCTCCGACCCGATGCGGTGGTTACGATCGGCACCCTGTAGGTTGTCGATGAGTGACCACGATCGCTGGAGTCGAACCTGCGTGTCGGCCGCCGTCATCGTCAGGCCGCTGCCGCCGGCAGCGAGCGTGAACATAAGAACGGGAAGCTTACCGTCCTGGAAGGCTCGAAGCGCGACCTCACGCTCGAAGTTCTGCTGCTGCCCGGTGATGAGACCGTACGGAATCTTAAGCTTCGTCAGCCGCGAAGCCGCGAGGTTGATGAGCTGCACGTGCATCGCAGATACGAGCGTTGGCTTACCGTCACGCTCCTCGAGGATGTCCACCAGCGCGTCGACCTTACTGGACGGATCGCACATGCGGAACCCATCGGGCGTCGACTCCATTGTGGCGCTGGCGAACTGGAGAAGTCGGGTCTGCGCCACGAGGTCGTTGGCCGCCACCATGATGCTGCCGTCCGGCAGCCGTGTGACGAGCTCCGCGTCGATGTCGCGGTAGGCCTTAAGCTGCTTCGGCGTCAGCTCGACGTGTCGTACCGAGTGAATCTTCGGCGGCAGTTGCGCCAGCACTAGTGCTTTGGGCATCCGACGAAACCGCGGGTCGATGAGCCGGTAGAACTCGTCGCGCGTTGCCGGGTGGAGACCTTTGACATCGAGGCCGCCGTAGGCGTTCCACGACTGGAGGCAGTAGCGGTCGACGTACTTCGTCTTCGTGGGATGCTCCCGCGGGGCGATGAAGTGGAAGATGGACCAGGCGTCCGACGGGTCGTTGGCAATGACTGTGCCGGTGAGGGCGTAGCGTCGCGTGACCGTGTCGGTCTGGCCGACAGCCCACGCGGCGCGGGTCTGCTTCGCGTGCGGATCCTTAATCTTGTGCGCCTCGTCGAGGATCACCGTCTTAAGTGGTATGACGTTGAGCTCCTTGTTGTGGACCTCACACGCCGTGTACTTCGTGGTCGCTTTACGCGTTCCGCGATCTCATGGA